>Ga0160423_10002220_pt1 | contig 16274 bp, 17 predicted proteins | sample CRUFie14St8metaG_FD_108191 | JGI IMG/M metagenome (GOLD analysis project Ga0160423, IMG submission 108191) | Marine microbial communities from the Costa Rica Dome - CRUD Field 142mm St8 metaG | ecosystem: Environmental > Aquatic > Marine > Oceanic > Photic zone | place: Costa Rica: the Eastern... | reverse complement strand
TTTGTCAAAATGGCAGTAAAGTCCGATTTAGTTACATCTGTAAATTCTCTACTAGAGATAATACCTCCAAGACCTTTAACTGTATCCTCAAAAATATCAGCCAAACCCTTTCCATAAGCTGTTCTATCATCAATAACAGCAATTTTATTAGCGCTAATGTCGTTAATGGCAAAGTTAGCTAGTGCGGAACCCTGTTGTTTATCGTTTGCCATTACTCTAAACGCCGCAGGAAATCCTTGATTAGTGTAATTTACATTAGTAGCAGATGGGGAAATCTGTGGTATACCTTCATCATGATATATTTTTGATGCAGGAATAGTCGTACCAGAGTTGAGGTGACCTATAACACCAGATACATCAGTGTCAACTAACTTTTGAGCAACAAGTGTTGTTTTTGATTCCTTACCTTCATCATCAACAGAAACAACTTTAAAGCTTATGGTTTGGCCATCTAAAGAGATATTCCTATCATTAGCCTCTTGAATCGCCAGTTTTACTCCGTTCTCATTATCCTTTCCAAGATGAGCTATGGGACCAGTTAAGGGGCCTGCATGTCCAATATATACAATCTTTCTACCTTCGGAATCGAATTCAGAATTATCAGAACCACACGATACTAAGAAAAACGAACTTGCAACAAAAAGAAAAAATAATAGATTATTCCAACATTTTGATTTCATTGCTTTACATTGCCAAAATATACTTTGCTAACATTAAAGCATCTGCATCAGAAACCGAATGAGGGGGCATAGGAATTGGGCCCCAATTTCCACTTCCACCCTTTATTATTTTTTTTGCTATCATATCAGGTGCAGTTTTGTCGCCCTTATATTTAGCTGCAACATCCTTGTAAGATGGTCCGACAAGTTTTTTTTCAACCGCGTGACATGCCAAACAATTTTTTGATTTTAGAAGCCCTTGAGCTTTCTCAGCGTTCGCAAAGGCAAAATTAGATGTAAAAATAAAAATTGATAATGTAATCACTTTTAAAAAATCCATTATTAGTACCTAATCCTTTCCAAGAAAATTAATATTTAGATTATTTTATAACAGCTTTATTAAATTTTTTGATTAATTATCTCAACAAGAATCAATATACCCACTATGGGGTTCAAATGAAATAATTGTTTTTTTTTCATCAATTGTTTTTTAAACATAAAACTTTGGAAAATGAAAAAACAAAGACATACTAGTAGTGTGAATAAAAACATATCATTATCAAAGGATAAACTCATTGTCAGCCAAATAAAAAAAATAAATAATAATTGAAAGATTGTGATGAAAGAATTAACTTTTTTTCCAAAATAGATCGCGGAACTGTTGATACCAAGTTTTAAATCATCATTTAAATCATTCAAAGCATATTGGGTATCATAGGCAAGAATCCAGAAAAAATTTGCGATGAAAAGTAACAACACTTCTATACTAATCTTTTCTTGTAATTCGATTCCAACTATTAGAATATTGAAACTAAAAGCAATTCCCAATACTGATTGCGGAACCTTAAAAAATCTTTTGGCAAGTGGGTAAAGCAAAGTTAAAAATAATGCAATAAGACAGAAAATAACTGTAATTTTCTTTAAATAAAACAATAAAATAAAAGGAATAATTAAAAGAAACACCAATATTAGTTTTGCCTCTTTAATGCTCAATGCACCGGTAGCAATTGGCCTTTCCTTTGTCCTATCAACAAAAACATCAATATCTTTATCGAAAATATCATTAATTACACAACCAGCGGCTCGCATAAAAAAAGCACCCAAAGTGAATATTAATAAATATTTATTTTCAGGTAATCCATTAGATAATAGAAATAGTGTCCAATAAGTCGGAATTAATAGTAATAAAAATCCGGTTAAACTATTAATTCTAGTTACGCTAACTAAATTTTTTACATTAATCATACTAAAGAAAAACCTTCAGGTAATGTAAACCAACGCTCTAAATGTTTCTTACAATTATCTTTATTATTTCTGACCATTTCTTTAGCTATTTCGTTAGCCTCTTTTATAATTTCATTATCCAAAATATTGATATCAAAAAATCTAAAAAGTTTCTCTCCCGATTGATCAACGCCAAAAATATCCCCTGAACCTCTAATTTTTAAATCTTCTTCAGCAATTACAAAACCATCATTATTATTCACAAAAACATCTAACCTTTTTTTCGCAACTTCGCTCATACCATCTTTAAATAAGAGTATACACATTCCTTTTTTAGTCCCTCTACCAACTCTACCTCTAAGTTGATGTAATTGAGAAAGCCCCCATCTTTCAGCATGCTCAATAACAATCATATTTGCATTTGGACAATCAATACCAACTTCAATTACAGAGGTAGATACTAAAACATCAAGTTTTTTTTCTTTAAATTCTGAAAGAATTAAAGATTTATCTTCAAACCTTAACTTCCCATGTAATAAACCTACGTTAAGTTTGCTGTTTTTTTTTAAGTAATTATCTACCCATTCAGCGCTTGTTAAAGATGCTTTATCCTCATCTATTTCTATTTTTGGACATACCCAAAACACTTGATTGTCGTCTTTACAATAATCAGATATTTTATTTATTAATTCATCTCTCTTTTTTTCATTAAAGATTCTTGTTTGTTTTGGCAATCTATTCTCTGGTAAAGTTTTGATTGTAGAAAAATCTATATCTCCATAAATTGCCATGTGTAATGATCTTGGAATAGGCGTGGCAGTCATCATTAATTGATGGGGAGAAAAAAAATTACTTTCCGTTTTTTTTCTTAATGCATACCTTTGCCCAACCCCAAAGCGATGTTGTTCATCCACAATAATGAGCCCAACTTTTTCAAAAAAAATCTCCTCTTGAATTAAGCTATGCGTTCCAATAATTACATAGATCCCCCTGCCCGATAACATGTTTATAATTTCTTTTCTATCCTTCTTTTTAGTTGACGAACTAAGAAATAATAAATTAAATTTAGTATATTTAAATACATTGGCTGCGTTTTCAAAAATTTGTTTAGCGAGAATTTCAGTGGGCGCCATATAGACAACATTTAATCCATTGTGCAGTATCGGTAACATTGAGATTAGTGAAACAATTGTTTTTCCAGAACCTACATCGCCTTGAAGAATTCTATTCATAGGATTATGTTTTTTGAAGTCCTGGTTAATTTCGTGAATTACTTTTTTTTGGTCATTTGTTAGCGAAAATGGTAACAGTTTTATGAAACTTTCAAATTGGTTTATTTCAAAATTAATTTTTGGCGAGTTAATTTTTTTTCTAAGCTTTTTCGAATTTTCAGCCATTATTCTATTTGCGATTAGTTCATCAATTTGAATCCTAAAAAGAAATCTTTTTAAATCGGCCTCTTTATCGAACTTTGAAAAATGAAGCTGTTGAACACTCTGGCTGATTTCATCATATTTTTTTTCATTTTTAATTTTTTGAGGAATGGTATCTTGAATTTCAAACGACTTTAAAGCTTTCAAAATTAATTTTCTAATTTGGTATTGAGTAATACCTTTTTTTAAAGGATAGACGGGGGTTAAATAATTTGATAACGGTGTATCAGGTTCAACCTTTTTGAAACGAGGATGGATAAATTCATACTTATTCTGATAAATCTTTGGCTTTCCAAATAATCTGACCCTATTTCCCTTGGAAAGAATTTTTAATTGGTTTGGAAAAAAGTAAAATAGTCTCACCCTGACAAAACCGGTATCATCATAAATGTCGGATATTACTTGCCTCTTTGGCCCATATATGACTTTTGTTGTTTCAACTATACCCTCTAATTGGCATTCACGATCCAAAGATATATCATCAATCTTTGTTATTTTTGTTTCATCTTCATATCTAATAGGAAAATGAAAAATTAACTTTTCAATAGAATTAATACCCATCTTCTCTAAAACTTTTAAAGTTTTTTCACCGGTAAGGCTTTTAAGTTCAGGCATTTATTTATTGAGTGGCAACAATAGCATCAATTTCAATTAGGGCATCTTTCGGTAATCTTGAAACCTCAACAGCGGCTCTTGAAGGATATGGGTCATCAAATAAAGAATACATTATTTCATTTAACATATTAAAATTAGACAAATCTTTTAAATAGATTGTTAATTTTAATACGCTGCTTAGATCCAATGAGGCATCCTTAGCTTTGATAATATTTAAAATATTATGAAAAACTTGTCTTGCTTGCGATTCAAATCCACTCTCAAGACTATTATTCTCAACATTGATCCCAATTTGTCCAGATATAAATAAAAGATTTGAGTATGAAACAGCTTGGGAATATGTTCCAATTGCAGAAGGTGCTAAATTTGTAGAAATTATTTTCTTCATTTTTCAAAAATTAGTTAATTTTGGATATATTATACATTTAATCACACACGAATTAGTTTTGAAGCATAAAAATTCTAAAAATAATTTTAAATTAGCTATTCTTGCTACGGGAATAGTTTTTGGCGATATTGGAACCAGTCCCATTTATACCATTCGCGAAGTTTTTTCACCAAAATACGGGATTCTATTAAACATTAACAATTTATATGGGATACTTTCTACAATTTTTTGGCTTTTAATTATAGTTGTAAGCATTAAATACGTTTTCGTTATGCTTAATGCAAATAATAAAGGAGAGGGTGGGTTAATGGCTCTCTTAGCGCTTATTTCTAGACATTATAAAAAAGAAAATTTTATCAAAATATCTATAACTACTCTTGCAATTTTTGGTGCGGCTTTGTTCTATGGAGATGGGTTTATAACACCTGCAATATCAGTCATTTCTGCAATTGAAGGCTTGACAATTGCGTCTCCTATCTTTGAAAGTTATACCGTTCCAATTACTATTATTATCGTAACTCTATTATTTTCCATTCAAAAAAAGGGGACAACTTTAGTTGGTATATTTTTTGGACCAATAACAATTGTTTGGTTTTTAACACTTGGCTTTTTAGGTATTTTGCAGATAATTACCAATCCGCAAATTTTATTAGCTTTAAATCCATTTTACGCTATAAATTTTTTCATTAATCATCATATTATTGGTTTTGTTGCATTAGGTGCAATAGTTCTTGCTGTAACTGGCACCGAAGGCATATACACAGACATGGGTCATTTTGGAAAAAAACCGATCAGAATTGCATGGTTTTTTCTTGTTTTACCTTGCTTAATATTAAATTATTTCGGGCAAGGTGCTTTACTGCTTTCAAATGCCAACTACATAGACCACCCTTTTTATAATATGGTTCCTAATTGGGCTTTATACTATTTAGTTGGATTAGCAACAGTTGCAACAATTATTGCATCTCAAGCTGTAATTTCTGGGACATTTTCATTGACAAGACAAGCTGTTCAACTAGGTTTTTTTCCAAGACTCAACATAATTCATACTTCTGACCAAGAACAAGGTCAAATATATATACCTTTTATCAATTGGGTCTTATATATTTGTGTTGTAGCATTAATAATTATATTTGAGAATTCATCAAATTTAGCCGGAATTTATGGCATTGCCATAACTGGAATGATGACAATCGATACCATTTTATTGTTTTTTGTTTTATGGAAAGTATGGAAAATGAAATTATTTTTTTCAATTTTTATTTTTATAATTTTCTTTACTTTGGAAATAATTTTATTTACATCAAATAATTTGAAAGTGTTGAATGGTGGGTGGTTTCCTATACTTGTAGGAATATTTGTTTTCTTAATATTCACAACATGGAAAAAAGGAAGGGCTATTTCAAGTAAATTCTCTGATTCAAAGGGACTAAAATTGGAATCTTTTATAAAAAGTTTAGCAAAATTTCCACCTGTTAAGGTTGATGGCACTGCCGTTTACCTTTGTTCTAACAATACAATTGTTCCTCATGCTTTGTTACATAACTTAAATCATAACAAGGTACTCCATAATAGAAATGTATTGCTATCCGTAAAAATTACTAATGATCCATATGTTGATGCCGAATTAAGGTGTAAGTACAATGAAATTAATGATAGTTTTAAACAAATTTCAATTTTTTATGGTTACAAAGAAAGCATGGATATCCCAAAAGAATTAGAAACAAATCAAAAGTTGCTTAAAATATCTTTTGACAACCTTTCTACTTCATACTTTTTTTCACGGCAAACTATCATTCCAAAATTTGGTTATGGCATGGCAATCTGGAGAGAAAAAATATATACCTTTTTATACAGAAATGCCACATCGGTAACAACATACTTTAAAATACCTATTAATAGAGTTATTGAACTTGGCACAAGGATTGAAATATAATGAAAAAAAAATTACACCATTTTGTTTTTTGGATTTGGATACTTTTTATATTGTTTTGCTCTTGGGGTTTTTTATCAATTATTATTTTAAAAGCTTAATTATTTTTTTTTCATTTTTCCAGGTTTCTTGTGCTTTTAACCCTTTAATTGGAAGTCTCTCATCAACAATAAAATTGGAAGCTGCCTCAAAAGTTTTAACTGGCTCAAATACATCAGAAAAAATTGGTTCTGCTATAACTGGTAAAGAATGTAATTATGAGCAAATACTGAGAGGAGAGAAAATTTGCAGTGATAAAATTAATACTTTAGAGGCACCAATTGAAAGTCGAACGTCTCCTCCTCATAAATGACGTTTTTTTGCGAAAATCAAAATTAACATGCCAAAAATAATCATCGGAATACTCAATGCTTGTCCATATGATTGAGACATAAATAATCCTAAATGTGCGTCTGGTTCTCTAAAAAATTCAACTAAATACCTAAAAGTACCATAGATTATCAAAAACATCCCAGAAAGAATTCCTCTAGTTTTTACCTTGTTAGATAAAAACCAAATCAAAAAAAACATTAATACACCTTCAAGGAAAAACTGGTACAGCTGGGACGGATGTCTTGGCAAACCATCGACGTGATAAAAAATCATTCCCCAATCTTGATTAGTTGGTCTTCCCCAAAGTTCTCCATTGATAAAATTCCCAGCCCTTCCTAGCCCAAGTCCAATGGGAATTAATGGGGCTATGAAATCAGTTATGCTGAAGAATTTAATGTTGCTTTTTCTCGCGTAAATAAAAACTGCAACTAATACTCCAAGCAAACCACCGTGGAAAGACATGCCGCCCTCCCAAACGAAAAAAATTTTTATTGGATTGGATATGTAGAAGGTGAAATTATAAAATAAGCAGTACCCTATTCTTCCTCCAAATATGACACCTATGAAACCATAAAATAAAAAATCATCTAATGACTTATTAGTAAAAACTAAATCCTTAGATTTATTTTTTTTTATTTTGTATCTTCCTAACGTTATGAATGAAAGAAAAGCTAATACATACATCAGGCCGTACCAATGAATTTTCAAGCCCCAAAGGTTAATTAATACAGGAGAAAAGTTAGGATACTCAACTACCATTAGTTATGCTTCCTAAATTTTTTATTACCTCCATTGTATCAGGGTAAAAACCATGCCAAATATTAAAAGACTGTGCAGCTTGCTCAACAAGCATACCTATACCGTCAAACTTCTTTTCACTTTTTGCTTGAGATAAAAAAGGATTAGATTTTGGTCCGTACATCATGTCATATAATACTGGATTTGAATCCAATAACTTTTTTGGAATTTCAACAACATTATTATTTAAGGAGGCCGATGTGGCATTGATAATTAAGTCGTACTCAGAAAATTTTCTTAAACTAAGACTGTCAAATTGCAAATTATGGTATTTACCAAATTCACTAAATTCATTAACTAATTTTTCTGCTTTTTCTACTGTTCTATTTGCAACACATATCAATTTCGGCTTACATTTAATTAGTGAGGGAAGAGCGCCAGAAGTGGCCCCACCAGCTCCGATTATCAATATTTTTAGGTTCATTAAATCTATTTTTTTATTGCTAAGATCTTTCACGAGCCCAAATCCATCGGTATTTTCAGCATGAATAATTTTATTATTCTTAAAAGATAAACAATTTGCTGCTTTCGATAGCTTTGCGTAGACTGAACTAGAAGCTGATACCTTAAGTGCTTCGAATTTCAATGGGACTGTTACATTAACCCCAGTAAATTTTTCATCTCTCAATTGATTTATTATCTCTTTAAATTTTTTTAAATCTACCTTTATTTTTGAATAGCTAATATCAACATTAATTTGTTTTGCAAAAGAGTTATGAATAATTGGAGAAAGACTATGCTCTACGGGAAACCCAAGTACTGCAAATTTTTTTTTATTCATATTTATTAATATTAATTGATTCTTTTTTAAAGCTCCATATACGTGATATAGATATTGTATCTGCATGAGTAGCAAGATTTCGAGGAAAAGGTTCATATTCACCAACCGAAAATAAAATCTTTTTTGCAACATTGTCTAGAACTTTATATCCTGAAGAATTTATGACATTGACAGAAATTATTTCTCCCAACTTATTAATTTTGACTGTCATCGTTACATTGCCATATATATTTGCATCTGTAAGCTCTTCAGGAAAAAAACTTGTCCCATATTTCTCAATACGGGTTTGCCAGCCCTTTACGTATTCGGAATATTCTTTTTTCACTGCCTTAAAAGAATTTTCCTCACCGCTATCAAGAATACTTTTATAGATAGCATTAAAATCGTTACTTCCCTCTAATAAATTATTAGAGGAATTTGATTTTTTATTTCTATTATTTTCTTTAAAAATTTCTTTTGCTTCTTTTATTAATAATTCAGCTTCTTCTCTTAGCTTTACAATTTTTAATTTTTCTTTTTTCTCTCTTTCTAGATCATCGCTAGAAATTTTAGCAATTGTTTCTTTTGATCGAAGATTCTCAGTTTTGCTCTCTGAATTTGAATTTACATTCGATATTATTTTATTATTATCATCAGTAATGTCTGAGCTATCAATATTTAATTGAACATTTAAAAAAATTGTTTTTTCTTCTTTTTTTCCGAAAATTTCAAAACTTATAGAAAATAATAAAAAATGAAAGATCATTGAAAGTAAAACAAAATATTCAATTCCATTTTTATATCTTGATCTTATGTACATGCTAAATATTCAAGATTTGATAAATCCTCCAACCCGTGATTGCCATTGTTAATAAAAATTGATTTACACCCTTTAAAGAAGTTTCTAGAATGTGCCCAAGGCAATAGTTCATCTTTAATCGATTGTATTAATATTGTGGTTTTTTTATTTTTTATTTTAGATTGTTTAATTTTTGATAAATGATAAAGATATTCTTTTTTGAAGATATATTGTTTTTTTGTGTAAATATTTTTCTGAAGACCAACATAACTCAATAATGACTTATCCGGCTCCAGAGCTGGATTAATAACCATTGTTGGAATATTTAATTTATTACCAAAGTAAATTGCATAAAACCCTCCCAATGAACTACCGATAATTTTTACTATTTTTTTTTTCTTAATCACTATTTCAATTTGTTTTATTGCTAATGAAGGGCAATAATGTAGATTTGGACAAATTAATTTTACGTTTTGGCCAGAAAGAAATTTTTTTAATATTTTATACTTTATCGAACTATTACTGCTATTAAAACCGTGCAGATAAAGATATTCGGTATTACTTTTCATATTCTTTTAATAGAGAAATTATTGAATGCTTTAATTCATAATTATTTGCATTTGAAAAAAATAAAAAAATTGTTTTCGTGGATAAATTGGTTTGCTTTAAAGCCATAATTAGCTTTTGATCATGTCTAAAAAATTTAAATTTTTCCTCTTCATTATTGAAAACATCTTTAATTTTCCAATTGATACTTGCAGTATTAAGATATGTTTTATCTGCATTTTTAAAAGAATCTAACAAGTTTTCATTGTGGGCTCCCATTTTCATGCTATTTGACTTTAAATCCGCAATCACAATTATTTTATATTTTTTATACTGGTATTTTATAGCATCAATAGTTTTTCTAATAGCTGTCGGATGATGGCCAAAGTCATCAATTAGTATGAAGTCTTCTGAAGAATAAATAATTTCTTGTCTCCTTTCAACACCACAATAGTTTTCAAGAGCCAAACTTGCTTTTTTTGGATTGAAACCTAACGAAGAAACTAAGGCAATTGAATTTAAAGCATTTTCAGCATTGAATTGTCCGATCATTGGAAAATTTATTGAAGAGATTTCTTTCTCATCATATAAGATTTTGAGATTATTCTTTTTGAGTTTATAAGTCCAATTATTTTTCTTATTGATCCATTTAACTTTAAACCATTTCTCATGCCCAAGAACTAAACGAATATTCTTATCGGCATAATTACCAACTACAACAGCCCTTCCTCTAAGAGTTCGTGTAAGAAATTTAAATTGTTTTTTTATTTCCTGCAAATTAAGGAAAATATCAGCATGATCAAACTCTATATTATTAATAATCAGAAACTCAGGAAAATAATGAACAAACTTTGGTCTTTTATCAAAAAAAGCAGAATCATATTCATCTGATTCAATAACAAAGTATTTAGACTCACCTTTATTAACATTTGCACGTCCTTTGGTAGAACCCGCTATTAAATAGCCTGGTGTTTTATCAATAGCGCTGAGAATATGTACCACCATTGAGGTGGTAGTGGTTTTTCCGTGTGTACCAGAAACTGAAATAACCACCTTATCTTTTAAAATGTTTTCATATAACCATTGTGGCCCAGAAATAAAATTTAATTTCTTTTCAAGTATTGATTTGACAAGCTCATTTTCTCTTTTAAGAGAGTTCCCAATTATGAATGTATCTGGTTTCAAACTTACTTGTTTTTTTGACCATCCTTTTATTACTTCGATATTATTCTTTTTTAATAAATTTGACATAGGAGGGTAGGCATCTTGATCGCAACCAGTTACTTTAAATCCCTCTTGTCTTGCAATAATCGCTAAAGAACCCATAAAAGTACCACAGATCCCTAAAATATGAATATGCTTTTTATTCATTTAAAAAATCTAGTGCTTCATTTAAAAATTTATCGGACCACTCTTGGACAAAATGGCCGCCATCATTTATCTCTATAGTCTTCGAATCAATGAAGATTTTTTTTATGCGCTCTAATACTTGATGATCAAAAACTGGATCATTCATGCCCCAAACTATACAAGTTTTTTTTGGCTTTTGCGATGTCCAGTATTTTTTTATATGTTTAAAAAATTCAATTTTTTCACTGTAAAGAGGTTCGAGTAAATTAGGAAAACAAACAGTACCGCACCGTGATTGGTTTTTTTCAAATGGTAAATCATAATTTTTTTGATCTTCGATACTCAAATATGGACATGCTCTTTTCATTAATTTGGAAATTTTAAATTCTTTATTAGCATTGGCCCAATTTTTCCAATCCATAAATCCCTGTGGTAATTTAAAATCAAGCTCAGGTAAAATGGTATTCATAACCATCAACTTTTCAATAGTAATTTTCGTGTTGTGCGGAAGCGTTAAGCCTATAATACCCCCCCAATCTTGGCAAATTAGATTAACTTTTTTTATTCTTAATTCTTCCAACAATGTAATTAAATTTAATCTATGCTGATCAAAGGTAAAGTATGATTTCTCTGCTGGTTTGTCACTTAATCCAAAACCAATAAAATCGGGAGCTATGAAATTTAGTTTTCTATTTTCAAATTCTTTTATAAAATTTCTATATATATATGACCAAGTAGGTTGTCCGTGCAAACATAAAAAAAACTCACTATCATATTTGTCACAAATTAAAAAATGTAAATTATTTTTATTATCTATTTTAATAGTTCTTGAATAATTTAATAATTGATTTTTAAAAGTCATAGTTGATAACTTAAATCCTTAAATTTATTAAAAAAAGAAATTGGCTCCATCTCCTTGCCAAAAATAATAACTTTAAATTTTTCTCCCATTTCATTTGGATGGATTAATGTATTTAATCTTACCCTATCATTAACTGATAATTCATCCGAAATATTATATGTCTTTACAATCATTTCTCTTTGATTAGTGTATAAATGTAAATCAAATGCTGATTTGTAAAATAAATCATATAGATCACTAAAATTTACATCAGCGGTTATATCTTGATTACCTATGTTAACAAACGGGGAATCAACTAACTTTTGTTGATGAAAAAATCTAAATGACCCATAAGATCTATTAAAATTGAAATATTCACTTTGTGCATGCCCATAATCAATAAAAAAAACAAAGCCTTTGGCAAAGTTTTTCAGAATTCCTTCAAGATAATTACTATAGTCGACATATTCAAATATGAAATCATGTTTAAGATAATCAACTTTATTTTTTAAACCTAAATTTTTACAAGGGGTACTTTCAAATCGAAGTCTCTCATTCGAATCAATTGTTACAATTTTTTCAAATAATTTACCTTTTTTTTCATAGATATTGAAAGGCAATGCGTCTAAAAATTCATTACCTATAATAATTCCTGAAAAATTTTGTGGAATATGTTTCAGCCAACAAATTTTTTCTTTTGTAACCTCATTAATAAAAAATTCCTTTATAATTTTTTTTTGTAATTGAGCAAGCTCATCACTAATTTCAAGAAAGAAATACTTATATTTAATATTTTTTTTTTCAAGATTTTGAATTATTTTCAAGCCCATTTGTCCGTCACCAGGACCTAATTCCAAAATATGTAACTCAACTTGTTGAGACATTTTTTCAAGCATAGTTAAAATGCTGTCTGTGAAAAATTGTGATATGCCAGAGGCAGTTATAAAGTCTCCTCCATGGCCAAACTTTTTCTTTGAATTTGCATAATAACTTTCTTGGTTTTTGTATAATGCTTGCTCCATAAAAAATGAAAAACTAACTGACCCAAATTTTTTGATGTGACTTATAACTTTTTTTTCGATATTATTAGTCATTAAAAAATTTTATTATAAAAGTTCATGAATAAAACTGTTCTTATAACAGGATCCTCTAAAAGAATTGGTGCCGCCATTGCTCAAAAATTCGCTCTCTCATCATGGAATGTGATAGTTCATTATAATAAATCAAAAAGAGATGCTTTAAATTTAATTAAAAAACTCAAAAAGTCACATTCTCGGATTGAGGTTTTACAAGCCGATTTATGTGATTCTAAAAAAAGAAAAAGTCTATTGAAAAAAGCATTTAGATTATTTAATCAAATAGACCTTCTGATTAATAATGCATCATATTTTAAATATGACGATGCATTAGATGTTAACGATAAAATATGGGATATGGCAATTGAAACTAATTTAAAAGCTCCAATAGATTTATCAACCTATTACTATAAAAGTATAAAAAATAAAGGCTGTATAATTAATATTATAGATAATAAAATTTTTAATCCTAATCCTGATTTTTTTAGTTATACAGTCAGTAAATTTGGTTTGGAAGGTGCAACAAAATTATTAGCAATGAGATTCGCGCCTAAAATTCGTGTCTTTGGAATCGCTCCTGGCATAACACTACAAAGTGGCGATCAGACCATCCAAAATTTTAAAAAAGTTCACAACAACAACCCTCTCAATAGTGGTGCTACACCTGAGGAAATTGCAGATACTTGTGTTTTTCTTGAAAAAATACAGTCAATGACTGGTTTTACTATTCCTATTGATGGAGGGCATTCAATGTACAATTATGGAAAAGATATACAATACACATAAATCTAATTATCAAAAAATTTTTTTTGAAAATATAGAAACAGTAATTTCAATAGGTATTCATGATTTTGAAAAAGTTAAAAAACAAAAGGTTTTAATTTCTATAGATCTAACAGTAAATATTTCACCCGCTGATGACTCTATTAGTACCACTTTAGATTATGATCAAATTCTAGAATTCGTCTTAGAAATAGCAAATAATAAACATTTTAATTTACAGGAAACTTTATGTAATGAAATAGCAAATTTTTGTTTAAGTAAATCCCAAGTAAGAGCTGTAAAAGTTATTACCAAAAAAGTTGAAGTCTATCAAAATTGTGACGCAGTTGGTTTTGAAATCTTTATATCCAAGGATGAAAAAAAAATCAAATAATTTTAACAAAATTGAAAAAAAAATTAGAAGACTTGCCGGTAAAGCTATCGAGGATTTTAATTTAATTGATGATAATGACAAAGTAATGGTTTGCGTTTCTGGTGGAAAAGATAGTTATACTTTGCTAGATGTTTTAATTTATTTTCAGAGAATTGCACCAATAAATTTTGAACTTATTGCTGTCAATTTAGATCAACATCATCCCGGCTTTCCAAAAACAATTTTACCTAATTATTTTAAAGATAATGAAATTCCTTACAAAATAGTTTCTCAAAACACTTACAAAGTAGTGAAAGAAAAAATACCTGATGGAAAAACAATGTGTGGGTTATGTTCACGATTGAGAAGAGGAATTTTATATAAAACTGCTATAGATATCGGTGCCACGAAGATTGCTCTAGGGCATCATAGAAACGATATCATTGAAACGTTTTTTTTAAATATTTTTTTTTCTGGAAGGATTAAATCAATGCCACCAAAATTATTATCTGATGATAAAAAAAATGTAGTAATTAGGCCCCTTGCTTATTGTGAAGAAAGAGATATTAAAAAATACTCTAACCAAAAAAACTTTCCAATAATCCCATGTAATTTATGTGGGTCTCAGGAAAAACTTCAAAGAGTCCAAATTAAAAAAATGCTTAATCAGTGGGAAAAGGATTACCCTGATAGAGTTCAAAGTATTTTCAAGAGTATTCAAAAAGTCGAAATATCCCATCTTCTAGATAAAAATATATTTAACTTTAATGATGTTATTAGAAATGTATAGATATCATTTTATTTAATTTAGAATTTCTGATAACATAACGCCTTCCTATTTATTAATTAATGATATGGCCGAAATTAACAATATAAGTTCCTTTTATCCTCCCCAAAGAACTCTTATGGGACCAGGACCCTCCGAAATTCACCCTCGAGTATTTTCTGCAATGGGCAGACCAACCATCGGCTATCTTGATCCAGTTTTTATTGAAATGATGGACGAATTAAAAGAATTACTCAGATATGCTTTCCAGACAAAGAACGAATTAACATTTCCTGTCTCAGGTCCTGGATCAGCAGGAATGGAAATGTGCTTTGTTAACATGGTTGAACCAGGTGATAAAGTGTTAGTTTGCATTAACGGTGTTTTTGGTGGCAGAATGCTCGAAAATATTGTTAGGTGCGGCGGAACGCCAATAATTATAAAGGACGATTGGGGTAAACCTGTCAACGTTAATAAAGTTGAAGATGCCTTAAAAAATAATCAAGACATCAAAGTTGTTGCCTTTGTTCATGCAGAAACATCAACAGGGGTATTATCTGATGGTGAATCAATATCCAAGTTAGCCAAAAAATATGGAGCTTACACAATAATGGATACAGTTACTTCACTTACAGGTGTTCCTGTGATGATTGATGACTGGGGTATCGATGCATCTTATTCTGGTAGCCAAAAATGTCTATCTTGTACACCCGGACTTTCACCAATTACTTTTAGCAATGATGTGAAAAAACTCTTACAGCAAAAGAAATCAAACAGTCAAAGTTGGTTTCTAGATTTAAACTTATTGGTAAATTATTGGGGTGAGAACCAACAAAGAACTTATCATCACACGGCTCCTACAAATTCCTTATATTCATTACATGAAGCCTTATTAATGTTGAAGGAAGAAGGCATTGAAAATTCTTGGTTCAGGCACTTTAGACATCACGAAGCTTTGAAAGCTGGATTGGAGGCATTGAATTTAGAGTTTTTAGTTGAAGCTGATTATAGGCTTCCACAAATGAATGCTGTCATTTGCCCATCCTCTTTGGATGAGGCTGAAGTCAGAAAAAGATTACTCAAAGTTTACAATATAGAAATTGGTGCCGGTTTAGGAGATCTTAACGGTAAAATATGGAGATTTGGCATCATGGGATATAGCTGCAAAATGGAAAATGTAATGTTAGCAATATCAGCGTTAGAATCGATATTTGATGACATGGGTGTCGATTTCGAGCATGGTAAGGCTGAAACTGCCGCTTACCATGCATATGCTGACGTTAAAAAAAAATCAAATAAATTTATTAAGGAATCGGTAGCCTAATATCTATATTGATTAGACTTGAAGGGACCACTGAGGGGAACATTGTAATATTTACTTTGTTCATCTGTCATAGTGGTTAATTCCACATCCATAGTTGATAATTGTAACATTGCTACCTTTTCATCAAGTATTTTGGGCAAAACATAAACGCCAATTGGATATTCCTCAGTTTTGTTAAATAATTCAATCTGCGCTAATACTTGATTTGCAAACGAGGAGGACATGACGTAACTTGGATGACCTGTAGCGCATCCA
>Ga0160423_10002219_pt1 | contig 16279 bp, 24 predicted proteins | sample CRUFie14St8metaG_FD_108191 | JGI IMG/M metagenome (GOLD analysis project Ga0160423, IMG submission 108191) | Marine microbial communities from the Costa Rica Dome - CRUD Field 142mm St8 metaG | ecosystem: Environmental > Aquatic > Marine > Oceanic > Photic zone | place: Costa Rica: the Eastern... | reverse complement strand
TAATCTTCCAATAGTAATCAGGATCCATCATTAATGGATCTCCTCCATTAACAATGATTGTATTTGTATTAGGATAACGTTTTAGAAACCTAAAAATGTGTTCATGATCTAAAACAACTTTACCATGCTCTGCAATTTTTGTACTAGAACAAAAGGTACATTTAAAATTACATAACTCTGTTGGTTTAATAATCAGTTCCATAACTTTATTCCTGCTCCAATTGTATATCTATTGTTTTGTGATATTTGCTCTGTCACACTATGAAAAATTCTTGGATTGATATTATTGATAAGCACTACTGTTTTGTTGTTTGGCAAAATAGAATGTATGTTTGCAACTTCGTTAGTTTCAATTGTTTTCGTTCCTACTTGCAGTACTCCGCCCCATTCATGTTTCCATTGCTCTTGTTCATTTAGATAAACTAACAATACTAAATCTACATTATCAGGAGTATGACTGTGCCATTCATGTGCTGGTGTCTTATTCCATAAATCAATATATTCTATCTTCCCTACCTTTTTAGCATATTCCCTAAAGAATTTTTGATAGTAATCGCTGTGCCATATGTCATTCATTATTTGATCGTATTCTACAGGCACGTTCCACATTGTTAAATTAGGAGATATATCCTCTTCTCTATCTTTTAAATTTTCTTTTGTGGTGTTGCTCCAACTAGCAACCTGTTGAATAGGAAATATACCATCTACCCAAGTTTCGTTGTGTATCAGACTCCATAACATTGAATACTTTTCATTATCAAGGGTAGTGACATCATACCCGTCTGTCCAAAATTTATCTACATTCAATTCCATAAACTTATTCCACAGTTAATTGTATATCTATTTTTGGTTTTGTCAATCAGTGTATCTACACTATGAACAAATCTAGGATTCATATTGTTTAACAATACCACTGTTCCATTCAAAGGAATAATTTTCTTAACATTTTGTACGTCGGTATCTGGCCAATCCCTTTCTCCTACTTTCAACACACTTCCCCACTCTTCGTTCCATGTAGGCTCTTCGGTGAAGTAAATTAAAAATCCAATGTCATGGTCTTCTACTCCGTCCCAATGCCAGTCTAAACTATCACTACCATTCCATAAATCAATAAAACGCATTTCCCAATTATATCCACAAGTTTTTACAAACCAGTTTCTATAATATTCTTCATTGAAAAGGGCAGTAAGTGTATCTTTGTATATCAGCGGCACTCTATCTAAACTTTCTCTACACATTTCTTGTTCTTTGTTTCTATCATACTTTCTTTCAACACTACCTACCACCATATCATTATTCATGCTCCATGAAGGAACGTTTTTATATACTCCGTGGGGGTTCCAATCTTCTAAAGATATTTGTGCCCAAAGTAAAGTAGATAATTGTTTAGGCATTTCAACAACATCAAATCCATGCTTATAAAAATGATTTACATCAAACTGTTTGTTTATCAACATAATCGTATACCTCCGATAACCAACATACTTCTTGTGTCCTAAAACTTTTCAAATGATTGCTTAAAAAACAACCCATTGAACATCTTTGAAAGTGTGGACATTCTAAACAGTTGTAGTCATCAAACCACTTCTGTTCCATCTCTGCCTTTGTAGGCTTGTATCCTGACAAGTCTTGTGAAAGTAAGACTGTACAACCTCCTGCATCACCTGTAGGCAAAATTGTAAACGTATCTTGGCAAGTCATACGTTTTTTAATCTTGCTAGGATAATCTTTGAAAGGTAAACATTCAGGATAGTTGTCAAACATAAAAATCATAAAGTCTCTTAACTGTACATCATTAGGAGTCATAAGTTTTCTATTCTTTTCTGGTGTATAGTAATCAAAATATATGTCATATCTCTCATACAAATAATCAAAGAAAGGAGTATTACCTTTGAGAAACTTATCTATATTAGGTTTAGTCATAATAACGTTTGCACTCTTAATATACTTTTCAAACATTATAACATTCTTTTTAAATAAATTCAACTGTCCTAATCCAAACCGTCCACTAGGATCATAACTTGTTAATAGTTTAACCTGCGGACAATCGTCTAATAGTTTTTGTAGTCTGTGTGTCTTTTCATAAACAAAGTTTGTTGTGAAACATATTTCAACATCATAATTATTCTCCTTGCTCCATGTATCTAATTCATCTGCAAGGTATCTGTAATCTTCAAAACAACTGTCAGGAACGAAATCACTAAACACTTCACCGCCCATGAAATGCACACTAAACATTTTTCTAGTGTGGCTCATGTTTTCTATTGCACGTTTTACTGCTGGCAACTTATCACGTATTGTGTCCATGCCTACTTCACTGTTGTGATCTTGGGCACAAAATTTACAACTCATATTACAATGTTCAAATAGAGTCACAATGATCTCGCCAAGGATACTTCGTTTCTCTGTAGTTGTAATAATGTTGTGTTCTATCATCCTATTATTTCATTGAACGTCATATTACATACTAGACTTAATCTAGTCAAGTCGCCTAAGTATGGAGTCACTTCGTGCCATACATAGTGTGGTGCCGCAATTAATAATCCTTTCTTGGGTACAATTTCTATGTAAGGCTTTTTGTTTACAAATGCCTTTTGGTTCTGCCATCTAGGGTCATATAGTTTCAAGTGTCCTCCAGATGCTTCTGCACCAACATCTACATAAAAAATACCAAAGGCATCAATCTTATCATGAGAGTGAATGCTTTTGTAGTCCCCAAACTTCATAGGGTTAATTATATTAAGGTCAGTTATATTATAATTTTTTGGGTGTCCATGCACATCACAAAGTTCATCGAATGCAGTTTTGAATCGAGACATGATGTCAGGAAACGGATTGAAACTTACATTTACATCTGCAATTTCTTCATGTCCTTCTGCTTTCATATCAGACATTTTGGCTTTGAGTAAAATGTCCAATTTGTGATTCCAATTATCGTCATCAATATACTGATGAGAATAAATGGGTGTTGCCCAGTTTTGTTCTATCATATAGATATTTATTGGTGTTTTTAGACGCTTATTAGCCTATTGAATAGTTTGCCAATTCGTCTGTGTTATTGTTTTTAAGATTGTAAAAGTAATTCAATAACATCACATTTACTTTTGCTCTATCGTCTACTTCAAATAAACTAATAACATTGTTAACTTCAAACTCAATTATTTTATCAAGTGTCGCTGAATCTACAGATCCTGAAGAACCTTGTATTGCTTTTATAAACCAACTTGGTAATCCAATATCTTTATCTCCATCTGGTGCACCGGCTTCATTAAGAGCACCTTCTCTTAAATCTGCTATATCTACATCATGAGTTGATAGTGCATCTTCAGACATTTCGTCTAATAGGAAATCAATTTTGGCATTTGTGCCTTTGAGTGCAAAAAGATCATCACCAGCAGTGTATGAAACCTCAACTAATTTTTGTACCCACGGCTTATTGATATTGTGTAATAGATGATTTTTAACATGATTCATTTCATCTCTTACTTTTTTAATACCTATTGCATATATTTTTTGTTTTAAAGTTTCATCATAGGTAGTTTTACCATTTAATTTACCAGCCAGCATAAATTCCATAGGTGCTTTTGCTCTTACTCTGCCCACTAACGCATTGTCTTTTACTACCTGTACCTGTTTAAATAAACCTTGGAATTGATCTTGTGTAAGCCATTTAAATTCATTTGCTTGAGTTTTTTGTGCATCAACACCTTCGTTATCTGTACCCCAAGTAAACATTGATCTTACAGTTAGTCTAGTGTGCGTGGACACTAATGAATATATTTTCCAAGCAAGTTCCTTTTGTATATCAGGATACATAATCTTAATCCACTTAACAAATATTTTATGATATGCGTTACTGTCAACGAACACATCAACTCTACCTTTGTCAAGCAACCAATTGAAAAACTCTTTGTCATCTGCAAATTCACCTTCGCCGCCTACTAATTTATTGTAACCGTCTACATTGTAAAACATTTCACCTAAGTTTCTAAACTTGGTTTCAATACCTTCTAATAGTTCAGATGAAGCATCAGGCGAAATAATAACACGTGGACGTTCCATGTCCAGCATATACATTGGTTTTACATAAACTTTATCAAACAGTAGGTACATTTTTAACGCTCTCTTCTTTTGCTTTTAAATATTTATCATTGTCCCATAATCCTACACTTACTGACTCAGTTATTAAAGCGACTACATTACCAGGTACAAACCAATAGTTATATAATGATTCGCCCTTAAACATTGGTTCTGTAAACTGCTTAACTAAGAATTTTCTATCCTCAAGTGATATCAAAGGAAATACTTCATATAGTTCCTCATATTTGTATAAGTTAGCATAGTTTATACCACAGAACTGATCATCTTCTATCTTTTCAAAATCATTCAGACTGTTTTTAATTTTATCATCATTTATGCAGTGTAGGTTAAACAATGACCCACTTGCTAATGCAACTAACCACTTGTTAACAAGATCTTTGTTTTGTTCTGCAAATGCTTTAAGTTCTGCAATAGAAAACAGTTTGTTATCATAGTATAATCCGTTGTCAATTCCTTTACTTGCTAATAGTATTTGTAGAGTAATAACTTCAAGTGTAGGAAGTTTAACAAGCATTCTAGTATTCATATATTCTTTTACTAGTTCAAAGATGCTATCTTTATCTTTATCACTAAAAATTACATCACAAGGTACATCTAAATTAGATAGGTATGTAAGAAACTTATCTCCTTTAAGTGTGCTGTTTTCGTAGTTGATTAAAAACTTTAATTCTTTGTTTGCAAAATATTCTTTCAAATCATCTAAAGGAATAGGAGCAATAGATAATACTGTGTTGTCTAACCAGGATGTCTTAACCATTAACGTCTACCTCTTGAACCGTGACAATTACTGTGACAACTGCTATGACAGATTGTTACGTCCTTGTTATATACTGTGTCCCTCTTCTCGTTCATTTCTCTTCTTAAGTCTGTAAAATATGTTTCTATTCCTGTTACACTTACTAGGTCATCTTCTTCAACTGTGCTTTGATTGATACCTGTTAAAGTTAATCTACGTGCCGCGGACAAATATGCAACTCGTGTTTGATTGAAATCTACTCTAGGATTTGCTTCTCCTGTACCAGAAGTTTGCATTAACAGTCTTGCTCTCATTTTACGTATTCTTGTATATTGAAATGCTTCTCCTTCAAGTGCGGATATCATGTTGCTTGAATCAATAGTATCACCTGTGATACTTGCACCTGTAATCCCAATTGGTCTACCTGCTGTTGATCCTGAGAATTCGCTGTTTGGCATCTGTGAAAACGGTTTGCTATTAGTCCCCCAAACAATTTGGCTATTGTTGTGGTTTGCTACAAAATCAGCGAATCTGTCCACTAGATTCTGCTTTTGTATAGGATTTGTTAATGTTGCCATCAGTTATGTACCTTTAATAATCTATCGTTAAACTTTGCTTTTTTGTTTAATGTATGTGTATTTATATCATCTTTCAGTTTCATCATGAGTGTTTTTGGCGATGCACACACATCACCCTCCCATTCTAGTTGATGACAGTCACTTCCGCACACATCAAATACCGGACATTCGAAGCATCTAGGGTCTCTAGCAGTTTCACAAGCAATGATATTACGTCTTTTTGGACTCAATAATAGTTCATAAATTGGCATATCAATATGCCCATAGTGATCATTAGGAGCACTATTTGGACAGCCTGCGATTGTGCCATCTGCATTTAGGGTAAACATCTTCTGCTCACAGTTTCTACACCAAGTCCCTGCATCAGGAAATCCTAGTTCAAATTTGGCATAGATGTTTTCCATAAAAGTATTATATATCTTTTCCCTTAAATCATACTTCTGTATCACTTCATGATATTCTAAAAACCAAGCATCAAGTTCTTTGTTACTAGGCCACAGTGCTAGATTCTTAGTAGCATTACCATCCAATGTAATCCTTTCAAAGTCTATTTCTTGTATGCCTAAATCAATTGCATAGTCTAATATTTCTTTTGGATCGGTGTTAGTTACATCACGGCTCATGCTAACAAACAATTTTATTGTAAATCCGTCTGCAATTAATTTTCTAACATTGTTTTCCCATAATTGTTTTTGCTTATCATTTGCAAATCTTATCTTAGGATCCCAACTTGTTCCTACCCTTTTGTTCAATGCAGTTCGCATAAAGTTTAATTTTTCATCAGTGATCTTATAAACTAAATTCGTTGTAGTACCCCAACTCATCTCAGGATATAACTTGCTTACTTCATCATACACTTTTTGCATATCTTGTATTGGAGCAAGGAAAGGCTCGCCACCGTGAAAGTCAATGTGTGCAGTCCTAAAACTAGGAAACACATCTTTCATTCTTTTGAACCAATCAATAATTTTATCAGTGTCAAAATATATCTTACGACCATTTACTCCACTTGTAAAACAATGGGCACAATTAAGATTACAGGTTTCTGTAGTCTTAAGATAGATCATTAGATCTTTCATAGGCTAATGTCCATTCCTGTTTCGCAATAGGTTTCTGTAAAGTCTTCAGTGCCGAAACTTAAACTTAAACAATCTGTTAAATTCTTTGCCGCGTGAGGTTCATTTGCTTTAATGTATAGATGTTGACCTTCTCTAATAATTGATTGTTTCTGATCTAAGTCTATTTGCTTGATACCTTCACAGATGTAAATGCATACTTCACATGGATCTGTATGCTTATCAAAACTCTTTGTATCAGCATAACCCCAATAGGCGTGACAGTTTACAGGCTTCTTCCATATCTCAAACAACTGTGAACACTTTTTCACAATAGCATTATTAAACTTTTCTAAGTCTTGTATTTTAAAAACTGTTTTATTATTGATTAGTGTTGGTAAGTTACTTAAATATTCTGCGTAAGATTTGTATGTTTCATTTACTTTTGAATCTTTGCCATCAACAATGGTATAGATTGATCCTTGTATGTACCAATCTGGGTTTGTCAATACTCTTGTAAATTCTTCTTTTGTTATCATACATCCTCTTTTACCGTGCCTATCAGTGTTGGTGCACCTGAAGTGATGCCATGTACATTAAAACTCAACACAATTCTTTCCTTGTCAGTTGGATTAGGTGGCACCCTGTGTGATAACCAACCTGGAAATATTAATGCATCTCCTGTAACTGCTTCAACTTCTGTAAAGTAATCATTAATACCTGCTTGTTTCCAAACCTTTGGTGTATTGTTTTGTAAAGGTAAATTCATATTTCTAAATTGTATGTTGCCACTGCCCTCTGGCTTATCTAAATACATACTGACAGCAAAATGACATCCGCCATGGTCGTGTTCTTCTACGTATGCCTTGTTCAACTGTATGTTTGTCCAACTTTTTAATATTGATAAAGTTGCTTCTGTGTATTCATACTTGTTCCATAACTCTGCTATGATAGGTTTGAACCATTCCATAAGATCAGCAGTTTCTTGCCAAGTGTGTGGAGGAGTCTTTTGATTGCGAACACTTGTTTTGCCTCCGCCCTGCATAACACCTATGTTAGGTTTTACGTTAATGTGTTCTGTTCTTACACGATTAACAATCTTTGATAAGTCTCCATCATAGTGTGCTTTATGTATAATAGAAGGCCATGGACTTGCTTCAGTTAGCATCATGTTCTCCTAAATAGTTAAAATTAAAATCACCTACTGATCCTTCTGTAGGAAACTTCTGCATTTGTTCTGGTGTGAATCTAGGTTCAATAGTTACGTTGGCACTAAACGTTGTTCTACGTTTCTTGCTTTTGTTTGGACTTGTAAAATGTTTTATCCAACTAGGAAATATTACTATCACTCCACTTTTTACATTAGGTATAAAACATTTCTGATTAAAACTCTTAAACATATTTTCTAAACCTGTTGCAGTAATGTCTGTGAACTTTGTATTTTCTAAAATAAGTTCTCCGCCAGTAACAGTATCGTCTGGATATTCAAAGAAGTAACTGCAACTAAAATTATTCTTAGGTGCAGAATGATCATGTATTTCTTGATAGCCACCTTCTTTATAAATGTTACACCAACTATCTAATAGTTTAATTTCATAATCTGATACAGGCTCTAAACTGTTTAAGTATTCTGCGAAGTTAGGTGTTACTGCGTCCCACCATACGTCCCAAGGCATAACTGAATTTTTATCATGATGGCAACTAGATAAACAGTTTGCAAGAGTCCAAGGAGAATGAAAATATTCTTTCTCTTTTAAGATAAAAGGCATGAAGGCATCGACTACTTTGTCGTGATCCTTTACTTCTCCAACATAAAAAGGAGTCTGCCATTTATTGAACGTCGCCATTCTTTTCCTTTACTTTGTAAACTGCGTTTACTACTATTCTTCTGTCATATTTAATTGGTGGACTACTTGTATGATATTTTGTGCTATGAAACAATATCAACTTATTTGCTTTTGGTATGCAGTAGTCTTCAACATCCATGTCATCAAAAGTATCACCCCAATACTTGTTAAAAAAATACGTAGGTCCATCGCTGTCATTTATATAATAAATTGCAGTAAGATAATTTATATCTTCTCCACCTTCTAAATGCTTGTCACAATGTGGCATATTAAATTGACTGCGTTCCCAATTAGGTTGCGGAGTCATGCAGTTTAATTTTATTCTATCTATAATATCAATATCAATTTGCAAAGTTTTCCTTAAAGCATCAGTAATTATTTCTGCTATTTGACTATAAGGTGAAAAACCATTTTGCCTACTGTCATGCAAGATGTGTACAAATTGTCCGCAATCTCTTACCTGTGGTAAGTTAGGTAAGTTTACTTTGCCTGCTGTCTTTGTATTCCAATGCCAAGGCAGATCAGCATCTTGAATATTAGTAGTAATTTTATCAAAATCATCTTTGTGTAAGAAGTTCTCAAACTCCAGGAATGATTCTTTTTTTGCTTTAACTTCTTGGGTAACTAATTCAACTGTCATTGTCCGTGTCCTTAAATATAGTAGTATTTAAGTACTCATACATGGTAGGACAATGCTTTACGATTTCTTTCCAACGTGCTTTCCTATCATCTAGATGCTTAATAATCTTATCATAGTGATGTTCTTGCAGTTCGTACATTTGTGGAATGGTCTTTTCACTTATTCTATCAATTGGATTGTATCCCATTCCTGTGGCTATTTCAGGCCAGCCATTGCCTGTGTGATTCATATTCTTAAGTCTGTCTACGCCATATAATTTAAGTTCGTGTATGAATGGATTGTTTTCATTCAGCAAGTCATATTCATAATCTCTATTGTAGTTGTCTAACCAATATTGATTATCAGTCCTTTGAGTAAGAGCATAATGCATAGCAACAAATCCTGCAAAATCCTTAAACATTTTATTTGTAATCATATTGAAACTGTCTATGTCATACCTACTAGCCATATGATTCTGTTTGTCTTCGCTTCGCAACAATGTTCTTGCCAATGCAATTAAGAACATATGAACTGTGTATAATCCATTTGATTCTAAAGGTTCAATAAAACCTGCACTCAATCCAATTGCACAAACATTTTCTACCCAGATCCTATCATGCATACCAATACGCATTTTGATATCTCTAAACTCTAGTTCATCAATATTGACGTCGTGTTTTGCACTGAGATACATTTTAAATTCATTTAGACTTTGTTCAGGACTAATATGTTTGTCACTGTAAACATAACCTGTACCAATCCTACTCCACAAAGGTATGTTCCATATCCACCCATGATTGTATGCAGTACAATCTGTAAAAGGTTCCATTTGTTTTTTCTTATCTGTGTAAGGTATCCTAGTGGCCCATGCTCTGTTGTTTGGCAACATATGAGCAAAACTCTCAAATGGTTCTTTTAATGTTTTATCTAACAGAATACTTCTAAAGCCTGTGCAGTCAATATACAAGTCTCCTTGCACAACAAGATTACTTCCTAGCACTAGACCTTTGACTCCTTTGCCTTTCTCGTATAGAACTTTGCTTACTTCTTCTGTGATATGTTCTACACCGCCTGGCAAACAAATCTTATCACGCAACCAAAGGCCGAATTTTGTTGCATCAAAATGATATGCAGTATCAACACCGTACCTATAACTTGGCAATTTATTATCTAGATTTTTATCAAACTTGTTTTCATTTACCAACGCCATAGCACTACTAAAACAATTTGCATAGTCACTGTTGGGAGTCTCTGGTTTTTTAAGTTTCTTATAGTGCCAGTCGTTGGTTCCATATACACAACCTTCTAAGTCTGGATATGCGAAAGGATAATGAAATCCTCCATCATTTTGTTTGTAAAAATTATTGAACTTGATGCTTAATTTGTAAGTTGCATCAGTCTCCTTCATAAAATCTTTGTCTTCTATGCCTACAAGTTTCATCCAATCGTTGATACCAGCAATAGTACTTTCTCCTACTCCTGCTATTGGAATGTTTGGACTTTCAACCAATGTAATATGCATCTTTGGAAATAACTTGACTAGGGTAGTAGCAGTCATCCATCCTGCACTGCCTCCGCCTACTATTACAACTTTCTTATTCATTTGCATATATTGTCTTTCCTAAATATTGATTCAAAGAACTTGCGGACTTAACCATATTATTCCAACGTTCTTTTCTATCATCTAAGTGCTTTATTATACTATCTATTTCAAAGGATGTCAACTTATCGATATCAATTTCTTCACTAATTCTATCTATAGGCATCCAATTTAAGCCTGTAGCAACACAATGAGGACCTCCTGTGGGTTGATATTCATTGTTACTCATTCTATCCATAGCCAAATATCTCATGCCGGAACTAATCGTTAAATGAGGATTCAACAGTTCCCAATCGTAATTTTTTTGTGTCAATGCTTTCCAATATGGCGTATCACGTCTTGCCGATAGTGCGTAATGAAGAATGACAAAATGTGTAAACTCTGTAAACATTTTAGTACATCTTAAATTATAAACTCCTTTGTCAAATTCTGTAGCAACAATCTCATCATCATGTTCTTCACGTTGAAGTATACGCATTAATTCTGTTAGATATTCGTGTGTTACAAATAAACCATTTGACTCTAGTGGTTCAATAAAGCCTGCACTCAATCCTATACCAACAACATTCTTTTCCCACATCTTTTCGTGCATACCTATTCGCATCTTGATGTCTTTGAATTGTAATGTTTCAGGAGAGTATCCAAGGGTTGATAAATGTTCTTTAAGTTCAGTCAATGCATCTTCTGGTGTTGTAAACTTATCACTGTAAACATATCCTTTACCTATTCTACTCCATAAAGGTATATCCCATACCCAACCATTACCAAGTGCATGACAACCTGTGTAAGGTTTTAATTGTTCTTCTTTGTTTAGATATGGTACTTGTACTGCCCATGCTCTATTATTAGGCAAGTAATCTTCGAAACTTGTAAACGGAACTTTCATTTCTCCGCCTAGTAGTCTGCTTCTAAAACCTGTACAGTCTATAAACAAATCCCCTTGAACATAATCTTTGTTATCTAATTTAAGTGCTTCAATACCATGTTCACCATGTATAACTTCATTGACTGTGCTTTGTATGTGTTTCACTCCTTCCGGAACGCATATATTATCTCGTAACCATATACCAAACTTTGTAGCATCAAAATGAAATGATGTGTTCTTTCCGTATCTAAAGTTCGGCAACCCTAGACTAGTGTTCTTGTCAAATTTGTTTTGATTAACAAGAGCCATACAACTAAAAAAACTGTCTGCATAATCGCTTCTTGCTAAAGGACCTTTGTAAATATTTTTTATGTGCCAATCATTTAAACCAAACCTTGTGCCATCAAGATCAGGATCGCTAAATGGATAATGGAATCCACCATCACCATTCTTGTAAAAATTTGTAAACTTTATGCTTAACTTATATGAAGCATCACAGGCTTTCATAAAATCTTTGTCTGTGATCTTTACCAGTCTCATCCATGTATTGATAGACTGAAGTGTGCTTTCACCTACTCCACTAATAGGAATGTTAGGTGACTCGATTAGGCTTATATCCCAATCAGGAAAACATCTAATAAAAGTAGTGGCGGACATCCAACCTGCGGATCCGCCACCTACTATAACAATTTTTTTTGGCATTAATTTTGTTCACCTAAGAAGAAGTACAAGATAGAATTTTTATTTCTAACTAATTGTGCTTTGCCTTCTGCCCAACTATTCTTTTGGTACTCTTTAGTTTCTTCAACCCAGTTGTTAACCGCTTCTGGTCTTGAATTCAACCAATTGTTTACACTATTGATCTTGTTTTTAAGATCAAGTGTAACAGGCTTCTTCTCTGGTAACACTGTATTTTCACTTGAGTTTACTCCAGTCGTAACTGCAATTAGTAAACCTACTGATAAAAATACTGTCATTATCACTTTATACATATTATACCTCCTCTCCTAGGTTTTTGTATATGGTTGTTTATCATTTGCAATCTCCCTACACAGAGATTGTATATCTTGGATCAAAAATTCTATTTGATTTTGATCTCTAGATTCTTTTGGAGTATCATATTTCAATCTACGAAGCATCATACTCTTATCATATATGACTGATACTTTGTCACACATTTGGGATATCTTATGAAGCATTGTTATCCTCTTCGTCTTTGTTACTATATTTAATTGCTACTTTGTAAGCAATAAAGAATCCGCCCACGGTAAATGTTACTCCTAAAAAAAATAATCCTATGCCGTATTCAAATTCCATATGCTCCTTTAACTTTAGCATCATTAATTGGATCTGCAACCAATAATATAGCCAAATTATTCGTGTTCACCTCCTGGATCATTCTTGTCCATATATACCTTGTGCGGATTACCTTTCTTATCACGAAAGATTGTATAACCTCTCGCTCTACCATGCGAATGATAACCTGAACTGAATCTCCAAGGTGTCTTTTCTGCTACTTTAAATGTTCCAACAGTTATAACAACTGCCATTATAAAAAAGGCGTGTGCAAAACTGCTGATTGCAAATGCCATTGTGCTATTAAGAATCTGAATAGCAAAAACTGCCGACCACATAAATGCAAGAACTTGCATAATCATATGGCGTACCTGTAAGTCTGGAATATGGCGTAAAGGATTTTTATTATGATCCATTATACCATCCCAAGCATCTACGATAAAAGATTTAATCATATTTTCTCTCCTTCTTTAAATCCTCTAAACGTTTTGAATCTTGGAAAACGTAAACTATAAGATCCATCTTGATTTTGTGTGACTGCGTCTGCTCTTACTTCAGCAACCATACCAATCAATTTATCTTTGTCTGTCCAAAATTCGTCTCTCTGTGTATCAGATAATCCACTACCAACATTTACTTTGATATGTTTACCATCATCTACACCCTCACAAATCAAAGCACCTAGTTTACCAACGTTTCTGCCAGTACCTTCTTCAGTGGCCTTGACTTCTAAACTTACTTCTATAAAAGGTTTTTGTTTCAACCATGCAGTAGATCTTTTGCACTCATATTTTGCAACAGGATCTTTAATCATGATACCTTCATAGCCTTGTTCAATTGCTTCTTTGTTAAAATCTGCAAATGTTTGTTGACCTTCTTGAGTGTCTAAGTCAACTTCAATCTTAGGAATGATCTGAATATTGTCGAAACCATCAAATATCTTGCAATATTCTTTTAGAAACACATGGCGCTGACGTTGGTTAAGAGTAGACTTGCCCTGTTTGAATTCACTTAACGGTATTATATCAAACAGTTGCAATACGGCATCGTCCGCTTGTACATTGTCCTTTCTATGAACTTGTTTCATCAAGTCCTGGAAAGAACTAGATACGATTTCGCCATCTAGCACCATTGCTCTAGATCCTGATTCAAGGACCTTAGTTTTTATAAAGTTTGTTAGTTTGGTGAAGTTCTTCAAGGTCTTGCCATTTCTAGTATATTGCGACACGACATCTCCCATAGCACAGTCTATGACTGTGAGAACTCTTACACCGTCTAATTTTTTATCCAGACATACTTTTCCACTCACTTTCTTTTGATGTTTTGCTGAATCGTGTGCCAACATACACTCAAATACAGGCACACTATATTCTGACTTCTTTGTTTTCTTTGCAATCTTGTTTACAGTCTTTTCACTTACACCACAACGTAAATCCTTAATAAGAATACGTCTGTAAAAGTCATTCCACTGAGACATTGTTGCAACATTCATTGTTAGTTCGATAGCATCTCTGGCCGCATGACCAGTTAGTTCTCTACGTTGTAACTTTTCAGCAAGGTCTTTGAACACAGACCATTCAAGTCCTTGTCCATCGACTGTTGCTTGTGGCACCTGTTGTACACCAAAAGTATACAATTTGTCTAATGCCATTCTAACACCTTCAAAGAATTCACCATAGCCTTCGCTACTCTCCATGTACTTTTGTAGGACCGCTTCTTTGGCTAGTCGTGAATTATCTTTTTCCAATTCTAAGATTATATCTTGTGGTTGTGTTCTCATATCAGTTTCACCAGAATGTAAATTTGTAATCCAAGCACTGCGATTGGCACAATCGTTCTTACCAATTCCATTGTATGATTGTACTCGTCTAACTTTCTTTCCAATTTGTTTCTTTTTTGTTTTTTCATTATATCCCTCTATAGTTTTCTATTACTGTATTCAAATCAACATAATCTACAACTGCTGTCTTGTCACCTAAGTTTTTTAATGTTACAGGATGTGCAGTATTAATAAACATAGGCTTTTGTAGTTCTGCTGTCTGTACCAACTTTGTGGAATCTTCTTTGTCATACCAATGAATCATAATTCTTTCATCAGTCAAAGGTTCCAAGTATGCACAACTGCCTTCACTTAGATCTTTCTCACCCATGAATTGTAGTTTGTGTTTCATTTCAACTTCATTAGGTTGAATAAAATCTTTATGTGCTCTTAACCAAAACATTAATTGTAAACCTTATCACATACATCGAACGCATATTGGTCCCATGGTTCTGTGTCTGTTGCTTTTAGTTTTGAAACTTTTACTTCACAATGTGGCATCAACATTTCTTCTAGACCTTCTTTAATAATTTGAACATCTTGTTCATCGTTGGTGTCTGCCCAAAGTGTTCCATACTCCCACCACATACTAGGAGGAGTAATATCCTTTTGTGCAAATTTAATATCAATATTGTTTAATGATCTTCGCTCTAAACCCATTTTAGTACCTGCCTTTGTTTGCCTTTTAATTAATTATAGTATTAATATACTACGGTTTTACCTAAAAGTCAACCGAAAAGATTATCCAAAATGATCCTGATCTCCAAACACATCAAACGGCATAATGATACGAGGTTGTTTGCTCGTATTGAATGCAACTTCGTGTTGTAGAAAACTTGGAAACAATATTATGTCACCTGTTTTGGGTGCTATCTTTTTTGGTTCAAAGTACTTTTGTAATTCATTTGGATAGCCTCTTTGTGCATTTACTCTTGGATCATGCAAGGTCAGTAAGCCTGTTTCACAGTAAACATAAAATACTCCGCTAATCAAACTGCCTTGATGTTGGTGCAATCCTATGTTTGAGTGATTGGTTGCAAATGTTTTTATTATGTGTTGTGGAATAGTTTGGAAAACAGTTTGGAAAAATTGTTCTACGTTGCTTTCTATATATCTTTGTGCTTTGTCAAAGATTGGATTCTTATGGTCTGTGTGTGAAAATATATCTTTTTGGCTGAAACTGTTTGGCCACTCATCTCCATACGTGGAAATCAAATAGTGAAAGACTTCTTGACAATAGTCCGTGTCTTTTATATTTGAATGTAGAATATGAGTTGGCCATTCAGAGTTCAACATTACATCGAGTTTTTCTTGTCCTGAATCTCTTTACGTCTTACTTTTGTTAGTTTACCCAAATCGTTAAGTGCCGCTCTTGCTCTAGTTGCCGCCGCTTTTACACCTTTAGTTTCAAATGCTTCTGATTCTGCTAGGTATTTTTCTACAGCCGCTTTAATGTCATCATGTGTTGCCATTTTAGTACTCCTTTGTTTAAGTACTTGTATTTAGGCCTACCTGTATTTGCGGGGTGTTAAATGTGGTTTGGTTATGCGAACTCAAACCAACTTGTGATAATGTATTTTGTTTCTGCCAAAGGTGGATTGCCTCTGTGGGTATGTGTAAAGTCTGCAGGCCAAATAAGAGCAAGTCCTTGTTCTGGTTTGATCCTTTTTGCTTGATAAAGGAATTCAGTTTCACCGCCATTTTGAATACTGTTAAGATAAACCATTGTTACAAGTTTTCTATTTGATGTAAGATTGCTTTGT
>Ga0160423_10002218_pt1 | contig 16281 bp, 19 predicted proteins | sample CRUFie14St8metaG_FD_108191 | JGI IMG/M metagenome (GOLD analysis project Ga0160423, IMG submission 108191) | Marine microbial communities from the Costa Rica Dome - CRUD Field 142mm St8 metaG | ecosystem: Environmental > Aquatic > Marine > Oceanic > Photic zone | place: Costa Rica: the Eastern... | reverse complement strand
TCTCCTTTTTCAATTGTTGCTGGTTTTCTAAAAGAAAATGTTGAATTTCTTGATAGATCAAACTTAAAACAATTTAACACTATAGGTGATTCTGGAAAAGAAGTTAGAAGGTTTTTTTGTGGAAATTGTGGTTCGCCTATATATAGCGATGCAGATGTTGCCCCTGGCGTTTATTATTTTAAAATGGGAACCGTTGATGATCCAAGTTGGGTTTATCCTGATATTGAAATTTATACAAAAGATAAAATTAAATGTTCCGTTATGAATGAATCAGTTAAAAGCTTTGAAATAATGCCCGAATAACAAAAACCTAGTTTATTTTTAATGCTCCTTTTTTTATTGCTACTAATGTAAAAATAAATGAAATAAATAAAATTAGTAGCATTATAGAGAGACTTCTGATAATTGATACCTCATTAATTCCAAAAATAGTCCATCTAAAAAAATCTATAAAGTAAAATAATGGATTTAGTAAGCTTAAACTCTGAAAGAATTCTGGAAGCTTTGAAATTGAGTAAAATGCACCTCCAAGAAATGTCAAGGGGGTGATCACTAGGTTGGGAAAAAACTGTAGGTTATCAAAACTTTTTGAATACATACCAATAACAAAACCAATCAAACAAAAAATAAGTGCTATAACTATTAAAGTAAGAAAAAAAATAAAAGTTTTATATATTTGGAAGTCTAAAAGTAATTTTGCACTAATTAAAATTAATAACCCAATTAATACTGATTTCAGAGTTGCGGCAAATACATAACCAATTAATATTTGAGAAGATGAAAGAGGTGAGGATAAAACTTCAAATATTGTACCTGTGAAACGTGGCAAATAAATACCAAATGATGAATTATTTAAACTCTCATTAAATACTGATAGTAAAATTACACCCGGAATAATAAATAATGCATAATTAATTTCGTAATCACTTACGGATCTTCCGATAGCTTGACCAAAAACTAAAAGATACAAAAAAGTAGTAATTATTGGCACAACTAGACTTTGTAGTAGTGTTCGTTTAAATCTAGAAAGCTCAAATTTTATAATAGAAAAAATGCCTAGCATTTAAAAACTAATTCCTCTTAATTAAATCTTTGAAAATATCCTCTAGATTGGACTGATTTGTTTGAATATCATTAAATTTAATTTTATTGTCATGAAGAATTTTAAATAATTCATCAATAGAATCATATTTTTGAGATATTTCTAATGTTTTTTTCTCAATATCTATTTTATAGTCAAGATCTAAGTTAATTTTATTACTTGGAACTGAATCTAAATGAAAAATATATTTTTTATCTGAAAATTTATAAAAAATATTTTTTTTTGTGTCAGTTATTTTAATTTCCCCGTCCTTGATGACTGAAATCATGTCGGAAATTTCCTCAACTTCTTGGAGATAGTGGCTTGTTAAAATAATAGTTACCCCAGTTTTTTTAATTGAATTTATCATTTCCCATATTGACTTTCTTATTTCAATGTCAACACCTGCAGTTGGTTCATCAAGGAACAATATTTTTGGCTCATGGATTAGAGCCTTAGCAATTAATACTCTTCTTTTCATACCGCCAGATAAATTTGCAATTTTTTCAAATTTTTTATCAGTTAACGATAAATCTTTTAATACTTTTTCTTTTAAATAGGAGTCTTGTTTTAATCCAAATAGCCCTCTTGAAAAATCAATGGTGTCACTAACAGTTTCAAACATATCTGTATAAAGTTCTTGGGGAACGAGTCCAATCTTACTTCGAACACTTTTATAATTTATATCAATATCATCATTTAAAACTTTGATATTGCCGGAAGTTTTATTAACTAAGCCACAAATGATATTAATTAAAGTTGTTTTTCCAGCACCATTTGGGCCAAGTATTGCAAAAATAACACATGATGGTATTGTTAAATTAAGATTTTTAAGAGCGTAAAAATTATTTCTATATCTCTTGTTGAGGTTATTAATAATAATTGCATGTTCGGTCAAATTTTTACCTTTATAATAAAATTATGTCTGAAGTCACAATACCAGGTAGAAGCATTAATAGTACCATCAATAGCATGAAAAGTCTTGGATCCATTGGTACACAGGTGCTCAATGATCATGATATCGATATCGTGGATTTAGAAAAAAATTATCCCGTAAAAATACGAAGCGCAATCCATGAAGAAATTTTGACTCGATTTGGACCAGTTTCAATTGAAATTTGTGGGTTTCAAGCAGCTGATGATTTTCCTGATTTTCTTAAATCCATACAAAAAAAATATCTTGATGATGTAAAAAAAATGAACAAGTTGGAAGCTCTCGATTCTTTTGTTGATTGGTGGGTTAGTTTTGGTACCGAAATGCTAAAGAGTGGAACCATCGGCGGAGAGGGGGATTACGGATTAAAGGCTATAAAAGAGGATGATACCTACATTTTTCAATATATAACCGCTGTTCCACTTAAACATTATCAATATTGGTTTGGTTCTCATTTAAGAATGTACTTTGAAGTTTTCAATGACTTTCTTAATTATGATTTGGAATTTGTTGGTGAAAAATCAATACAATCTAAAGGTTGGTCTAAAATAGTCTTTAAATCGATTTTTTCTGAGCTTAATGATTCAACGAAACAAAAAACAGTTTCAGAAAAGAAATTAGAAATGTATGAACAATTATTCACCTCTGTTGTAAATTATTCAAATGCTCAAAAACTTAATGCTGATGAAGCGAAAAAAAAAGCCGAAGAAGAAAAACATAATGCTGAGTTAAAGCAAGTTCAAATAGAAAAAATTTCTAATATAATTGGAAAATATGTCCCTCCCCAAATTCATAAAGCTATTGAGAAGGGTGACTATTCTGAGGAAATTATTACAAAAAGAAAAAAGTTAACCATTTTTTTTAGTGACATTAAAAGCTTTACTGGCACATCAGAACACCTACAACCCGAAGATCTTACAAAATACTTAAATGAATATTTTTCAGAGATGACAACAATTGCCATTAAACATGGTGGCACAATTGATAAATATATTGGTGATGCCCTCATGATTTTTTTTGGTGACCCTGAATCATTAGGCCCAAAAAAAGATGCAATAAACTGTGTAAAAATGGCAATTGAAATGCAAAATAAATTAGTTGAATTGAGATCAAAATGGTCAAATGATGGTTTTATAGATCCATTCAGAGTAAGAATGGGAATAAATACAGGTTTTTGTAATGTTGGAAATTTTGGAAGTGCTCAGCGTTTAACCTATACCGTTATTGGTGCAGAAGTAAATTTAACTCAGCGACTTGAATCCAATTCTGATATAGATGGAATACTTATAAGTCATGAAACTTACTCAAACACAAAAGAAGTTATTAATGTTGTTGAAAAAGAAACAATTACTATGAAGGGTATTACAAGAAAAATTCAAACATATAACGTTTTGGGGCTAAAGGATAATTTAAAAGAATCTTTGATTGATAAAAAAATAGCCTCCATTTCAAATTTAGATAATTCTAACTTTTCGCAAAAAGAAAAAAATCTTTTGATTGAATTTATTAAAAGCAAACTTATATAATTTTTGCAATTTCTAAAATTCGATACATATTTCTAATAACTGGTTTTTCAATTAATTTTCCGTCAATAACTACAAGCCCAGTGTCAGATTTTTTAAATTCTTCAATTATTAATTGAGCTTTTTCAATTTCTGATGCTGTAGGCGTGAAAATTTCATTAATCACAGGTATTTGTTTTGGATGAATTGAGCCTTTTCCACAGAAACCAAGATTTTTTGCAAGCTTACAGTTTTTTATAAGGCCTTCTTCATCATTTAAATCTAAATGGGGACCATCAATAATATCAATTCCTGCAGAAGCTGCAGCATGAACAGCTTTTGATCTGGCATAATATAAAGCATCCCAATTATTAGGACATCTCAAATCTGCCGACATATCAACTAAACCAAATAGCAATGCATCAATTCTTTTTGATGATTGGGCTATCTCGAAACAAGACTCTAATCCTTCATTTGTTTCAATAATAATTTGTAATCGAGTATTAAGATTTTTTTCAGACAATAAGTCATCGATAATCCTAATTTCACTAGCAGATTTTACTTTTGGAATCATAAGTGATTGAGGAGATTTTTTTGCATTTAAAATTCCAATAAGATCATGTAACCCAAATTCCTCACGAATGGAATTAACTCTAATTACTCTTTCAACCTTGTCAGTAATTTCTTTCTCATTTTCTACTATATCTATAGCATTTTTTCGAGCACTTAATTTATGCTTGGGAGCAACACCATCCTCTAATTCTAAGCATACAATATCAGCCCCTGAGGATAATGCTTTGGGAAACATCTCTGGTTTTAGTGCCGGAGCAAAAATAAAACTCCTACGTGCTCGAATATTTTCGTTTATATTTTTCATTTAAGATTATTTAATCATTAGATAATTAATTATTTTAAATTAAAGTGAAACAATATTTATGGAAAATACATTATTTATCACTGGAGCAGGAGTAAGCAGTGAGAGTGGTATACCAACTTTTCGTGGAAAAGATGGATTTTGGACTATAGGAAGTGAAAACTATACTCCTCAAGAAATGGCCACCAGGGAAATGTATATGCAAAATCCAGAAGAGTTTCTTTATTGGTATTACAAAAGATTTATTAAGTATAAGGATGCAAAACCAAATGAAGTCCACTATTGGCTAAATGATAAAAGACTTATTACTCAAAATATTGATGGGTTAGATGCAAAAGCTGGGAATAAAAGTTATATTCCAATTCATGGTCGCCTCGACAAGTTAATAATTTATGATGATCAAAATATAACCATTGATCCAATGGATGCCAAATGGGATTTAATGGAAAAAGAAATTTTACTTGCAGAAAATGAAAAAACAAAAAAAAAGCTACTGCTTGATTTTTTTAAAATTTCACATAAAACCAAAGTGCCTGATCTTGGTATATCATTAAAGCCATATGTGCTACTTTTTGATGAATTTTACACTGAACAATACAGAATAACTGAGGCAAAAGATTTAATGTATGACTCTGATAGGTTTATTTTTTTAGGTACTTCATTTAGTGTTGGAATTACATCAATGGCAGCTGAAATTGCTATTGCAAAGGGAGGTGAAATAGTGATCGTTGACCCCAACCCTATTAAAATAAATTATGAGAAAGTTATTTACAAAGAGTTTACTGCAAAAGAATACATTAAAAATCATATTAATTGATTTTTTGTGAAACATTCCATCTTTTTTTCAAGTAATTGCAGTTTTCACATGTAGTTGAAGTTGGGGGGAATTCATCAGATTTAAGTAAGTTAACAGCGTCAATAACCTTTTTTTCTACCCAACTATCATCACACTCAAGTCTAACTAAGTACAATTTAAATTTTAATATTTGATTAAAAAATGGCTCATCTTTAAGAGCATTGTAATAAACTAGGTAAGCTTCATTAGCAACCTGAAAACCATTTTTGCGAAATAGCCACTGATACATTTCAATTTGTCTTTTGTATCCGTGAGCATAGTCATATTTTGCAAAAGTATCATCCCAGTCAAATTTCTTTTTTGATGTTGTTTTAACATCTGCAATGATAAGACTACCATCAGATTTTATCCATACATCATCAACAGCTCCACCAAAATTAAAGCCATTTTCTTTATCAACATACCTTATACCTTGGCGATTATTTCTCCAAGCATCAATTTCTGGATGATTAAAAGGTACAGCATCTATGTTATGTTCAAGAAAAAGAGGATGAGGTTCATTGAGTTTCCTGTAATGATCAAATTCATTTTTGCATAAATTATCTACTGCTATATTTAACGTAAACGGAATTGAAAATGGCCAAACATTATGTTTGTATTGCAAGACAAAACATCTTTTGCATTTTAGGTACTGTTCTACACCAGATCGACTTATTCTAATTGAGTTCAAAAATTTAGTATATTTCTTTATTGATAATTTAGTTTAATCTAACTTGAAGGCCAAGGTTTTTTATCATTTTCATATCAGCCATGTAATCAGAGTTAGCAGTAGTTAACAATTTCTCACCATAAAAAATTGAATTTGCTCCAACCATAAAACACAGAGCTTGAGAAGCTTCGCTAAGGGTTTTTCTTCCAGCAGAAAGTCGAATTCGCGCTTTTGGCATTAATATTCTTGCAATTGCAATGGTTCTAATGAATTCAATATCATCAATTTGCATAGTTCCTTCCAGAGGTGTACCTTTAATGGGAACTAATTTGTTTAAGGGCACTGATTCAGGATACGGATCAAGATTAGCAAGTGTGTGTAGGAATTTAACTCTATCTTCACGACTTTCACCCATACCTAAAATTCCACCACAGCAAACTTTAATTCCGGCATTTTGAACTTCTTTCAAGGTATCAATTCTATCTTCAAAGGTTCTGGTGCTTATAATCTTTGAATAATAATCCTCACTAGTGTCAATATTGTGATTGTAATAATCAAGCCCAGCTGCTTTAAGTTTTTTTGCCTGTGGAGAGGTGAGCATGCCTAGAGTCATGCATGTTTCCATTCCTAATGATTTAACACTTGTAATAATTTCAGTGATTTGATCAACATCTCTATCTTTGAGTGAACGCCATGCAGCACCCATACAGAATCTAGCAGCTCCATTTTCTTTTGCTTCTTTAGCTTGTGTCATTATTTCATTAACATTCATTAATTTTGTTACTTCAGATCCGGTTTTATATTTTGATGATTGAGAACAATAAGAACAATCTTCAGGACAACCACCAGTTTTAATGGATAATAAAGTGGCTAGTTCAATATCATTCTCTGGAAAATTTTCTTCATGAATTTTGATTGCTTTTTTTGTTATTTTTGAAAATGGCTCTTCAAATAAGTTTTTTATAGTTTCAATGGATGCTTGCATGTTTAAAATTTCAAATAATTTTTCTATATTACCACTCATAACCAAGAGTAAAGTAATTTATTTTATCTGTTTTTTTCTTATTAGAGGAAGGTTTTTTCTCCCAATCGACCTGTAGCTCATATGATAAGTATATATTTCTTAGTATTGGAAGCTTTAAACCAGTATTTGATTTAACAATTAATTGATGATTTCCATTAATTTCTTGAATCCCATTATTTTTGTGAAAAAACTTTAAATTAAATATAGAAAAACTTTTCTCAAGATTTAAAAGCCAAATTGTAGCATTAAAATTTTTATTGTTAGTTAGGTTATGTTTTGTTTTTACATTACTGAATCCAACCTCATAAGTTGATTTAAAATTTAAAAATTCCTCATCCCTATTACCTAATCCAACTCCATAACTTTCTCTTAAATCAATATCTCTAAAAGTATCCTTTTCATAACTATTATTTAAAAATGTGTACCATGTATCACCAAAGATGTAATCATATTTTAGATTCAAATCCCAATTTGAAGCTGTTTTAAGATTGTTATCGGATGCTTCATTGTTTTTAAAATTAGTAATCAATCTATGTTTATTTATTGATGTCTCATTGTAAAAATCACCAATAAATTTTTTGGTGTTAGTATTTCCGGAATTTTGAAAATAATTTATTCCAATATTTCCTGAACTTTTAATTAAGTGTTTGTCTTTTTTGGAACTTACATCTTTTTTTAAACTATTAATTTTTGATATTTCAATTTTTATAATCTTTTCATCAGAATTAAAATAGACGTGGTTATCTGTCTTTTTTAAATTATTTATTGTTATATTTTGATTTGAATTATTAATTAATACTATTGAGTTTTGTGATTCCAATTCAGAAATAAAATTGAAAGGAACAACTATTTTTTTATCATATATAGTTTTAATTGTAACCTCATGTTTTGATATATTTAGAATATCACCAGATATGATATCGCCATTTGTAAGAATCAATCTATCACCATAAACTTTAATGCAGAAAAAAAGTGTAATTAACAAAATATATTTATTTTTCTTCATATCAAAACAAAAATCACCCCTGGTATCATTAAAAAAGCTGCTAGGATTTTGGATTTTGTGATAGTTTCACCAAAATATACTTTACCAAAAATAATTGAAAATAAATGACCAATGCCTCTTTTTATTGCTTCCATTATCGCAACATAAGCCAAGGTAACTGCAAAGTACTGAAGTATAGTCGCTAGCGAACCAATTACAGCAGTAAAAATTATTTTTTTATTTTTTAAATACCTAACATTTTTTAAAATATTTCTGTAACTCAAAATAAAAATTAAAAAAGCACAACCAAAAGACTGAAGAATCCCATGGTTTTGAATGCCAATTTGTTTAATGCAAATTTTATCTAAAATTGGTATGAGAGACCATGTGAATGCTACAAAAATTGATCCATAAAATATTTTATTTGTTAAAAAAAACTTAAAATTTATAAATGATTTGAATTTCGTATTATTGGTATATAAAACTAATCCACCAATACAAATTAAAAGTATTCCAGAGAGATTTGTTACGCTTAAAATTTCATTGATAAGGTATTTTGAAAGTAACAAATTAATTCCTGGTGTGAATGACAATATTGGGATTATTAAACTTAGTTCATTTAAAGACAGTAATTTTAAAAAACAATAAGCTGAAGTAATTGTCAAAATTATCAAAAGTATTTCTAAAAGAATATTGATATTTTGTAGAGAGTTGGGATTTATTTTACTTATATTTATAAAAAAAAAAATTACGAATTGCACGAAGAACAAAATAAATACAAGTGAAATAGGTTCAATTTCAGAAAGGGAGAGTTTTCTATATACATCAAAGAGTGACCATAAAAAACCAGCAACAAAGCAAAGCACAATCCCAGTCATTGGTTTATTTTATGTTAAATGTTTTTGTGAAGCCGTATCGAGGCGAGACAAACTTTTGTACATACCATTTTTTGAATTCTGGATTTCGATCAAATATACCCATAACTTTTTCTAATGAAAGTTTTTCAGTGCGAATTTTTTTTGCATACTTTTCATATTCTGACCTAACGATAAACATCTTAATGCCCTTTATTTAATCATCAATTGGAAATTTAGCCTGTTTAATTCGTCTTAGAACGAAATTAGATCTACTTTGTCTGATCCCAGGTATCTTATATAACTTTTCCCTCAAAAATCTTTCATAGTATTTTGTTCCGCTGACAGCTATCTTAATATAATAATCATAGTTAAATTAGAAAAAGCTAGACAAACTTTGTTTAAGCTAAAAGATATTATTAAAAATGATAAGAATGAAAACTTAGGGAAAATAAGTCAGCAAATAAATACTTTATTAGAACTTTGTAATTGATTAATTAATTTCAGACTATTGTCTTATTTAGAATTATAAAACTCTATGTAGTCTAGAGATTATTAATTTTTTTACCTGCAAATTACAGATGTATTAAAAAATATATAAAGTAATTACTCGCTATAAGTCTTTTTATTGTTGTTATACTTGGTGTTACTTCAATTTAATAGTCTTACTAATACATTTAAATATATTATTATTTTACTCATGAAAGATAGATTTTGAAGATTGCAGTTATAGGTTTAGGATATGTGGGTTTGTCAATGGCTGTTATTCTTTCCAGAAAATATAAGGTTTATGCTCACGATATATCCAAAAAAAGAATTTTGGAATTAAATAATGGAATAATTCCATTTCTCGACCCTGACATACCTAAATATTTACAAAATAATAAAAAAAATATTATTTTTACTACTGATAAATCTGACTTTTTAGATTCCTGTGATTTAATTATCATTGCGACACCTACTAATTTTGATGAAGATACAAATTACTTTGATACCTCCACTGTCGAGGAATGTATTTCAGAAATTGTAAATTCAAATTCAAACTGCACTATTGTTATCAAATCAACGGTTTCTTTCAACTTTACAAAAAATATTAATAAAAAATATAATTTCAATAGAGTTATTTTTTCACCTGAATTTTTAAGAGAGGGTTCTGCGCTCAAAGATAATTTATATCCCTCCAGAATTATTGTTGGCGATAAAAATGAAAGGGGTATTCACTTTGCGAATATCTTAAAGGAATTATCTCTTAAAAAAGATGTTGAAATCATTTTAACTAATTCATCAGAAGCAGAATCTATCAAATTGTTTTCAAACACATATCTTGCTATGAGGGTTTCCTTCTTCAATGAATTAGATACTTTTTGTCATTTAAATGATTTAGATACTAGGAGTATTATCCAAGGGGTGTCATCCGATAGTCGAATTGGAAATTATTATAATAATCCCTCATTTGGATATGGTGGTTATTGTCTCCCCAAAGATACAAAACAATTACTTGCTAACTATAAAGAAATTCCGCAAGAAATAATTAAGGCCACAGTGAAGTCAAATGAAACCCGCATAGAATTTTTAGCTAATGAAATAGTAGGTAGAGCAAATTCAGTGGTTGGGGTCCATCGATTATCAATGAAAACTGGATCTGATAACCACCGTAGTTCTAGCATTATTAAAGTAGTGGAGAAAATAACCCAGGTTTCTCCATCACTCCAAATTATCATATATGAACCTTCTATAAATTCATCTTTTAATTTTAATTATGAAATTATTGAAAATTTAAAGGAATTTAAAAAAAAATCTGATCTTATAATAACTAATAGGCTAAATCAGGAACTTTACGACGTTAAAGAAAAGGTTTTTACGCGAGATATATTTCATAACAATTAAAATTTAAAATTGAGAGAGGTTGCAAATATTAAATGTTTTTTCTTGTAATCGTCAACTGCACCTTTGGTTTTGTATTCTAGAGAGGGCTTGAAGGTTGTTTTTTTATTTAATTTGAATGAAAGTCCTAATTCATACTCTATTTCGTCCACCTTCGAGTCATCTTTTTTGCTATGACCAAATGTAAATTTAGGTTGAACTTTAAACCAAACTAATTTGTTAAAAAAGTCTTTTCCAAAAATTAGTCTGTAGCGCCAATAATCATCTTTGTTACCTTCAAAATGTCTGAATTCGATTCTATGTGAAAACTTGGTGTTAAGGAATTTACCAAGTGTATGCGTTAATCGATAACGGTTTTCTTGTGACAAATCATCTTCAGCAATTTTAATGTGTGCTTGTAGGTTTTTAATTGGCCTATATTTGAATTCAACTTGGCTTGCATTGTCATCAAAATAAATTCGATATTTAATTCCATATTGGCCGTGAGTTACACCCAAATTATGCTGTGATTTAAAAAAGTTTAAATTTTCATCAGCATTTATGGATAATGAAAAAAATATAAAAAATAAAATATGGAATATTTTCAAAATAAAGGCACTGATTAAAGATAATATCTCATGAAGTACAGTATTGTTAAATTACAAAAAATTACAAATGAAATAATAATACTATTTTTTTTTTTTGCAATAACTTTTCTTTAATATATGAAAAATATTATTAATAATTATTATATTTTAATGATCTTACCCCCTTTTTTTTGGGCTTTAAATTGGATAATCGCTAGACATATGCGTTTTGAGATTGAGCCAATCACTATGAGTTTTGTAAGATGGTTTATAGCGTTTTTGATTTTATGTCCTTTTGGTTTTATTAAATTTAAGAATAATTTCAAAGTTGTAAAACAAAACTTTAAAATTTTACTAATTTTAGGAATTTTAGGTACTATAACTTTTAATACTTTAGTCTACATTGGTTTAAAACATACTTTAGTTATCAATGGTTCTTTACTTAACACATTGATCCCTGTTTTTATTGTATTAATATTGCTTACTTTTAGAATTGAAAAATTTACAATTTTAAAATTACTTGGGGTTGTTACATCTTTTATAGGCGCTGTTTATATAATTTTTGATGGTGATCTAAATAAACTAGCACGTATTCAATTTAATATCGGTGACATATGGATAATTGTGGCAATGCTGGTTTGGGCTGTTTACACAATATTTTTGAAAAACAAACCTAAACAGCTTGATTCTGTAACCTTTCTTTTTACCTCAATTCTATTAGGGCTACCATTTTTATTTCCTTTTTTTATATGGGAAATTTTACATTATGGATTTCCAGAAATTAATTTAAATATTCTTCTTACATTTATTTTTTATGGAACATTTCCTTCAATAATTAGTTATCTTATTTGGAATAATGGAGTAAAAGAAATTGGAGCTACGAATGCAGGTGTTTATACTTATTTGTTGCCTGTTTTTGGAATAATCTTATCTATAATTTTTCTTGATGAAACTTTTTTAGTCTATCATTTGTTGGGAGCTTTTTTAATTTTGATAGGTATATTTCTAGTAAATAGAAAAAATTCTTCTTACAAAGAAGCAAATTAAATAATATTAAAATTTTTAAAATGATTATAAAACTTAATCAATTATTGATAATATTACCTATTGAAAAGGTAAAATAATAACGAGTTAAATAAATATACTTTTAAAAAATGAATAATCCAATTGTTGAACCTGAGTGGCTTAATGATAATTTGAAAAATGATAATGTAATTGTTTTTGATGCTACTGTTTTTTTATTACCTAAAGAGGACAATTCAGATTATATTATTAAATCAGGCAAAGATGAGTATTTAAAGTCACATATCCCAGGAGCTTTATTTATTGATTTGCAGAAAGAGTTATCCATTGCTGATGAATCCATTAGATTTAAATTTCCTTCAAAAGAAATTTTCTTCAACTTTTTAGAAAAATATAATATTAATAATAAACACAAGATTATTTTCTATTCAAATGATATACATTACTGGGCAACTAGAGCGTGGTTTATTTTTTATTTTTTTGGGTTTGACAACATATTTGTATTAAATGGTGGACTTCAAAATTGGATTAATAAAAATTACCCAACGTCTACTATAAATGTTGATAAAAATATTGCAAATTTTGATAAAAAAATTAAACTTAAAGAAAAAACAGAACACTTAATTGGGTATGAAGAGTTAAAAAAACAAGTTGAAGAAAATTCTTCAATTATCATTAATGCTTTAACTTCTAAACAACATTATGGAATTGGTGGAATTCATTACGGAAGAAAAGGGCATATTAAAAACTCCATAAGTATTCCAGCTGCTAAAAATATAAAAAAAGATGGAACATTTCTTGGTAGTGACGATTTGAAAGAAATATATAAAGATTTAATTATACAAAATAAAAAAATTATTTCATATTGTGGAGGTGGAATAGCTGCAACCTCTGTTTTATTTAGTTTATATCGACTAGGTTATTATAATTTCGCACTTTATGATGCTTCTATGTCTGAATGGGCAAAAAAGGATGATGCCCCGATGGAATAGATACTGTTTTTTACTTACGTCTGAATAGAATTATTTCGTATATTTTTAAATCTATTGTTTTTCTCGTACTTATTTTCAAGAAAATTATCCATAAAGTTGTAAATAATAATTGCTGAAATTATAAATACTATTGTATAAATAAGGGATTGTTTGAAATTTGAAAAATAGCTTTTAATAATATCTTTGAACCAAAAAATATATAGTCCAGAGATGGCCAAAAGTCCAAAAATTTTCCAAATAGAAAAATTTTCCATTCTAATTATTATAAATAAATGATTCTAATTCTTTAAAATATTTAGGAGTCTTAGCGCCTACATTAACAGAAATTACCTTGCCTGTTTTATCAATAAGAATTGCCCTAGGTGTCCTAGCAGGTTTTTCATAACCTTCATTGATTATCGCTTCATTCAACATTAAACCATCAATGTTATATATTTTGGTCATTCTTTCCACTCTATGCTTATCCTGTGGCCTATCAACACCAATATAAATTATTTTAATTTTTGAACCGTGCCTTTCTAAAAATGTTTCAATGCTACCAATTTCATATGCACAATGCTTAGAATAACTAGAGTAAAAATTTAATAATATATTTTCTCCTTTCATTTTATTTATTTCAAATTTTTTTCCTGAAAATAAAATCCCAGATAGATTTGGGGCTTGAGAATCAATTTTTGGGATTGCAAGTGTGATTTCAGAGAAAAAGCATATTAATAAAATTAAAAAGGAATTAGTAAAGTTTAGTTTCATTTTTAAAATTTTTGAACAATTCCCTATTATGATAACCTAAAGAATTAATTATTCTTCTAAAAAAAGGTGCGATATGGAATTAAAAGGTGGTTGTTATTGTCAAAGTGTTAAATATGAAATTAATGGTGATGTAAAGTTTGCACAATGTCATTGCAGAGAGTGTCAGTATATTTCTGGTGGGCATCCAAATGCGATATTATTAACTCAAGAATCTAATGTGACTTTTACAATTAAAAATTTTTTAAAAGAATTTACTAGGCAGGATATAGAAAAACCAGTTACCAGATTATTTTGCGAAAAATGTGGAACAAGTATTGGTGTAAATAAAAATCCATTCAGGCCAAATATTATGATTATTAAGGTTGGAACATTAGATGACCCTTCAATTTATAAGCCTCAAGCCGCACAATTTGTTGCTGAGGCTCAAGATTTTCATCATATTCCAGAAAATATTCCAACATTTCAAGGGAGAGCATTTCAATCTTGATGTTAATACTTTTTAGCGAGGATAAGAACCACAGTTAACATCAATTGTGCTCCCACATATGTAATTTGGACTTGATGAACCCAGCCAAAAAATTGTTTTTGCAACTTCGCTTGCTAGACATGGTCTTTTGAGATAAACATTCTGCATTACCGATTTTTTTCGACTTAGAGGAAGTTTATTATACATATCAGTTTTTGTCGGCCCAGGTGCAACAGCATTAAAAAGAATCCCAAATTTACTAAATTGCGATGAATAAGTTTTTGTAATGTTAATAATCGCCGCCTTCGTAGCGCCATACCATAGATCTGGATGACCAGTGAATGCTGATACAGAACCTACATTTATGATTCTCCCATTTTTTTTGGGCTTCATGTATTTTAATGCAGCATTAATTATTTTAATAGGAGCTTTTAAATTGACATTTAAAATTTCTTCAATGTTTTTTTCAGGTACTTTATTTATTGGATCGCAAAAAAGTATTGCAGCATTATTTACTATTGTTTTAACAGGACCGATAGACTCAATAAGGTTACTAATTTTATTTAAGTTGTTCAGGTCAAATATTATTTTTTTACCATAAAAGGTTTTTTTAAAAAACTTATCAATTGAAATTACTTCCCAATTTTGATTATCAAATATTTTAGCTGTTTCTAGGCCAATACCTCTACCAGCACCAGTAATAATTACTTTATTTTTCATTTATTAAATTATTTAGAATTATTATTTCTCAATAAGTTTTCCATTTTGATAGAAACCTTTTGACCTTATGGATCCGTCTTCATAGTGATCGACCCATAATCCCTCCCAAAAACCATTTTTATAAATTCCTTTTGAGTGTAAAATACCATTGTCATGGTAACTTTCCCAAAGCCCATTTTTAACTCCATTGACATAAAACCCTTTAGTTCTTAATTGTCCATTAGAAAAAAATTGTTCATAAAGGCCATCATACTTTCCTTTTACTATTTTTACATTGACTATTCCTTTAACGTATCCATTAAATAATTTATTAGTATTTTTTTCATAGTACAAGCCATTTGAAAATATCAAATCCGAAAGTTTGTAATCTTTTGATTGAACGAAATAAAATGGATAAAAAATTAATACTAGAAAAAGAATCTTATATTTATTCATTTTTAAATTTCTATAATAAATTTTCGCATTTTTCTTCTTATATTAATATCTGGCAATTTACCAAAACCTGCTTTCATGTTATCTACAAGATGTTTATGCTTACTCGTACCTGGTATAACGCAGGTTATTTCATTGAAAGATAGAATATATTTGAGAAAAAATTGAGCCCAACTTTTACATTCAATTTCATTCGCCCAGACTGGTAATGCAATTCCCTTCACTCTTCTGAAGAGAGAGCCACCAGCAAATGGCCTATTAATAATAATTCCGTGGTTATAATCATTTGCAATACGGATTAGTTTTTTTTCAGCATGTCTTTCAATAATTGAGTGATTGAATTGAACAAAATCAAACTTTTTCATTTTGATAATTTTAATTAAATCATCGTATGCACCACTATGAAAGTGGGTAATTCCAATATAATCAATTAAACCTTTCTCTTTTAACTTTTCGAGTGTGTATAGGTGAGATTTCCAATCTAAGAGATTATGAATTTGAACCAATTGGCATTTTTTTATATTCATCAAATTAAATGAATTTTTAATTTGTTTTTCTCCATTTTTTTGCCCATTGGTCCAAACTTTAGTTGCAAAAAAAAGTTTTTTATTTAATTCATAATCCTTATTTAATTTGCCAATAATATATTCGGAATTACCGTACATTGGTGATGTGTCAATAAGTTTTCC
>Ga0160423_10002217_pt1 | contig 16282 bp, 9 predicted proteins | sample CRUFie14St8metaG_FD_108191 | JGI IMG/M metagenome (GOLD analysis project Ga0160423, IMG submission 108191) | Marine microbial communities from the Costa Rica Dome - CRUD Field 142mm St8 metaG | ecosystem: Environmental > Aquatic > Marine > Oceanic > Photic zone | place: Costa Rica: the Eastern... | reverse complement strand
GTTGGAACACATTTACTTCTATCAGGGCTCTTAGTTACAATTAACGGCATAGTCTATGATGTAGGTCTTCCAGGATGGATGACCGAATATATTCCCAAAGAAAGCGAACGTTCTTTGAAACCAAAACTAGTAAGAAGAGCAAAAGCGATTCGACGATCAAAAGATTCTCGAATGTTGAATTTGTCACCTGGTTGGTGGCTAAAGCGTCCTAAAGAAGAAGGTGCTGAAATTCCAGCAATGGAGCGACTAATTGGGCCCGTTGCATACCGAGGTAGACCTCAATTTATCCAGAGAAAAACAGGTAAGTCCGCAAGGCCAATGGGCGGGTCAAGAAAATCACGTAACATAATGTCAACCGATCTTCAAAGGAAAGGAATTCCTCACAATACAATTCGTTCAGAAAAGCAAATGAGAAGTTTAGGTGGAAATCAAAACAGACCTTCTGGGCCGAGAAGACCTAGTTGAAATTTTGATTGGTAAGTCTCAAAGGCCGTATAGTATGTGTTCAAACCATGGCAGAGCATATGGGTTCATGGACTCCAAATAAAAAGAATACAGATTTTGCAAATTTAGTTATCAATGCAGCCTCTGCTAGCGGTAATTTGTATCGCGAAGGTCTAGGCATGATAGCCAGTGAAAACATTGTTTCACCAATGGTTCAAAAAGTGGTTTGCAGCGACTTACATGGGAGATATGCAGAAGGTTTACCGTACAAACGATATTACCAAGGTTGCGGGGATTTCGATACTATTGAGGAACTGGGGATTAAGTTAGCAAAGGAAGTGTTTAACGCTCCTTTTGCAAATATACAGTCCATAAGCGGAACGGTTTCAAATATTGCAACCTTGAAAGCACTAGCTAGTCCTGGTGATTCTATAACAGCCGTATCAACGGCAGACGGAGGGCACATTTCGCATGCCAGAATGGGTGCAGTTGGATTACGTGATCTAAATCTATCAACATACCCTTGGAATGAAGAAAGAATGGAGCCTGATATTGATGCATCACTTGATCTAATAAGGGAAATATCGCCTAAGGTTGCATTATTTGGGCAGTCCGTTTTCTTATTCCCAACTCCGCTAAAGGAACTGGCTGATGCTGCACATGAAGTAGGTTCAACTGTAGTATATGATGGTGCTCACGTGCTAGGATTAATTGCTGGTGGGTGCTTCCAATCACCATTTGAAGAAGGGGCTGATGTTATGACTGGTTCATCGCACAAAACATTTCCCGGTCCGCAAGGTGGGTTCATACTATCATCTAGTGAAGATGAAAAATTCCAACGTAGATTGAATAATGCTGTATTCCCCGGAACTTGTTCATCATATCACCTACACCATGTCGCTGGAAAGGTAATTGCATTGGCAGAATTTATGGAGTACGGTCAAGAACTGTCCAAAAACACCGTAAATAATGCACAAGCCTTTGGTGCAGCACTGGCCGCTGAAGGATTCGATGTCTTGGCTGAATCTCGAGGTTACACCGCTTCACATCAAGTCTTAACTCGTCATGGAGAACTGGACTCTGGTGCTGGTGCAAAAGCTGCGAAATTGCTCGAAGATGCTGGTATTATCACTAACATGAATATGTTGCCTGGTGACACTAAAGCAATGACTCCATCTGGGTTGAGATTGGGTGTCCAAGAATTAACAAGAGTTGGAATGGGAACGGATGAAATGCAAGATATTGCAAGTTTTTATTCAAGAGTGTTACTGAAAGACGAGGATCCAGCATCTGTTAAAAATGATGTACGGGAATTCAAATCCAATTACCAAGTGATTAGATATTGCTTTAATGAAGATGAAATTTCAGGTTACCCGTTGTGAAAACATGCCGATAATTGATGAAAATGATCAATCGTTAGACAAGATTCTGATGAACGAAGTGTCCAATAAATTCTTTTCAGAGCGTGGATTTATCTCAGATATTCACGGCTGGTCATGGTTACTTTGGAGAAAGGACGAAATAGAATCATGGTGGAGAACTTTTGAAGAAATTATCAACCATCCTCTTGGTCGGAAATTGTCTAATTCTGCATGTGACCAACACGAGATGATGATTACAAACATTAATCCGGATTTTGGAAGATTTTTTGTCAAGAAGAAAAAAATAGACTATATCAAGAAATATTGGAAATCAAACGGTTGGGGTGAACCTGATTTTCCAGATAATACCATAAAATTTGGAGGTCTAAGTCCAATATTTTCTGGTTTCTTCCAGGCTGACTTAGAATGGCTTGCGGAAAAAAGATTCAAAGTTTCTTGGCAAGATGTAAATTCCGAACTAATTTCACTCAACGTAGAAGCCAGTAAATCGAATATTCCTCCTCCTGATTTATCTATTGGTAAATACTTTTCAGAAAGACAACTAGAAATTGATCTTGAAACAGGGTGGCGCATTGATGGGCAAAGGCACCATCTGCTTCCAACAGGATTATTCTCTCGACTACAGAAATCATGTGCTGGTTTTGCTGCTAACATCGGAGAAGATGAGAGATTTGGCTGGCCAGAAATGGATGATATTTCTATAGCAATGGCAATTGCTGCTAGGAAAAATTTCATTTTAGGGGAGGAATTATTCTTAGCCGCAGATGAAAACGGCTGGATGAGTAATATTAAGTCAATATTTTCAAAGAAGGGGTTAGGTAACCCTACTTCTGTAAAATATATCGATGGTAACGGAGGGGTTTTAGTAAAATTTGAAACTTATCCAAATATTCCAATATTGTTAGGTTCTTTGTCTGGTGCTTGGACTAGGTGCGAAGGTAGACCTGCGAAAATTAATTTTCAAGAGAGAAATAACATCCTAGAGATCAAGATAGAAAGTAAACAAAATATCGCATGACGCTTCTATTTCGATACCAAATTTATGTAGCATCTATCGTCAAGGTTTAAGACTATGATTGAATTGGATTGTATAGCATTAGTGCAAAAGGTGTATCAGAATGTCAGTTTCACACAACCAAATGGCCTATGTTGCAATTGTATCAACCCTAATTTTTGGTTCCTTATTCGTAGGTGCTACAGGATTCTTCCAAACCAGTGATGGTGTTGGTGATTATGAAACTGCAGCTACAGATGACATCATAGGAGACGGTTCTAATTCTGGTGACCAAGGAGACCGTGATTTTGATGGCTTACCTGATGCAGTGGAATCACAATACGGTACTGACCCGGATAATGAGGACACTGATGGCGATGGGATGCTTGATGGTTGGGAAGTTGATAATGGATTGAATCCGCTTGATAATGGAGAATCTGATGACGTAGAGAATGATCCAAGTGAAGCAGATGCTGATGATGCGGAAGTCCAAGAAGAAGATGATTCATGGCCAAATCCTGACGATGGCCCCAATGGTGACCCTGACAGAGACGGTCTAATCAATTCAGTAGAAGTCACAGAAGGAACTAATCCTAGATTGGCTGACACTGATGGAGATGGACTAAACGACAAATGGGAAGTAACTTACAAAAGAGAGGTAGCACATCCAAATGGTAATTATACTCTATTCGATCCTTTGTCTGGTAATTATGATTGCTCGGAACTTACAGTTGGAATGAAAGAAATACTCGAGGATTATTTCACTGGCGATAATGGTTTGCCAAGTTGGGATAACATGGCTAATGCCCGAGATGAACATTCGTGTGACCAAGTTTTGGATTCTGATTCTGATGGATTGTTCAATCTTGAGGAAGAAGCATATGGCACAAATCCTAATTCACCTGACTCAGATGGTGATTTACTAACTGACATTCAAGAAATTTCCAATTCCACTATCCTTTATGCCAAAGACACTGGTCAGAATTGCGGTGTCCCGTTGATTGACCCAGTCACAAGAGCGGCTCCGTTCTCATCTCAATCTCTTGAATTTGGATTATCATGGTTCAAAGAAGACATGGATGGAGATGGCCAGAATAACGGTCCGTCAGATTGGGATACAGACGGTGACGGTATGCCTGATGGTTTCGAATTCTGTTATTCAATGATAAATGATCATCCTGCATATAATACGGCAGCAGCGACAGCAGGTTCGCAATTGCTTGACCCAGCTAACAACTCTGACGGATATGGAGATTGGGACGAAGATGGAATGAACAATATCGAAGAATACCAAGTTGCTTGGACTTTTGGTGAAGAGAAATTCACATCACCTTGGCACAAGGACACAGATGAAGATGGCATGCCTGATGGCTGGGAAGCAAATAATGGCCTCGACCCAAGAGACGGTTCGAATGGTGATGAAGACCCGGATAGAGATGGATACGATGTTGATGGAGATGGTAGTGTGACATATGATCAACTTGAAAATACTGCTAAAGTGATTAACATCAACGTTGCAGAAGATGATTATGTTGATGCAAACGAGACAATTCTTACATTGCAAGTAATTTTATCTGGAGGAAATCCAGTATCTGTTCCAATTAGAGCCCCAGTTAGTGGATATGTATATGCAATTCACGTGGATACTACAGACAACAAACTCATTGAAAGCAGATTAGATGTCATGGTTGAAATTGTCGAAGAAGAAGAAAGATTCACTAATTTGATGGAATACAACGCAAGAGATATTGATGGAGACGGAATTATCGATGGTCGTTCCACAGACCCATTGAATCCTGATACAGACGGAGACGGACTAAAAGATGGAATTGAAGTAATGGGTTGGGACATCCTTGTTGTTAACAGAGGAGTCCAGAATGTACACGTTACATCAGACCCAGGGTTGTGGGACACAGACGCAGATGGGCTATCTGACTTCAAAGAATTCAGCGGAGTATGCGACATGGGTTCCAATGCATCGAATGCAGACACTGACGGCGATGGTCTAGGTGACCAAGCAGAAGCACTGAATGGTTTCGCATGGTATGGCGAAGCTTACTTCACTAGCCCATGCATGTATGACACGGACAACGATGGACTGGAAGATGGTGAAGAAGTAATTCTTGGCGCAGACAATTTCCTAACCCACGCAAACAATTCAGATACAGATGGGGATGGTTTGATAGATGGTCATGAGGTTTTGTTCGTCCCTAGGCCATACCAAAATCCTACTAATCCACTCATTAATGACACAGACGGAGATGGTATGCTTGACGGCTGGGAAATGCAAGTAGAATCTATTGAGGATAACACAAAATCACACTCGTTATGGGTCGCTACAGATTTATGGCTTCCTCCTGGTTGTGATTCAATGGTTGAATGTGGTCTTGAATCCGGGGGTTACATGTGGAAAAATTGGCTTGGTGGATTCATCCTTGAAAAGAAATATGATGTTTATGAAATGAATTTAACGAATTTCATAGTTCCTAATAATCCACTTTGCAACGGCTGTAATGGTCGATGGGCTCTCGACCCGTCCGAAAATTCCCTCAAAGATGATACATATGACATCGATAATGACACATTGGCAAACGGCGCTGAAGCACCAGACAGATGGAATACTAATCCGGTAGATGATGATACAGATGGGGACTTGTTGCCAGATGGTTGGGAAGTAAGATACTCAGAAGAGGCTCTTAACATTGGTTTGTTTGACAATTCTACAAGCGCCGCTAATGGTGCTCGTGGTGTAATGGATCCATCTCTAAAGGATTCTGATGGAGATGGAACAGATGATGGGATGGAAGACCCAGATAACGATGGATTGAATCGTTCTGGATTGATTGCGAAGTATTGTCCTTCATACGATGACCCTACCTCAAGTAATTGCCATATTGACCCAGATACTCCTGACGGGAAAACTTTCTATGACAATTTGGAAAACTATACCAGTTACGAAGAATTTGTAAACGGTACAAACCCGATTCGCAATGATACAGATGGTGATGACTGGAACGACGGTCCAGAGGTGTACTACCAAGATCATGATGATGATGGAATGGCTACTGGATGGGAATATTACTTCAATTTCGACCCATATGACGGCGCTGATAGAATGTTAGATACTGATGGTGATGGACATATCAACTATTGTGAATACAAGTGGGATACTAATCCTAGAGACATCAACAGCTTCCCTACTCAAGGACAACTCTGCAGCGCATTTGAGGAGTAGTAAATGAATAAATTGTTACGGGCTAGCCTCATATTGGCTGCTGTAATGATGTTGATTATTCATTCAGAAAGTGCGGAAGCATCATCTGAAGATGACAGAATCACTACACAAGTACCGAATGGAATTTGGATAAACGAAACTCTCAATATTTCAGGCTCTACCACTTTAACCCCGCAAAATGCGAATTGGGTAATCTATAATGTTACAAATCCATATGTTGAATGGGATGTTATCGCAAATGGCGATTACTTTTCATCTGTAGTACCTGTCAGTGAAGGCATTTGGATTTGGAATCTGGAAGTTAATCTGACAGGAATTGAATGTACTTGTTGGCTTGAAATAAATCAACCGTACGGTATGCAAAAAGAAATTCTTAACAGAGTTATTTTTGTTGGTAACGGCCCTCATGAGCCAATAATTTCAAGAAATCACGATTTGAATATATTTATTGATGAAGATATAGAAATATCTGGTGAAGCTACATTATCAAGAGGTAATGTGCAAAACTCACAAATGAAGATACAATGGTGTTATTCACCTCAGGGTGCGTGTAATGGTACACTCTCAGAATCTAATGTGGATGTAGATTGGGATGGATTAACATACACGTTCAATATTAATGCATCAGAGCTTAATTTGTTTGATGGTAAATGGAATTTGACATACTTTTTACAAGATGAATACTTGATGAACTCTCCGATTATATTCACTACTTTATCCGTAGATCAAACAGATCCTGTTGCAGTTCTGATTGCCCAAGAAAATGCTTCAGAGGGGGATGTCGTTTTAATTGATGGTAGTGGTTCTAGAGACGGAATTTGGGGTGACAATCTTCAAACACTTTGGTATATTACCAATCCTAACGGTTCAATTAGTGTGATTGACGGAACATCAACTCAAAAACTTACACATCAATTTACTCCTCTATACCCTGGTAATTATACAATAAGATTGGATGTTTTTGATGCAGTAGGAAGAACTTCAAGTACTTCAGTGGATATATCAGTCAACAATGTTCCCCCTGATTTCGAATTCAGGATAGATGGACTAAATTCGTCTGAAAACTCGAAATGGCGTGTATACACTAATGAAAAAATTGAACTCTCAGCAATAGTTTTCGATAGTCAAACAGATATTAACAGCATGTCATATCGTTGGTACTTAGGGGATGAATTGATTTCAGAGGAATCCAATTTCAATTTGAGTTTATCGAAAATGGGAAGTTATATTCTAAAATTGGAGATTGAGGATAATGACGGTGAGATTGTTGTACATGATTTACAAATCATCGTTGAAGCAAAAGAACAAACTGACAAAGCATATACATTCGAAGTGATTTTTGTAATTTTTGTGATTTCCCTAGTTGGAGTTATTCGCTTTGTTAGAAGTAAAAATCGTAAAATAAAAACCATCGATTTACCAAAATGGAATGATAGTAACTGAGAATTAAGATTTGTATGCCTAATCGCCTTGTTTGGCAACATTAAATCAAAGCACTGAAAAATTAAAGTCGCCAGCGTATGGGTATGTGGGAAGACTCTTTGGCAGCAATCGGTGATGAGCCAGCAAGTATTTCTCTGGATGAATACACATCTAGACAGAATAGATTGTTTGGACAACTAAAGGACTCAGACCTAATTATCATCACAAATCCAAAAGAATCAGTTCGTTCGAATGATGTGCATTACCATTACAGGTCTAGTTCAGATATGTTGTATCTAACCGGGTGGAAAGATCCCGAATCAACATTTTGTGCATATCAAAGGGAAGGTAAATGGATTAGGACATTATTTGTCCAGCCTAAGGATGTATTGAAAGAAATTTGGGAAGGTCGAAGACCAGGTGTCGAAGGTGCAGTAGAGGAATGGCCTGTCGACGAGGCTTACTCTATTCACGATTTAGAAGAGAAACTTTCAGAGATGCTGGTAAAATGTTCTCGTGTGTTTGTCAAGTTAGGTGTTGATGACAGTGTGGATAAAATTGTAGAGCATGAAGTCAAAAGGAATTCAAGGGATCGCCAGAAATTTGGTACTGGCCCTATGAGTATCGTAGACCCATCACCACTAGTTAACGAATTGAGGTTGAGAAAATCCGAATCTGAAATAGCACTTATGCGGCATTCAGCAAAAGTAGCAAGTCAAGCCCACATACAGGCGATGTCTAACACAAAACCAGGTGTTGGCGAGTGGCAATTGGAAGGCATAATCGAAGGCCTCTTCAAGTATTGTAAAACAGATGGGATTTCATATCCTTGTATCATAGGCAGTGGCGAAAATGCTACTATTTTGCATTATAACGTAAACAATGACACTTGCAATGATGGTGAGGTTATACTAATTGATGCAGGATGTGAATTTGATGGTTATGCTTCTGATATAACACGATCATGGCCAGTGAATGGGAAATTTACTCCTGAACAGGCTGAAATTTACAATATTGTTCTTGATGCACAATTAGCAGCCATTGACAAATGCAGAGTTGGAAACCCATATGATGCACCACATAATGAAGCGAGAAAGGTATTAGCAGAGGGATTGATAAGAATTGGAGTTATCAAGCAATCTCTTGATGATGCATTATCGACGGATGGTGAATTGAGTAATTGGTACATGCATGGTACTGGTCATTGGTTAGGATTAGATGTTCACGATGTTGGAGTTTACAGACCAAACGATAAACCACGAGTTTTCGAAGAAGGAATGGTAATCACAGTAGAACCTGGGTTATACTTTGGCGCTTGGAGGCCAGATGTCGACTGCCCTAAGAAGTACTCAAATTTAGGCATCAGAATTGAAGATGATGTTCTTGTCACTATTGATGGTCCAGACGTACTTTCTAGAGATTGCCCAAAAACAATTGCTGATATTGAAGCAATTGTTGGAAGCGCATGAGTGGTTAAAATGGATTGGAGCGAAATCCTCTCGGATATATCATCTTCTAATCGTCGTTTGACGGTCTCTGAAGCCGTTGAACTGTACACAAATGCGCCCATTCATTCTTTAAGAGAAGCAGCACATAGAAAGCGAGTAAAGATGAATGGAAGTAAGGAAGTAACGTATCTAATTGATAGAAATATCAATTATACTAACATCTGCACTATAAATTGCCAATTTTGTTCTTTTTACAGACCTCCTGGTCATAAAGAAACTTATACTCAGACAATTGATGAAATCAGTGCAAGGGTTGCAGAATTAGAAAACATAGACGGTGTTAGAATTTTGATGCAAGGAGGAGTTAATCCTGAATTGGGAATTGAATACTATACCGAACTTTTAATGGAACTTAGAAAGAGACACCCAAGTATAGATATTGATTGTTTTTCACCAATTGAAATTGAAGGTATTGCTGAAGTTACTGGTCTTACCACATTAGAGGTACTGAAGGAACTGAAATCAGCAGGAATGCACGGATTACCAGGTGGCGGGGCTGAAATTTTAGTTGAAAATGTCAGAAATGATGTTTCTCCCAAAAAAGGACACCCTGATAATTGGTTAAGAGTAATGGGAGAAGCTCAATCATTGGGCTTAGTTACCAGCGCAACGAATGTATTCGGGTTTGGAGAATCCTATGAAGATAGAATTGAACACATGGATCGCATTCGCAATTTACAAGATCATAGTATCGAAAATCATTCGATTGGATTTACTTCATTCATTGCATGGCCAGTTCAATTAGAGAATAATACCTATGGTAAGAGAAACCGAGGACGAAATAAAATTGAATTAGGTGCCGGTCCAACAGAATATCTTAGACATGTTGCTGTAAGTCGCTTGTTTTTCGACAATATCCAACATATCCAAGCATCATGGCCTACAATGGGTCTCTCTATTGCACAGATGGCACTACTTGGAGGTGCGGATGATGCAGGTTCAACAATGATGGAAGAGAATGTGGTATCTGCTTCTGGAACCGATAAAATGCAAGCAACTGAAATTGAACTGCAAGATACAATAGTTCGGGCGGGTTTCACTCCAAGAAGGAGGAATTCTCGTTATCAGTTACTAGATACTCCCAGTCCAAAGGTTGGTTTGGAAGAAATGCCCGCTCCACCTCCAACTCAATTTTGAACATACCACACTAGCCAGATATTTGCTCTAATTTGTCTGGAACCGCCATTTGTGTCCTGCGGCACATATTCTTGGCCATTGAACAATCCTCTGTATTGTAGATTATTTTCTGTCGAATTGTCCACCCAATCTGTTATGTCATACGTCCATTGTTTGACATCTTGGCCAGCACACCATCCTGCTCTACCGAAAGGCCATGACCCGAATTGGTTAGCCACAACACCCCTATCAACTTCTTTTTCACAGCCCTGATTATCTTTGACTATAGGGTGCCATTCATAGGTATGATAGTTATTCAAGTAATAGTGATGTTCATGATCACAGAATTCTGCACAATTGGCTTGGTCTTGATTAAAACCATGCCCTGTAATAGTGGCAACAATTTTGACTCGGTAATAATCTTCTTCTGTAGTAAAATTATGTTGTCGTTTGTATTGGGTCTCGTTATTGTATTGACCATTAAATTCTCCACCAGTGAAAACTTGTTGGCCTGTAAAACTCCTTTCACCTTCCCCCCAATTTGAAAATAGTAACTTTACAGTCATTTGTCCTTTATTTGCTCCTTGATATTTGAATGTCCTAATATCATCTTGTTCTAACATGAATAAGTATGGAGTAATATCAGTAAGCCATCGACCCTCTCTACCGTATGTTGTTATCCATCTCATAAACTCAGTCCCACACTTTGATGCGTTGTCCCTGTTGCATATCTTCATGTAAGCAAGATAATCCCATTCATGACAACCTCCATAGGAACTATCTGCTTTTTGATACCTATTTCTTCTATCTTCGCAGGCGTGTTCATGAAATACTTCGAGTGTGTCGTAACTGGTAATGTTGTTTGGGAGACTTATACTCACATTGCTGTATGTTGATGTATAGCCTGCACTCCATCCTCCACTATGCCATTCTTCATCCACAATTGTGACAACATCGATATTAGGGTCAGTTTCTCTTATTTCGACATCATATTCATAATTGTACATTCTAGCTTCATAAGCCCAGTGTGTTATGTCGTTGGTGGAACTTGTCCACGCATAGATAGAGCCAATTTCTCTTGCTCTTTGGAATCGGTCTATGCCGTAGTATAATGTGTTCCATCCATTAATCAAATCACCAAGTCCACCTGTTGCTGTTGACATATCTTGATCGATGTAGTGAATTCTGTCCTGCCACTTGATTTCTTCATCAGGATTTAATGATGCCAAAACTGCATTTTTTCTAGCAGTCACATCATTTCTGTATGAATTATCAAATGAGCCATAAAATAGATGAGCATTATCTGGTAATTGTCGAATCATTGAACCAGGATTTTTAGACCAATCACCATTATTTCCATTTCCAGAAGAATCAGTATACTTGAATAAAAATATGTATACATCATTTCCATTCCACTCGTTCTTGAATGACCAGGTCCCATCTAATGTTGGTACTGCGAAATTAGCCACAGTGTCCATTCTAGCATTTCCATGGCCGTTTTCTTTCCATGCCACAGGTAATTGGTTTACAGCACAACCCTCTGAATCAACTGTCCATTTTTCTTCTGTGTTTGAACAATTATCAATGTTTGAGAAAACACCGTCCCCATCGAGGTCGGCACATCCTAATGAGTTGACTTGATTATTTGCAGGTGTTCCTGGGCATTGGTCATTGAAGTCGGATACTCCATCATCATCAGAATCGCGTTCTGTTGCATCACACCCATTCTCATCGACATCAGTGGCATTTAGCGGTGTTCTCGGACACAAATCCAATGCCACTCCGGTTTCATTAACATCATTTACACCATCTGAATCGTCATCAGCATCTTCTGTAGAATCATAACATCCGTCACCATCATAATCATACTCTGGAATACTATCCCAGTTCACATAACCTCTCCAACAATCATCATTGATATCTAAAACATTGTCATTGTCATCATCAAAATCTTCAGTAAGGTCTCTGCAACCATCGTTATCATAATCAGAGTATGATTTAGATTCCCAATTTAACTCTCCTCGTGGACACTCATCGTTCACGTCAAGAATACCATCATTATCATCGTCATCATCCTGCAAATTATCTGAGCAACCATCCCTGTCATGGTCGGTGGTTTCATTACTTATCCAACCTAATTCTGATAAACAATCATCATCAAAGTCAGGTAAAAAATCACCGTCGTCATCAATATCTTCTGTCAAGTCTTCGCAACCATCTCTGTCATAATCAGTATCAACGGTTGAAGTCCATCCCTCTTCTTCTCCCATTCCGTCAGGACACCTATCCGCATCATTTTGGATTCCATCACCATCAGTATCTATTTGATTCGATACTATGATTTGAACTAATTTAGAATCGTAAGATTTTGTCCATATGCCACATGTTGTTGAGATGGTAATTTCTTGGTTCTGGTCTACTAATCCAAGTGAGATAATGAATTCACCATTTTTTTCTATGGCATATGTTGTAGAATCAACAACAAGATTACAAGATTCTATATTGCTATGAGCAACACTACCAATTATTGTAACATCCTTGATTTCATTCAACTCAATAATGGGTTGGGTTGTAATGACGGCATCTCCCTCCTCAGGGATCTTGACCATAAATAGAGATTCACTAATCAGAGGATCATCAAAACTTTCGACGAATGCTTTGGCAATAACAAGCCACTCGCCAGGTTCATCAGGAGATAAAATAATCTGTAAATTTCCTTTATCCAAAATCATTGAATTATCTATATTTCTTATACCACTAGGAGTTAATATATCATATGTAACCATAACTTCTAAATCCGCAGGACTTATATCGATATCTCCAGATATAATTACTATATCCCCTACGTCCGCTATATTTGGATATTGATTGAGTGTAAATGAAGCTGTAATTTCCTCATTCTCGTCGTCATTGTTTACTTCTTCAGTTACAGAATCTGATGATAAACAACCAGAAAGTAGCATCAAAATTACTAGGAAAGTCGCCTGAAACACTTGACCCTTCATGGTTATGCACTATAAGACAAGCAAATGAATTCTTCTAAAGAATATCAGATTCTGTTCTACCATCCTGAATTATGAGGTTAGGATTTACTATCTCGTTATCTGAATGTGATACGATTAATGGTTGAACCCACATTAAAGGCCCACCAGATTCCCTTTCAAATGTAATAATGCATTCCCAATGAACACGTATCAAGTCGCCGTAGACAGTTCCAGGCCATTCGCCTTCGGGTGGGTCTAGAGTAAATTCCGAATCATCCTGGGTGATTTCATCTACACTTCCTGTACTCATTATTCTCATAGGTCTAAGAAACATACCTCCTGGGACATCGTGTCTTTCCATAGGTGCGTCTTCCCCCATCCCTGTTCCGTCATCAAGGCCTTCCTCCCAGTGATGTGGAAGAGCCGTTGTGAGGCCAGGAGGTGGTTGTCCATTGGGATCTAAATTCAATGCGGCAAACAATCGATGTCGAGCTGGTGGTAAAACTCCGACACGCCACGTGATTTTCATCGATTTCGTTTCCATTGGAAGTTGGTCAAAAATCACTTTGCCCTTTAGATTTGAATCATTCTGGATTTCGTAGAATTCTAGTTTTGGACTTTTTGGAGCATTTGAAAGGAACTCTTTTTGCCTGGTTAAATCACTTAAATTTGCGGCAACACGTAGCACAATGGGTGTAATTAAGAGAGGGACAATAAAAACGGCTAAAACAGGATAATCTAGTAATCCAAGGCGAATTTTACCAGTTCCAAAAGTAGGAATTCCCAAAGACCCTTGAAGAGGTGCCGTGAATAGATAAAACAAAGAAGTCATCATTATTACTACTGCGATGTTGATGAACTTTCTAGCCTTTGAGTGGATAGGATTTGGAAGTATATACCATCCAGTCCTTTGCTTTTCAATAGCGGTTGGAATTTTACCATGATAATCTGAGTCAAATTGGTAATCGCCTTCAACAATTCTTTCTACAAGCCATGAATTTTCACTTCCCAATTTGAACGGTGGGACGACATTACCTTCGAGTTCAAAAGAATTTTCTGCAATTGGAATTTCCTCTGGATTCATCTTTGATGATTCAAAGGGAGGATACCTGACACGATGTTTAACCTTAACCATGTGATCCCTCATGCAAATAGTAACTTAACGCCGGCCCTAAGTGCTAACTTTCTAAATTCTGGAACCCTTTTCAATAAGGCTAATCCTAATGGAACAGGATGTTCTATGTCCCCAATTTCATTTATCAGTTCCAATATTTCCGGCCGATTGAACATCGCAAAGTGAGAATCTAATTCTTCGTCGTCAGGAATTGTAACTAACAAGTCTCGTAATGCTCTCGCACGGTCTAAATCTTTGCTAAGAGATTTGTATGGTTTGCATACCTTTGCTAAATTACTAGACTTCAATTTATCCTCTAAGATACATTTTGACAATTTTTCAATGATCGCTTCAACTTGCCTGAAGCCTGGCCCAATGCCTCCACCAGTTGTAGGTTTTGCCATCCCAGCAGCATCGCCGATTACCATCACTCTATCCTTGAAGGGTTTTCTAATCAAGCCACAAGGAACTGGACCACAATATCGGGATATCTCTTTGACATTTGCAAATCTATCCTTCCATAATTCATGACTTATGAGGGAATCATAGCATTGTTCCATGCTCTTGCCGTCCAAAAGATCGGCCTTCGACCAGATTCCAATTCTGTGAGTGGAGTCACCAGTTGGTATCACCCATGCAAAGAAGCCAGGTGCAATATTTCTACCAGTGTACATCTCTAGCCAGTTGTCTTTTCCTTCTAATCCCTGAACATCAGTTTGGAAACCAATCATCATTTCCTTTGGTCTGCCCATTCTGAATTTCCTTCTTGTCCATGAGTGAGCACCATCTGCTCCAACTAATAATTGACATTTCAAATTAACAATTTCACCATCATGGTTAACTGTGAGATTTACGTTCTCATTAGTAATTTCTGCATCTACTGGTTTCGATTTTAGCCAAAGATGAGATCCCGCTTCCATAGCTTGCCTTACAACTCCTTGGTCGAATTTTTTCCTACAAACAACGTGTGTTCTTATCACATCATCATTTCCTACAGGAACTTGAATTCCAGATGGTGAGTGCATCAACGCACCATTTATGTCTTGCAATATCGTATCTTGTAGATTAACGGCTTGCATTGCAGGAGGGTTAACTAGTCCAGCACATTGAAATGGCCTGCCAATTTCCGAGTGTTCTTCAATCATTAATGTACTAATTCCTCTTGATGATAATTCGGTAGCCAATCTGCCTCCGACAGGCCCAGCCCCTATGATTACCACTTGGTACATTAGTACGCCGTGAAGTTTCTCCATTGTCAAGGTTGTGTAAATTTATTTCTTGGCAAAGCGATATCCAATCGATTCATTGGCTTTCATGTACAATATCGCAGTAAATGGTTTACCAGATTTCTTTGATACAAAATCATCAAAAGGACCTATTTTCTTGTTTTCAATCAATTCTTTAGCTTCTGCTCGTGTGATTTCCCTTTTGCTCATCTCTCTAGCAATTGAGATTTTACATCCGCTAGTGTTGGATTCTGATTGATAATGTGTTGGAGTTTCAATGACGCCAACATTATGTTTAGGACATACACCAACTACTCCTTCCACTACCTCAAATTTCTTTGCGTCTGGGGATATTGCTCTTGGTAGGAATTCGAATGTAGTTTTGATGTCACCAAGAACTAAGTATGCAGAAAACGGTTGATTCCGCCTTGATGTAAAGTCCTCAATTAACTCGGATTTTCCTTCAGTGAGAATTCGTTTAGCAGTTTCTTTACCAATTTCTCTTTTACAAATTACTCTTCCAATACCACGGAATTTACAATCTTCACCGTCGCAAGAGTAGAATGAAGCGCCTATTCTGATGTTACCACTTTCACATTTTGGGCACTCACAAAGGATTTCATCATCTTCTCCCACAGCATTGTCAGAATTTCCACCCACCGATATACCGGTTTTCACCAATTTCACATCGGCTTCGTATGTTTCTCCACTCATTGAATAGAAACCATGCAAGTTCTTCACTTCTTTTTCATCTAGCAATTTAGTTACAGTGGTTCGATCGAACCAACGGCCACTCGAATCTTTCCAAATCACAAAAGGACATCCTGAATCGCGACCCTTATTTTCTTCACAAATGT
>Ga0160423_10002215_pt1 | contig 16289 bp, 11 predicted proteins | sample CRUFie14St8metaG_FD_108191 | JGI IMG/M metagenome (GOLD analysis project Ga0160423, IMG submission 108191) | Marine microbial communities from the Costa Rica Dome - CRUD Field 142mm St8 metaG | ecosystem: Environmental > Aquatic > Marine > Oceanic > Photic zone | place: Costa Rica: the Eastern... | reverse complement strand
TGTACGATCGAGAAGTTGCAATCAGCATGGCAGGAAGAGGCTCAACTGGAATTGCTGATATGTTGGTAAAACAGTTATCGCGATTTGTAGATGCTGAATCAACTAAAGAAATTTTAGATAAAAGAATTAGCGTTAATAATTCTTTCCCGATTAATCAAGAAAAATCATTTCCTCTTGGGGACAGTAATAAAAAATTACCACTTGGGGATTATAAGTTAAATCAACCAATGCTTTTACCTGAGAAAAATAAAGCATTTTCAATCCGAAGATAATAGATGAGTGATTTAGTAACCATAGCATCTTCAGCAGTGTCTTTGTACCAGAGAGCTCTTGGTACTGTCAGTAATAATATTGCGAACGTTGATACTGATGGCTATACTCGTCAAGAACTTGATCAAAAAGAAAATAACACAAGACAATATGGCACATCCTTTTTTGGGACAGGTGCTTATCTTGCTGGTATTAAAAGACAATATGACATCTTTGTTGAAAAAAACTTAAGAGATAGTAGTAGTGAATTAGAGTCGCAATCAACCGTTGTTGATTATGCAAATAGGATAGTTGATGTTTTGGCCAATGAAAATGTAAGTTTAATTGGTGCACTTGATCGTTTTTTTAAATCAGCAAATGACTTGTCTACTGATCCAGCTTCAACAATATATAGAAATGCTTTTATTACTGAAAGTGAGGGTATTTCAAGTCAATTTAAAACATTATCTGGTCAGCTTGATTTATTAGAAAATGAAACATCTGAATCAATAAAATCTAATGTTGGAGAAATCAACTCTTTAATTAATCAGCTTGCAGAAGTTAATAGACAATTATCAAAGAAAAGTTCAGCAGATAAACAACCACCTGAAATATTGGATCAGAGAGATTTATTACTCAGAGATCTTGCTAAAATAGTAAAAGTGAACATGCTTGAGTCAGCTAATGGTCAAGTAAAGGTTTATTTGGGAAATCAATCAAATAGAGGAGTTTTATTAGACTCAATACAGACTAGAGCATTATCTGCTATTGAGGATCAGAATCAACCAGGAGGATTTGGTTTTGTGATTGAGGCAAATACACCTAGGGCAGAATCTACAACAACCCCTTTTGGTGGTGAATTAGCAGGTTTGGTTGGCCTAAGGGATAAATTACTACTTGTTACAAGAGATCAAGTTGATTTTCTGGCCCAAAACTTTGTATCAAGTGTAAATACTATTCATCAAAATGGATTAGATTCATTTGGAAACAAAGGTGAGGATTTATTTAGAATTGATCCAAAGTTTACAATTGAAAGTCCAGTTCAATCATCTTCTATTCAAGTTGATATTAAAATCCAAGATCTTTTAGAATTTAATGCTAATGATATTGAAATCAGTTTTGATGCAAATGCAGGACAATCATATAATTTAAAAATCACAGATGGAAATTTTTCAGATGGTGATTTAATTACTTTTGGTGTTAATGGACTAACTGCAGATTATAACGTTGAAGCAGGATTAGGTGGGAATACTGATGCAATAAGAAACAGTATAAAAAGGTTTTTAAATGATGCCTTTGGCACGAGTCTTAATGTTCAACTTGGACCGAGTAGTGACTTAAATATTACCAGTTCAACTCTTAATACTTTTAATTTTTCCTCTTCAACTGATTCTCAAAACGGTGTCTTAGAACAATTTGAATCTGTAGGTGTATGGACTGCAAAAGATCTTGTAACTTCTGAAAATGTTTCAGGAAAAGGGCCTCTGCTTTTAAATGGTTTAGAATTAAATTTTGTTGGTAATCCAAGCGAAACTGAGCTACTTATTTTAAAATCACAAGATCGTCCTTCCGAAGGCATACAAGTTTTAATTGATGATCCAGCAAAAATTGCTGCGGCCTCACAATTTAGATTAATAGATAGCGAATTTAATACTAGTGAAACTCTTGCATCAATTAAATATGCAATGCCAGAATTAAATACAGAATTTGTAGACACATTAGAAAATGTCATTGAAAATAACGACAATATAGATTCAGCAATTTCAATTGACGGTACAACAAAACAGGCAATTCTTCAGATTCCACAAGGAAATTCACCAGCAACTTTTTTTCTAGACAACACAGATTTAAATTCGCCATCGGAATTACAATTATTAACAAGAGATGGTAGACATTTACTTGGTAGACATTTTGCAGATTCGTTAATAGAGGATGCAGAGGCACTAGCAAGAAGTGAGGGAAGGATACTGAGTGATTCAGAAAAGGATTCTCTGATTCAACAAGCGGGAAATTCATACATTAAAGATGCTGGAGATTATGGTGTGATACAAAATGGTGCCACTTATTCTACCCAATATTTAAATGGTGGCAACGATGGAACTTATAAGGAGTATGACATTTTTTATGGCCATAAAGTCTCATCTTTACAAAGTCCCGTTTACGACACCGATAATCATTTAATTATAGATTATGAGACAAAAGCAGCAACATTGCAGTTGGGGGATCTAACCCCAAATTCTGAAGGTATTTTTTTTGGCCATGATTCAATTGCAATCAATGGTTCACCAGTAAGAGGATTGACACATTTTAAATATGTAGATGGATCAATCACTCCTACTTTTAGTATCGACACAAAACCAACTTTCTTTAATAACGGAAACTTTGAAGTTTCAGTAAGAGAAGAATATGGTGAATTGGTTTACCAGTTAACATTTCCTGGCGGAATCATCAATGGCACATCAGAGATTAAAAATGGTAGGGAAATATTATCATTCCCAGACGTTGAGGGAAAATATACTGATTTAGAATTAAGCCATGCAGGTGTAATGGTCGATGGTGACACTATGTCATTTGATGTTGAAGTTGTTGATGGTCAAGAACAAATAACAGAAAGTGCACTCCCTGCATTTAGCTCATCTGCTCAAGCATTAAATGCTGGTAATGCGATGACAATTGATCTTACAGTTGGTTATGAGTCATATTCAATAAATTTAGCAGCTGGTGGTGATACGCCTGCGGCAATTGTTAATGCCATAAATAGCGCTTCTCTTGGCATCACTGCAGAATACACTGCATCAAATACAATTCTTTTGACAGGTCAAAAAAGAGAGGAAAATAGATTTACTATTACATTAAATGATACCGATGGTAATCCAATTGGTATAAATTTTAATAACAATCAGGAAGCATCATCTGAAAATCTCGTTAACCATGTGGTTGATTGGTTTAATGAACAAGATGATATTTATGGAAATAATTTAATAACATCACAAGGATTAACAATTAATTTAGTTGACGGTGATCCAACAACTTCTTTTTTTGATACAAGAATAGAACTTGTAAGAGATGTTGACAATGGAGAAGAAATTGAATTATCTTTTTTGGATGATGGAACAACTGATGATCTAGGAAGGTTGGGACTTAGAACAGGGGTTTATATTGAAGGAAGCATTGATGAACCTCTATTATTATTTTCTTCCGGCAGTTCAACTGCGTCTTTAACTGCCACGTATGAATCTAATGAATATGACCATACAGAAACTTTAAGACAAAATCCTTTTGAAGTGCAATTTTTGAGTGAAAAAGAATACACAATTAAAGATATTAATACCGGGTCAATCATCGCACAGAGAGAATTCAATGCTAATGAAACTATTGATTATGCTGGTATTAGTCTAAAGTTAACAAGCACGCCACAAACTGGTGATTCATTTGTAATTGATGGTAACCAGGATGGAATTGGAAGTAACCAAAATATTGCAGCAGTTGCTGACTTACAGAAAACAAAAATAATTGGTGGGGAAAATGGTCTCACACTCAGCGAATATTATGATAACACGGTAACTAAGGTAGGTGACTCTGCAAGGCAAGCATCTGTATCAAAAGAGGCATTAACAATAGTTTATAACCAAGCGGTCGAACAAAGAGATAAAATCTCAGGGGTTTCTCTTGATCAAGAGGCGGCTGATTTAGTTAGATTTCAACAAGCATATCAAGCTTCTGCTCGAATAATGAGTACAGCGAATCAGCTGTTTGACGCAATACTTCAAATTAGATAAAGGATATAGATGAAAATTTCAACAAATTTGATGTTCCAGCGAGCTTTAGATCAAATGGGAGATTCTCAGAATAAGCTCTCAAAGTTGCAAGCTGAATTATCTTCAGGTAAATCTGTGGTAAATCCAAGTGATAAACCCCAAGAAGCAACGACAATTCAAAGAATTAAGTCTGTTATAAGTAGACAAGATAAATTTATGGATACAATAACTGCTGTTAGAACTAGACTTACAACTGAAGAGACTGTTTTAAGTTCGAGCACTGATGTATTGACAAGAATTAAAGAGTTGTCTGTTCAAGCCTCGAACGATTCATATACTAATGAAGATAGAAAATTAATTGCAATTGAAATTGATGAAATGATTAAAGAATTACTATCTATCGGAAACTCAAAAGATATTAATGGAAATTATATTTTCTCAGGTGCGAAAGTGAAGACACCACCATTTGAACTAACAGAGAGTAATGAACTTGTTTACAATGGTGATCAAACGAGAAATCTAGTTAATATCAATGAAAATAGACAAATATTTATCAATCGGCCAGGAAGTGATATTTACACTAACGTAAACAGAACCGAGGAAGATGGCACAATGTCCAGTACTGGATTTTTTCAGGCATTGGATGATATTTCCAATGCTATAAAAGAATCTGATAGAGATGGTATTAATCAAGGAATGAATGATTTAGAACAAATGGTGTTGAAGATGACGGAGGTGACAGCAAAAGTAGGTGCATCCTTGCGCGTTATGGAAGTTGAAACTGAAATTTTAGAGGACACCAAATTGCAACTAAAAACAGCTCTATCAGACGTGGAAGATGTTGATTATGCCGAGGCAGTAACAAATATGAAGAAAAAACTTTTGTCTTTAGAAGCTGCACAAAGTAGTTTTGCTCAAATATCTAGACTAAGTTTATTTGACTATATTGGAAGGTAATTGTAAGTATATGTTTTTCTTATCTTATTTAAATAAAGTTTCTGAGACTTTTGTCGATTCTATGACGTATACAATTTTATTCGGGGAGATAAAAGTTGGCATCTAGTATAAACGCTTCTGAAGTAACCAAAGCATTAAATGTTGGAACTGGAATGGACATTCAGTCCATTGCTCAAGCTTTGGCAGATGCAAAAGTCCTTCCGCAAAAAGAAAGAGTTCAGAAAGATTTAGACTCAGCAAATGCGAGAATTTCTGGGTATTCTGCTTTAAAATTCGGATTAACCTTAGTTGAAGATGCATTAAATACAGTTAATGATAAAAATGATTTTAATGTTATCACATCTGTTAGTAGTGATAGTGATGCAGTTACAGTTGATGCTGACTCGGATGCAACAACTGGAAGACATGAAGTTCAAGTTACCCGTTTAGCATATGCTCAAAGGTCAGCCTCTGCTGGTTTCGCTGCTGGTTCATCAACTATCAATAGTGGCAATGCATTCAATGTAAATATTACGGTTGGCGGATCGACTACTACTATTCAATTAAATAATACTGCTCAAATTACTGAAAGTAGTGCCTTTTCTTCTAATACTCAATCATTAAATAGTGGTTCAGCTATTCAAGTTGAGCTTACCATTAATGGCTCTAAAAGTACGATAGATGTAAATGCAGGAAGTGATACCCCCCAGGGAATAATTGATGCAATTAATGGAGCAGGACTTGGAGTAACTGCATCGTTTGACGGTTCAAATAAAATACAATTAACTGGCTCACAAGGTTCAAGCAATGCATTTACAATTAATGTTACCCAGCCAGATACACTAGGAAATGATGATGGAGCATCGCTAGGTCTGAGTTTTACGAATACTCAAACAGCATCCTCTGGCGCAGCTGCAGCTTCTCCAGATGGAGTTGTTTATGCCATTAATCAACAAACAGCTACAACTGGAATTAGCGCAGAATTAATCAACACTGGTATCGGATCCAGCCCTCATAGAATTGTTTTGTCTGGGGCAACGGGTGCAGATAACAGTTTTTCCGTTACTGTTACAAATGTTAGCGATAATTCAACAGTATCAGATTTAGCTTTTTCCACCACTCTTCAGGCTGCACAAGATTCTAAATTTACAGTAAACGGGCTTGAGATTGAAAGATCAAGTAATACTGTGAATGATGTTGTTAGCGGATTAACGTTTAATTTTAATGAAGTTACTTCTAGTGCTGTTACGATTGATTTAACAAGGGATACAACTGCTGTTAAAGAAAATATAACAGGTGTAGTTAATGCGTATAATGAATTCATTGACGTAATTAAATTGGTTCAGAATCCTGATTCAGATGATGAGGAATTTGGCGGTACTCTTATTAATGAACAGCTAGTTAGAAATGTTAAAGATAAAGTTTACTCTGCATTAACGGGAACGTCTTCAACCCCTGGCACCGATATTACTGCTTTGCGAAGTGTGGGTATTGCAATTGATAGATATGGAAAGCTTCAAATTGATGATGCTGAATTAAACGATGCTTTATTAAATGATTTTGATGAAGTTGTTACCATGTTCACCGCTGATACGAATAATCAGAGTGTTTTCTCTCCTGCTAGTAAAGGCCTATCTGGAGATGTACTTACCGTAATTTACGATATTACTAAAGTTGGTGGAATGATTGAAGATCAGCTTGATTCTGCAGAGGATACAATTGCACAAAGAGAAGAAAGATTAAAAGAGTTAGATGATCAGTTATCTGCAGTTTATGATAGATACATCAGACAATTCTCAGTAATGGAATCTGCTGTTACTGAGATGAATGCAATCAGAGATAGAATCAAACAAACATTTGATTACCAATCAAATAGTAAGTAATTTTTTCATAGAAATCTCGGTTATAATAAAATTCATAATTTTTTAAATTAAATAAAAATGAAAGTAGTCATTTTAGCTGGAGGCCTTGGCACTCGATTATCTGAGGAAACACATCTTAAACCAAAACCCATGGTTGAGATTGGGTATAGACCAATTTTGTGGCACATCATGAAAATATATTCAAAATTTGGATTTAATGAATTTATTATTTGTGGTGGTTATAAAGTTAATTTAATTAAAGAATTTTTTAATAATTATCTTTTGTATACTCATGACGTTCATTTTGATTACTCCAAAGGAAAAACTACTTATTCAAACCCTGAATTTGAAAATTGGAAAGTGAGCGTTATAGATACAGGATTAAATACAAATACGGCAGGTCGTTTAAAAAGAGTTTCTTCTTTACTAAAAGATGAAGAAAATTTTTTCTTTACTTACGGTGATGGTTTAGCTGATATAAATATAAATCAACTTAATGATTTTCATAAAAAAAATAATTTAATTGCAACAGTTACTGCTGTTGTCCCACCAGGTAGATATGGTGCTTTGTCAATCAATGACAAAATTGTTGAAGATTTTGAAGAAAAACCAAAAGGTGATAGTGAAGGCAGAATAAATGGTGGTTTTTTTGTTTTAAATAAAAATATTTTTAATTATATTGAAAATGATGAAAGTATTTTTGAGTTTGATGTTTTACCAAAACTCTCAAAAGAAAAACAATTACAAGCCTTTATGCATAATTCATTTTGGCGGCCGATGGATACTTTAAGAGACACGCATTATTTAAATAAGCTTTGGGATAGCGGTAATGCCCCATGGATATGAGTCATATAACTTATATTAAAAAAAATAAAAACTTTTGGAAAAATAAAAAAGTATTAGTTACTGGCCATACTGGTTTTAAAGGTTCATGGTTGGTTATTATTATGAAATTTTTAGGTGCAAAAGTTTATGGTTTATCTCTAAAACCAGAGCAAAACTCATTATTTAAAATTGCCAATTTAAAAAAATATGTTGATTCAAGTTTTGGCGATCTAAAAAACTATGTTTCAACAAAAAAAAAAATTGAAGCCATAAAACCAGATTATATATTTCACTTTGCTGCTCAATCTCTAGTTTCTGTCGCACATCAAAACCCAAGAAAAACTTTGATGAATAATTATGAAATAACATTAAATATGCTTGATATTTTTCAGGAAATTAAAAATATAAAATCAATACTCATTACAACCACAGATAAAGTTTATAAAGACCAAGGTGATAAAAAGTACAAAGAAAATGATATCTTGCAAGGTCATGAATCATATAGTGTGAGTAAAGTTGCCACTGAACACATAATAGATTTCTACAGAGACAAAGTATCACAAGAAAATAATCAAAGAAAAATTTTTACTGTTCGCTCTGGCAATGTAATTGGTGGAGGTGACTGGTCAAAAGATAGAATTATTCCAGATGTCATTAATGCGTGGAGAAAAAACAAAAATCTCAATGTAAGAAATCCAAACTTTAATAGGCCCTGGATGCATGTTTTAGATACATTGTTTGGTTATATTTCTTTAATAATGCAAGTATCAAACAAAAAAAATAATTACATTTATAATTTTGGACCAAAAAAAAACACAAAATTTTTTACGGTTTTAGATTTGGTTAAATCTGCAAAAACTAAATTTAAAGAATTTGGTTATGTTTTGAAAAAAACAAATAAATTTCATGAAACAAAAAATTTATTCCTTGACTCTAATTTAGCAAAACGAAATTTAAGTTATCAACAAAAGTGGGATATAAATAAATCACTTGAATTTACATTTAATTGGTATAAGAAGTATTATTTGGGTAGCGATCCAGTTCAGTTATGTGAAAGGGATATTAAGTCTTATTTGTCATAAGCTCCTCTTTCAATATCATTAATTAATTTTTCACAAAATGTTGGAAAATTATATTTACTAATCAGAACTGATTTATTATGATTTAAAATTTCGTCATTGATATTATTTTTGCCTATTGTTTCTTTAATTACATTTATAGATTGTTCTACATCATTAATATCTATAGGTATTACGGTTTCTTTAGAAAAGTACTCGTTAACTTTTTGCGCTCCATGATAAAAAACAACACATTTTCCTAAAATAGGATCTGCAAGTTTCTCAGTCCAGTAATGAGGGTGAACCCCGTTCTCTATTGCCAAATGGTATTTATAAGGGACTAGAGCATCTCTTTTATCTGCTATTTCGTTAAAACCATATCCATAAACATGCATTCCAATATCTTTCTCTTCCATAAGTTTAGAAGTAAAAAGTAGTCTCTTTTTGTGTCCAGGTAAAAAGTTTTTAGAGGATACAATTGTTGATAATAGTTCAGTTTTATTTGCTATTTGCTCATTCTGAATTTCGTTACAGGTTAAAAATTCATTTTCAGATGGAATGTGCCCATTCATTTTTATTCCATACCACCAGAAAAGTCCAGTTGTAACTGTTTGAATTTGTATTCCATTATAATTTGGTATAGTGAAAGGAGTAACAATATATTGAAAATTATTTAAAAATTCTAATGATGGCAGTGCAAAGTCAATTGTTTCAACTTGAATAAAAATCCTTTTATTTTTTGGTATTTCTGTTTTAATCTTTTTTTGATCAACACATACCAACCAATCTCCCCTAGAAATTCCAGATTTATCGGTAATAACAAAATCAAAGTCATTAATCGTATAAGATTTAAGAGGATGTTTTCCAGGAAACTGTCTGTAAAGAGGTGCTAAGTTTTTTTCTTTACTATGATCAATAGCGATACAGATTTCTTTCATAATTTCTCTTTATTTTTTTTATTTATATGCAATATTCTTACCATATTAAAAAGCCTCAGATGAAAAATTGGAATTATTTTTGCTTATTATTAATAATAATTATGAAAAACACTTATGCATTTAGCAATAGCAATACCAACATTTAATAGATTAACTTATTTACAAAAAAATATTGATATTTTATTAAATCAAAAGATAGATTCTAATATTAAGATTAGTATATGTATCTCTAATACTGCTTCAACTGATGAAACTTATGATTATTTGAAAAAATTATGTAAATCACAAAGTAGCGTAAAAATATGTAATAAAAAGTATGAAAATCAACTTTTAAATCTTGAAGGTCTTGCATCGATTATTCCGAATGATGCAGACTGGATCTGGTATTTGGGTGATGATGACATGTTAACATCTATGAACGCTATTAATAAAATTATTGAAATAATAAAAAAAAATGATATAGAATTTTTGCATATTACTCAACAAAGACGTTCTTACCGCAATGGTAAATTTTTAATAGATACTATTGAGAACTTGTGTAATTTTTTTGGTTATTTAGAGGTTTTAGGTTGGATTTCAAGTTTAATAGTTAAAAAAGATATATTTTTAAAATGTATTCTCGAAACTCACTCTAGAGCACAAAAAGATTGGGACACTTTTTCTGCTTTTAATCATTCATATTATTTTTATAAAGAATTATATAAAAGGAAATGCGCAATCTATGATGGAGGCTTAGTTGACCCTCAGGATTTAAAACAAACAGATCAATCAATTGAAAGATGGAAAAAAGATAATATTCCTGAAAAATATTTATATATTGCTTTGGATATTATAAATTTAAAAAAATCAGGGTTTTTGCCTCAAAGCACTAAGCATAATTTCTTTAGGTATCAAAATATTAATATTTGGGATAGGTGGATCATTTATTTGGTTAATGAAACAATTCGATCCGATATTTCTGACAACATAAAACTTGGAAATCTGTTTTTAAAAAAGTTTGATTTTTTTTGGAATTTGCTTATTAATTTTTCAGAGGTAATTGATGATGAAGTCAGCAAGAAAATATTAATAAATAATTTTAAAACGGTTATGGGAATATGTATTAAGTATTTATTTGAAAAAAACAATAGATCAATATACCAACCATTTTTAGTAGACCAAATTATGTTGGCAAAAAAGTCATGTTTCGATTTTAAGACAATAATTTAATATTAACAATATGGATATTTATGTATAAAAGAACAATTCTTATTCCTTCAAACAGAAATTTAAGTGCAATAAAGGAAAATTTTGACTCATCTTTAAACTATGTTGAATCTCTTGAGAATATTGACCTTCTATTGACTGATAATTCATGCGATGAGAAAAAAAAACAATATTTTCAACAGATAAAAAATGAAAAATTTAAATATTTAGAATCAAATTTCCAAGGCCCATCAGATAATTTTTACTATGGTTTGCAGCAAGCTCAAAGTGAATATTTACTTGGTTTAGGGGATGATGACAAAATTTTAAGACTTGGTGATGATTACTTCGATAATGTAAGAACAGATTTTGTAGGTGTTAGGCCAAGTTTTGTTGTCTACACAAAAAAAAGAGGTGTTGAAAATTTTTCAAATTTTTCTATTTTAGAGGATACACCAATAAAAAGGATAAATGAATATTTTTCAAAGTGCGCAGGTAATAACAATACTCTGTATAGTTTTTTCAAAAAAGATATACATTTAAATATTCAGAAGGTATTACAAAACCATCCTTTTAGAAATACAGGATATTTTGATTGGGCAATTGTAATATCATTTTTAGCAGAGGGTAAGGTTATTTCAGACCCCTCTACCGTAATTTTTTATGATAATGAAAGATGGAGTTCAACGGAAATTATTCATCAATCTGTATTAAATTTATTTAAAAAAAATGGTTTAAATCCTAAACTTTCAAATTATCTATTATTATTATTAGCATTTGATTCTTTCATTTTATTATCAAGAGAAGATTCTGCTTTGAACATAAATGAAAAATACTCTACCGCACTTATTGTAATGAATTCATACCTTAAGAGTTTTTTCTCCTCATTAAATCTTGATAATTATGATGTTAAGGAGATAAACTTTATTAATAAAATAATGTCAATTAATGATGTAAATGCTAAGTTTAAAATTTTTTTTGAATTAATTGATTATCTTTCACCAGGAAAAGCTGAGCAATATAATAATTTTTTTCAACTTTCAACTGGAAATAATATTCTTTAACAAAATTTCAATAAAAAAAATGAGTAAAACTCTTCTTATAGTTGGAGGCACTGGTTTTTTTGGTAAAGCAGTTATTAATTCGTTTTACCTAAATAGACTACAAAAATGGGATATAAAAAATTTAATTATTGTTAGTCGTAATGCAAAAAAATTTGAAAAATTAATTTTAAAAAAACAGAAAAAAGCCATTGAATTTATTGATATTGATTTAAGTAAAGATTATTCAATTCCAGAATGTGACTATATAATGTATTTTGCTCAATCATCTAATGCTCAAGCTTATATCACTCAATCCAAAAAAAGCAAAGTTGATTTTCTCAATAACTTCAAGAGCTTTATTAGAAAAATTAATAATTTAAAGTCCCCTTTGGAAGCAATTTTGTATTCAAGTTCCGGCGCTGTTTACGGTCCTACTTCCTATAAAAAATTTCAAGAAATTGATGATTTCAAAAGTTTTCTTCAAGTTGCGCACGGTAAGGGTCTATATTCAGAAATAAAAAAAGATAGTGAAAATTTATTTAAACATGGTATTTCAAATATAAAAAAAAAATCTATTGCAAGATGTTTTGCTTTTGTAGGTCCTGAAATCCCCTTAAACAATCATTTTGTTGTTGGAAATTTGATTGGAAATATAATAAATAAAAAGCCTTTAGTGTTAAAATCAAAACAAAAAATAATTAGAAGTTATTTACATACGGAAGATCTTGTCGATTGGTTAATTACGATTTTATTAAATGGTAATGAAGGTTGTCCGACTTATAATGTTGGATCTGATGATGCTATATCTATCCATGATCTTGCAAGTTATTTAGCAAAGAAATTTAAGCTTGAAGTTGATATGCCTAAAATAACTGATACTATCAATGATTATTATGTGCCCAGTATTACTAAAGCACTTTCAATTGGATTATCTCCGTCACGATCATCTGTAGAAAGTATATTGAAAACAATTGATCAATTATATAAATTTAAGTAATAGAATGTGTACGAAATATAAATCAAAAAAATATTTTGAGAAAGCATGATTTTTAAGGTTATTGCTTTAAATTAATTTTCAATAAATTAAAAAAATAATTTCTTTATTAATTAATAATTCTTTTAATAAAAACTTTTAAATCAGTATCTAAAAGCAATCACACTTGTTAAATTGTTGCAAAGCCACGGATGTAAATATAAAAAAATCAAAATATCTTAACAAAAATCGCATGTCCATTTAAGTTGTGAATAAAAATTAGATCCTTACGTAATTTTAGTTCATTACAATAAGTTGTTATTCCTTCGCAGCCGAAAAATCCGTAGTCATCAAACACTATTAACGAACCTATCGACATTCTTGATAAACACCACTGAACAACATCTTTAGATGAATTATAAACATCAACATCACAATGTAACATGGCAATTTTTTCAGTAACACGGTGTGAAGTTTCCTCTGGGAAAATTCCCTCCAGTAAATCTATATTATTAAGAGATAGATTTGATATAAGATTGGAAACAAGTTCTACTGATGTGTCATCATGCTCACCACCTTTATATGTTGTATCCTTGGTGCCGGCTTTTACGACTCCATTAAATGTATCAGCTAAATAAATTTTTTTGTTTGTATATCTATTTGCTTCAGCCATTAATAAGCCAGTACCACCGCGCCAAACTCCAACTTCTAAAATTGCACCTTCTATATTAGTTATTTGCTTGGCTAATACCCACAGCTCATAACATCTATAAATATCAACAAGAGTATAGTCTTTTATTTTTTCATATGTTTTTAAAAACTCGTCATCATTTAACCAAGGTGCAAGAGTTGCATTTGGAAGAACTCTGTGATGAGTGTGAGTGAATGAATTTTTGGACCAGGGCAATTGCTTTTTTAAAAAGTCATAACTATTCTTTACTAATTTTTTTTCAATTAATTGTGGTTCCATTACATTTTCAATTTTAAATTTTCTATAAACCATGCAAAATAAATGCCAAATGCTATAAAAATAGTATGAATGATTGAAAATAACTTGCTTCTTAAAAAATGGACATTACCTAAATTTGAATTATTTAAGGGTGTTTAAAATCAAATCACTAATAATTAAACTAAACTAATGTTTTTCTCATAGGAAAGTTTTTGTAATTATTCATCAATTAAAAGAAATTAATTTAGTTTTTTTGTTTTCGGGCATAGTTCCTGCTACTTATTTAATACTTTTATTTTGAAAACAATCTACTTTAGATTAAGATTTATATTTTCTTTAGTAATTATAAAAATATAAATTTTTAAAATTTTGATCAGCTTTATTCGACAATAAATCTAAAGTAAAATAAGTTTTTTTGATTTAAATATAAATAAATTCAATATTATGGAAAAAAATATTTTTGTAGTTTTGTTTTTGATAGAGGATATGATGTTGCCATTTTATTTTTTTTGGCCATCTAAGTTTTTTTTGGAGAATTTGTAATGGCTAAAATTTATAACAAGGGTAAAGAGATCTTCGAAAATCTTTTTGTATTGGAATTGGCTAATAATCATTGGGGACAAGTTGATAGAGGATTAAAAATTATTAGAGACCATGGTTCAATTGTTCGTTTTAACAACGTTAGAGCGGCAATCAAGTTACAATTTCGTGACGTAGATGAATTTATACACCAAGACTTTAAGGGTAATAAAGATAATCGTTATATAAAAAAAACTGAAGACACTAAATTAAAAAAAAAAGATTTTGCACGCTTAGTTGAAGCAATTAAGAGTGTTTCATGTATCCCAATGGCAACACCTTTCGATGAGGCCTCAGTTGACCTCTGTTCTGAATTTGAAATGCCTATTATCAAGATTGCTAGTTCAGATATTAACGACTGGTTATTAATAGAAAAAATTGCATCTAAACGTAAACCGACTATTGTATCTTCAGGCGGTGCTTCAGAAAAAGACTTAGATGACTTAGTTAGTTATTTTGAAAAAAGAGATATTCCATTGGCAATAAATCATTGTGTTTCACTTTATCCAAGTGAAGACAGTGAGCTTTGCCTTGATCAAATTGATTATCTCTCCAACCGATATCCTGATCATGTTATTGGTCTTTCTAGTCATGAATACCATGACTGGTTCTCCTCAATGTTGATTTCTTATGGTAAAGGCGCCAGGACTTGGGAACGACATATTGATATCGATTATGATAATGTTCCAGTATCAAGTTATTGCTCAATTCCTGAAAATTGTGATACTTGGTTTAAAGCATATTTTAAGGCTAGAGAAATGTGCGGCGGTATAAGTGGCTCACGTCGAGTTATCTCAAAAAAAGAAACTCAATATCTTGATGGGTTGGTGCGAGGTGCCTATGCAAAAAGAAACTTGGAACCCGGGTATATTATTACAAAAAGTAGCTTCGAAAATGACTTTTATCTTGCTATTCCACTCCATAAAGGTCAATTATCGTGTCGCGAGGTAATCAATGGTGAAAAGTTAATTCAACCAATAAAGGCAAATGAGAAATTGACTATTAATCATATTGATAGCCCAAGTATTCATAATACTCAATTAAAGAAATTAATTTTAAATCGTGGATTATAAATTATGAGAATTTCTGATCAGATTGCTAATTGGTTAGTCAAGCATGGACTTGAACAAGTTTTTGCAGTTACTGGTGGTGGGTCAATGTTCTTGAATCAAGCTTTTGGAAAGCATAATAAATTAAGATGTACATTTATGCATCATGAGCAAGCATGTGCGATGGCAGCAGAAGGTTACGCTCGTATTTCTGGTAAACCAGCTATTGTTATGACCACTTCTGGTCCTGGCGCAATTAATGCACTTAATGGGGTTTTTGGTGCCTATGTTGATTCGATACCTATGATTGTACTTTCAGGTCAAATTAAACGTGAAACATGCCGTTCTTTTTTTGATTTACCAAATTTAAGGCAACTTGGTGATCAAGAGGGACCAATTATAGATATGGCTAAGCCAATTTGCAAGTATGCTCACCTAGTAAAATCAGAAAAAGATCTTGAAAAATCGCTACTTAAGGCTTTTAGTGAGGCGATCTCTGGTAGACCTGGACCGACATGGTTAGATATTCCAATTGATATACAACAGTCAAATTTTCAAATAGATATTCCAAATTATGTGCCAGTAAATATTCCCAAAAAAAAATATATAAGTACAGCTGTTCGTGAGATTATTGAAAATCTTTGTCGAAGTCACAGGCCACTTATTGTTGGTGGCACCGGAATTAGATTATCCAATACTCAAGAGCTATTAATTAATATGGTTGAATCATTAGGAATTCCTTTATGTACTGCTTGGACTCATGACCTCATACCTTCTGATCATAATCTTTTTGCTGGACGACCTGGCACAATAGGGACAAGAGCTGGAAATTTTTGTTTACAGAGTTGTGATTTTTTAATTGTCCTTGGTTCAAGACTGAATATT
>Ga0160423_10002213_pt1 | contig 16294 bp, 18 predicted proteins | sample CRUFie14St8metaG_FD_108191 | JGI IMG/M metagenome (GOLD analysis project Ga0160423, IMG submission 108191) | Marine microbial communities from the Costa Rica Dome - CRUD Field 142mm St8 metaG | ecosystem: Environmental > Aquatic > Marine > Oceanic > Photic zone | place: Costa Rica: the Eastern... | reverse complement strand
TTTGTTGAGTACACCGTGGCCAGCATCGCCGTCGGCTTGGCCGCCAGCGCCAGCGCCGCAATGAAGCGCCCAATGTTGGTGGTCTTGCCCTGCTGTCGATTCGTGATCCAGATCAAGTTCTCGGTCTGTTGGGGGTGTGGCGGCTGATTGTGAGGAATCGAGAGCATGTCGTACAGGCTGGGGTGCGGCTTGTCGCACCACGTAATCAACGACATGTGCGATGCTGTCAGCCGCATCAATATGAGGTCGTTCGCGGCAAACTTGCCCGACGCCCACGGCGCCTTGCCGAGGTGATTCAGCAGCTGCAAAAACGACACCAGCCGAGCGTGTGGGTTGTTCGGCACGGTGAGCATCCGGCTGAAGCCGACGCGGTGATGGTTTTGCACCAAGCGTCGCCGCTTGTTGGCCGAGGAGCCATCAACGTACCGCGCCGCCGACGGCGCTTTGTTGGCGCACTCAATGGTGGCCAGCTGCAGAAGGTACTGGTACGACTTGAGCGGCATCAGCTCCGGCGCCGAACGATCCCCGTGCGCCAACGCCAGCCTCAACTTGGTCGCAGCGGTCGCCATGGTGGCCGGCTTAGTTTGCAAACACCGTTGAAAATCGCATATAGTTGGTCTTGCGCAATTTATGTTTAGTGGACACTTTTTTGCGGATTAAAAGTTGGCAGTTTGTATTTGAGAATCGCCGTTCCGCGATTCCGCCACTTTTTGTTTTGGCTGTCCAATGACCACCCTGAAAAAATACGTTGACCGCTTGGTCGGCGATTCCGCCGAGCTCAAGTTTTTGAAAGAATGGTTGCAAACACATGATATGACTTTTATTGCCGCGAATCACGGCGAATGGCAGTACATTTGCCGAATGTTTGGCTTTGAATCCAAAAAGTCTTGCGTGCAAAGTTATGGGGGCGCAACATACTACTGTCTGACCCACCGCCCCACCGACGACGACGCATTCGCCGCCGTCGCGACCGTGAATACATATCATTCGTCGACACACTGCGCGTACCACCTGGTGGGCACAAGGCAGTCGGAATTTATTTTATTGGACAAAAGCACCCCGCGCGTAAAGGAGCGCATTGGAATGATTTTACACCACCACGTAATTGCCCAGCAAACGGCCACAATCTGTAGATTGACCAAAGAGCTCAAGAAGTTAAACGACGAGAATAAGCGTTGCGAGCGCGTTGTGTACGACGGAGCCATTGACCGGTACTTTATAATGCGCGGCGACGGCACCGTCAGCTGGTCTGCGTGCAAAAACCCCCACCTGCAGCGGCTGCTGCAGGAGCGAAAAACTTTGAAGCGAAAGTACAAGCTTTGTCGCGATCACCTCGCCAAAGTGTACGCCGACGTGTGTGAGGCTCAAGAGAAATCATTGTCGGGGCATCCGGTGATACACACCGTCGACGACGACGACGCCAGCTCTCCGCCAGCAAAGCGTCCGCGGGGGTAAGCGCGTGGCTGTGACTATTTATTTGTAGAATGCACAGAAGCAACGGCATGGAGGCCGTAGCCCGGAACGTTGTTGTTCGCACCTTTGACGAATGGCTTGACTGCATCCACGCCCGCGCCCGCATAGTCCATCTGCTCAACGGGTTGTCGGTTGATCATTACCCACGACTACACGAGTTGCTGCTGTACTGCAACGCCAACTCGCTCTGTAGGTAGTACAACGACCCGTGGCTGTATATGGGGTATCTCGATGGCGGGTGGTGCTATACAATGGCCGACGCAGCGCGCAGACAGCTTGCCACCCAATATTTTAACGAATGGAGAGACTGCATTCATGCGCGCGCGCGCGTAGTTCATTTGATTGACGGAGAACCCGCCGAAAAGTACCCGGGCGTGTATGCTTTATTAAGATACTACAACTTAAAGTCGCGCAGACTGTGGCAATCCTTTCGGCGAGCATACATAAGAGCGATGCCCGTTGAGCTGGCGCCGGCACCTGTATCTGGGTAATGCATGTGCCACCTGGGTGATGCGCAGCTCACATTAAGTATATACGGCTATGTTTTTGTGACAATAAATCACCGCCGTCATGCTCGCCTTGATTGCTACGTTGTCACTTGCAGCTCCGGCGATTCAGAGCACCCAAACCGATGATTGCGCAATTGTGTCCCGGGTGACCATGCCCAAAGGAAGCTCGTACGATTGCTGCGACAGTTGCAGCCTGGGGTTGCTCCGCGCCACAAAGTGGATGACCGTCGAAGTTGAAGACTGGCAGACCGACACCGTGAAAGACTTTGTGAGCAACTCTGCCATTTGGAACGACGACGTGATTGAGCCAATGATGAGCAGCAGCGGGGTGCGGCCGCCAGCTGTGGTAAAGTCCACCGAATCGGACGTCAAACTTGTGCAGAACATTGATCGGATTCAGAGCGTCACCAAGCCGTGTGGCATGTGCTTGACGTACGAAAAGTGCCTCAGCGACGGCGGCCACGTGAACACGTGGCACCGCACCTGTTCGGTGCTGCTCTCCTGATTTCTCTTTGAGGGCCGTTGCATTTATTTTGGCAACGGCGGCGCGTAAGAGTGAGCTGCGGCACAATGTGCAATTGCCGGTCGGAGATCAGCCGGGCTGTGGCGATGCTTTCGTCGCAATCGGCCGCCGCGCTGTCGTGCGGGGTGCCGGAAACGCCGGCGACGACCAAATTCGACGATCTGTGTGCAGTGCTCTTGCTGCTGCACCGCACCAACGCCGCCTTTCGGTGCGGCTGCGTGCAGGAAAACGGCATTGTTCGGCAGCAGCTGCAACGGCGGGTGTTTGCGCTCTGCGCTGCGGCCACTGTTGGGATGTAGGGAGCAGTCATATTTGCGTCGGTAAAATCCAGTAAATATAGTTTGCATGCGTTTATGCGTGTCGGAGCGCGCCGCGGCCGACTGCGTGCAGCTCGGGGTGCACATTGACGACGTGCAAAGTCGTGTCCGCCGCCGCGGGACCACAAAGATCCGGCTCAAAGGCAACGAGCGGGTCAAGGTAACGGTAATCAAGCACGTGATTGTTCGCGTCCGGCACGCGGTCGGGATCACCCCGGAAGCCGTGGCGCAGGCCAACGCCGCAGGATTGGATTCGTCCGGGCTGCTGCGCATCCTGGCAACGCCCCGACAGCCGGGCGGCGTTCACAACACCGGCAATGGCATCGACGTGGTCGTCAAATCCGTCAACGGCGGCGAGGTGGTCGCGGCTGTCATCGACCACCGTATATCTGGTGCCGTGCCGACGTGATGCAGCTCGGTCGCGCCGACATGGCAAAGCCCAAGTCGCCCGTGTCCCGAAAGATTTCAAAATTAATAAAGGAGGGAGTTCCGCCAAAGCAAGCCGTTGCGATGGCTTTGCAGATGAAGGCCGCCAAAGCGCTCGGCCCAAAAGGCGGGTACCGCCGTGCCCGCGGTGCGCGTTCATCTGGGCGTGGCCAAAAACGGCGATAACGCCGCCGCCGCCGACGACCGCCGCCGAGAAGGCTGCGCCGTGCGTCCGCGCTACCGCGCGGCTTGCCAGCTGCGTTACCCGACGGTATCTGCCGTACAACGCGGCGCAGCGCGCGGCGCTGTACAGCAACCCGGACTTGTTTGGAGTGTGGATCTATCAGTTGCAGACGGCGGATCCGGACACCCGCGCCGCCGCCCGCATCCGGGCGCAATTCGTGTGGTCTAGATTCGGGGGGTGCGTGCATGCCAATTCGTGTTGTCATAATATATGAGCACCCCACGATTGCGTGTAGCTGACGAGTGAACGCATCCAACATGTTTGGTAAAGTCCACGTAGTCATTCGCATCACCGTACTCGCAATTTTTGCGGCCGCGTTTTTGAGCGTTACCTTTCACGACGGCTACTCCAAAGTGATTACATGCTCTACAAATGCAACCGAAGAAGTAGGAGGGGCAGTTGCCAAGCGGCAACTCGACGTGTATGGCGAGCTGCCATACTTGCATATGGAAGTTACCGATTATGAAAAGATCACCGGCAAACATGCTGCAGGAGCTAAAATTTCATACAAGGTTGAAACCCAGTTTGCAACGCAAAGGATTGATCAGTTCCGACGCGAACTTGTTGGAGTCAACTACGATGAATTTATGATGGCATCTGCAAAAATGTGATACCGATAAAGCGATCGGGCTCAACCAGTTTTACAACATGACCAGTGGCGACAATTGTAAAAGAGTTTTGGGCCACATCAAGGCCTTTTATTGGATGTTTTGGAGCTTTTGGTTTTTTATTGGCGGTATCATTTTCCTTTCCATTATGATTCACATTAGGGGCGCTACGGCTCCAATGACAATGAAGGTCGTCTATTATATTCTGGACATTTGGCTGTTTATCCTCGCAATTATGTTTGTGGTGCGCGCAAATCACTTCAGGGTAAGCCACGATTCAGACGAATCGCTCTTCAATGACGAGTGCATTTTCGGAAAGCATATGTTCCCGGAATCATACAAGAACGGCTTGAACATTCAATGCCAAAAGCATGATTATCCGCACAGGGTTCAGCTGGGATGGTCGATTCCTATTCTCATTGTTTCAATTGTGATAATGTTGTTTGCTTTATTCTATGCGGTTGGCTTGAAAGTCTACCATCAATTCGCGGGCAAAAGTGCCGGAAACACCATGATGATGGCGTCGATGGCAACTGCGTCTACAGCGTACGCAGCAATGTTCGAGAACTAAGCAGGGTGATGCATAACTCAAGATATTGTGACGCGACGTTATTTAGCCGTTGCATTGGACCTTATGATCAAACGCCATGGTGGGAGGTGCCGCCGTCGAGGTGGGCATGTCCTATCACAGCGTCTTCAGCATTTTGGTTTTTTATCGAAATCCGAATTCAATTGAGCGTCGCATGTACGAGGACAGCATCGATGCACCAAATCTTATAACGCCGTTGCCGTGGAATGCGAGCGTAACCCCAATAACGGCGGTCGACTACGGGCCCCGCTTTGGCAACACGTCGGTGTTTGCTATTGGTGTTGACTCTACAAACGTGTCCCGATACTACTGGCGCGGTGCTGCAACCAAGCCGGACGGATGCCCGCCGCCGGACGACATTAAATTCGCATTTATTCCAGACTCGGGCGGGATGCTCGCGTACCGCGGCTACGACGGCGCGGCGTGGGACTTGCTGTACAATGTATCGTCCCACCAGATGCGTTGCGTGGTCAACAAGACCGCGTCGTACCCGACAGACGGCGGCACACGGCCTATTCACATATTTTCGGTGACTAGCCAATTCGGGTGTTTTTGGTACTCTGTGTGGAAGCAAAATCGCACGTATGTTGACTCGCCAGAGTGCGGTGTACGGCACGTGCCGATTCTGTCTGGTGACGAGCCCGTTGCCAGCGTCTTTGCGCCAGCGGTCATGGCCGACGACAGTGAGCGGCTGTTCCTGCTGACCGGCGACCCCTCGCCAGTGTCCAAAAACAGTCTGTACAACGCGGCCGCGCAAACTCGGCGCAGCTACGCCGGCAAAGTGTTGGAAATTTCAAAGGCTGGCCAAGTCGTTGTCCGCGCCGGCGGGCTGCGGGAGCCCGGCACAGCTTGTGCGGTAAACGATTACGTTTTATTTTCCGATCGAAATGTCTTGAACGACGAGCTCAACACTATCGACTTGGACAGCATTGAGGAGTTTGATTTCAATTACGGCTGGCCGATCATGGACGGCCTCGATGGCCTGACGGTGTTCACGGGACCAAAGCCGTTCAGCCGCAACTATGCGTGGCCCATCGAGGTCATACCACTCGCATACAGCGCGGAGAACGACATTTTGGGGACTGCGCAGTATGCCATCGGCGCGCTGGGCATTTTGCTCGCCGTGCTGCTGGCGTATCTGTGTTCGTCGCTGTCGCGGCCGAACGATGTTGTCATCGGCTGGTCAATTGTGTTTGCGGCGTTGATGGTGCTCCAAATTCCGTGCATTGTGTCTGTGCCGGGGTACAACGCCACCGCGTCAACGGCGGGGGTCGTGCAGAGCGGGTTTTTCCACGCCAATCCTTGGCTGGGCGCCTTTCTGTGTCTGTCGATTCTCGCCTTGCTGGCTCTGGCCAGCGCCGTTTTCGTGTCTTGGAATGAGGCCGCGGCCATTTCGGCCGTGGCGGCAGGGTTGGTGATTATGCAGGTGATTGTCTTGGCGGGAGGGGTACGACATCCGTGGAAAGTGGGTTGGGAGGGATTGGTGGTGGCGGCTGTATTGACGGTAGTGGCTGCGGCGTTGATTGAGCAAGCCTTTAAGCGACCACCGCAATACGAAAATCTATAAAGCAAACATCAGAACTTTCCGGTGATGAGCATTCGCGCGATCTTGACCGCCGCTGCGGCCGCCGTGTTGTTGGCCCACATAATGTGGTAGAACGCGTCGTCGCTAATCACCGCCAGCCCAAACAAAGTGGCGGCGCAGCGGAGCAGCAACGGGAACCACATCCACGCCACCGCCAGGAACGCCAGCACCACGCACTTGTTCATCAGCGGCGGCTCTGCGCCCAGCACCATCGTTGGTTAAAATGAGCGTGCCGCGGTGCTTGTTTCCCTATCATGAATAAAATATGTTAACTGGGCATATTTTATGTTTAATTAACAGTTTTTCAAATTGCCGTTGGTTTTGCGGGGCGTGAAAAGTGGCCACTTTTCCGCGACCACGATGGAGGCCATCAAGTGGACGGTGTTTGAAATGGAAGACCTCGCGCGAACCGCCGAGCAGATCAAGGTGTATTATGATGTTGATGGTGAGCGCACACCGTACCTCGCCAAGGTGGTCCGCCGCACCGACGGCAGGTACCACCTCACCGGCATCGACGAAGCGGACAACACCGAGTGGACCGAGCCGCTCGACCCCGACGACGAGTGCTACCGGCTTGCCCCGCCAGCGGAACACAAGTTCAGCGCCATTGTCAACATGGGTGTCCACCCGGACGACCAGGACGAGTACCTCAAAGGTGAGCGCGCAGCCGCTGACGTTCGCCCGGTCGTTGAGGTCGAGTGGTTTGTCCCCCCAGAGGCCCCAGACAAACCCCCAACAACAGAACGGACGTGGGAGCTGTACGCAGACCTCAAGCGCGATGCGGCCGAGCACACTGAAAACTGCTGGCGCAGGTTTGTGGGGCAGCCAGCGGTGCCAGCGGGGTGCATTCCCGTTGCGAACAAGCTCCAGCGCTCCGACCCAGACGCCTGGAAGCTGTCGCTGCTCTTCGACGCCGTCAAGCACGATCGCGATCGCATCGGCGAGGCCGCGTTCACCGCGCTGGCAACCCAGCTAAAGGATGCAATGGAAGCTATGATGTAGAAGTTGTTGACTACATTTTATTTGTCAATTAGACAACTTTTGGGGCGCTAAAGCAAACACATAAAGGGGGGAAGGCACTTTTTGCCATGGGGATGATGATGAGCAGGGCATTGGACACTGTTGCTCCATCTAGGTACTCGATGCTGGAGCGGCCGTCGTCGCCGCCGCCGCCGCCGCAACCCACAAAGCTTACCGACGCCGAACTCGACCGTTTGGCGGAGGTGGAGCTGTTAGAGATTACGGGGGGGCGCCCGAAGCGCCGCCGCCCGCATTCGACAAGCACACATCACGGAAGTGCTTCAAAAACTTGTTGAGATTGTGCTGCTCTTCCGCGATAGTCGCCGCGGGGGCGGTGAGCTGATTCATGCGGTTGCACACATGGCTGAATGTTTTGATATACTCATAGAGCACGTAGTATCCAAGCTCTGTGATCATTCCGTTCGTCTTAAAATCAATGAGGGCGCGCTTTGTGAGCTGCCTGCACATTTCCGGGTACCTGTTGACGGGTTCTTCAAAAAAGAATTTTTGGATGGCGGAGACAACAACGCTCTGCGTTTCGGGCGATCCATACAGCGTGTAGTTTTGTTCGTCTGCGGTGCGCAACGTTTGGTGCTGCGCTTTCAATTTCGCCATGAGGTAGCGCAAGAGCTCATCGTCGTTTGCGGGGTCGGCGTAGTCAAAGCCGGCGGGGTAGAAGCTGCGCAGGTGGCCAACGACTTCATCGTAATCCATGGCTGCAATATCGGGGTTGTTTGGGGGCGAAATGGGCCTATATAGTCCGCAGCCGCCTGTCCGAAGCGGCGGTCTAGACCAATATTAGGATCAAAAACCCGGCAAACGCGCACGCCCCGACAACCCCGACCGCGTAGGCCAGCGCCATGTCGTCGCTGCTGTGCGCCGAGCTGATCAGCGTCTCGCTGCGGCGTTCGCACGCGCCGGGGCTGTCGTAGATGCTCGCCGGCATGCACACCAGGTCTCCTTTACACTGGTAGTCCCCGACGCACCCGAGATGGCCGTCAGGGTCCATTGCGCGCAGCGTGTACAGCGCGAGGTACGGTTCGGCGTGAATGGTTTCCGTCATAATCTCGCGCGCATCAACGCTCTCCGGGGCCCAGTGGTTTCCGCTGTCCACGGTGCTTCCGATCCCGGACACGCTGTTGGCAGGCAGCCCCAGCCCGTGCCCAAACTCGTGCACGAGCACGTTGAGCGGCGCGCCATACGTTGGATCGACCGACACGTTGCACACCGCCGGAGGCGGATGACACGGCCAGACGATTTGGCCGACCACGTTGGCGGGCAGGGACGAGTTGTACTCGACGTGGAAGTAGCGGGGTTCCATGTGCGGCAGGTAGCGGTTCCAGATCGACGCGGCCACCAACGCCACCTGCAGCAACGCGTTTGGCGCCGCTACCACAAACGCGGGGCCGGCGGTGGCAGTCGGCCGCGCCTCGGCGAGCGAGCCGTACCACATTGACCGCGGGGGCTCGGGCGCTGCCTCCACATTGTGCACCGGCATCGAGAAGTGCGGCGCTACGCAGTGACGCGGCGGACGGATATAATATATATGTTGTATGGGATCAGGAGTGTCGTACGCGATGGAGGCCGCGCTGGTCGTGTGCTGGACGTATGCGTCGTTGTTTCTGTTGCTGGTCGTGACCAACTTGCTCAACCCGGGCCAAATTTCACCCGTTATGCCCGAGTTTGCGTGGGTGATGCTTTTGCTGCTGCCAGTGTACGTGGTCTGCGCGTTCATGGGGACGGCGCGGGATCGGCTGACGGCAGCGCTGCTGCTCGTGCTGCCCATCCCGTGGGTGGTTTATCCGCTCTCGGGAAAACTCGACCGGCACCGCACAGAGTACTACGACACGTTTGCTGTGATGGCGTCGGCAGCGTTCGCGGCGCTGTGCGCGCACCTTCCCCCACACTCGCTACAGTCGCCAAAGCAATACTTTCAACTTCTCTCTTAGTGGCTGCAGCTATAATAGAAAAATGCCGTCACACAATGCACATATCCACAAACGCCGCTTCGTTAGGTGGTTTTGTATTGCTGCGCAACTTTCTCCCGCCTTCAAGGTCTGGTGGAGGCAGCGGGTCTTTCATTTTCAAGACCAATTCGTTGGTTTTGAGCACATCCAGAAGAGAGGGGGTTTTACCGTCTTGAAAAAAATTTAAGAGTTGCTTTGTTTGTGCCGATATGTGGTTTGTGTTCGTATAGCGTTCAAGTGCTACAAATTGTACCTTTTCTGTGAAACCATAATTGCTTAATGCGGCATAAAGTGGAATTGGTTTTTTTTCTTCGGTTTTACCAATTTGTAAAGTTACATTTATTGGTTTGAACTTTAAAAGACATTGAGTATCCGGATAGCTTTTGTCGCCGTACCTTGAAAGAAAAATAGTTCTGACAACGGTTGGATGATCTGCTACTGATTCATCTTTTTTTCTTATATCCACTAGGTTTATGTATCCAAACTGACCGTAAAATCCATGCTTTTTAGTATTCGTTAGTCTGGCTTTCATTGGCAACGACGTTGTTGCATACTCAAATCTTTTATGTATTTCTAGTTGCCGAGGAGTCTTGGGTGCGGTTTTTTGTGATAACTTTTCCCGGACATCAGTCGAAGTAATTGTTGTCTGGGCTGCTTTACTATATCCTTCCCAGCCATCCAAAAGAGAAATTTCATCGATGTTTGCATTTTCAAAAATAAAGCTTTCAGTGGCTCCTAACACTAATGTAAAGAAATCCTTTTTTTGTGTTTTAAATACTTTTTTGACACTTGAAATCGTATTAAAGAATAATGAATCGAGAACAACTCCAGACAGCCCATCAACTGTTGGAACAAATGATAATTCAATGAGAATGTGGTGTTTGGAATTATTTTCTGCATTGCCGTCTTCGATCGCTGAGTCCTCCAAATATTTTTCAACTCTGGCTTTTTTTGTTGGGTCTGTAGGAACTGAGTTATTTAAAAATGCTTTTATTACAAGTTCTTCCAACTCTGCGTCTTCAAGTGCAGTGACTAATTCATACAACTTAGGAGATTTATAAATTAACCCCATAACGCATTTTCCTTTTTTATCTAGTTTAAAGGTGCGTGTTGAAAAATAAGTTGCATCCATTTCCATTGCTGCGCTGACCTTTGTTATGAAATTTTGCTGGACGCTTTCTAAGTGAACGTGCAAGGCATTCAATGCGTCCTGATATTCAGAGGTTTTGGCAGCGGTTTCAAGTTTGCCGGCAGTGATTGCGTCAAATGTGCTGCCGGAGGCGGCAGCGCCGCCAGCGGCGGCGCCTCCTGCTGCTGTCGCCATGTTTACAGCGGTGCGGGTTGTTCTTATATAGCAACAAAGTTGCAAATGGCGTGCAGCCGAAGTTTAAAGCACAAGTATATAAGCGAGCAAAGCAGTGAAATGTCTCTCCTCAAGAATCATGCCGCCACCGCCAACGAAAGACGAAACGTTTGCTGAGGCCCAAAAACAACAACAAAGTTTAACGAAAATATACAACTCGGTTAAAAACGGGTTGAAATATTTAAAATCGTCTTTAAAAAACGAACCTTCTGATGAGTATACTGATAATGAGGAACAATTTAACGCGCGTAAAAAATACGTTTCTGTCACATTAAAAAAAGAGTTGGCACAACAAATTGGAGAACAAGAATTGAATATGGTTTCAAGTGTCAACATTGACGATAAAAGCGAAGTATTAGTGGAAAAACTTATTATATTTTCCAAAAAAATTGATGCGCTACTGCACATGCAACGGGAGTTCAGCGTCGCATACATGGACTTTTGCGTTGAATTTGGGATTACCGGAAAGATGGTAAGTGCCTTTTTATTTGATACAGTCGACAAAGCAGAGGTAGTCAACAAAGTGGTTAATGCTACGTACAAAAAACCGTGGAAAAAATTTTTTATTTTTATGGAGTTGTGTGTTATTTTCTCTACGTCAATGTCAGAGTTTGTCCCGTTTTTTAATTTGGCCAATACAATATTTAACGCAGACGAAACTATAGCAGGCGAATTCCTTGAAGACTTTGTAACCCAGTTGGAAGAAATCAACCGTCAGGTTCAGGGAGTTCGGCTTGTTGAACCAGCAACAAAGACTTCTGCTCTACGGTACTTGTTAATTTATCCCGGGGTGTTAAATGCGGACGGATCGCTTAAAAAGACATCGTATAAAAACAACTTGCTCAATGTCTGTAAACATCTTCATTTGGACGATGAGCCAGACGCGCTGGGAATGACTTCCTTGCATTGGGCAATGTTCTATTATGCAAGAAACAATTCACCGTACCTGCTTGATTTTATTGAAATTTTGATGCAAAATCCAAAAACAGCATTGAACGGGTCCGTTGGAATGTTAAAGGACCCATTCGTTTTCAATGGGTTCACCTCAACTTACAAGCTTCCGCCCCGTGCGTCTGCGCTGCACTTTGCCGTTGCAACAGAGAAGATCGAGCTGGTTAGATTGTTTTGCCTCGACAAAAAGGTAAATTTAAAGCACAAGGCGCTGTATCAGGAAACGGCAGCCCAGTATGCCGACCGATTGGCTAGTTTATACGTTTTGCCAACAAAGACTGAAACTATGAGGACTATTGCTAAGCAATTGCGAGATTCAATCTCTACGAGGGACGACGAATTGGGTGCCCGAGGCGAACGTCGGCTTGCTGTGGCTGGACGTAAATTTACAGGTTTGGAAGAAAAGAAAAAAGAAAGGTTTGATTGCTGCTGTAGACTTTTAAGTAAGTGCCGCGACGTATCCTCTATGGAGGCATACTGTACATCCGAAAAGTATACTACCCAACGCGAAAAATGGTCGACTAAATTCAAAAAATTGGTAGATAAAAAAGAAAAGGTAATTGGTAAAATAAATTCATCACGGCTGGATGAACCAATGCGATTTGAGGAAGGTCTTGACGATGCTGTAAAAATACTTCGAGTTGACTCAAACATAAAGGATTTGAAAGCTATGACGCACGAACTGGGCATTGCAACAATGAATTTTTGTCTGACCTTTGGTGTATACGATTACTTTGAACCGGATTTCCAAAACGACGAGGAAAAAAAAGCAGCGCTGCACAAGCTGCTTAAGATGAAGTCTAGCGCCTATAAACCAGCAAAACTCATAATGTATCATACGTTGAAAGATTGGTTTTTGTCAACAAACCAAAGAACAAAAGTCATTGATCATGTGTTTTATAGGTTTAAGCACGCTGAGGCATTGTCAAAAGAAGAAATGAGAGGCATAATCGACGCGCACAAAGATCTACTGAGGGACCCACACTTGGAACCGTTGACACAAAGTTCTATTTTGCATTTTGTGCTTTTGAAGGATGCCACTGATTCGTACCAAAAAAATGTTTTGCTTTTTTTAAAGTGTTTGTTTGAACGCCAAATAATTGATCCAAATTCGCTCAACGTGTTACAACTAACACCACTGTGTGACACAATGTATAAAATGAAGAACAGTCCGTCGGAGGCGCAGATAGTGGAACGATTGAAAATGCTTTTGGAGTATCCCCAGACTGACGTGACGCAGGCGTTGGGCGTGCTAAACGATCCCGCCAATTTTAATTTGACTAGTATAATACTTCCATTGGACGCAAAGTCGACACCGTTACATTTTGCCGTGGCAATCCCATCGTTGAGCTCGGTTCAACTTCTTTGTCAACTTCCCAGATTTGCTTTTGCCTTGCAAACGCAGTCAAAGAGCGGCGATACCGCGTTGGCATATGCAATAGACTTGGAAGAGAAATGCACCAATGAGTCAGTCAAAAAAGAGTTGCACTCAATCGTACAAACGATACAAGAAGCCATACAAACCCGACAAGAGGAATATGAGGCCACTACGACACCGGTGCGACCCGCCAAAGCTGCGGCCGTGTATTTGAAGCCGGAAGACCTTCGCAGTATTCGGCTCATTGTGATTGACAACGATCAAATCTTTCTAAACGTCTACGGCGATTTTGTACGCCATTTGCCCAATGGAAAGCTTGAAATGCTTGTGCCTAGGAACGACCGGGACACGGTTGCTTGGGAATGGATTGACGAAGAAAATAACTCGACAAATGGCCGGATCAGCCTCAATCGAGACGGAAGTCCAAATACATATATTAAAACGTTTCCTGACCGAGCCGCTGAAACTTTTGGCGTTGAATTTGTACGCGACGAAGGCGATCGCCGGTATCAAGACGCGGTTGGCACACACAACTCGCGAGAGAAACCGGAGTCGCCCGACCGCATTCCAGCAGCACGCTCGCCCATTGTGGCCGCGGGTGGTTCAAAGCCCCCAGCACCGCCGGCGCCGGAGCCGGAGCCGGAGCCGTACGTCTTGTACGCAATTTGTGGACGCGAGGACGATCCAGTTAAAATAAGAACTGATTCCCCTGCAAATTTTGCTGACGATATTGAAAGATTGGGGCTAGAAGAAAATCAAATAAAAAAAAGGAAACAGCAGTGGTGGACGACATTTAAAAAGGAGCTGCAAACACGAGACGACAACAATACGTATCAAAGCATATCTTTTGATAAATTGTTCCACGAGGCGGATGCCGCCAAAGTTAAAACGGCGTTTGCGGCGTTGCTCCGGATTGATGAAACGGAGATTGAAACAACCAACTTTTTTAAGATTGGCATCGATCAGCAACGATTTCTTATGCTGCAATTAGCGAAACCCGGACAGTACGCAATATGGGGAACAATGCACCACGTTTTGACCAAAGGTCTAGATTACCAATACACAAACGTTGCTGCAAGCGTACAAGGTCTTTTGAAGACAACCAATGCGACTAGGAATCTTATATCTCTGCAAGCGGCGTTTATCGATGGCGGGCTTTAGAGTATATACGCATTGTCAAAAGTCCGGAAGCAACAAAGACTATGCCGGCTAAAAGGAGTAAAAGTTGCAAGAATCCAAAGGGATTCTCCCAAATCGCATCGTGCAAAGCGCGGGGGAAGCTCGCACGCACGGGAGGAAAGTTTAAAGGCATGAAGGTCAAAAGTAAAAAATACGGGGGTAGAGGTTAGGGCGTATTTTCAAAATATATATCACGTTTCTGTTCTCTGAGGAGGGGGGGGAGGGATGGAGGATACCCCAAGTACTGACTTGTTTCAATATTATAATATAAAATATTTTTTATATATATATATATATATATAACTGAACCTATATTAAGTTAGAATGTACTCACCGGGGGTACCCCTCACTTGCGACCCCCACCCCCCCTTAACGCCAGATTCGTGATAACGGAGCCTTGGCTGCGCTTGCGGGCGCGGAAAACCATTGCGTCCCGACATTCTCGCGCAATCGGCGCGGAACTATTTAGCGTCGCCCCCCGGTCTTGTGACCGCCCACCAATGTGCATTTCCACAATAGCCTTGATCGGCTACATCATTTTGTTCACCAACGAGCACGCCGCCGATGTGAATGCGACGATTGAGCAATTGCAAAAACAAGGCGTCGACCGCAGCGCCATCATCTTGTACACAACGGAAACGACAACACCGATAACCTCGGCGCTCATCAAAACCCCCCCCCCTTCGCGGCGCAAGCTGACTCTGTCCAAGATATACAAGTGGCTTCTGAACGATGCCTCAATCGAGGGATGTTTTGACTACTTAACAATTCTCGAAGACGACCTCTTTTTGTCCCCAAATTTTGTGTCCTACATGAAGTGGGGCCAACGGCTTTTGGAGCTCGATCGCAGCATAGGCGTTGTGTCCGCGTGGAACGATAACGCGGTGCCTGACGCGTTGCTCAACCCCTCCGTTGTGCTGAAGACGCGCCAATTTATGGGCCTCGGTTGGATAACCCGCGCCGCGGATGCGTTCGACGCAGCGCGGTCAATCATACCGATTCGACCGCGCCCCTGGGACTACCAAGTTGCGCAACACTTTTTGCGGCAGGGTCTTCTGTCTGTGTTCCCCCAATTTCCGCGGGTCAAACATCGCACTGCCAGTTATTGGAAGTTTGACACGTTGCAGGTATACAACCAATCGCTGGCCGCTTTACCCACTCCGCAGACAATTTGTGATAACTATTCCGGATATCTTCAATCGCTCTGTAGCCCAGAACGCGCGCACGTAGCCACCGACTTTGCTGGCCTCGAGCAGACGCTGCGCAAATCGGCGGCGTGCGCCCCGTGGACAAAATCCGCGCTGACTAGCCGTCTTTATGGAGAGTTTAACGGGAGCGCTGTCTTTCCCGATCGCGACGGCAATCAACACATTTTTTCCGTTGATTCCGCAGGGCGCACGTGCTGGCAGTAGCCCTCACTTGCAACCCCCACCCCCCCCCGGCTGCGCTTGCGGGCGCGGGAGGCCTTTGCGTACCGAGCATTGTTTATCCGCCGCCGCAGCTTGCGCAGGTCTGCGACCACCGCAGCCGGCAAATCGGCCTCTTTCAGCGCGCGGTTAAACTCCTTGACCGGTTTCATCAAATCGATGTCTTTGAGCACCTTGGCGAGGAGCGCATTCTGCTGTCGAATGCGTTCGTTCTCCGCCTGCAACCGGTCGTTGTCGGCATCAACCCTGCTCTGCTCCGCTTTGCGCCTTTTCGCCGCGCGGCGCGCGGCGGCGGCGTTGGTGGCCTTGCGGCGGAGCTGCTGGATGCGTTTCTTCTCCTCCCCCCCCCGGGAGCGGTTCGACCACATCCTGTACTCGGCCTTTGGCAGCTGCACCACCTCATAAGGTTTGAGCGCCCTCCACCCCGCAGAACCATAATCCATATTGAACATGTCGGACGGGCGCCCCCCCCCCTGCAATTCGGCAAACGTTTCCGACGGTGGCGCCGGCATGGCCGCAACCCAAAAGTGCGGCCGCGACCGGCGCCGCTTCCCCTTCCGCAAGGAGCGGGACCAAATTATGCCGACTAAACACATTTTCAATCGCGCTCTTCACTGCGCAACGCAACGTGAACAACACTTCTCGCCATGCCGTACGCGTCGACCCCCGGCTCGCCCGACTTTTCCAAGGTCCTGAGATTCCGCGACCCTAGGTGGGCGACGCGCCCGCCGTTGC
>Ga0160423_10002211_pt1 | contig 16294 bp, 16 predicted proteins | sample CRUFie14St8metaG_FD_108191 | JGI IMG/M metagenome (GOLD analysis project Ga0160423, IMG submission 108191) | Marine microbial communities from the Costa Rica Dome - CRUD Field 142mm St8 metaG | ecosystem: Environmental > Aquatic > Marine > Oceanic > Photic zone | place: Costa Rica: the Eastern... | reverse complement strand
GGCATTAGATGGAGTAAGCATACAAGTCCCTGAAGGAAGTATTTATGGATTACTAGGCCCGAATGGAGCTGGAAAAACCACATTTATTCGCATCATCAATCAGATTACTGCTCCTGATAGTGGGAACATCACTTTTAATGGAGAGAAATTACAGCAAAAACATATTGTACAGATTGGCTATTTACCTGAAGAGAGAGGACTCTATAAAAAAATGAAAGTGGGCGAGCAAGCACTTTATCTTGCACAACTGAAAGGACTGAGTAAAAAAGAAGCTAAAATAAAACTACGTAATTGGTTTCAAAAACTAGAAATCACCTCTTGGTGGAATAAAAAAGTCGAAGAGTTATCCAAAGGGATGGCGCAAAAAATACAGTTTATCACCACGGTTTTACACGAACCCAAACTACTTATTTTCGATGAGCCATTCAGCGGATTCGATCCCGTAAATGCAGAACTCATTAAAAAGGAAATTTTAGCGCTTAAAGAACAAGGAACTACTATCATTTTTTCTACTCATCGTATGGAATCGGTTGAAGAATTATGTGACTACATTGCCCTCATCAATCATGGGAAATGTATTTTACAAGGAAGTGTAGATGAAGTAAAATCTGCTTATAGAAGCCACACTTACCAATTACAGTTTGAAGGAGAACTGAAAGCTATAAACGATTTTGAAATCATTTCTCAAAAAGAAAATAATGCAGTTTTCAAAGCCCTCAAAGGAAAAGACTCCAATCACTTGTTACAGCAGTTACTGCCTCAAGTAAAAGTCATTTCTTTCCAGGAGCAATTACCAAGCATCAACGACATCTTCATCCAAAAAGTCAGCGAATAATGAACAGTATCTTACTCATAATACAAAGAGAATACTTATCAAGAGTACGTAAAAAGAGCTTCTTAATCATGACTCTCCTCACTCCTTTTTTAATGGCCGGAATTGTGGTGGTTCCCACCTACCTAGCTATGAACTCAATAGAAGAACGAAACATTGCCATTTTAGATGAAAGTAATCTCCTTCCAGTTTTAGAGTCTACGGATGAAATTACACACTTTCATTATGTGGAAGGAAATATTGAAACAGAAAAAGAACATTTAAATTCTGAAGCATTTTACGCCTTGGTGCATATCCCTTCTAGTGAAAGTTTAGAAGAGCTGAAGGATAAAATCACCATTTATTCGGACAAGCAAGTGAGTTTATCTGTAAGGAAGCAAATTGAAACCCTCATTGAAAACAAGGTGGAGAAAATCAAACTCGCTGAAGCAGGAATTGACCCACAAATCTTAAAAGAAGCCAGCATCCGCCTTGAACTGAACACTATTATTTTAGACGCTGAAGGAGAGGAGTCTTCAGGTTATGCCGAGGTAAGTTTAGGTATTGGATTCGTTTCTGGCTTTCTTATTTACATCTTTATTTTCATGTATGGTGCCATGGTTATGCGTGGAGTGATTGAAGAAAAAACCAATCGTATTGTAGAAGTCATCATCTCTTCTGTTAAGCCCTTTCAAATGATGATGGGTAAGATTGTAGGAGTCGCTTTAGTAGGTCTCACGCAGTTTGTATTGTGGATGCTACTCACTCTAGTGCTCACTTCCGTAGCAGAAGGTTTTGTTTTGAGCTCTCCAGAAATGATGGCCAATACTTTTCAAGGCGCACCCTTGAAAAAGGGTATGATGATGAACCAAGTCAGCACTGCTTTTGGAGGCATACCATTAGGGCAATTGGCTTTTTCCTTCTTGTTCTACTTTTTAGGCGGATACTTGTTGTACAGTTCTCTTTTTGCAGCCGTTGGCTCTGCTGTAGATCAAGAAGCTGACACCCAACAATTCATGTTACCTATTACTATTCCATTGGTTCTATCCTTTATAATGATGCAGTTTATCATTGACAATCCGGATGGAAGTTTGGCTTATTGGTTTTCTATGATTCCCCTCACCTCTCCTATCATCATGATGGTGCGCATTCCTTTTGGAGTGCCTTTAGGAGAGCTTTTACTTTCTATGGGGATTTTGGTTGCAGGATTTATCTTCACCACATGGATAGCTGCTAAAATTTACCGAACTGGCATACTGATGTATGGCAAGAAAGCAAGCTACAAAGAAGTGTGGAAATGGCTAACATACAAAGGGTGATGAAAACAGCAATCATAGACTTAGGAACCAACACTTTCAACCTCTTAATTGTTGAAGAAAACACTACTCTTTTCAAAACCAAAATTGCCGTGAAGTTGGGAGAAGGTGGTATTACCAAAGGATATATTGCTGAAGCACCTTTTCAAAGAGGATTCGAAGCACTGAAAAAACACTTACAAACCATTGAGAAATACCAAGCAGACCGCACTTTGGCTTTTGCCACTTCAGCTATTCGATCCACAAGGAATGGAGTTGACTTTGTAGCAAAAGTCAAAACAGAATTGGGCTTACACATTGAGGTTATTGATGGAAATAAAGAAGCGGAACTAATATACTTAGGCGTAAAACAAGCACTCGATTTAGGTGATAGTAATAAGCTTATTATAGACATTGGTGGTGGTAGCACGGAATTTATTATCTGTAATAAGAAAGAAATCTTTTGGAAGCAAAGTTTTCAGCTAGGTGCAGCTCGTTTACTTGAGCGTTTTCAACCACAAGACCCTGTCACCTCAACAGAGGTTAAGTCGATTGAAGGATATTTAGAAGATGCGCTAACAACACTTTGGACAGCTTTACAAATATTCCCTTGTGATACCTTGGTCGGCTCTTCGGGCTCTTTCGATACTCTAGCCAATGTGATTGTACATCAGTTTTATGACATCTCTATCTTAAAAGGTAAAACCGCCTTTGATTTTAAGCTAAGTGACTATTACTGGTTACATGAATACTTCTTAAAAAGTAATTTAGAAAAACGCTTAAAAACACCTGGAATGATTCGCATGCGTGCTGACATGATAGTCATCAGCTCTATCTTTATCAACTACATTTTAAAAAGGCAAAAAATAATTTCTATGAAACTTTCTACTTACGCTTTGAAAGAAGGTATTATGAAAACTTTAAGTTAAATATGTCTTCGCTTTTTCCAGAGCATTTGGTATTCCGCTTGGGTCTTTACCTCCGGCTGTAGCAAAGAAGGCTTGGCCGCCACCGCCACCTTTAATCTCTTGGGCTAATTCGCGCACCATATTGCCTGCATGCAAGCCTTTACTTTCTGCTAAGCTTTCGGAAACAACAACGGTAATCGTTGCTTTATCTCCATTGGCAGCACCTAAAACAAGATATAAATTGTCTTGTTCTTTCTTCAATTCAAAAACTAAGTTTTTAATGGATTTAGCATCCAAATCTACCTGAGCCGCAATGAAGTTTACACCATTGATTGTTTCCATCGCTTTCAGTAAATCACTTTTAATATTTCCAACCTTTGCTTGGGTCATCTTAGCTACTTGCTTACTTAAGGTTTGGTTTTCACTCAATAGCTTTTGCACCCCTTTCAATACATTTTGATTTTTAATCAACTCGCGTAAAGACTGTATGGTTTCCAATTGTTGGCTGTAGAAGTTCATTGCTTTTTCCGCAGTGATAGCCTCTATCCTACGGATACCTGCCGCAATAGCGCTCTCTGAAGTAATTTTAAACAGGCCAATCTGCCCTGTTGCCTCTACATGTATTCCTCCACAAAGCTCAATAGAACTTCCAAACTGTATAGTACGAACGGTATCGCCATACTTTTCTCCAAACAAAGCCATAGCGCCCATGTCTTGCGCTTGTACTAATGGGATATTTCTATGTTCTTTCAAAAGATAGTTGGCACGTATCTTCGCATTCACTTTTTGCTCAATCTCTGCTAACTCATCATTGGTCGCTTTAGAAAAATGAGAAAAATCAAAACGTAAATATTCATCATTCACTAAAGAGCCTTTTTGCTCTACATGTTCACCCAATACCTCTCTTAATGTTTCGTGTAATAGATGTGTAGCTGTGTGATTATTTGCTGTTAACAAACGTTTATTCGCATTAACTACTGCTTGAAATGTTGTCTTTGGATCGGGTGGTAATACGTCAGAAAAATGAATTATTAAATTATTCTCTTTCTTAGTATCAATGATGGCAGTCTTTTGTCCGTTAGACTGTATGAATCCAGTATCACCTACTTGTCCACCACCCTCCGCATAAAACGGAGTAAGATTGAAAACCAATTGAAAAAACTCCTTTCCTTTTTGCTTTACTTTTCGATAGCGTGTAATCTTTACTTCGGCAGTTGTCTGATCATATCCAACAAACTCTTCCACCTCATCTTCTGAGAGCTCCACCCAATCGGATGTTTCGATAGCTGTTGCTTGGCGGGAGCGAGTCTTTTGATCTTGTAAACAAGTGTTGAAACTTTCCACATCTACATTCAAATCTTTCTCAGAGGCAATTAACTGGGTTAAATCAATTGGGAAGCCATAGGTGTCATATAGCTCAAAAGCATCTTTTCCAGCTACTGTTTTATCCACTATAGATAAGTTATCAAATCGACTAATTCCCTTTTCCAAAGTCTTCAAGAAAGACAATTCTTCTTCTTGAATTACTTTTTCTATCAGCTGTGCTTGTGTCTTCAGTTCTGGGAACTGATCGCCCATGTTCCTTACCAATATTGACACAAAAGAGTATAAGATCGGCTCTTCAAAATTTAAGAAGGTGAAACTATAACGAACAGCTCTTCTCAAGATTCTACGAATAACATATCCTGATCCTGTATTTGAAGGAAGCTGTCCATCCGCTATAGAGAAAGATATAGCGCGTAGATGATCAGCCATTACACGCATAGCAATGTCGACTTTTTCATCTGCACCATATGTCTTCTCTGCTTTTTTAGCTATTACTTGAATGAGTGGCTGGAATAAATCTGTATCATAATTTGATTGTACTCCTTGTAATACCATACATAAACGCTCAAAGCCCATTCCAGTATCCACATGTGTATTTGGTAATTTCTCCAAAGAACCATCTGCCTTTCTATTGTATTGCATAAACACCAAATTCCACAACTCTATTACGAGAGGATGGTCGGTATTAATTAGTGTTCTACCATTTACTTTAGCACGATCTTCATCAGGGCGTATATCAATATGAATTTCCGAACACGGACCACATGGACCTACATCACCCATTTCCCAAAAGTTGTCTTTCTTATTTCCGTTGATTATACGATCTTCTGAAATATGCTCTTTCCAAATATCTTGTGCTTCGTGATCTAGTCCCAAGCCGTCATCCTCTGACCCCTCAAAAATGGAAACATACAAACGGTCTTTATCGATTCCGTAAACTTCAGTCAACAATTGCCATGCCCAATCAATAGCCTCTTTCTTGAAATAATCACCAAAAGACCAATTTCCCAACATCTCAAACATGGTGTGGTGATAAGTATCTTGCCCGACCTCTTCTAAATCGTTGTGTTTACCAGAAACGCGCAAACATTTTTGAGTATTACAAACACGGGCATCCTTAACCTTACAATTTCCTAAAAACAAATCTTTAAATTGATTCATCCCTGCATTTGTAAACATTAAGGTAGGGTCATTTTTGATAACCATTGGTGCTGAAGACACAATCTGGTGCCCTTTGTCTTTAAAAAATTGCAAAAATTTAGCACGTATCTCTTTGGAATTCATTTGATTAATTTATTACTCAATTCACAACAGCCTGTTAGCATTCTTTTGCTTATATATACTTATGTGCTTTGAAATACTTAGTTTTGTAGCAAATTTAGCCAAATATAACGAATGAAAAAGGTCAAATTTTACTACGATACTAAGACTCTTTCCTACAAGAAGATTGAGCGCACGTGGAAAAAAAGAATGAAAGACACATTCATATTTCTTTCGGCTAGCGGCTTTTTTGCGGCTTTATTATTCATTGCTTTCTATAACTTTTTTGATAGTCCAAAGGAGAAAATACTCATTCGAGAAGTCGACAACATGACTTTACAGTATGAACTGATGAATGAAAAACTATCACAAATTTCTGCTGTTTTAGACAATGTACAAGATCGTGATGACAATATTTACCGCGTTATTTTTGAAGCAGATCCTATTCCAAGTAGTATTCGAAAAGCTGGAATTGGTGGTGTTAATAGATATGAAAAACTAGAGGGTTACAATAATTCTCAGTTGATTATTTCGACTGCAAAAAAACTAGATCAAATATCAAAACAGCTATACATACAATCCAAGTCTTTTGACGAAGTAATTGATATGGCTAACAAAAAATCTGATATGCTAGCTTCAATTCCTGCTATTCAACCAGTAACTAATAAAGAACTAAAGCGTCTTTCCTCTGGATATGGAAGAAGAATTGACCCTTACTACAAAAAACCCAAGTTCCATTATGGTGTAGATTTCTCAGCACCGCAAGGAACACCCATTTACGCTACTGGTAACGGAACTGTTAAAAAAACTAAAAAAAGTAGAAGAGGATTTGGTAACCATATTGTTATCGACCATGGTTACGGATACGAATCATTGTATGCGCACATGCAAAAATATACGGTTCGCAGAGGGCAAGAAGTAAAGCGTGGCGACTTAATCGGTTACGTAGGAAACTCTGGAAAATCGACTGCACCGCACCTTCATTACGAAGTACATAAAGATGGCAAAAAAGTAAATCCAGCCTATTATTTTCATAACGATCTCACTCCAGAAGATTTCGATCGAATGTTGGAGTTAGCTACACAAGAAAATCAATCATTCGACTAATGCCTTACAAGGATAAACCCATTGAAAAACTGTATTACTCCATTGGTGAGGTTGCTGATATTTTTGAAGTAAATGTTTCCTTAATTCGTTTTTGGGAAAAAGAATTTGATATACTAAAACCCAAAAAGAATAAAAAGGGTAACCGTATGTTTAAAACCAAAGATTTAGATAACCTTAAAATTATTTACCACTTGGTGAAAGAAAGAGGTTATACTTTGGAAGGTGCTAAAAAGAAACTTAAAGAAAACAAAGAGGATACCATAAATAATATCGAAATTGTTAATCGCCTAAAAGATATTCGCCAATTCTTGGTAGAACTGAAACAAGAGCTTTAATCTTTCATCAAATACCCTTGCACATATTCCTTCACTCCATCCTCTAAAGAAGTGAATTCTTTATTAAAACCGATAGCACGAAGCTTATCGATATTGGCTTTGGTATAGTATTGATATTTTTCTTGGATATCGAAGGGTACATCAATAAAAGAAATGTTAGGCTCTTTACCCATAGCGCTAAAAGTTGCAGTGGCTAAATCTATAAAAGAACGAGCTTGTCCTGTTCCAATATTATATATCCCACTATCCTTGCGATGATGCATTAAGAAATACAATACTTCAGCTATATCTTTCACGTAAATAAAGTCACGCAACTGCTCTCCATCTTTGTAACACTCATTTTGCGAGCGAAAAAGCTTCATAGTTCCAGTTTCAGTTACTTGATTAAAAGTATGCCACACCACAGAGGCCATTCGTTCTTTATGGTTTTCATTGGGACCATAGACATTGAAGAATTTTAATCCTGCCCAAAAATAAGGTTTCTTATTTTCCGAAAGCGCCCATTTATCAAATTCATTTTTAGAAATGCCATAGGGGTTAACTGGTTTTAACTTTTTAATCAATTCATGTTTATCATCAAAACCATGTTCACCCATTCCATATGTAGCAGCCGAAGAAGCATACACTAATGGTAAGCCATATTTGACACATAAGCGCCAAAGCTGTCGACTGTAGTTCAAGTTCAACTCATCGAAAATATTAGTGTCGAATTCAGCAGTGTCAGTTCTGGCTCCTAAATGAAAAACAAATTGAATTTCTTTTTCATATTCTTCTAACCAAGAAAAGAATTTCCGCCTATCAATCTTTTGAATGTAATTTAAACCCTCCCAATTGGCCTTCTTGGATGCTGTGGAAAAGTCATCTACCAACACTACATCCCTATAACCTTCTTCGTTTAGTTTTTGAACAAAAAAACTAGCGATAAATCCAGCTGCTCCAGTTATTACTATCATTTCACAAAGATATCATTCGTTTGTATTCCGCTACGCTTGAACACTTCTTCAACCGCCCGCTTCCCTTCTAGACCTAAATCCAAAGAAAATTTATTTACATAAAGTTTAATATGTTCATAAATCACTTGCTCATCCATTTCTTGAGCGTAATAACGAATATATTCTCTCGAACTTTTCGGGTGATCAAAAGCATATTGCACAGATCGCTTCAATACTCTTTGTAACTTTTGTTGTAACTCCAAAGATAAATCTCGTTTTACTACAATACCTCCAAGAGGAATAGGAAGACCTGTTTCATCCTCCCAAAACTCACCTAGATCTTTTATTTTTTCTAATCCATTTTCTTTATATGTAAAACGATTTTCATGTATAATAAGTCCTGCATCAACATCACCATCAGTGACTGCTTTTTCTATGTCAGAAAACAGAATTTCTAGTTTATTTTGAAAATTAGGAAAAGCAAAATTCAATAATAAATTAGCAGTTGTATTTTTTCCTGGAATAGCAATTTTTGAATCGGCTGTAAGTGAAGCATTTCCTCTTTGCTGAATCAACAAAGGACCACAATTTCTACCCAAGGCAGAGCCACTGTTTAACAAGGAATAATCCTGTATGCAATATAAAAAAGCGTGATAGCTTAACTTCGTCACATCTAAGTCGTTGTTTAACGCGCGCTTATTCAGCGCCTCCACATCTTCCATAACCACTTCAAACGTCAATCCTTCTCTATCTATTTTGGCATGCACCAAGGCATCAAACATGAAGGTATCGTTTGGACAAGGGGAAAAACCTAGTGTTAGCTTCATAATTTAGATAAAAAATTAGAAAGTTCTTGATTCAAATTTTGAATGGCTAAAGGAATATCCCAATTGGATTTATTGCGTTCTTCAACATAATTAGAGATGGCTCTAATTTGCACACAAGGTACTCCTGCATTTTGACAAGCCAACATACAAGCCGCTCCTTCCATACTTTCCACTTGTGGATTTAATCGATGAACAATTTGTGAGATAGATTTATCATCACCATGCACCGTATTAACAGTAATTCCACTCACTGAAGGTAAGTTGGTTTGCGCTGACATCTCAACTGAAGTGGTAACATCTAAACCCATTTCAGTTGGACTTAAAAAATGAGTACCATCTTGTGCGCCAATTTCCGATAACTGGTCTTGTACCACCTCCACCACACTTCCCAAAGGAATAGAGCGATTAAAAGATCCTGCTATTCCTGCATTCACAACTAAATCGTAATGCATTAATGATAGCGCTTTACTCACTGCAATAGCTGTCGCTACCATTCCTACCCCAGTTATTAAGTGAGTATAATTTGTTCGTACTTCTTGTGATGTTGCCGATACTATCAAGACATTCATTCAACAAAGATATAAATCTCAGCTAGAGAAATGTGTATATTTGGTTCCTTGTATTTAGCATTTATAAAATGATTCATATTACCAGAAGAGAACGTTTTTGCGCAGTTCATATGTTGCGCAACGATAAATGGGATGACAAAAAGAATCTAGAAGTTTTTGGAAAATGTTCCAATCCAAACTGGCATGGGCATAATTTTGAACTTTTTATTACAGTGAAGGGAGAAGTTGATCCAACAACAGGATTTGTAATTAATTTAAAAGAGTTGAGTAAGGTCATTGATGAAAGAATCATCCAAAAGATAGACCATAAAAATATCAACTTAGATGTTGATTTCATGCAGGGAAAAATGGCTTCTTCCGAAGTACTTGCAATTTCTATTTGGGAGGAGTTGGAATTGGAAATAAAAAAGCTTGGTGGTATTTTACACTGTGTAAAATTAGTAGAAACAGAAAACAACTACGTTGAATATTACGGTAATTAAATATGGAATCAAAATACGATACAGATTACAAGCCAACTAAAAAAGACATTGAAAAATATCCAGACCTACAAAATGGTCAGTCTTCTTTAATTAAAGGAGCTAAAGTAGCAATTCATCAGGTTGGAATACATAATTTCAGAATACCATTAAAATACAAAAGAAGAAATGGAAATGATATTGAATTAGAAACTAGAGTAACAGGTACCGTGTCTTTAGAGGCTCATAAAAAAGGTATAAATATGTCTAGAATAATGCGTACTTTCTATGATTTTAAAAATGAATACATCATTAATAATATTGAAAATATTTTAAGCAAATATAAAAATGATCTAAACACATTTAATGCTAAAATTTGCTTACATTTTTCTTACCCAATAATTAAAAAATCTCTAAGATCTAATAACTCTGGATATCAATATTATGACGTTTCATTTGAAGGAGAGGTTGATGAAAAAAGTAACTTTAATAAATTTATTCATTTTGATTTTGTGTACTCATCAGCATGTCCATGTTCATATGAGCTTGCTGAGTATGCTAGAAATAATCGAAACAAAATAGCAGTAGCTCACTCTCAAAGATCAGTTGCTAGAATTTCAATTAAATTTGAAGACACCATTTTTATTGAAGAAATACAAGAAATTTGCGAAAAAGCCCTAAAGACAGAAACACAAGTAATTGTTAAAAGAGAAGATGAAATGGCATTCGCAGAGTTAAATGGTTCTTATCTTAAATTTGTTGAAGATGCCTCAAGACTATTATATAAAGAACTTATTAAAAATCAAAAAATTAAAGATTTCAGAATAATATGCTCTCATCAGGAATCATTACATTCACATGACGCAATATCTGTTATTTTAGCTCCTAATAGTAAATTCAAGAATGATATATCTCATCAAACATGGTCTAGTTTAATTCATGTTTCTTAGTTAAATAATTATTAAAAAAAATCTATGAAAGCATATGTTTTCCCTGGTCAAGGGGCACAATTTTCAGGAATGGGAAAAGATCTTTACGAAGGTTCTGTGCTTGCTAAAGAACTTTTTGAAAAAGCCAACGAAATCCTTGGTTTCCGTATTACAGACATCATGTTTGAAGGAACAGCGGATCAGCTAAAAGAAACCAAAGTAACACAACCAGCTATATTTTTACACTCGGTTGTTTTAGCTAAGGTATTGGGCGACTCTTTTCAACCAGAAATGGTAGCAGGACACTCTTTAGGAGAATTTTCTGCTTTAGTAGCATCATTCTACTTAACTTTTGAAGACGGACTAAAATTAGTTTCTCAAAGAGCGATGGCTATGCAAAAGGCTTGTGAAGCCAACCCATCAACTATGGCTGCTATCTTAGGACTAGAAGATGAAGTAGTAGAACAAGTGTGCGCAAGAATTAATGGAATTGTAGTAGCCGCTAATTATAACTGCCCTGGCCAATTGGTTATCTCTGGAACTAACGAGGGAATTGCTGAAGCTTGTAAAAAGCTTACTGAAGCAGGCGCAAGAAGAGCACTACAACTTCCTGTTGGAGGAGCATTTCACTCCCCTTTAATGGAGCCTGCTCGAGCTGAATTGGAAACAGCTATCAACAATACTTCGTTCAATGAAGGAATATGCTCTGTTTACCAAAATGTAACAGCAAGTTCTATCACTAACCCAGAAGAAATTAAAGGCAATTTGGTGAAGCAATTAACCGCTTCAGTACGCTGGACACAAACGATGCAAGCTATGATTGCTGATGGTGCTACATCTGTTACAGAGGTCGGTCCTGGAAACGTATTGCAAGGATTATTTAAAAAAGTAGATCGTACTTTTCCTACAGAAAGTGCTACACTATAAAATATGATTTAGAAGCTTTCCGCTACCTACTAACTGATGCCAGCCCCTTGAAATCTGACATTTTTCATACATAGCAACATGCCCCATATTATGGCAATCTGTACCAACAAAACTTATAAGCCCCTGTTTAATCAATGTGCTGGCTTTTTTTTGAACATCAACTCCATAATAACCAATTAAAGAAAGAAGGTTTAACTGCATGTATACAGAGCGACTTTGTAAATCTTTGTAGTCTTCCATACTCATAAATGGATAGCGCTCTGGATGTGCTAAAATAACTTTATAGCCTGCTAATTGTAATTGAAAAATTAATTCTTTAAAATTAGGAGGAGCTTGTATAAATGAAGTTTCTACCAAAATGTAGTTATCACTAAAAGTGAGTAGATTTCCAGATTCTATCTTCTCTTCAAATTCATAATCCAAATAATATTCAGCAGCAGCTTCTAGCTGAATACTAATCTTTTGTTTTTGTAATTCATTACGAACAAGTTCCAATCCGCATGAGATAGTTTCAGGAGTGTTTTTGTAAAAATCACTCATTACATGCGGTGTAGTAATGATTTTCTGAAAGCCTAAATCGTGAAGAGCTTTTATGATTTTGATAGATTCTTCTAAACTAGAAGCTCCATCATCGATAGCTGGAATTAGATGTGAATGCATATCGGTTTTTAAGCAGCCGAAGTCGATTGGATGCAACGGCTTTTCAAAGCACTTTTTAAACCAATTTGTCATTAGTTGTATTGGTCTTTGTAATAACTTTGATATTCACCAGAAGTTACACTATCCAACCATTCTTGATTGTTCAAATACCAATCTACTGTTTTACGCAGCCCTTCCTCAAATTGCAAGGTTGGCTCCCATCCCAATTCTTTATTGATTTTACCTGCATCAATCGCGTAACGCATATCGTGACCTGGGCGATCCTTCACATAGGTTATGAGTTTTGCCGATGAACCTTTTTTTCTGCCCAATTTCTCATCCATTACTTTACAAAGCAATTTCACAAGGTCAATATTTTTCCACTCATTAAAGCCGCCAATATTGTAAGTGTCACCTTGTTTTCCTTTATGAAAAATAAGATCTATTGCTTTGGCATGATCTTTTACATATAGCCAATCACGTGTAAATAATCCATCACCATAAACTGGTAAGGATTTGTTGTGGCGAATGTTGTTGATAAATAGGGGTAATAATTTTTCTGGAAATTGATTTTCGCCATAGTTATTTGAGCAATTTGAAATTAAAAACGGTAAACCATAAGTATTTCCATAAGCACGAACAAAGTGATCAGAGCTTGCTTTAGAAGAAGAATAAGGTGACTGTGGATCGTAAGGTGTGTCTTCTAAAAAATAGCCTGTTTCTCCTAAAGAACCATACACCTCATCAGTAGAAATATGGTAAAATAATTTTCCTTCTTCATTTCCTTTCCAAAGGGATTTAGCAACATTTAATAAATTAACTGTTCCTACAACATTAGTCATGATAAACTCCATTGGATTAGTGATCGAACGATCTACATGCGACTCTGCTGCCAGGTGAACAATACCATCAAATTGATATTTTTCAAAAAGCTGACTTATGTAAACCTCATCTACAATATCCCCTTTTTCAAAAAAGTAGTTTGAAGCATTTTCTATGTCCTTTAAATTTGCCAAATTTCCTGCATACGTCAACTTATCCAAGTTTATAATTCGATAGTCTGGATATTTTTTCACGAACAATCGAACAACATGTGAGCCAATAAAACCCGCTCCTCCAGTTATTAAAATTGTTTTCATAGTACTATTTGATGAAGTCCAAATATAGCCAATAATTCGAATTTTGTGTCGTTTTGATCTGCAGGATTCATTACTTTAGCACCAACTAATTTTCAGATGAAAAAAAGCATATTTATACTTATTTACTTGTGTATAAACAGCTTGTTTGCACAAAGTAATGATCCAGTTACCATCATAAACCCACATTACAGCTTACAGCAATCTGGACTAGATATGGCCGATGATTACGGAATGAGCTCTGGACTAGGTTTAGATTTCATGCAAATTACCAGTAATAACTTTATCTGGGGAGTGGGAACTCAATTCATTTTTGGAAGCGACATAAAAGACACTACAATCTTAGATCATTTGATGGACGACAGAGGAAACATCTTTGGCAACAATGGTGAAATATCTAGTATAACTTTATATGAAAGAGGATATCATTTTTCGCTTAAAGGTGGTTATTTTTATCCCTTCATCAATAATACTAAAGGGTTTTTTGCTTTAGGTGGTTTGGGCTTTTTGCAGCACAAAACAAGAATTCAGGTTGAGACAAATAATGTGCCAAATTTAGAAGATGACTATTTAAAGATGTACGATGGTCTCAGTAACGGATTAAGCGCTAGTTTGTTTGTTGGATGGTTACAAATGAACGAAAAAGGGAAAGGAAATTTTTATGCAGGTTTTGATTTCACTAATGGCTTTACCCAAAATCGTAGAACCTACAACTATAATGTTAACGGTCCAATCACAACACCAAGAAACGATTTGTTAATTGGACTGAAGCTAGGATGGGTCATTCCTATTAGTAAACGCAGTAATCAAGAATTTTACTATAACTAATGCTTTATACTTTAGTTATATTGATTTACGAATTTGGCATTCGCTTGGCAAGTTTATGGAACCCAAAAGCTAAAGCTTTTATTAATGGAAGAAACGCTAGCTTCAATAATTTACAAAAAGGAGCTATTTGGATGCACTGTGCTTCTTTAGGGGAGTTTGAGCAAGGTCGCCCATTGTTAGATTACATTAAAAATAAAAATCCGGAACAACAGATTTTAGTCACTTTCTACTCGCCATCAGGTTACGAGCATGCACAAACCAAAGGAATAGCCGATTTGGTTCGCTACCTTCCGCTCGATTATCCAGCAAGGATGAAAAAGTGGATAGCTGCTTTGGAACCAAAATGCTTAATATTGGTAAAATACGAACTTTGGCCAAATCTATTAAAAGCCACACAAAGAGAAAAGATTCCTATACACATCATTGCAGGACGATTTTCTGCTAAGCAAAAACAATTGAAGTGGATGAAGCAGCTATTACAAAAAATTACTCATTTTTGGGTACAAGACGAAGCTTCCGCTAGGCACCTAAAATCGTTAGGAATTAAGCAGTCAACTGTAGTTGGCGATAGTCGATTTGATAGAGTACATAACATTGCTCAAAAAAAGATAGAACTCCCACTTATAAAAGCGTTTAAAGGCAAAAAAAAATTACTAGTAATGGGAAGCACTTGGCCTTCAGACATTACATTATTAGAAAAGAATCCAACTTATAAACTCATTATAGCACCACACGATTTGAAGTACGTCAGGGCATTACAAAAACAATTCAAATGTTTGCTTTACAGCCAAGTAAATGAAAGTAATTTAAGAAATGTACAAATCCTAATTATTGATAATATTGGACTATTGAAGAATATATATCGCTATGCCGATGTTGCCTATATAGGTGGTGCTTTTGAGCATGGACTGCATAATATTTTAGAAGCAGCTGTTTACGGATGCCCCATTATCTTTGGCCCTAAATATCAAAATTTTCCAGAAGCAAAAGCGTTGATAAAATTGAATGGAGCGATTAGTGTAAGTAACAATAAAGAGTTTAACCAGGCACTAAAAACTTTATTAAATAATAGCCCAAAAAAAGCCATTCGTAGTTATTGTCAAGGAAAAACAGGAGCGAGCCAAGAAATGTGGCAAGGTATTTTTAAAAATTAAACATAAAAAAGTTCCCGATTAATCGGGAACTTAAATACGAAATATTAAATATAATATTACAAGATTTTTCTACATGAATGATGCAAAAATTGCTGCACCAGCAACAATGAAAATTATTGATAAAACAAGACTTACACAAAAACCCCAAAGAGCAGATTTTCCTGCTGAAGTTGCTTTAATAGGAGAAGACTCCTTTTGTGTTAGATAAATAATTAGTCCTACTAGAGGAATAAGAAAACTAATAATGTTTAATCCTGTTGATTTTTGATCAGTATTTGACATAACTTAATAATTGGTTAAAAAGTAAATATATAGATTTTTATTTATTTTCAAAAAAATCACATCGAAACACATAAATAGAAGTCCCTATTTTAAAAAAGGATTATCACTTATCTACATGAACATAAATGGATTTCAGAGAATGAAAAAATAAAAGGGAGACAAACTTTCGAATATCTCCCTTAGAGTACCCAAGATAATTCAGTTCTCGAACTTTTTTACAAAGACTTACATCTACTCTACGATTTAAAAAATGCCTTTGAACACGAAGGTATAGACAATTATGTTCTTAAATCCTCTATTTCTGATAGAGTTAAGACTAATTCACTACTACATACAAGGAATTAAACTATAATAGATAATAATAGTTATGGCTAATAATACAGGAAAGAAATATGGTGGAAGACAAAAGGGAACACCAAATAAATTAACTAAAGAAATTAGAACAGTTTTAAAAGATTTAATTTACAAAGAACTGGATGAAATTCAAGAACACTTAGACTCTTTAGAGCCAAAACAAAGGATAGAACTTGTCATTAAATTGATTCCTTATGTCTTGCCAAAAGTGGATAGT
>Ga0160423_10002210_pt1 | contig 16295 bp, 6 predicted proteins | sample CRUFie14St8metaG_FD_108191 | JGI IMG/M metagenome (GOLD analysis project Ga0160423, IMG submission 108191) | Marine microbial communities from the Costa Rica Dome - CRUD Field 142mm St8 metaG | ecosystem: Environmental > Aquatic > Marine > Oceanic > Photic zone | place: Costa Rica: the Eastern... | reverse complement strand
GGCGAAGAGTACGTCAAACGAAAAGTCGAGGTATTCGAGGAATATCGGGAGCGAGTCATTGCAGATGCGTACGTGTTTAGGAACGTAGTGACGGCGAGAGAGGACTGGAGCTTGGAGGAGTTTGAGAATTTTCACCTGGAAGGCTTTCTGAAGCTTTGCGAGGAGTTCGTTGAGGAGGAGGGGCAGAAAGCACGGGACGAGCTCAGGTGGGCCAAGGGTCAGGAGAACAGCACCGGCGGCGATGGCGAATGAGCAACAACAAATGGATATTACAAATTACAATGTTACCACACGTCCCGTCGCAGTCTCCCCTGCTCCTCCATCTCCTTGACGCACTCGGTGGTCAGGACCTCCTCGAGGATCCTGACCACATCCTTGCCCATCGTTTTGTCGCCGCAGATGTACAAGCTGCCCTTCTTCTCCACGAGAAGCTTGGAAATCTCCTCCGAGCGCTCCTGGATCTTGTGCTGCACGTACACCTTCTCCTCCTGCTCCCTGGAGAACGCGCAGTCCAGCGTGGTGAGAACTCCCGCATCAAGCCATGACGCCAGCTCACTCTCGTAGATCATGTCCTCGCTTTTCCTCCTGCACCCGAAAAAGAGAACTGTCTCCCCCGTCTCCCCCGTCTCCCCCCCCTTGACCATCGCCATCCTCGCCTGCCGCTCCTGGAGGAACCCCCTGAAGGGCGCGATTCCGGTGCCCGGTCCCACCATCACGATCGGCCTCGCCGCGTCCTTGGGCATCTTGAAGTTGGACCTCCTGACGAAGACGGCGATCTTGTCTCCCGCCAGGGACTCCAGGGACTGGGACTTGCACCTCGAGAACCAGGTGCTCGCCACCCCCTTGTGGTGCCTCCCGGTCGGGGACTTGCCTTCCACGAGCGCGCAGGTCACGTGGATCGTCTTCGGGTGGCACAGCGGCGACGAGGAGATGCTGTAGAATCTCGGCTGGAGCTTCGGAGCGATCCTCGCTGCGAAGACCCCGAGGCTCGGCTTGACGCTCGGAAACTCGTGCAGCAGCTCCAGCAGCGACCTCATCCCGTCAAGAACGTGGCTCCTGTACTCGTCCCGCCCCTCCTTGCTCGCCAGGTGCTCGAGCCTGGCCTTCTCCTTGGGGTCAGAGGCGCACGAGGCCATCGCAGTCAGCGCCTCCTTCCTCGGCGGGGACTGAAGGTCCAAGAAGTTCGACAGGATGTCCCGCACCGACATGGCCTTGCCCTCGAACATGGCCTTGGAGAGCTTGGAACCGGGGGAAGAGGTCAGCCTGACCACCCTCTTGCCGTTGTAGTCCAAGCGCTTGAGAGCCTCGGAGACGAGCTCTGGCGGGTTTGACGCGTAGACGCCCACGTGGTCGCCAGTCTCGTAGGTCAGGTCGGTCGCCGAGATGTCGATCTCGACGTGGATGCACGACCTCTCCGACTTGGCGGTGTGGAGCTCCTTTCTCTCGGAGATGGGAGCCTCCACCGGGGAATTTGGGCCCACCGCGGTGACGTCAAAGGACCAGATTCTGGAGGCCTCCTGCGCGTCCGCGACCTTGTACTCCTCGGCGACCTTAGCGGGCATGATCGTGGTGACCGGAATTCCGTTGGCGTGGCCGTTGGCCGCCTTTCCGTTCTGCTGAGGCGCGAACTCGGCCAGAGCGTCGAGCTCCACCCAAAGCTTCTCCTTCCAGGCCTGAAAGTCGTCCTCGATATTGGCGTCGTCGTCGCCCTCTCCCCTGTCGATGACCTGCTTGGCGCCCAGGGCCTTGAGCTGCCTGTCCACGAGCTTGCCACACGCGCAGAAGTGCTCGTACTGCGTGTTTCCGAGCGCGAAGACGCCGTACTTGAGCGCGGCGAGAGGGGAGGACCCGTCCTGATCGCCCTGCTTGACGAGGTCCTCCATCCACTCCGTGAAGCTCAGCGCGGAGTCCGTGGGCTCCCCATCGCCATAGGTCGCCACGCAAAACAAGGCGAGCTCCTCTTCCGCGAGCTTCGAAGCGTGGTCATACGTCTCGATATCGCTCGCCGTCGCGGTGGCGTGAGGATACTTTTCATTGATCTCCTCGCTGAGCTGGTTCGCGAACCTCTCCGCGGTCCCCGTCTGCGTGCCGAAGAGGACGGTGACCTTTGGCCCGTTTCGAGACGCCGGGGCGGCGGTGCCGTTCCGCTGCTTCGGGGCGTAAAGGTCGAAACCTTCTTCTTTCTTCTGAGCGGTGGCGTACTTCAAGTAGAGCGCGACCGCGGAAACGAGCACGAGGGCTGACGACAGGACGAGGGCGTACTGCGCCGAGGACTTGTCCTCCGCCACCGACGCCGCCGCCGCTGCGGTCGAAAACAGTCCCATGGCTCCCAGCTTCGCGGCGGGTGATTCAGGCTCCTGACGTCGTCCGTTGGGTGCGTCTGGTGCGCGCTCACGCCCACCAGTCCAGGCTGTGGGGATCTTCTAAACGACGAGACGTCGTCGGCCTCAGGATTTTCGAGACGGGATTTCAACACTGACTTTCCCCCCCCTTTTTTTTTTCAGTGATTTCAGATGGAGTGCCAAGATGACGCGGAGAATGGAGAAATTCATCGATGATCTAAAAAAACGGTTAGGGGCCCCCGATGGCATTCTTCACACCGGGCAAGCGCTTGTTCAGCAGGCTGGCCTTGATGGCCTCGGCCTTTCCCTGCCCGACCTCCATCTCAGAGATGATCTGCACGTCGTCTGGGTAGAAGATTACCTTGAAACCCTTCTCGCTGAACCTCAAACCGATGCTGAGGCCGATGACGCAGATCATCTGCAGCCAGGCTGCCGCGGACGAGAAGATCTGGGTCGACATTCCCGCCTGCCCGGGGTCGGGGACCCTCAAGATTTGCATCGACCAGTCGAAAAGGTAAAAGAACGGGAATACGATGAACCAGGAGTAGAGCACAAAGGCGATGAAGAGGGTGGTGTAGTGCCTAGCGATCATCAGGACCTCCAGGGTGACCACGGCCTGCAGCGCCACGTAGGAGATCCTGCCCACCGCGTACAGTCCATCGATGGAGTCGGAGCCCGAGTAGAACGTCGCATAGTAGGGAATGAAGAAGCAGATGGCGGCATCCACAAAGGCCTTGATCTGGGCCTTCCAGAAGATTCCGGTGTGCAGGGTCCTGGACGTGTTGTAGATCTTGGGGTACTTCATCAGCGTCTCCAGGCACTCCACGGGGGAGTCCATCAGGGAGAAGATGACGATCGGAATCGCGGTGAACACGGTGTTGTAAAAATTCAAGGTGAGCATGTCGATGGACGGCTGCCCCGAGAACCCACAGTAGAACTGGTAGTAGAGCATCATGACGCTGATCGCGATGTTCTTGTAGAAGGAGTACTTGATGAGGTTGGCATTCCTGTACTGAGTGGTCTGGCCGTGCACCAGGAGCAGGCGCACGAGAAACCTAAACCTCGCGATGCTGAAGTCAGAGTTGTTGCTGGCCTGGCGCCCCTCCTTGCCCACGATGCCAACACCGATGTCCGCCTTCTGGATCATCGGCACGTCGTTCGCCCCGTCCCCTATCGACAGGACCTTGTTGGAGATCATGTGGTCCAGAACTCCGGTCCACTTGAGACCCCAGGGCTTGCCCTCTATGCACTTGCTCCTCTCATGAGCCTTCATCATGGTCACAATGGCGGCCTTCTGGGACGGGGAGGCCCGGCAGACGAGCACGCAGTCGCACAGGGCGCCGAGAGACGCGAAGGCCTTGCTGAGAGAGTCGTCCGAGAGGACCACCGCGAGCGTCTTGCCGTCGATGACAAGCTCCCGCGCGTCCGTGGAGGCCCCTGCGCTGGCCTTCCCCTCCCTCAGATCCTCGAGGTGGCCCTGCACCATCGACCTCAGCCTGTCCTTGCCCGTCTCGTTGAGGACCATGAGCCTCTCCTGGTCGCTGATCAGCTTGCACGCGATCCCAATGTTGATGGCCGTCTCCTGCTTGTCGCCTGTGATAACCCAAACTTTGATCCGGGCGTCCCTCAGAATTTGGATGGACTCAGGGACCTCCTCCTGGAGCTTGTCCTCCACGGCTGTGATCCCCAAGAAGTGAAGCCCGGCCTCGATCTCGTCCATACGCTCGGCCATCCTCTCCTCTCGGTTCTCGATATCGTTCGCGGCCTTCTGGAATTCTGCGTTCCAAGATTTCCACTCCTCCAGTCCGAGCTGCTTTGCGCCGAACATCAGGCACCTCAGGCCCTTGCAGCTGTAGTCGTGCACGATTCTGTCGACCTCTTCCTGGCTCGTGGCGTTCGTTCCTTCGCCGTACAGGGTCCTGGGGATCATCACCGTGTCCGCGCCCTTGCAGATGAGGAAGATGTTCTTCCTCTGGTCCTGGACGATCACGCTCATCCTCTTGCGGTCCGAGGAAAACTCAAGGACGTTGAGGAGGCGGAACTTGCACTTCTTGCCCAGAACGTCCAGGTACATGACGTTGGACTTGTTTCCCTTGAAGACCCATCCGAGCTGCTTCATCGTGTTTGCGATGCAGACCTCGTCTGGGGACGGGCCCTGGTACCCCGTGACGTTACCCTCGCCGTCCGTCTCGGGTAGGACGGAGTGGCACAGGGCCATGGAGGTGAAGAACTTGAGGACCTGGGCGGCCAGGGGTCCCGAGGCGTCTGTTACGGCGCTGGAATCCGTGGGGACCCCGAGCTCCAGGCAGTCCACGATCTGCTCCACACTTCCGATCTCCTGGTAGCACTCCCAGAGCCTTGGGTCGAAGTCTCGCGCAACTTCGGTCGCGGGGTCATCCGGCTCCACATCCTCGAACTTGTGCTTTCCGTCTCCGAGCTGGGTCATCCCGGCCGACATCATCCTGAGCTGCATCTCGTTCGAGGTGAGCGTCCCGGTCTTGTCGCTGAAGACGTAAGAGATTCTGGCCAGGTCATCATTCACGTTGGAGTTCCTCGCTTTTGGCCACCTTGATGTGTCCTCGTTGTCCACCCTCATTGAGAAATCGAAGTTGATGAAGGAGATGCACTGGGCAAACCTCACGACCTCGAGCGAGACTAGCAGCGAGATCGGCAGCATTGACGACAAGAGAATCCAGAAGGTGATGATGTAGACGATGATGTAGACGCCGTCGTTTGGGTAATTGTTCTGCACGAACTTGTCGTACATCAGGTAGTACGAGTCAAACCCGACCTTTCCCCTCCACACGTAGCTCATCACACCGCAGGCGATGCAGATGACGGCCTGGATAATGGCAAGGATCACGATCTGAATATTCAGGAAGTTCTCCATGGAGGACTGCTTGTTGGGCGTCTCCGAGTTGTTCATAAATATCCTCGTCTCCTTCCCCGTGTACACCACGAGGCCGAAGGCGTAGCCAGAGTTCATCAGCCTCGTCCCCCTGAGCATCATCTCGCCCATGTCCAGGGGGAATTTCTCCGCCCCCTGGCCCCCCGTCTCAGCGTCTCCGGCCCCGACCCAAGGGTTGCTTGTCACGCTGACATAGCCTTTGAAGTTGTGGAGGTGAGCGGAGGGCTGCTCGCAGTGCACCTGGCCCTGGATCTGCGCCAACTTCGAGGCCTGGTCTCTCATCCCGTCCAGGTCCCTCATGGTCCTCGCCCTGGCCGCGCTGGAAACCAAGGCGGATTGCTGGTGGGGCCCCTCTCTGGTGGACCCTCCAGCGTGCGCCCCCGTCTCCTCCCCGTTGTGGCCGTGCCCTCCCGATTGGACCTCCTCCGAGCACAGCTCTGCCCCCCTCATCGCCCTCTTGATCTTCAGGTTGGTCTCCCCGTCCAGGTTGGCCGTGTTCACGTAGCAGGTGTTCTCGACGGCGGTGTGGAGGCAGAGGCAGTCCGCTGGAATCTCCTCCCCGTCCATGACCAGGATGATCTCGCCCACCCTAACGTCCTCCCACTTTCGGTCCGCGATCTCCACGCCGAGCTCCTGGTCCTTATCGAGCCTGACGACATGCGCAGTGGACTGATTCGTGACGCGGTCGAACTGGTGCCTCTTGACGTCTTCCACGATCTCCTTAATTCCCGAGACGGCGAGCACGAAAACGAGGGCCATGGTGAACCCTATTCCGCCAAAAGGGCTGACCTCGTTCCACCACGAGAGGCACATCTGGACCAAAAAGTAAAAGTACGCCGCCCTGGAGAACATGATGTACAAGAACTTGGGCAAGAACGTGAAGTAGTTGTACTTTGCTGTGCTCACTCTGTTTGAACAGTAGTGGTTGCGACGCGAGGAGAGGTTTGAATCGTCCCCGGTCCCGCCGAGCCAAGACCTCGCGGTCCTCGGGGTCCGTGACGTCGCCCCCGGCGCGGGACCGAAGTCCACGACGCGGAGCTTCTCCTCCCCCCTTTCGGTCCCCAACATCGCCTAGCGCTTGGTCGTTGCCCTCGACCGCTTCGCGAGCGCCCGCCCAAAGAACTTAGGGTCTCTCCTCTCGTTTTTTTTTTTTTTTAAAACAAACCCCCCGGCTGGTCCGTTTTGTTTTTTCCACACGCTTGTCCGTTTTGATTTTCTTCCCCCTTTTCCAAACAGAAAAATCGAGAGAGAGAGAGGCGGCCGACTCTGCAGCGCAGTAAGCCAGCGGGGGGAGCGGCAGGGGGGGAGCGGCGAGGCGAGACGATCGGATTGATCATGAAGGAGGCGAACGCTCTTTCGTTTGACAAGTCCCGGCTCGAGCTCTTCGACCGGCTCGTGGTGCCGGAGGAGGAGGACAGGGTCCAAGCGGCGTGCGAGCTTGCGAACCACTGCACCGAAGACCAGCGGGACCATGAAGAGTCTCTGCGTATGATGCTAAAACAGGGCAAAGTCGTGAAAAGGGAGGAGGAGGTATGTTCGCTGGCGACGTACTCATGCAAGAGGCTGATCCGCGGCATGTCTTCCGGCAGGGGGAGCGCGAGGCAGGGCTTCGGCCTGGGCCTGTGCGAGGTCCTCAAGGCCGTGGAGAAGCTGGACACCAAGGTCGTGCTGGAGCTTATGGAGAAGACCTTGGTGATTGAGGGAGCGGGGAAGCCAAAGGGAGGGGAGATCAGGGAGACGCTGTTGGGGAGGGTCTTCGTGTACGCGTCGCTGCTGAAGGCGGGGCGGCTCGGGACGCTGAAGCTCAAGGCCGGGGCCATCACCGGCCTGCTCGAGATCTCCACGAGGAAAGATTACCTCTCGGAGGTCTCCTACGGCGTGGTCCAGGAGATCCTGCGGGCGACCTCGAAGAAGGACTTCAAGATTCTGTGCGGCATGGCGCCAAAGCTCACGGAAGCCCTGGAGCCGCAAGACGTGGGCGACTGCCAGATTGAGCAGCTCCAGTTGGCGCTGTGGGTTTGGAGAGAGCACGGCAAGCAGGCCGCCGTGGCCGACGGGGAGGGGAAGGGGTTCCCGTTCCTGCGGCAGGACTATGACGTGAAGGAGATTTTCGACGAGGCCTTCCTCGCCTCAATCAGGCCATCGTTGCTGAGGGCGACCACCACCCACCCCCGCCTGCACTCTGTTTGGTACGACCTTCTCGGGCTGCTGGTTCCCGCGTTCAAGAAACCGAGGGAGGGGGAGGACGCAGAGGCCGAGATCGCGGAGCGAGACGACGCGAGCAACGACCTCCAGTCCTTCTGGACGACCATTGTGGACGAAGGACTCCTCCAGTCTTCCTCGGAGAGGAAGTTCTTGGCCATGGAGCTGCTGAAGAGAATGAGCCCCCTGTTGGCGGCGGGAGACCTGCAGATTGTCCTTTCGGATCCCATGATGGTCTGCCTGAAGCAGAACCTGAAGAGGCAGGAGAACTACCTGCACACCAGCGCCAAGAAGTGCGTCAGGTACCTGTACTCTCTGATGAAGAGGGACACTTTGTCCCTGGAGGCAAAGTCGCTCCTTTCCATCTCCCTGAAACAGTTTGGGTCGTGGGTGAAGGGCGCTGACGTGGCGTTCGAGGCCGCCGCGGAGGGCGACGCGATCAGGGACCAGTTCAAAATTTTCAGGGAGATGTTCTACGGCTCTCTTGTCGGCCTCGCCCAGGGGGAGGACTACGACGCCCACCTCCTCAAGCGGCAGAAGGAGATCTTGAACCAGATTTGCACGGTGTGCAAGAGCCCCAACGTTACCGAGGACATCGCGGAGGACGCGCTCAGGTTCCTGTCCGCCCACGCCTTCTTCGAGTTTTCCGGCAGGAACTGCCATAAGGTCCTCGACCTGCCCGAGGAGAACAGGGATGAGATCGCAGGCAACGCGAGGGCCCTGCCCCTCAGCCTCAGCCAGTACTGCTTCGATTGCCTCATCAACGTGCTGGCCTCGCTTTACCAGAGGCCCAAGTTCACGGAGGCCTACGAGGCGGTGACGGAGAAGGTTTTGGCGTTCCGGGTGAAGCTTGGCAAGTCCAAGGAGGCCTCGGACGCGAGAAAGTACACCCCGTCGAACTTGGAGACTGTTGAAGTGCTCCTGGACTCGAGGAAGAAGATCCAGGCCGCGCTGAAGAAGTGCGCCAAGCAGGGCGACAAGGGGGAGGCCCAGGCCGCGAAGCTGCGCTCTCTGCTAGCGCTCTCGACCCACGTGCTCCTCGTGCAGCTGGGCGAGATCGAGATCGACTTTGGGTCGCACGCGAAGGACCTGGCCGAGATCTTGGATCAGGTCCTGGCCCCGGTGGCCAAGGGAAGGGCCACGCGGAAGAAGAGAAAGGCGGAGGAGGACGTGGAGGGCGCGGATCAGTGGAACGACGTTTTGCTGGACTTGATGCTATCCCTGCTCTCCTTGCCCAACCAGCTCATCAGGAAGACGGTGGACTCTGTGTTCTCTGCTTTCATCGCGGACGTCACGATGGCCGGGGTCAAGAGCCTCGTGGAGGTTCTGCAGCAGACCATCTCCGAGGAGGACGAGGAGGACGAGGAGGATGAGGAGGACGAGATAGAGGAGGAGAGCAGCGAGGGAGAGGAGGAGGATAGTGATGATGATGATGAGGAGGAGGAGATTCAGGCAAGCGACGCAAAGGTGTCCAGCAAGGACCTCGAGGGCATGGACGTGGATGGGGAGGAGGGGGACGACGAGGGATCCGATTCCGACATGGACGATGAGGCCATGTTCAAGCTCGACTCGATCATCGCCGCTCAGTTCCAGCTCAGGAGGCAGATGAACAAGAAGAGGAGGCAGGAGGACCTGCTGCACTTTAAGTTCCGGGTTTTGAGGCTGATCGAGACCTATTTGGGGTCTGGGACGCTGGGCGGGGTCCTGGTGTGCCTGAGCGAGGTCCTGGGATCCGTGCTGGAGGGCGGGGGCGGCATGGAGGCCGACGTGCTGAAGCGCCTCGCTGGGATCATGAGGGGCTTGGGCAACAAGGCCGCGGGCGAGGTGGAGGGCGAGACGGTGGAGGCGGCCTACGAGATTCTGCAAAAGTCGGTCAACTTCGTGGCGCACGTGGGCCCCAAGAAGAGGGACAGGGCTCCAGCCGTTGAGGCCGTGGCGATGTACGCGCTGAAGGTCCTTGCGCACAGGAAAGAGGATAAGATCTCTGACGTGGCAAAGCTCTACGAGGTTGCCCTGGAGCGCTATTTTGTGCACCAGAAGAAGTGCATCTTGAAGAGGGAGTTCTTCACCAGGAGCTTTCAGAATTTGCCCAACTTGGGCGGGGAGCTCGCGCCCAAGCTCAAGGGATATTCTGAGAGCGCGAGGAACACCTTCCTGAAGAAGGAGGCTGAGGCCCTCTTGTCAAACAAAAAGAAGCGCAGGAGGAAGAAGTAGTGAGGGGAGGGAGAGAACGGGGCCGCCGGCCCGCCTCACACATGTAATTTAATGAAATCAGCCGAGGTCGGCACTTTTGGGGAAGATAAGTAGGCCACCAAAATTGGCGCAGCCTCTTGCGTCTTGCACAAAATAAGTTACTCTCTCTCCCACCAAAGGGGTGTGGACCGATCCGTCCTCGCCGTCAAAATCTCGCACCCGGACTCCGTGCACAACAGCGTGTGCTCGAACTGGGCGCTCATCTTGCCGTCCCTCGTGGTGGCGGTCCAACCGTCCGGCCAAGTCACGCAGTGCTTCCCTCCCTCGTTGATCATGGGCTCGATCGTGAAGGTCATCCCAGCTTGCATTGTGCCCGGCGTCTTGTTCTTCTCGTAGTGAGGAATCGTCGGCGCACAGTGGAAGAGGTCCCCGATGCCGTGGCCGCAGTAGTCCCTCACCACGCTGAACCCCTCCGCCTTGGCGTGCCGCGTGATCGGCACCCCCAGGTCCCTGAAACGCGTCCCCGGCTTGACCATGGCGATGGCCTTCATCATGCAGTCGTGAGCCGTCTTGATGAGCTTCTTGTGCCTGTCGCTGACCTTGCCTACGCAGTGCGTCTCGTTCAGGTCCCCGTGGAAGCCCTTGTAGTAGCACGTGACGTCCAGGTTGACCAAGTCGCCGTCCTGAAGCTCCCGCCTGTCCGGGATGCCGTGGCAAACCACCTCGTTGATGCTGGTACAAACGGACTTGGGGAAGTTGTAGTAGTTGAGCGGCGATGGGTACGCCCCGAGCTCGATCGCGGTGTCGTGCACGACCCTGTCGAGCTCGTCCGTCGTCACGCCCTCCTTAACCATGCTCGTTGCGGTGTCCAGGACCTCCCTCGCCACCCGGCAGGCCTCCCTCATGCCCTCGATCTCCCTCTTCGTCTTCACCGGCACGTACCCCTTCTTCCAGTTCTCGTCCGCCTCCACCTCAGACGCGGGAAATCCGGTCACCGCGTAGTCCGGCTTTGGGATCGAGTCCGGCACCACCCGATACGGGGACACCCTGTGCATCCTTAGGTTCCCGGTCCACAGGAACTTGGGCCGCCTCATGCTCCACTTGGTGCCCTCCCTGAGGCAGTAGAGCCACTCGGACTCCGCGAGCTCCTCCTGCAGGAGGATCCCGTACTGGTTGTTGTCCGCCAGGCCATGTCCCGCAAGATTGTCCTTGCCCAAATTCTCCTGTGCACCAGGACCTCCCTCCTCGGATCCCCCGCCGTGTCTCCCGTCCTCGCTGTCCTTGAGGTGCTCGTGAAGGGTCACACCCACCTTGTGATTGTGCCACTCATCGTCGTTCGCCTCTTCGAACTCCATCGATGCGGAGTAAGAGTAAGACCCGGATTCCGAGTCCTCCTGAGAGTCGAGGGTCACCGAGCTCAGGCTCTCCGTCTCCGGTAGCTTTCGTACGCTCTCCACTTTGCCTGCTCCTCTCCAGGACCGCCGCGACGGAACTGCAATCTATCGCTTGAGCATAATCTAGTCCGGTGCTCTGGTTCCATTTTCGTGAGTTTCGGCTATTTCTTTAGAGACGTTAAGTTTCCGATATTTTCCATGACACGATGTGAAAAGAACGTCTCTCCATAGAAATCTGAACAGCAGCAGTTATTTTTAACGTCTCATGCAGAAAATAGCATAAAAAAAGCGATTCAAGAGTAGAAATCCCTATATAAGAAAATAAAAACGAGCGCTGAGTCTAGAAGAGCAAGGTGGCCGAGGCGATGGCTGCCTGATCGTGGGCACGCGGAGGGAGGCTCGGGGGGGCGGACGAGGGGGCGATCGGAAGCCTCGCCAACCAAATATGGCGCCGAGGAGCGCGTGGGGGGTATACCCGAAGAACAACTCAAACCTGAAGCGGCCGGTCGAGAACAGACCTCCCCATCGTCTCTCGCGCCCCCGGCCCCACTCAGGGGGAACCAGGGGCAGGGCAACCGCGACGTCGCGGGAGGCCGAGGCCCGAAGCGATGGTGGCGTGAGGCTCTGCAGGGTGTTCTGGGCCGACCACTTGAAGCTGGAGGTGTACTCGAGCTTGTCCTCGTCGGCTGCGTCGGAGGCAACGAGGCTCGCAGCCGCCCAGGAGCACGTGATCCGCCGCGACGTTCTGTTGAAGAATGTGCTGGCTCACGCGTCCACTGTGGACGTCCTGGACCCCGCGGTCGTGGCCCAGATCTTTCGCGAGGCCGACGAAAGCGACGCGCCGCTCTTCCGGTTTGTGGACGAGGGGGTCCTCGCCTCGCTGGCGGAGGGGCTCGGGCTGGAGGGGGTGCCCGCCGCCACCGGAGCCTCCAGCTCCAGCGATCGCGAGGCCTTGCTGGGGCCGATCCTGTCTTGGGCGCTGTCGAGCGAGGACATCGTCATGCCCCAGGACTTTGAGGACATGCAGTTCTCGTGGACGTTCAAGGACCAGCCTTACGTTGCGAGGAGGGCCGCATGGCGGACGGTGGTCTCCATCGACCCGGCGAGGTCGGAGGAGGCGAGGGTGGAGGCCGGGGCGTCGCTGGCGAGGCCGCCGGCCTTTGGGGGCGCCCCCGTGGGAAGGGAGGACCCCTTTTGCGGGAACGCGATGACCAGGGCCGCCTTTGAGATCGGGCTGGAGGGCGCGGATAGGGCGGTGCTCGTGCTGGACACTGGCGCCGAGGAAGACGAGTCCGTGGAGATCGGGCCGGATCACCTCGGCGCGCTGAGGGCCGCGGTGCTGCGCTACTTGAAGGCCGGGGCAGGGGCGAGGGGCTGGATCTTTGACGACTCCTCCCTGGTTGGCGTCAGAAGAGCCCAGGGGGAAGGGGTGGAGATCTCCTTTGGCCCGTTGGGTGGCGGCGCAACGATCGTGGCGTCCTTGGCCCAGTCGTCGGACCTGAGGTGCCTGCTGGACCTCCTGGACTTTGTGGGCAGCCACGAGAGGACCCTTTCCTCGTTCACGGCGGCGGGATCCCTCGCGGAATATGAAGACTTGAACGAGACCGCTGTGTATGGCGGCGCGGTGAGGGCAAGGAAGGTTGGTGGAATCGCCAAGATCGCGGCCTCCGCCATCGTGGGGCTCGCTCTGGTGTGGGCAGCGGCCAACAGGAACTCGTCCATGGTCAAGGGCCTCCTCCACAGGGCCGCGGAGGCGCGAAGAACGTTTTCCTCGGCGTATGCCGAAAAGTACCAACGGGCGAAGGAAGAGCGGAGGCTGGATCTGGTGGAGCAGACCGAGGTGCCCGCGAGCTCTCTGCGGAGGAACAGGGCCGCGGCCGCCGCGATGGCGTCCTCGCTCAAAGCGAGAGCCGAGTCTAGCGGTTGCGCTGGCGTGGACTGCGGTGGCAAGGAGCTCCGTTACCAGGCCGTGCTGGCGAGGTCTGGCGTGCTGAAGGGCTTCAGCCCGGCCAACGTGGAGGCCATCCGCAGGTGGCAAGATGTCAGCGGGAAGATTGGGTTCGAGGTGGAGAAGGTAAAGGAGACTTTGAGAGCAGAGGAGGCCTTCGTGTTTTTGGTCAAGATCTCCGAGGAGGGCGGGGTCTCGGTGGAGGCGTGGGAATGAAATTATATTAGGAATAAGATATTAGGGCTCTCTGATGCGGCAGATCTCGCACCGCACCCCGCACGCCTCGCACTCCATTAGCCAGGCCCTCTGCTTCTCCATCAGCGAATCCCTCGGGCCCTTCACCTCCACCAGCATTGCGGCTGGCTCTGGATCCGTCCTCCACAGCACCAAGTCCGGCATCCCCCCACGCCAGTGCTTGTGGTCCTGGGCCAGCAGCCGCACGATCGCGGCCAGCCCGCGAGATCCAAGGCACCTCGATATGGTCTGCAGCTGATCCAGCCCGTACCTGTCCCAAGAAAGCCCGACGCACAGGGTCTTCCTGGGGTACTCCCTGGCCCAGGTGGCCTCCAACAATTTGGACCAGCCGCCACGCTCAATCTCTGCCACCCTCGTGTCCACCATTTCTCGCCTCGCCGCGTAGAAGAAGTCCGAGTCCAGGTCCAGCGGCTTGGTCTGGAAGGGATGGTGGAAGGCGCCCGGAACGGGGGAGAAGATCACGTCCCACATCAGGAGGGCGAAGATGACCCCCCAAACGCCCCCCTCCGAGTGGACCCCGGTCCACAAGCCTTGGTCCTCCCTGGCGTAGTACTGAAGCGCCAGGCCCTCCACGGTGACGTCCTCGTCGTCAAAGCCGACAAAGACGCTCTTCGTCCCAGCCCTGCTGTTGGTAGGCCGTGCCTCGAAAACGACCTCCTTGGGCTGCCAAGCAACCCTGGCCGCGAAGCTTGGCGTCTTCCAACGACGGGGCGGCTTCCCCAGTCTCACCACCCGCCTCTGCAGGGACAGCCGGTGCCCCGTGCGGACCCACCCGTCCGCCAGGCCGGTCTCCGCGATCTCCAGCGAGGTTTCCGACTTCCCAAGGTGCTCCAAGTCGATGGCGAACCTGTTCCACCACTCCCCTCGTCTGGAAGGCTGCTCCGGGCGGCCCAGGAGAACTTGGATGAGCTCGATGGCGTCCGCGTAACGCCTTGCCTTCTCCAGGAGCGAGATCCCCCGGTGGGCGATTCCCACGTGGACCCAGCTCTCCGTGAGGAGACCGGGTGAGGGTTTCTTCGGGAACTCCGTTGATGTTGATGTTGATGCCGTTGATGACGGCGTTGATGTTCTGGACCAATCTTCGAGGTAGAATCCGAGTGCCTGTGCTGAAGTGCTCACGAGTGCCCTTCCCTTCTCGAGGTCGTTGGACTCCAGGGCCTGATGGAGCTCCTGCTCCTTCGCGCAGGCGGCCTGGTACCGCACAAAGTCGTCTCTCGTGGCGAAGACAGGCGAAGAAGAGAGCTCGTAGCGTGGGTAGTTGCACAGCCCGTGGTGGGTGAGCAAAAATCTTTCCAGACCCTGTGAGTCGTCCAGAAAGTATGCAAATTGCAAGCACTGAAGGACACGGTCGGCCTCGGCGTTCAGGGAGACGCACTCCCCGATCAATTGGGCCACGGCGACCGCGATCTGCTCGTCTCCCTCGCCCTCGCGGCTCAGCGCCGCCGCCACGTCGCGCTTCTTGCGGCCCCTCCAGCCCCCACTTCCTCCTCCCCTGAGGTGGGCGGCAGCCAGATCCTGGAGCTCAGTCGCGCTCAGCAGCCCGAGCTGGGCGTCCAGGGAGGACCCCTCCACGCTCGAGGACATCTCGTCCAGCAGCCCCGCTTCGCAAAGGCGGCCCACTGCACTTCTCACGTCCCCGACCTCGACGTACCTGCAGAGATGTCTGACCCGAAGCCACTGCCTCTTCCGCATGACTATGCGGACAAGGAGGGCCTTGGGCCTCAGATCGAGCGACCTCACCGTCTCGATCACGTCGAGCTCCTCCCGGTCGAAGAGATGGGACACCGAGCAGAAGTGCCCGAGCACGGCATCCAGGGCGCCAGAGAGCTGCTCGCACTTTCCCCGGAACTGCTCCGATTGGGCCTCCCTCGCGGACTCCAGGATCGCTTCGAGTTCCGCAGCCTGCGTCTCGGTCGGCGCCTCGCCGCCCGGCCGACGGAACCGGACCATCACATGGACCGTCTCGCCAACCCCCCCTGTCAGCACGGTCGCCGAGGCCTCCCAAGACCCACTGTCCAGCGCCCCGGCCAGCTTCTCGGCAGCCATGAGCGGCACGTAGCCGACTTCCTGGCCATCGGAAGTGACGAGCTTGATCGCCAGAGGATCCTTGTCGTTCGCCTCGTCCCTCACCACCTCGAGCTCCTGGCCGGACTTGCACAGCCTCCTCGCCGCGCCGGGCCTTCTCGTTCGCAATACCGTGAGGAAGGCGCCGTCGCCGTGCGACCCCGAGGGTTCGGCCTCGGCCGCGGCGCGGGACTCGCCCTCGCCCTCGGGCTCGGGCTTGGCCCGCTTCCGCGGGCGGCAGAAGGCCAGCGTCGTCTGCTTGAGGCCCCCGCTCATCGCCGCTGCGGAGCTGCTACTTTTTTTTTTGTTAAGTCGATCAAAACAGCAGATCATCATAATCCAGAGGCGGGAAAAATCAGGTCCAGTGGAGGCCATATCGCGCGCGCGGCCGAAGACCACGGCGCTAGGGGCTAAGGCTATCTACAGATAGATTGCTGCAATTACAATTAATTTGCGGTGATCGACCCTTGGGAGAAGAAGAGCGAGAAGCACACCAAGTCCACGATGAGGAAGGTGTAGTAAAAGCTCCTGTCGATGATCTTGCCGGCCTTTGAGGCGTACTTGAAGTTCACCTGCTCCACCGGCTTCCCGACCAAGGCCCCGTACTGGGCAGACAAAGCCCGGCTCAATACCTCGGTAAAGGCGGAGGCCTTCATCACCCCGCCGCCGCCACCACCACCGTTGTTGTTGGTCTGGCTCCCCCCGCCGTTTCTGCGATCGTCTTCTCCGATTGGGATCACCCTCTCTTGCGTAACGTCTGATGAGGGGGTCCTCTTGGCAGACATGATGGAGGACAGATTCAGCTTCTGCTTCGCTTTGGCCTCCTTTCGCTCGATCTCCGCTTGTTGGTTCTTGGCGTTCACCTCCAGGACGCCCACGACGATGGCCTGCGGGGTCGCGAGGGCCGCGATTGCGTAACTCGTCAGCAGAAGCTCCTCTATCCCCGTGGCGTAGCTCGAAGCCGGAAGCTTGTTCGAGACGGTAAAGTT
>Ga0160423_10002209_pt1 | contig 16297 bp, 14 predicted proteins | sample CRUFie14St8metaG_FD_108191 | JGI IMG/M metagenome (GOLD analysis project Ga0160423, IMG submission 108191) | Marine microbial communities from the Costa Rica Dome - CRUD Field 142mm St8 metaG | ecosystem: Environmental > Aquatic > Marine > Oceanic > Photic zone | place: Costa Rica: the Eastern... | reverse complement strand
ATACGAAGAGTTCTAATCTCGTCGCGATGCCTCCAGATGGGAGGACGAAACTCGCCCAGCCATCTCCACTTTGAAAGTTCAGGCCCTTCACATCGATGGTGCGAGGCGCCGACTCTCCGCTTCGCCAACTCCATGCACTGGCACTTCCATCGGGTGCATATCGCACTTCGGCCAAGAATGGTTTTGACCCCTGTAGGCCCCTGAAGCGCAACCACCGAGTCGCCACTTTGGGTAATCGAGTGTTTGACCGCGTGTGGTCGAGATAGCCAGCCCCCGTCAACTCGGCCGTGCCCTTTGCCGTTGTGACCCGTACCGTCGCACTCGCCCAGGGCACGAGAATTTCAGACTCGTAAAAATCTCCGTCAACATCGATCCGGTGCCCCGGTGGCTGTACGGCCACCGGTTCGGCCGCGAGTGTCAGATCGACCGTCACAGCTTTGGTCTTCGCTTTGAACCGGGTCCGACCATCTTTCGTTTCTAGCTGGCATTGATCGACGGTTAGTCGAGAGTCTGACTCCGAATAGTTCCATTGCGACCGACCAACACGCACAGCATCGTTGATGCCAGGTCCGTTGGGTCGAACAACCAAGGCACGACATGCGCCTTTTCCATCTCCAAAGCCTGCATTTGTAAAGACGTATTGGGCGAGAACATACGTCCCATCAGATAAGTCCGCGACCGCTGTATAGCTTTCGCCGTACGATTCACTCTTCAGCAGCTGCGGTCGCAGAATGTGGGCCCTTTTGCCCTCGGTCTGTGCGTGGGCCGTGCTGACGGCATCTCCATCAAACGATGGAAACATTCCCCAAGACAGTCCAATGACCGACAACACGAAGACACATCCGACCCACAGACGACGGGACACCTTGGGGTGCTGTGACATCGCCGAAGCGTTCTTCTCTGATTTCGGCGTTTGCTCTTCTCCCATAACACATCTCCAATTTGATCAAGGCAGTGGTTCACCCTGCGCAGCAACAAGGATTCGATTCCAGGTCGTTCGGTCCATCTCCACGGACAAGGCACCCATGCTGTCCTTGATGCGCTCGATGCGTTGCGTTCCCAAAATAGGGATCACGCCAGCCGGATGTGCGAGGATCCACGCCAACGCAACGGCCGCTCGGCTCGTATCCTGCGCTTGAGCGATGTGATCCAATTCCTTGAGGACATGTACTAACCGCTCGCCTCCATCAGTTCGAGCGGCTTCTTCGAGAGTACACCCTAACCGACCACCTGCAAATGGGCTCCAGGCCAAAGGTGTGACGGATTTTTCCATACACTGATCGAGAATGCCGTTCTTCATGGCACTATGTTGCCAACATGAAAACTCGGGCTGGCGCGTTGCGATCGGAAAAGGTAGCCACGCCTGTAATGCATTGAATTGTGTCAGTGTGTAGTTGGAGACACCCACATCCACAATCTTGCCCTCATCTCGGAGAGAGGTCAGCACTTCTGCCAACTCCCGAGGATGTCCAAGGAAGTCTGGACGATGGATTTGATACAGGTCGATACACTCGATCCTGAGGCGTTTCAGTGAAGCATCAACAGCTGATCGAATGTATTCAGCGCTTGAATCGTAGGGCACTCCTAGAACGATTCCTCCTTTGGTAGCAATCGTCATACGGTCCCTCAAATGCGGCGCTTCGGCGAGCACCTCGCCGAAGAGTGCTTCGGCGTCACCGAAGGCACCTCCACCATCACACCCGTATACATCCGCGTGGTCAAACAAAGTCACCCCGCATTCCAGTGCGGCTTCAACCTTCGCACGGGCTGTTTTCACGTCCGTTCCAGCGAATCGCCAAAACCCGTACGCAATCGGGAACGCAGTTTGTTGACTTCTACCCAGAGGTCGTGGTTGCCCACTGATATCCAATCGACTCATAATATCTCCGTCTCGTCTGTTCCTTGGTATGCGGAAAACCGGTTGCTTTATCAAGGGTCACAGTTTATCTTCCGGTCGGTAGATAATGGTTTTCGACATTGAAATCAACCGTTGATTCGTATCAACTCAGTGCGTCATCGAGACGTGGAGCCATTCGAAGGTATAACACCCATCGCGCGGTGCGTTTTGATCATCAGATATCGGAGGGCTGACCCGAAGTGTCCAGTAGTTCATCTAAACAAACGGTGGTGAACACCCCCAAGGAAACACCCGCACGCCAGGAACATTCTGTGGGTCAGTTCAGAATTGAACTGGAGCAATCAGCTCTCAGAATCTTCCATGTGAATGAGCCGGAGCGTGCGCTTTGGCAAACGTGTCTGGATGCCGAGGCTCTCCAATTTGCTCGAGGTGACGCACAGGTTACGGAGTCCAGGGGTTTTTTCCAGGTAGATGAAGCCCCACCCCGATGGATCGCCAACGGCCCATTGCTGGATATTGCCGCCACGGATACTGAATTAAGCATCACGGGACACCTGTCTGACACCGACACCTGGTCGCTCGAATTTCGAGCCATCGACGAGGTTCAATTAAGCATTCATGCAGCCTGTTCAAACCCTGATATGAACCGTATCCTCGTGACCTTTGACCGAGATGATGATGCTGATATTTTCGGTTTTGGCGAACAGTTTACTCATCTAAATATGCGCGGACGAAGGGTGCCGGTCTTGAGTCAGGAGCCGGGCATTGGACGCGGTGTGCAACCCCTTACATGGATCATGAATACAGCATTCAAAGCGGGAGGTGACTGGCATAACAGCAATGCACCGATGCCATGGTACATGAGCACAAATTTGCAAGGTGTTTGCCTCGAGAATCATCAATATAACGTATTCGACTTTACGTCCGAGCACCGCACTCAGATATACGTGCACGCCGCAGAACTCAGGGGTCGGCTTTTCTATGGCAGTACCCCCCTTGACCTGATTTCAGCCTTCACGCGTTTCTCTGGCCGAATGAGAGCTCTGCCTCAGTGGGTCGGCCAAGGGGCAATTATTGGGATGCAGGGCGGCACAAACGCAGTGAAAGCCCGTGCCGCCGCACTGAGAGCGGTGGATGCGCCAGTCGCCGCTTTTTGGTTGCAGGATTGGGTAGGCGCACGCAAGACCTCCGTCGGATGGCAACTGTGGTGGAATTGGGAACTGGATCATGAACGATATCCGGGATGGGCACAGATGGTTGCCGAACTTCGAGCAGATAACGTTCGCATCATGACATATCTAAACCCCTTCCTCGTGAACGCGAAGGAGAAGGGCAGTCATCGTCGAAATCTCTTTGCAGAGGCACTCGAAAAAAACTTCCTTATCCGCAAGGACACCGCTCCGTATTTGATCAAAAACACATCATTCTCAGCCGCATTACTGGACCTTGCGAACCCAGACGCGTGTGCATGGATCAAAGAGGTGATCAAAACGGAATTAATTGCTTCAGGAGCCTCTGGTTGGATGGCTGATTTTGGGGAGGCTCTGCCCTTTGATGCCGATCTCCATGATGACATCGATGCCGCTGAATTTCACAATGCGTATCCGGAGGAATGGGCCCGAGTCAATCGGGAAGCAATTCAAGAAGCAGGGTTAGATGATGAGGTCGTCTTCTTTATGCGGTCTGGATACACTCGAAGTGCCCGCTACAACACCCTATTTTGGATGGGAGACCAACTCACCAGTTGGCGACAGGAAGATGGCATTAAGAGCACTGTAACCGCCTTGCTGTCATCGGGTATCAGTGGGCAGTCTCTCAACCACAGCGATATTGGGGGGTACACTGCCACAACCATTCCTTGGCTGCCTTTCAGCATCCCCGGCGTCGGGTATACACGCAGCAAAGAGCTCCTTCATCGCTGGATCGAACTCAACGCGTTCACGCCTGTGTATCGCACACATGAAGGAAACCAGCCTGACCGACATTTTCAAATCGATGGTGATGATGCCACTTTGAAGCATTTCGCGCGTTTCGCACGCATCTTCGCGGCACTTTCGGAGTATCGCCAGACACTGATCGAAGACGCCGCAGAATACGGTCACCCTGTCGTTCGACATCCTTGGCTTCACTATCCCCATGATGCGCGCACTCGAGGTCTCGAACACCAATTCTTGCTTGGACCAGACATCATGGTCGCGCCAGTGCTCGATGCAGGACGTCAGTCGGTTCGCATCTATCTGCCCGAGGGCACCTGGATGCATCTCTGGTCAGATGAAGAAGTGTGCTGTGCAGACGGCCAATGGATACATGTTTCATCGCCACCTGGCGCGCCCGCTGTCTTTCTGAGGGGGGGGTCTTCAGTCTGCGCAACGCTGCCCGGTCGCATCGATGAAAGCGACGATCGCGTCGACGTACGCACCACAGGGCACATACCGTGGTGCACCCCAGTTCCGAACGCATCCCACTAAACTATGCGCCATTTTTTCATCGGAGAGAATTGCGGCCATGACGACTGATTTCGATCCTCAAAAATTCAGACTCAGGGACCGAAAATTCCTACGGGATTGGCTACGCCGGTTGCCCCCAAAATGGCTCTTCAGATTCATGGCATGGCTGGGTTTTCGCCCGCCGCCGATGAAAGCACTTTTCGATGCATCGTCATTCATGCTCCCTCAGTGGATGTATGTTGCGGCACGCCTGAGACTGGCAGAGCGATTCGCCTCACGACCCATGACGAGCCGAGAACTGGCCGATGGACTAGATATCAATGCAGATCGCCTGGGTAGGCTCCTTTATGCTTTGGAGCAACGTGGATATTTTCAACGCATTCCGCATTCGGCGAAAACATCTTTCGATGGGCCGTGGGAAAACACCGCGCTTAGTGCCACCCTCATGGAGGCTCACCCGAATAGTATTCGCCCCATCCTTCTTCACTGGATGGAAGATTGCTACAGGCCGGGTGCACGCCTCCTAGACAGCTTACGCAGTGGAGAGTGTGCATTTAAACTCGAGCACGCCCCTGATTATGAGACGTTTTTTGGGGACTTACTGCCTAAAAACAAGCGACGAGCCGACCAATTCTCCCATGCAATGAGTGCAACCAGTGCCTTTACAGACCAAGCTGTTCTCAAAGATTTCCGCTGGGATCGCTTTAAACGATTGGTGGACATCGGCGGGTCTAATGGCTCTTTTTTGGACCTCACCCTTGGTCATCATCCCACGCTGAAAGGACTAATTTTTGACCTGCCAGGTGTCATTGAATCTGCGCGCACTCTCTGGTCCGAACGGCGAGACGACGTGTCTCGTCGCATGGACTATGCCGCCGGGAGTTTCTTCGACCCATCCACCATTCCGCCCATCGGTCACGATGAAGCCTATGTTTTGCGCAATATTCTCCACGACTGGTCAAACGAAGACTGTGTACGCATCCTCGAAAATCTCAGGCGCGGCATGAGTGAGGACACAGGCTGTCTCATTCTGGTGGAACTCGGTCTCGGCTTTGACGCATCTGGACATGTGCTCGAACAAGCACGGTCTACCATCGACCTTCTCATGTTAACGATGTTCGAAGGGCGCGAGCGGCGGACACAAGACTTTCAAAATTTGTTCGAGCGTACAGGCTTCGAACTCGTATCCATCACCCCAACCCGATCAGTGGCTCACATCATTCAGGCGCGCCCCAAATAATTGATGGTCGAGGGCGTACAACGGTGATCCGAGAACGATGCCACTGTCCCAATGTCCGTACATTCAACCATACACGATAGCCGAACAATCTGGCCTCGATGCGAATCGTCTGGCCCGCTCTGAAGACACTCAGAGCGGTCGATCGAACCGGAATCGATGGTCACGGACAGCCGTCGATGCATTCCAGCCGCAGCAGATAGTCGAAAGACTCACGATCCACTGGACCCATCAAAACGAGATATTGACCATCGAAAGGTACAACGAAGTCTGTTCGGCCCATTTCAACATTGGCATCCACAGGATTGGACATGATGGTTTGGGCCACCTCCACCCAATCATCTGACGTCCTCTGATGGCCGAAAACATGCAAAGACGCCCAACCAGCACTCCAGCCATGTAATCTCAACGACGATCCAGCACTGAGGAAGGCGTCGTACGCAATCAATGCATCAGTGTGACCAATCTGGGTATCGCCGCCGGGCTGAATCGTACCCTGATATCGCCAACCGGCTTCATCAACGATCGAAGTCACAGTCGGCGGAGAGTAGGATTTCGGGACGACCCGTTCCTGGTCGGTGAACGCCGTCTGAGTGGCCTCTAAATGATCACATGCGCAGCAGGTCACAGACAGACTAAGCATCAAAATAAACTTTTTCATGGGAGACTCCTAAAGTAGGCCCGGACCCTGGTTCGGCGTCACGGTCATGGCAACCTGTCGGACGGCATCATTTAATAAGCAATGATTGGCGGCTTCGCGACCGGTACTGACAGACTTTTCCATCAAGGCTGATGGATACTCAGTGGCGATCCAATCACCTGCGAGGGACATCTGTCGTGCACCGGCGTCTACAGGAAACCCACTGGTGGGACGAACGCTACCCTGACCGACTTCATACGAGGTGAAATCTTGATAGGAGCCAACAGTCTGCCCGAGCACCCGTGCGCCTTCCATCTCAGGCAACAACTCCAGCGCCGTGCGACGAATGTACGGCCACACATCGTCATCAGACATCTCTGCCAAGCGCGGATTTGCGTACAGATGGAATTCAAGGACAGAACCGCCGGTGCGCTGAGCCCAGTCTGCCGACTCCTCCTCTAACAAATGAAATTGCGTGATGAGATTGATCGGTGGATGCTGCGGCGTTTCTATGATGTCAGGCGCACTCGGATGAGGCTGCCGATCAAACCACATCCTGACCACCTTGTACGGGGGTGCGACTTTCATGAGGTTGATGCGACTCGCCAATCGGTCAATGACCATGCTCGATTCAGCATCCATGGCTCTCGAGCCATTCATAATGGCACGCGCTCCCGGCACTGAGGTCGCCAATACGACCCAATCATACCGTTGCGCATGGCCAGTTTCCTTCACCGGGGCTCCATTCTCAAACTCAAGCCCCAGCACTGGAGCATTCAGTTGAATATCAACTCCCAATCTCTTGAGATACTGCACCCATGGATCAATGACCGCAGTCCCATGATCTGTAGTGGTCACCTCCCGCCGCATGGCGCGCGGGTCACTCATAAAATACAGATGCATCATTTGAATCATCTCGGCCGCGCTTACCTCATCGACTCGATTCAGCGTAACGGAGGCTGCCGGTTCCATGATCACGTCATAGAATGTCTTCGAGACTTTATTGGTCGCCCAGTCCTGATACGTCACATGGTCAAGCCGATCGTAGATCGTGGTGTGGTCGTACCAGACAACATCCCTCAGCATTCCGAGTTGCCGAAATGCCGAAAAGAGATTCATGTTAGGGGATCTTTGGAGTAGGTTGATCAGATTGAGAGGATACGTTGGAGGCTCACTCTTCATCACCTCGGGCTGATAGTCCCGGTAGACAAAATGAACTTCGTCATACGGCCTAAAATGTCTATCCAGATTCAGCCGAGAGCGAATATCCCGGAAATTATGATAGTTGTTGAACCACATATGCAGGCCATGTTCGACATTGAACTCACCTGCCCCGGTCTCGAGACGGCGAGTTGCGAGACGACCGCCCATCACGTCTCCGCCCTCCTTGAGGGTGACACGGTATCCCCTTTCGGCCAGTTCGAGGGCTGCCGATAACCCGGCGAGTCCGCCCCCGATCACCAAAACATCTTTCGGGACCCCCGGAATGAGGCTCAGTCGATCATTGGGGTTCTTCGGCCCAATGTTCACAGGCTTCTTCGGCCGTGCCATCGCGGGTGAACCGGGCGCGAGTAAAACGCCGGCACCGCCCAGAGCCCCAGCCTTCATAAATGTCCTTCGATCCATTGCTACGTCCTCCACGTCGTCTCCGTGCACCGGAAGAGAGCAAGGCGCGTGCCAAAACCTACCAAACGGGAGTTTATCTATACAAACACACGAAAAACTTAGATAAAGTGAGATATGAGGACGAGCACAATTGATACCCATACCCGGGGTTTAAACACCCCAGCCCCTCGGGTTCGCGAGAGAGAACGGGCGAACGAGTCACCAATATGTGTGACAGTTTTTGAGACGCTTGAGTGGAGATGGCCTCTCTGCACGGTTCAACTCAGTTCCCCAAAAAGCGCCTCCGTCAGGACATGCGTGCTCTCCGCATCGATCCCAGATCGAGCACAGCACAGATTGAAGACCCCCTTCACAAAAGTACCTGCGACACATCACCAGGCGCTGAGTGATGAGCAGCGGCTGATTGTGTGAACTCGATGTGTGCTCAGATGGCAGATCAAAACGAGCCATCAGAGTCAGTGCCTCTCACCCACCCTTTCGTGAGCAAAACACGCTGTGGTGTGTGCTTGGAGGATAAGGACAATTCGCGGACCGATTCTCACGGTCCGTTCAGATGGGCAAAAAGCGATGCGGAGTTGCCTTGGGTCAAAATCAAAACAGAGGGTGCGAGTCAGCGAGCGCTCAATGTCGGTCGAAGAGCAGGTGAAGATATTGACGAAACTGCGTGGACCCCCTGACGACCGCCGAATAATCCCCCTGATGTCTCGCCAGAATCAATGCTCCCTCGATAATGGCCGTAATCATCTCGCCTAAATCTTGAGCAGATACAGGATGCTTGGGCGTATACACCCGAAGAATATCCTCGCAGCGACGGGTATACATTTCTTCCCATATACCGAGAGCCTGAGATACAAACGCCATGACATCGTCATCGAAATTGTCCACCCCATAGAGATAACAGGCGAACAGACAACCGGTGGGTGGGTTTGGGCGAGTCTCTATGAACATCTCGAAATGCTTCAGGAAGATGATCATAGAGTCAAAAGGATCGTCGCACGCTTCGTCCGCTCGGCGGTCAAAATCACTGAAGAGGGCGAAATTTTGAGCGGCGTACGACTCGACTACGGCCCGGCCTAACTCGGCTTTGTTCTTGAAATGGTAGAAGAAGCCGCCCTTGGTGAGTCCGACTTGCGAAATGATGTCGTCGATGGAAGACCCCGCGAATCCACGTGTCAAAATCAGCTCACGAGTGATGTTGATGATCCGTTCGCGGGTAGTGACACCCTGAATGGTTGGGCTGCCGGCCATTCTCTCGTCCTCAATCTACATACTCGACACAGCGAGCAGTGACATGCTTGGGTCGCTTAACAGTGTATCAAGATTGAATCACTAAGAAAAATCCGCCGATGATATGGTCGAATCACGTAGACATGATGCCCCCATGGTTCATCCGCCTGGGTTCACTAGGAACGGCAGAACTGCGCACTCCATCTTCGGGTGTCTCCACACCCATTTTGGGAGTCTCAGCACGAAGGTCACACTGCGGCGATTCGCCCGCGTCGCTGCATCTACGAACGCCGTGAAGACGGCGGAGTTCTGAAGACATTCTACCTGTCTTGAATGCGTGTCTCCCCTTGAATGGCAGCTGTTCAAGCATTCTGACCAGGTTGACAACCCAAAATGAGTCGAACTACTATACCGACCGGTCGGTTTTGAACGGGCACGAACTGACCGAGGGGGCACAGCTTGAATTCCGACAATCGTCGACATGGGCAGCATCGACAATCCGACGACAATCGTCGACATGGGCAGCATCCACAGTCCGAGGCGCAATTGGTGAGTCGAGCGCGACGAGGAGAACGCGAGGCGTTGACTCAACTATTCGAGGCGCATTACACCGATATGCGGAATCTTGCACTGCGATACATGAAAGATCCTGAGCGCGCCGAAGATGTGCTTCAAGAAAGCTGCGTGAAAGTCATGATCCACATCGGACAATTTAGGGGGGAATCAGCCTTCGCAGGATGGATGGCTCGGATCGTTGTGAATACAGCGAATATGCATTTCAGATACCAGAACCGATTCGTCCCACTGAACATGGAAGCCGCTCGGGAATGGCCGTCCGACAATCCAGATCCCGAACGCATGACCGGCAGCCGTCAATTGTTAGGGCAAACCATAGATCGTCTTCGCGGAGGACGAGATGGAGATGCAAATCTATTTTTACGACGCTTTATTGGCGGACAATCGCTCCGCCTGATCAGCCAAGACCTGGGAATTTCGGAACCATCGCTCAAAACTCGGATGCACCGTGCACGCATACGCCTCAAGCGTTCCAACCGTAGTGACGCTGCAGTATAGCAGCTCGGAAGGGTGGCCAATCTCCCCATTGCCCCGATGATTCCAGCGAAGGAAGGGCGCAGATTGAAAAAACTACCGTCAGAGACCTTTCTAGGCTTGCTCGTCTCCCCTCTCGTACTTATGCTGCGTGAAATCTGAACCGGAGTGAGAGTATGCGCCTATACAACAGCCTAAGTCGGAGCGTTGAGGAATTCGTCCCAATTAATGAGGGCGAGGTGAAAATGTATAATTGCGGGCCGACCGTATACAAACGCCAACACATTGGAAATTTTCGCGCCTTCATGATGGCCGATTTACTCCGTAGAGCCTTCGAATATCAGGGCTACGCCGTGACTCAGATTATGAACATCACCGATGTAGGACACCTCACAGAAGATGATGTGGTCGATTCTCAAGGTGAAGATAAACTGCAAAAAGAAGCCGCTCGCCGACAAATGGATCCCTGGGAGATTGCGCGCGAAGAGGAGAAGAATTTCAGGGATGACTTGGCTTTGATGGAGATTCCGCCCGCTCATGTCTATCCGAGAGCCACAGACCATGTGACCGAAATGATCGAAATGGTCGAGCGACTTCTGGAGAAAGGTCTGGCCTACGAGGTGGATGGAAATGTCTATTTCAGCATTACCGATTGGCCCGAGTACGGCGCGCTCAGTGGAAATCGTCTCGAAGATTTAGAAGTCGGCGCATCGGGTCGTGTTGACGACCGTTCCGATAAGAAACACCCCCTGGACTTTGCCTTGTGGAAAAGGGACGAAAAGCACTTGATGCAATGGGATTCTCCCTGGGGTCGCGGCTTTCCGGGCTGGCATATCGAATGTTCTGCGATGGCTCGAAAATACTTAGGCGACACCTTCGATATTCATACGGGTGGCCCGGACAACAAGTTTCCACATCACGAGTGCGAAATTGCGCAAAGCGAAGGGTGTACAGGTAAGCAATACGTTCGGTACTGGATCCATTGCGGTTGGCTTGAAATCGGTGGCCGAAAGATGAGTAAGAGTAAGGGGAAGCTGTACACAATCCCTGAACTTTTAGACATGGGATACACCGGAAAAGACCTACGACTTTTCATGCTCAAACAGCATTACCGTGCGCCACTCCCCTTCGATCTTGAAATGCTGGATGACGCTCAGAAGCTGCGTGCAAAGCTCAATAATTTCGTGGCCAATGAGATGGGTCGCAGACCAGACGGGCCCGTGACAGAGCATATTGCTCAATTGATTACGCACAGCCGCACCAAGTTTTTGGAGGGTCTGCAGGATGACCTCAACACATCGGTCGCCTTTGCGGTGATCCACGAATTCATGACGGCTGTGAATCGTGCCCAACCATCGGCGGACGATGCGCGATGCGTCGTTGACTTCATGAACGAATTAGATGGTGTATTCGGCATTCTCGATCCCATTCAAGACAAAGGTGTGCTCGATGCAGATATTGATGCGTTGATTCAGGAACGCATCGACGCCAGAGCTGCGCGAAATTTCCAACGAGCAGATGAAATACGAGACGAATTGCAGGCCAAAGGCATCACTCTTATCGACACCGCGCACGGCACAGAGTGGCAGCGTAACGATTCGTAGTGGGGGCAGGCTTCACTCGGTCACGGCTATGCAATGTATGCACGGTCGTAGGCGGCAGCTGTGGAAAGGTCAGAGATATGTATATCGGACACGTAATACTGATATTGATCATCTCGGTCGGTGGTGTATCGACCGCCCTGGGGACACCCCATGAGGATACACACCTCCTCCCAAAGCAATCGACGGTTGTGGTGCAGATGGACGTCCAATCCCTGCAAAAATCCGGCGTGTACAAAGCGCTCTTTGCGACAAATCCAGCGTTTCAACAGCAACTCAATGTGGCACGCAATCAATTCAACTTCGATGCGACGAAGGATCTCGGCGTCCTGACGATCGGGGTTGATGCAAATGCTCTAGCGGCCGGTCAGCAAGACGACGCGATGGTCGTCATTCTCAATCCAGCCTTACCCAAGTCAGCGACGTTTTTCGAAAAGATGTCGGGGGGTCAAATGACCACGATTCGTCATGGAGATTCAAATTACCAGCGACTCGGCGCTGCAGGTCCTAAAGCGACAGCAGTTGCTCGGTATTTGGGTCGAACGGTGGTCGCGAAAGAATCGGTCATCAAGGGCATTCTCACCGGACAACGTGACGTGAATGAAAAGCGAAAAATCGCTTCGCAGGGGCGGAATAAGGCGGCCCAGATTTGGATTTTCGGAACGCCCCCGACTGCGCTCGAGACAATGCTACCATTACCCATTCTTCAGGCGCAGATCGCCGTCTCTTTCGGCACGAGCATCACCCTGGATGTCTTCGTTGAAACGCAGGCAAACACCGCCCAAGATTTTGTGAGTGAAATTGACCGTCAGAGACAGGGATTTCAAGCACACCCCACCCTCAAATCAATGGGCCTGGCCGATATTTTGGACAAGGTTAAACTCAACGCGGAAGGGACATCCATACGCGCCTCTCTCGAGCTGACTTTGAAGGACATCGAAACGCTCATGGGGGGATTACGCCGCATCCAAGCATCCCCGAACCCGGCCACGCAACCCGGGGCCCCGGCACCACCCGTCCAGGGACCCGCACCTCCACAACCAGGCAAATGAAGGCTGTGATCCGTTGCGTGCCCGATGCGCGCGGACCGACTGTAATCGACTCTGCTCTCGGAATTCTCCACATTCTTGGTATCAACCGATGTAGTGTGCGACAGGCCTAAAAGAGAGAACGAAGGAGACGCAGCCAATGTCGATTCAAGATATCCGCCCATTCGGAACGTGGCCGTCCACATTGTCCGCTGAAGAAATCGCTCAAGCGCATGTGCGCTTGTACCAATTCTGCTGCTCCACGACCTCAACATTTTGTGGGGAAATCAGACCCCTCGAAGGGGGACGGATGGCCATCGTTGAATACTACGAAGGCCAACGGATTGAGCGATTGGCCGCGCCCTGGAATGCGCGTACACGTGTCCACGAATACGGTGGAGGTGCATTTGTCGCCGATGGTCGAACCCTTTACTTTTCCCATTTTGATGACGGATGCATCTACCGTCAGGAGCCTGGGAAAACGCCTGAGCCAATCACGCCGCCATCAGCTGGAATCCGCACCGGATATGCAGACCTGCTGTTCGACCCGCACGGACAGCGACTGATCGCTGTCCGTGAGGTACACCATCCAGAATCAGAGGCAGAGTCATCTTTGGTGACCATCTGTCTCCGTGGAGACTCTCCGATGTCTGTCATCGCATCCGGGCATGACTTCTTCGCATCACCGACCCTCTCTCCGGGTGGCTCTGAGCTGGCATGGCTCACATGGTCTCACCCCAATATGCCATGGGATGGAACAACCCTATGGATTGCGTCCGCTCAATCCGATGGCACATTCCAGCAGCCGAGACAGGTTGCCGGAAGCGCTGAGGAGTCCGTCTTTCAACCTGGATTTGATGGACACGGGCATCTTGTTTTCGCCAGTGATCGTCACGATTGGTGGAATCTGTATCGGGTGACCGTCGATGACTATCGGGCCGACGTCTTTGATGCTCGGCCCATCGTGACGCGGGAGGCTGAGTTCGGTAAGCCTCAATGGATGTTTGGTCAGCGCACCTGGGTCAACGGACCCGATGGACAGCTGGTGTGCGCCTCTACCCGAGACGGTCTTTGGACCGTGAGCATCTTTAACGGCGAAACACTCGAGCCACTGAGCTTGCCATACACCCAGATCGAACAAATCGGCCTGAACGGTAACGGTCAACTCTGCGTGCTCGGCAGCCACCCGACATGCATCACGGAGCTCTATGAGTGTGCTCTCGAAGATTCAACATCGGGACGCGTTCTCAGCCGTTCCTCTACCTTACCCGTGGATGTTGCATCTTTATCCAAGGGACAACCAATTTCTTTTCCCAGCGCGCGGGGACGCATCGCACATGCCTTTTTCTACGCCCCGTTGAACAACGCCCACGCTGGTCCCCAAGGTGAGAAGCCACCCCTGATCGTGATGAGCCACGGTGGCCCGACATCCTCGGCGCACCAGGGGCTCAAACTCGCGATCCAGTTTTGGACGACACGTGGTTTCGCCGTCGTGGATGTCAATTATGGAGGCAGCAGTGGATACGGACGGGCATATCGAAATGCGCTGAAAGGTCAGTGGGGCATCGTCGATGTAGAAGATTGTGTGGCCGCAGCTGAATACGTGAGCAGTCAGGGTTGGGTGGATCCTCGGCGACGGGCGATCAGAGGTGGGAGCGCGGGTGGGTACACAACGCTGGCTGCGCTCGCTTTCACCGATGCCTTTCAGGCAGGCGCCAGTCACTATGGCATCGGCGATCTCGAAGCTCTGGCGCGCGATACGCACAAATTTGAATCACGATACCTCGATGGACTCATCGGTCCATATCCAGAGAGTGCCGAGCTCTATAAGATCCGCTCTCCAATACACTCAGCAGACCAAATTTCTTGCCCGGTGATCTTCTTTCAGGGCATGGAAGATAAAGTAGTTCCACCGAACCAAGCAGACATGATGGCAAAAGCCCTCCAATCCAATGGGGTCCCTCATCGCCATGTCACGTACGAAGGTGAAGGACATGGATTCCTGAAGGCTGAAAATATTGCCCATGCCCTCAACACCGAACTCGAATTTTACCAAGAGATTTTTGGACTGGCATGAGACAGTGCCCATACCTGAAAGAGCTACATTTCATGGACGCACTTTCGATGTCTCGCGGTTCCTATGATGCGGATCGCACCCTCGGCGACTGTTCAGAGATGATGATCATTGAAGAGGGCCGACACAGGAGACATCGATGACTCCGCCGAGCGCCCCATGGGATGTGATTATTATCGGTGCCGGCGCTGCTGGGTTAATGTGCGCTGCAGTGGCGGGTGCGCGTGGACGAAAAGTTCTCGTGCTGGAGAAGAATTCCAAGGTGGGTCGCAAAATACTGATCTCTGGTGGAGGTCGGTGCAACTTCACCAATCGAGATGTCACATCAGAAAACTTTCAGTCCAATAATGAACATTTCTCTCGCTCAGCACTCAACAGATACGGTCCTCATGATTTTATCGATTTGGTGGATGCCCATCGCATCGCGTATCACGAAAAAACTCTCGGCCAACTCTTCTGTGACCACTCGTCACGGCAGATTGTGAGCTTACTGCTGGATGAATGTGAACAGGGAGACGTCAAGATTGAGTGTAATGTTGACGTCACGGAAGTCACTGGTCGCGGTCCGTTCACGGTGAAGAGCCTCGAATCGACCTATCATGCCAGTGCACTTGTGGTGGCGACCGGCGGACTCTCCATTCCGAAGATCGGTGCCACGGATTTCGGACATCGAATCGCTCGGCAATACGGCTTGAAAGTGACCGAATGCCGTCCGGCACTGGTCCCATTGACTGTGAATGATCCACAATTCGAAGTATTCAAGGAGCTTCGCGGGACATCAACAGACGCGATCGTTCGCTGCGGACCGAAAGAATTTCGAGAAAATATCCTTTTTACCCACTGGGGTTTAAGTGGACCAGCGATTCTCCAGATTTCCTTGTATTGGACACCCGGGCGCAGCATCGAAATCGACCTGTATCCCGATGGGTGTGCATGGGAGTGGTTAAGCGCGCTGAAAAAAACTCAGCCAAAGCTCACGGTTGTGGGTGGCCTCAAGACAATTCTCCCGAGCCGACTCGCACAAACATTTGCCGACACATTCTGTCAGACAGGCCAAAAGCCACTCGCGGAGATTCGCGACCAAGACTTGAAAGACCTGGCAAATGTACTGAATCATTGGGAGGTTAAACCATCCGGCACACAAGGATATAAGAAAGCTGAGGTCACCCGCGGCGGCGTCTCGACTCAGGCGCTGTCCTCAAAAACCATGGAGGTGAGGCAAATACCCGGTTTATATTTCATCGGAGAAGTGATCGACGTCACTGGCTGGCTCGGCGGATATAACTTTCAGTGGGCGTGGGCCTCTGGATCCGCCACGGGTCAAGTTGTCTAATCCCTTGAGGCGTCCAATCGCCCTCTCTCGTGGTTCGTACCGGCCCGAGACTACAAAAACATCCGCTGGTTAGAAAAACGTAAAGAAACCTCAAAGGAGTCGTGGGTCCTCCTGAGTACTCTGGAGGTATGGAATGTGGGCGGAGAAACGGGACCCACCTGAGGGCTTCATGGTCT
>Ga0160423_10002207_pt1 | contig 16312 bp, 6 predicted proteins | sample CRUFie14St8metaG_FD_108191 | JGI IMG/M metagenome (GOLD analysis project Ga0160423, IMG submission 108191) | Marine microbial communities from the Costa Rica Dome - CRUD Field 142mm St8 metaG | ecosystem: Environmental > Aquatic > Marine > Oceanic > Photic zone | place: Costa Rica: the Eastern... | reverse complement strand
TTCAGGTCCCACGTGGTGAGGAAGAAAAAGGTCGGGTCCCATAACGTAAAGAAGAACGACGAGGAGGCCGAGCTCGAGGCCTTCCTGGCGCGCGTTTGATCTTTGTAACCTTGTAACGTCGGTCAGTAATTCTCCCGGACATTCTTCCAAAACATACTTCCTTTTTTCCGTTTGAAACTCTGAAATTCCCAAGGCCGGATCTTGGCAATTCTTGGAAATCCCGGCCCAGGGGGGGGTTCGATGACTAGAAGAGCGAGAGCGGCCACGGTGGCGACGCGACGTGAGGTGCGCCGGTCGTACCGCAGTGCAAAGGACAAAGAGCGCCGCGGAGTGACGCCACGGGAGAGGTAGGAGCGCGGAAGTTCAAGCATTCTTCGACCGCGCCCCAGAGTCTCCAGAGTCGAGGGACCGGAGTAAAGGTGGTCGCCAAGCCGCAACGCCGTTTCGGCATCGCGCATTGTGCATTGTGTGTGTGTGCGTTTGGGAACATTTCGCCCCCGACGAGGGGAGGCGACGAGACGCGAGCCTTGAGAGGTTAGGAAACACACCCGACTTGACCCGAATCGATTATCATCACCACCACCACCACCAGCATGTCAAAGTACTCTTTTTGGCTGCTCAAGCCGCACCAGAAGCCCGTGTCGTGCCAGTTTGAGCTCACGGAGGGCACTGGAGTCCGCCTTCTTCGGGACTCGGGTGGCCAGCTGTTCAAGTTCACCTTCGAGAAGATCGTGAAGTGGAACCTCGGCCGGGACCCGAACTTTTTGGAGCTTCAGATCCAGATTGGCAAGACGGGGCCGGCCGGTAGCCTCAAGTTTCAGGTGAAAGATGGCACGACTACGGACGACATAAGGGGGATACTGGACGTCATCACGCGGTGCAAGGGCGGCGTGACGTCCCAGGGCGAGCGCGAGCAGGCCAAGAGCACCCATGAGAAGACGAACGTGGAGCGCAAGAAGGAGGCCGCGGACATTCAGAAGCAGTCCAAGGAGAACCTGAAGAAGATCCAGGAAGAGAGGAAGCAGCAACAGCAGCGGCTTCAGCAGGCGAACGTGACGGTGAGCACGCCCAAGAAGGACTCCGTGGAGCTGAGCAACAGGATGGCACACCACAAGAAGTCCATCCAGATGAAGGTTGAACGGAAGCGGAGCTTCGCGGTGACTGCCAAGGAGGATGCATCTTCGAGGCCGCCGCCGCCGCCCCCGCCCAAGGAGCAGCAGCAGGAGAAGGCCAGGAGGAAGAAGAGCTCGAGGGCCTCGATTTACTCTTTGGCCAGCAGCAGGAACTACGAGGACGACTCGGGGGAGGAGGACGCCCCGGCGGCGTCGAAGCCTAGCCCCCCGCCACCAAAGCCAAAGCCGGCCATGTCCGCCGGCAAGTCGGCGGCCGCAAGGGCAAAGCAGAGGCAGCCCAGCGGAATCATCCCCCAGTCCCGTCTGTCCAAGTCCAAGCCCATGGCGCCGCTTGGCCTGGCGGCGATCGGCGAGGACGAGGGCGAGGAGGATCAGCGGAGCCCCATTTCCAAAAGGGAGGCGCCACCCCCTCCGCCGCCGCAGCAGAGCCCGAAGAGGGCGTCTACGGCGTCCAAGGGGAAGCCCCCACCGCCCCCACCGCCGCAAGCTCAGGATCCTTCGGCCTTGGCGCCGGCCGCCCAGCAGCCGAAGAAGATGAGCTTGGTCCAAGCCAGGAAAAGCATGTACCAACAGAGGGAGGAGGTGGCGAAGCCCTCGCCAAGATCGAGGTCTCCTTCGCCAAAGCCGCCGCCACCGCCTCGGAAGGCCCCGGAGGCAGCAGAGGCACCGGACCCCGCGCCGCCACCGCCCAAGGCCCCGCCATCGCCGCCACCAAAGAGGGCGGCGTCGCCACCGCCGTCGCCGCCGCCAAAGCAGCAGGAGCAGCCGGCCGCCCCGGAGGCAGAGGAGTCAAAGAAGCCAGCCAAACGCGGCTCGTTCATGCTCCAGCGGGTTGACGCCTCAAGCCAGCCGGACCTAGCCGAGGCCAAGTCCACGATAAACATGCTCAAGGTCGAGCTCCAGAGGGAGAAGGAGAGGGGCCTGGCCGCGGAGAAGAGGCTCGAGGAGGCCGCGTCCGAGCTGGGAGCTGTGAAGGCCAAGCACGATAGCGCGTCGAGGGAGAGGGATGCTTACCTTGAGGAGTGTTCGCGCCTGAAAGAGAGGGTCGCGTCCATGGAGGGAAGGCAGGCCACAGGCGAGGGCTCCGCGGACCTGCACCAGGAGAACGGCGACCTGAAGGAGGAGAACTCGAATCTGCTGCAGTCGGAGGCCCTGCTGCTAAGGAGTGTGATGGAGAGCAGCGAGGTCCTTGGCGCGCTGAGAAACAGGATGTGGCAGGTGTGTGAGCATGGCGACCAGGACGGCGGCGAGGGTGAGGGCGCCAAGGCCGGGGACGCGGACGAGGGCACCGATGCCGATATGTCAGAGCTCCGGAGGACGATCTCGTCGCTGGAGAGGGCCGTGGAGGCCATGGAGGCGGAGAAGATGGAGCGTGAGGAGAAAAGCAAGAAGATGGAGCGCAAGCTTAGCCGAGAGAAGGCACAAAAGAAGAAAATGGAGCGCCAAGTGAAGGAGGAGGAGGAGGTGGTGTCCGCTTTGGTGTCGGAGGCCGAGGAAGCCGCCACTCAGGGAGAGGACATGCGCGCCATGATGGAGGAGTTCAAGAGGATCGCCGAGGAGAGGAGCGAGGAGGTCGAGAGGCTCCAGGCCCAGAAGGACCAGGCCATGTCAGAGCTCGCCAGGGTGACTCGGGACCACGATCTGCTGAGGGCCGACGTGGATGAGGCGATCGAGAAGGCAGTGGCGGAGGAGAGGACCAGGAGTGTGGCGCACTTGAAGCTTGAGGTGAGCTCACCCGCCCCGCGAGGGCGCTGGGAGTTTCCAAGTCTCGACCTTGGTGACCCTGCTAACCAAATTCTTCCCCGCAATTCTTCCCCGCAGCTATCCAAGGAGAAGCAAAAGTACGAGTCCATGCTGGAGGACCTGCTCAGGGACGAGGAGGCCAGAAGCAAAGAGGAGGAAAGCCAGGCCGAGCAGATCGAGGCGCAGGTCGCGGTGGCGCTCGAGGAGAACGAGAAGGCCGTGGCCGAGCGGCTCAGGGACCTGGAGGAGGAGTTCGCATCAAGGCAGCGCGATCTGGAGTCCAGGACCGCGGCTGCCGGCGCGTCTGGGCAGGAGGCCGAGGCCCTGAGGGCAAAGTGCACCTCTCTGGAGAGGGATCTGGAGTCCAAGAAGGCCGAGTGCTCGGGCCTGAGGGAGAGGCTTGGCGGCGTGAGGAGTGAGATCAAGGTGCTATCCGCGAGGACGAGCTCCGCGTACAGGGCGGTGGAGAGCTTTGTGGGCCAGACGACCTCCTTTGCGGAGGGCAAGGCCGCCGCATTGCTGGAAAAGTCCGAGGCCTTTGTGGCTGCGCTCGAGCAAGAGTGCGACAGGGTCACGACCGTGCTGGGAGGAGAGCTGGACGAAATTGCCAGGGAGCTCAACTCCAGGTTGCCGATGGTGGACGCGATCGAGATGTCGCCCTCTTCGACGGAGGCGACCTCGGCTGTGGAGGAGGAGGAGGAGGAGGGGGAGGAGACCGCGGAGTCCTCGCCGCCGAAGCAGAGGCGGCAGTCGAGGCGGAAGTCAAAGCGGGCGTCCAAGTCGCAGAAGATGGCGACCGTGGACCTGAGCGAGCTGCCGGAGAGCCTGGTGGGCGGGCTGAGGCAGAAGGAGGAGCCGTCTGCAGCAGCAGAGGAGAAGGAGGAGGCCATGGTGCCTGCCAGGCGCGAGAGCTCCGTCAGGAGGTCGGACCTGGACCGCCTGTCCCAGGAGATCTCGCAGAAGGTCCGGGAGGAGCTCCGGGAGTCCCGCGTCGGCGAGGAGGAGACAAAGAGGGAGCTGGAGCAGGCGAGGGAGGCGCTGGAGGCCATGGAAGAGGAGTGCGACAGGCTGAGGAGAGATGCCGCGGGCGCCAAGAAGAAGGAGGAGGAGGCCGACCTGGTGTGCGCCGCGGTGGAGGCCCAGTGCCGCACTCTTGCGCTCGAGCTGGCGGCCCAGAAGCTGGACAACGCCTCTGCGGCCATGGAGGCCGAGGAGGACGTGCTGGTCATGTCCCCGGAGAGGAGGCCGCACGCCCAGGGCGCGCCACAGGCCTCGCCCCTGGAGCGCGGAGGCGGTCGCCTCGTCGTCCCCGTCGACGTTGTGCGCGACACCTTGCCGCACTACTCCTTGCTGGAACTCGGGGACCAGGGGATGAAACTCGGACAGACAGAGGTGGCGCTCTCGAGGAAGGCCGAGTGGGACTTCCCGTGGGACCGGGTGAACCAGATCACCGTTGGCATTGCGGACGAGTACGTCTCGCTCGACCTCTTCGAGCACGCCAACGCGGAGGCCGCGCATCTCCGCATAAGGGACGCGAGGCACCTGAACACAGTTCTCACTGTGATCACGCGGAAGCGCATCGAGGCCGCCCTGGCGGCCACGTCGTATGCCACGGGGGCGAGGGCCGAGGCCGCAGGGTCAGGTGAGGGCCTGGACTTCGGGCTGAACGTCACGCGGGTGTATCAGGACCCAGGGGAGGTCGCGGCGAGCCAGGCGCTAGCTCTTGCGTCCAAGCTTGCCGAGGGGGGCCCCGGGGCCGCAATCGCCTCAAGCGCGTCGATTACTGCTAGCACGACCATGTCGCCAGCGGTCGTGCGGATCAGCTCCGTGTCCCGCGGCCTGGCCAGGACCCACGACAACCTCAAGCGCCGGCTCCTTCACGAAGGGCTCACGTCGCAGCTTCGGGCGTCTCCCCAGGGCGGGTCCACCCCCGTCAAGATCCCCACCTCACCGGACGTTACGGACGTTGCAGAGGAGTCGGCCGGAAATTTCCCAGGCGAGTTCTCGGAGGACGCCGTCCGGATGGCGGAGGAGGAAACGGAGAGGGAGCGCTCGCTATGCACAAAGGTGGCGTCTTTGGAGGCCGTGAGGAACGACCTCGTGCACAAACTCGCCACCCTCCGCGTGAACGCCGTAAACGCAGTGATGCAGAGCCACAACGTTGTCAAGTTCCTTGCAGCAGCGAGCAGAGAGGACATGGCCTCGAAGCTGGGATCGATCGAGTCCGCCTCGGGCGCGGAAGGGGCCGAGGGGGCTGCCTTGCCGCGGACGGAGACTGGCGCCTTCGACGCTCCCAGCTGGGACCCCGTGAGCGACTCGGTCAAGAGCTTGCTGGCGGAGTCCGCGGCATGGTCCGCGGCCGACTTTGCCGAGGAGGGAGACTCCGGTTTCAGCTTTGGCATGGAAGCCGCGGAGCGCGAGGCCTTCCTGGTTGCCCAAGCGGAGGCCGAGCTCACCCAGAGCGCCGTGTCCTGCCTGGAGCAGCTCTGGGGGGCGCGCGTGAAGCGCGTGGAGGAGCAGCTCAAGGCAGCGTCCGAGAAGGGCCAGGAGACTCAGGAGCACGAGTCCACCCTGCTCCAGGACCTCGCAAGCGCGAGGGCTCAGGTGTCCTCGCTCCAGGAGGAGCTCTCCTTCTCGAAGAGGGAGCTGGGAACCCTGAAGCACGTGTACGAGTCCCAAGAGGCGGTAGAGGCGGCGGAGAGGCAGGCCGCCATCGAGTCGGCCGGCAAGGATGCAGAGAAGCATGCCGAGGAGTACGATGCGGAGGAGGGGGGCGAGGATGTCGATCTGGTGCAGGACGGGTTGGTCGAGGAGGTCGAGGAGATCGGCGCGGAGGAGGCCGTGCCGGCCGCTACATCCTCCGGCCGGCTGCCCAAGGCCCTGCTGGACTCGGCGAAGACCATCATCATCAAGCCGAGGACGTACGACTACAAGGCGGGAAGGGTAGTGGAGGAGCCAGTGGCCAAGGCGGAGGGGGAGGGGCAGGAAGACTCGGAGCCCAGGGCCGATGCGAAGCGGGAGCTGATTGTCGCGAACTACGACGAGATTCAGTCGAGGCAGCAGCAGCTGTCACTCGAGGTCTCCGAGGCCGTGGAGAACCTCAAGTACATTGACGAGAGGCTATCAGATTTGGACAAGGCGGCGAATGTTGTGGGCGACCGCGTGGAGTCCTACTTCAAGAATCTGGAGACCATGGAGGAGACCTACGACAGGAACAAGCACAAGCTCGGGGAGATCGAACAGGAGATCTTCGAGCAGGACGCCAAGATTGCGGAGGTCAAGGCCTCGGTGGGGAGGCAGGCTGTCGCTGCCGAGGGCCTGGGCACTTCAGCGCCTGCCGAGGCCTCCCCAGTGACCGGCGAGGTGTCGAGGCACAAGAAGACGGTCACCTTCGCGCCGATTCCAATTCCGCTGGTCGAGTCCAACGAGAACGTGGCTGCTGGTGTGGCCACTCCCGAGGATCCCTCCTACTTGTCTTTCCTCTCCACGCCGAAGGCCACGACGCCTGCGCCAACGTTGGGCTTGGGAACGGGCACCCCACCAGGGGGCGCGCCCAGGGGCTCGCTCAGCGTCAAGGCCAAGAAGCTGGAAAGTGTGGTGCAGAACATCATCAACATGCTGTGAGACGGAATAAAAGTATAAGTAGAACAGAGTAATGTTTTGGAAAACAAAGCTTATAATTTTGAGTGTTTCTCCCGTATAGAAAAAAAGTAAGAAAATGCCCCTTCGGTCACTCCTCCACCTCCACGGACACGATCCGCACGGCTTGCCTGGGCCCATAAAAGTAGGACCTGACGCGGCCAACAATCCCGGGCCTGGAGCTTGGCTCCTGGCTCCCCCCCGCCAGCAGAGGGGTCTCCGCGTCGGCCTCCTCCTCGCCCCCCCGCGCCTCAGCCTCCTCGGATCCACCGTCGCTCGCGCTCGAGGACGCCGCCGCGCCCTGCCTCGCCTGCTGCCCTCCCTCCCGGCTCTTCTTCACGTGCCTGCCCACGTCGTACTTGCACAGCGGGCAGACAGAGTTGACCCTGGTAAGCCACTCATCAATGCAGTCCACGTGGAACCTGTGCCCGCAAGGGAGCTCCCGCAGGCCGTCGTCCTCCTCGTACTCGTCCAAGCAGATCGCGCAGGTCTCGTTCGAGGAGTCTCCACAAACACGCTCCCCCTCCTCCAGATCCAAGTCCTGGTCCTGGCCCGCCCCATCTCGGCTTGGTGACCCTCCGTGAAGGACTTTGGGGATCGTCTCGACCTCCTCGGCCGTCAGCGTGTGCTTCTGCCTCCGCCTCCTGCCCCCGCCTCCTTGCTCCGCCCCCTCATCACCCTCCTCCCCCAGCGGCAAGCCAAAGCCAGCGCCGTGTTGGTACTTTGCAAAGACAAAGAGGACCATGACCGTGCCGATGGCCAGGACGCCAACTGTCGTCGACGTGAAGATGCTGATCCACTTGAGCTGCTTGCCGGACACGAAGAATACGATTGGGTCCGACTTTGGAGCGCTGCTGAGCTCCACCAGCTTCTGAAGCTGAAGCCCCGAGCGCTTGGAGACAAAGACGGAAGGGATGTCCGGCTGCAGCATAGGATCCCAGGGCATGGGCGCCATCCTCTTGAGGGGCTCGTCCTCGTCGTCGAAGACGATGGCGGCCACCGCGCCGGCCTCCTGCGCGCGGATGACCTTCCGCACAAACGAGCAGTTGTCGTTCCCAGGAGATATGTCGTGGTTCTTGTCCGAAGAACGTTTTATGAGCGCCACCCAGCCCACCTCCGTGGGGATCACGGCAGGGGGCTTCAAGGTCTCGCAGGCGTCCAACGGGTCCGCAAGCTGTTGTCATCGTCGCCGTCGTTGCGAAACAAGGTGGTGCTCGAGGCCAGGGTCAGGACTGGTTGGGACGGGGTCATCTTTTTTTTTTTTTTCAGAAGGGGCTTACCTTGAGTACGCCGAGAAGGCGCTCCTCTCCCGCCGGGATGGGAGGCCCGAACATCGCCGGCAGGTCGGCATAGGGCGGGAACGTTACGTTGTCGCTCTGCACCACGAGCTCGCCCTGAACCTGAAAAACAAAAGTGAAAAACAAGGCAAGCTGGGCTCCGAAGGAAGACGCGGCCATACTTCCTCGGTTCACGGGAGGAAGCGGGGGTGGGATGGAGTCTCTCTGCTCGCCGCGCGCGCGCGCGGTCCGCCCGAGGGTGGGTGCGCGAGGGTGGTGTCCCCTCGAGGAGGAGTCTGGCTCGCTGGCTCGCGGTCGCGGCCTCGAGGCGTCGACGGTCTTGTCTTGTCTCCTCAACTCGATCAATCCTGGTTTGCTTTTGAATGCAATGTGGAAATCCACAACATGAGGTGGTGGATATGAACGATGCGTTTTTTTCTTCTTCTTCCAAGGGGACGTATATACTCGACGTGTCGCCGAGGATGTACGTTTTGCGAAAGAGGAAGACGTGTTTTGTACACGACGCACGGGAATAGGGGAACAGAGGGGAAGAATTAGAGATGAATGAATGAGAGGGTGACGTCTTGTACCGAATAAGTAATCTTCCTGTTTTACACTTCACATCACATCACATCACAAACGTATTATTCTCCTCCTCCAAATTCTAACTTACTTGGCCATGGAGATGAACCTCGACCTCTTCTTCTTGGTCGTGTTCTTAGAGGTTGGCAGGTCGCCGACCTCCTCCTCGGTCGGCTCGGCCTCGGCCTCCTCCCCCTCCGCAAACGTCCTGAGCAGTGACTTCCTCTTCTCCTTGACCAGCCGGGATATGTGCTTGCCATCCACCTCCTCGTTGGACCCTTCCAGAAAGTATGTGTGCATCATCCCCTTGCCCTTCACCTGGATCATGCCCCGCTCCTTGATCTTGTAGTTGCCGTCCTTGAGAAACTCGTGGGTGGCCTCCGTCATCTGGCACGTGCCCGGAAGGCCAGTGGTAATCATCCTCGAGGCCGTGTTCACAGTGTCCCCAAAGATGTGGTAGAAGGGTCTGTGCACACCGATGATTCCGGCGGTCACCGGCCCGCTCGACATCCCAAAGTTGATCTTCACATTCAGCCCTGACTTGTTGTTCTCCCGCGGCACCCAGTCGTCTGTCTTCAAGATCAGCAGCTGCGACACAAAGTTGGCGACAAGCTGAGCATGGTTGTGCTTTGCCTTTGGCATCCCGCTGGCCGCAAGGTACATGTCCCCCACGGTCTCCACCTTGTACAGCTCGTGCCTGTCCACCAGAATGTCAAACACGAAGAAGATCGTGTTCAGCAGCTCCACCACCTGGACTGAGTCCAGAACCTTGGTCACGTGCTTCTCGAACGAGTCGATGGAGCAAAACACGAGGGTTACTTGGGAGAACTCGTGGCAGATGGGGAAGACGGTGGCGCCGTAGAGCTCCTTGGCGACCGACTCGGGAAGCATATTGTTCAGCACAATGTGCGACTTTTGCCTCTCGAGCTTCTGGCCCAGCTCCCCCAAGAAGTCCTTGCGCTGGTTGTACTCGATGGTGAAGACCATGTAGTTCACCAGGGAGCTGAAGGTCATGACGTAACCGAGAGACCAGAACAGGTGCTCCTCCTTGTACTCTAGCCAGGGCTTGGCAATCTGGTCCGCGATCACAAAGTAGCCCACGATCCCTGTGTGAAGCACAGCGATCGCGTAAAGCAGCGGGATCGTGACCACGCTCCTGAGCCTGAGGAAGAACCCGCAGAACAAAATATAGAGCATGATGCCGCCGTACCCCGGCTCCTTGCCCACAACAGACAAAAAGGAGCAGGCAATGCCCAGCAGCGTGGCCAGTAGCATGCTGACCCCGGAGTAGGCCTTTGGCCTGGTGTACCACGGGGTGAAGGAGAAGGCAAGCCAGACCAGGGTGAGGGGCAGCGCTCCGATGTATCTCACGAGAAGCAGTCCCTCCAGGGCCGAGTCCTTGCGGATGACGTAGTCATAGATGCCAAGGGTAGCAATGAAGAACAGCAGGCAGGTGATGTTGAACCGCCGCCACGGGATCTCGTTTGACAGCCTCAGCTGGAACAGGCTCTCCGCCCTGTCGTAGTCGAAGAGCAGGGTGATCCCGTTTATATTCGTGTTCTTCAGCACAACCCCCTCGACCATGCACTCGGCAAGAGAGGCCTCCATCGAATGGCCGACCCACGACACCGCGCCCTTGAAGATCCTGTTGGTGATCTGCGACACGTTGTTGGTGAAAGATTCCAGCTTGATCGAGCTGAGCTCCATCCTGCCGCCCCCTCTCCTGGCACCCGGCTCTTTCTTGTTGTATCTGCCCCTCATGGGAATCACACGCGTCTTCTTTTGCCGCCGCAGTGCGAGGCAGCCCCTGACCTTTGCCAGCACGGACCGCATGAGGCCCTGCTCGCCGTCCGGGATCATCTCCTCCTCCTCGTCGCTCTCGTCACTGCCCTTGCGCTGCTTCTGCATGATCCTCGGCTTCATGTTGGAACCCATCCCTGGAAAAGCCTCCCTGCTGCCAGGGAAGGCCTCTTTCTTGTTGTTGGCGCGCTCCTCCTTTCCCTGCTTGTGAGGCGAGAATGGGGATGAGGGGGCCTCCCCGACGTCGTCGTCATGGTTATCGGCGTCCTCCGCCACGTCAATCATCGCCGTGGACTCGTCAACGTTGCCAATCACGGCGGCCTGGTCGCCCTTGACGACAGAGTCGAGCAGCGCCTCCTCTGGCATCAGCGAAATGGACTGCCTTCTCGAAACATTCCTGTTAAGAGAGTGCACAGAGTCGATGAAGAGGCGGTTGATGCACCACATTCTGAGCCCAGGGTTCTTGGCAATGAAGTCCATGAACTTCTCCTTGGCGATCTTGAATGCCATGCCCTTGCGAAGGCACTCCGCCTTGGTCACCACCGACATCTCCTCCTTCTCCAGCAGGGCGTTCATGTCCCCAATGATGCTGCCCACGTCGAACTTGAGCTTCTTGGTCTTCTCCACCTCCACCGTGAGCTGTATGGTGGCAGACAGATTTATGATACAAAAGTTTGCCGTGTCGCCAATGTCCCACAGAATGTCGTTCTGGTTAATGTCGTAGCGCTCGGCAATGGACATCAGGTTGGTCTTTTGAACAGAGGTCAGATCCTTGAACATGGTGTTGCAAAGCAGGGTGTCGAGGAAGCCAAAGGCCTGGATGTCCAGGAGCTTGGTGATCTTCTCCGAGGCCTCCGGCATCTCGTCCAGCATGGCCTGCAGGTCCTTGCCCGAGATGGAGATGGCCTCGACATCGGTGAGCGCAGAAATGTCCACATTGCTCAGGTGCCCAGGCAGAAGGCAGCATTCCCCGAAGTAGTCCCCAGAGTACGCCTTCGAGTGGATCTTGCCCCTCTCACTGTCCACATTCACGATTCCGAGACGAATGATAAAGAAGTTGTCCACGCGGTCCCCCTCCTTGCAGATCAGAGACCCAGGGGAGAACTTGACATTCTGCACGAGCTGAAGGATGTCCCGGGCCTTGTCCCCAGTCATGAAGATTCCCTTGAAAAACGGGATTGTCTCCAGGATCTCGAGCACCTCCACGGCGTCCCCGGACTCCTTCTTCTCGATGTCCAAGACCAGCGTGTTCTCCACGCCCTCCCTCGCGAGCTTGAGGCCCATATCCTTCGGAACATCCTTCTCCGCAATGTGGACGAGCCACATCCTCTCCTTCACTGAGTCCGGAAGGGACGCCAGGCCCTTGACGGGCGTGTGGATCGGAGGGACCCCACACTCGTGCAGGATGAGGTCGTAGTCCGAAATTCCCTCCGCGTTGGCGAAGTCAATGTGCCGCAGCATCTTCTCCTTCCTCTGAGGGGACATGACGCCCTCCGAGCTCATCTTCTCGATAAGCGCCACGTCGTTGCACGTGTCCCCCGAATAGTAAATGCTCTTGCCGGAGAACTTGGCAACAATGCCGATCGCAGGGATTGTGTGCATCGTGTAGAACACGTTGATCTCCCCCCCATTGATGAAGATGGGCTCGCCGACAATGGCCGGCCTAGCAATGAAGAGCGTTTGCAAAAACTCCTCCTCCAAGTTGGTAAGCAGCGAGTACTTTCTGATGAACGAGTTGAGGATGGCGGTGGTCGAGATCACTGTGCACTGGGTCTCGGCTAGAATCTTCTGCAGCGTCCCTCCGTCGTGGTCAGCGTGGCAGTGTGTCACCATGACAGCGTCGATCAGCCTGGCTGGGATGCCATAAGACTCGAGCAGGGCCACCGAGTGGATGGGCGGGTCAACCATGATTCCCCTCCGGTTCATCCAGAGCACAAACCCGGTCGTGGTCCTGTTGGGGTCAAACCCGTGTGAGGAGCCGAGGATGGTCACCCCGAAAAGCGGCGGGTCGAATTTCTTGGATGGGTGGTCCTCCTTCTGCGAGTCTGCCAAGATCTTCTGAAGGGCATGGGACTCGGTGGCAATCTTTGTTGGGATCCTGGCGATTGTCTCCCCGTTCTCCCTGACCTCGAACCCACTCACCACGTCCTTGATGACCACCTCGACCGACTCGTCGATGTTCTTGCTCCCGCTTGCTCTGAGCTTCTCCAGGAGCTCGCTCGTGATGTTGATCTCGCCGCTCTGCTTGTCAAAGTGGATAAATTCCATAAGCTGGTCGGGGTCGTTGAAGGTCCTCAGCGAAGCACACTCCTTGACCACGTCGGCCCTCTCCTCCATAGGAACATTCGTCGAGAACTCAATGTCATAGTCGATCTTGGCAGGGCCGACCAGGGTCTCCCTCAGCACCTTCCTCAGCCTGCGCTCCACCGATGGGTAGGTCAGGAAGGTGGGCTTCCTGCCCAGCACGAAAAAGTTGAAGTACGTTGGGAATTCAACCTCCGCCATGCAGATTCCGCACTTTTGATCGAAGAGCTGGTGAGGGATGACGTAGCACACGGGCATCTTGTCCCTGATGTCCTTCGCCTCGTCCATCTTCATCACCATGGCGTCCTTGATGGTCTCGGGAGGGATGCCGAACTGCACAAACCCAATTGATGTTCGAACCATGACGCCCCCCCTTGTGAGCTGCACGACCCTGTCGCCCAGCGAAGCAACGTTGATGGGGACAGACTCCTCCTGGTGACCGTCCAGCATCGGCGAGTAGGCATCCTCCCCGGCTCGTTCCTCCTCCATCATGGTGGCCGCCTGGCCCTGCTTGAAGAAGGTGGTACGCCTCCTCGTGTGTTTCCGCAGCGCCATGACCGTCGAAGAGGACACCGGCCCCTTTGCCTTGGCCTCCTCCACCTTCCGAAGCCCCTCAGTCGTGAACTTGCCCGACTGATTCTCGACCTCCTTCAGCTCCACGACTTGGTCCTCGCTATCCCCTATCGTATCCAGGGGGTCGCCCATCAACTTCCCAAACTTTGTGTTCTGGGCATGAAGGTCGCCCCTGATGCTGCCAAAGATGGGCAGCGAGGCCCTCTTGGCGAACTTGACCTTCTTCTTGTTCCGCTTGGTCATTCCCGGGATCGTCTTCTCTTCCTCTTCAACCTTGAGCTCGTCCACCCTCTCCTGGACGAGGTTCTGCAGCGTCTCCCTGGCTTTCTCGATCTGCTTGCTGATGCCGTCCTTGGCGCCCTCCTTGGGGCCTATCAGCAGGTACGTCTCCATCTTCTTGTCCTGCTGGCCCTTGATCTCAATCCAACCCCTGCGCTGCAAATAAAAGTACTCCTCCAGCAGAGTCTTGGTGTAAGAGCTGACTTGGATGGCGCCCTCGACGCCCCCTGCCTCCAAGTGCTCCGCAGTCGCCACGGTCTCCCCCCAAAGGTGGTACCTTGGCATCTTCATCCCGATCACCCCGGCGATGATGGGGCCCGAGTGGATGCCGATCCTGATGTTCACAGGGTAGTTGTTTGTGCTGTTGATAATGGGAATCTGCTCCAGCATGCTCAGGCCAAAGTTGGTGATGCTCGCGGCGTTGATCTTGCTCTTCAGGTTAACCTCCCGCTGAGTCAGCTTCCGGTCGTCCACTGTATCCCCGTCCATATCCAGCCCCGACACCGCCTCGTATGCATCGCCGATGGTCTCCACCTTGTAAACCCCGTAGATGTCAGTCAGCCTGTCAAACACACAATACAGGTTGTGCAGCAAGATGCAAATGTCCGAGGGATGCTTGTCCCCGGAGAGCTTGGTGAACCCAACGATGTCGCTGAAGAGCACCGTGGCGACCGGGAACTCGTCCGCGATGGCCTGAGTGCCGCTCCGGAGCGCTCTGACAGCCGACGAGGGGAGAAGGTTGTGCAACAAGTGGTTCATCTTTCCCGCCTCGAGCTGCACGATCACCGCGTTCAGGAACTCGCCCCTCAGCGTGTTCTCCTGGACGTAAGACCCGTACATGCAGCAGATGTCCAGCAGGGCGAGGACCCCAATGTCGTTGAAGATCTTCCTGTTCCAGTCTGGCCTGTTGAACTTTGGAAACTCGTTCGACAGGTCGTCCTCGCTCTTGACGTACAGGAAAGCGTAGTGGGCGCCGATGATGCACAACGTGCTCACGCTGGCCTTGAAGAATCGGCTCTGCGGGGGTCAAGGGTGGGAGGTTAGGGTCAGTCTTCTCTCTCTCTCTCTCTCGCGCGCACGGCAGGATCGGGGTGCCTCAGCAAAACACTCAGTTACCCACCTTTGACAGGAAGAACGTGTAGAACACGAATGTGAACACGGTGCCGTATCCTGCGTAGTCCCCTCCCAGCACAGCCATGGCGCTGAGCCCGGACCCGAACACGAAATTGAATATGGAAATCGCATACTGGCTGTAGTGCTGGAAAGATCTCGTGTTTGACAGCACCAGCAGCAGCAACCCGAGGGGGAGCAGGGCCCCGTATCGGATGATGACGAGCGTGCCGAGTGAAAGTATCGAATCGTATCCCTTCTCCGCGTGGTAGGCGAAGTCAGCAATGCCCAGCAGTGCGGTGATGGCCAAAAGGCACAGGCACGCGATTTGACTCCTCTTCTTCGCCAGATTGAAGTAGTGTATCTCAAAGTCCAGCTCGAGCTTCGTGTCCTGGAAGCAGAGCAGCACCCGATTCAGCTTCACATTCTCGACCGCTTTCTGTGGTAGTGCGGGTGCGGGGAGCATTGTCGCGGGGTCAGTCAAAAGGACACAAAAACGATCACATAGGGCGGGAGCGGAGGGGTGGGGGGGTTTAGGAGTTCACTTGCCTGTTTGTGGTGCCAGTTTATAAGTTCTTCGATTCCCGAGGCGTGGACGGTGGGCTTCCCGTCCTCGCCCTTGCCGGTGTCGTCCGGCGGCAATATATTTGTGAGTTTCACACTTCCCGACATGGCTCCACCAGCCTATATCGAAACTTGCGAAACTAGCCTGCTCTCTATATCTAGATAGTCTGTGCGTGCGACCTCGGTTGCGCCATCCTTCAGGGCTGCAAACTGTATCTCTGGAGCTTCCGTTTCGACGCCCCGCTCACACCGACGCACGCGACGCAAAAGTGGTCTCCTTTCCACTGGCGTAGCCTAATAATTTAAGTCTTTTCCTTGTTCTAGGACTGGCTTCAAGCGGCTTTAAGCGCACTTCCCCATATGTCCTTGCCCAACCGTCCTCGCCTCAACGCAACCTAACTACCCTTGCGAGCGCACCAATCGGTACTTGCGTCGCCTCCCTGCCTCACGACTCCCCGTCGAGGCCACCTCGAGAGACACAGGTGTCCCCCCTCTCCTTTGAGTCTGAGACTCGCGGGGGCCTGGTGCAGGCAAAAGGGCCAGTGGCCTTGGCGCTTGGCGGCCAATCCGTCCGCACCCGCGCTCTCGCTTCGGCCCTGCGGTGCCCTCAATTACCCTCCCTTGGTCTCCACCTCGCCCGCTGCAATCGCTGCCTCGGCCTGCCTCCTCTCGCCTCGACCAGAATTCACCTGCCTTGGCCCAAGGTGGTCAGGTCCTGATGAAGTTGGAAAACTGCCCTGAAAACTTTTTTTTTCGTTTTCGTTTTCGGCCACCACAGTAGGTAGGTAGGTTTTCAATTCTTCCAAAATGCCCCACACTTTTGGAGAGAGTGCCCCACAGCTTTCGAACTTGTAGTGTTGGTCAACTCAAGTGCAAAACCAGTTCTAACGCAGAGTGCCCCATGGATGCCGAGAAAGAGAATTTCTCATGAGAAATATGGAAATTTCCCCGGATTTTCGGAAATGGGGGGAGGGGGAGGAGGCGCTGAAGGCCAGCAGACGCGAGGAGACGAGACGAGAGGGAGTTAGAAGAAGTTAGAGGATCATGACGTCGGCGGCGAGACCGACATGGGCCCCGGCCAAGGGCTCGGAGGACCAGGTAGGACAGCATGCGACATACCCCCACCACGGCACGCACCGACGACAGCCTGCTGACCAAAACCTGTTTTTTTTTTTTTTTTTTTTTTCCTTTCCCCCCCCCCCCCCCCCCGGTGTTTCTGGGGGGGGTTTAATTTTTCGGCCCTCGGCGGGGGGTTCGGGGGAGGACCATCCCATCAACCAGGGTGTTGGAGAGGGGGGGGGGGGGGGG
>Ga0160423_10002205_pt1 | contig 16316 bp, 14 predicted proteins | sample CRUFie14St8metaG_FD_108191 | JGI IMG/M metagenome (GOLD analysis project Ga0160423, IMG submission 108191) | Marine microbial communities from the Costa Rica Dome - CRUD Field 142mm St8 metaG | ecosystem: Environmental > Aquatic > Marine > Oceanic > Photic zone | place: Costa Rica: the Eastern... | reverse complement strand
GGCAAATCACCTAAAGCCTCGGATAGCAGGCTCGGATTTTCTTTGAGTACTGAGAAGATGGCCCCAACCATAACGCGGGAGTTTTCAAATCCAAAAGCGCCACCGTCAAAGCCTCCCACTTTAGCAGCTGCGTGTTCAAGCCCGGGCAATTTGCGCAAAGGTTTGGCATCTTTCTTGGGCCCATTGAGGTAATCCTTAACCGCCTTCATATCCTGAGATAAAAGTACATACTCACCAACCGCTACCGCGTGCACGGCCATTTCAGCATCATTGTTGAAATTACCGAATTGATAGGAATACACCGTTCGCCCTTCGATCTCCTCCTCATCAGGAGATGAATCAATCACCATTGAAACCAAATCTTTCATCGCCCCGAGTGTTACCTTTGGTTTGTCGGATTTCATTAGATAGAGACGTGGCGGCGACATAATGGACTGCAAATCCTGGCCTCGCGGCGGTTGCTCAATCACAATGAAATCATCAGCCATAGTATCAATTAACTGTGCCTTGAGATTAAAATCAGGGTTTTTAGCCTGCACCGAAGCCTGAAAAAAGGCCATGGCACCGGCAGCCGCCGGAGTAATCTCATTAGCTGTGTCGATAAGGGTTTTCCACAAGTGCCCTCCACTCTGCCGCCAACGACCGAAGCTCGAAACATCCGCAGCCACAAAGGGCAACGGTCCGGCATTCTTAGCTGGAGTCGTTAAGATCTCAAATAAACCGCGACGCTGTGCCTTTGGTACATCCAGATTTATTTCTAAAAGACTGCCATCATTATCACTGGAAGCCGAAACGCTGACACCGTTCAACCCTAACAAGCCGAGTGCCTCCAAAATTCGCTCAGGCTGAGGCACCAATGGATTGGGTTCAGCATCTGGGTCACGACGCTTGTCGATTTCATCAATAAACACTTCCATTACCAGCGAAAAATCCAGCCATGCATACGCCCACGCATCACCCAATTGAGCTTTCTGTCGGACAGCGAAACCGAGGTTGTCCTTGAGTGATTTGACCTTAGGTTTCTTCTTATGTAGTTGCACCACTTGCTCAGCCAAATCGCGGGTTGTAGTCATGATAAAAAGAGAATTTGTGTGACCAATATACAAACCACGTTGTGGGCGCCGAGGATGTGGAACATGCAAAAAATCCGACGCCTCAACTCTTAAACGCTCGTGATCCACCTGATTATCAACCAATGTCTCGCGCAAGAGTTGTAAACCTCTCTCCATTTCCTCCGCATGCTTACCGCTATCCATCAGCACGATTAACCCAGGGTCCGGTCGCCCTGGTTTACGTGTTAGGGCCACCGTCATCTGTCCTTGGGCTAGCTTCCATAATTCGTCAGGTTGAACAGGGGCTTCATCTCGAATACGTTTCATGACATTTTTTCGAAATGCCTTTTGAAAGCGATTGGCAAAGGCTTCCATAGATGGATCATTCCACATCTGAATAAAGGAGTTAGTCTTAAACAAAGTCCGAGCAGTATTCATGTCGGGCACGCTGACCACGGCAATTGTGTTCAGCGGCAGCAAAGACTCTGGGGGTTGTGCCGCACTCAAAGGGAATACGACCCACATCAATAAAAGGAGAGTAGCTTTTTTCATGAATCCAAATTTAGGTACGCACCACACTAGGATAGGTTACCGAGTGAGTTCGCCCCAATAATAACGGCCTCCAATTCTATTACAAGGCCGCGCGCGCCGCGATGAGTTCCATTGGCGTATTAATATTTGCCAAGAGCGGCCAATCTCGCCGGGGTATTCGCACCCGACGACCATGCCGTCGGGAAAAAGATTGCAGCGATCGATCCTCCATCTCAAGAGAGGCCTCCACAGCGGCCAGCAATTCCGTTGAAATGCAAAATGGAAATCCGACCAGCTTGTCCGCCTCGGCAAACGCGGCCGGATGCTGCACTGCGAGCACGCGCTCCACCACTGTCGGGTTCAAAAAAGGCATATCACAACTGAGAAACAGAACGCGCTCTGCCTGCGCGCGGCGCAGGGCCGTTTCAATACCGCCCATCGGGCCCTTGTCCGCGCGTCGATCCACCCGCACCACACGGCACGCCAACCCCAAATCCGCCGCCAAGGCCCGCGCATGGCCCAGCATCGTGCGCCGCCCCACTCGCAGGCGCGCCTTGTCTTCGCCCATCCGCCGACTTTGGCCGCCGGCGAGAACCACGGCTTCAATGGTGTTTTTTTTGCTCATTTTTCTCAAAAAACGGGTTGCCTTTTGCTTGGTGCATGATACTTTGCCGGCCCTTTTCCCACCGTAAGGCAGGGAAAAGCCATGGCCCGAAGCATCCGCGCTCGAGTGAACACGGTGGCCCCAAAAACAACTAATACAATCCCGTCATCCTGCGGGATGGCCCGTAAGGGTCTGGAACAAGGGAACACAACATGAGGATAGGAATTCAAGAACTGCTTGAAGCAGGTGTCCATTTTGGCCACCAAACCCGTCGTTGGAATCCGAAGATGAAGCCCTATATTTTCCGGGCACACAACGGAGTCCATATCATCGACCTCACCCAAACCGTCGACCAACTCCAGGCTGCCTGTAATTTTCTGGGCAACACCATTCGAGGTGGCGGCAAGATTCTTTTCGTGGGCACAAAAAAACAAGCCCAGCCCATCGTACGTGAGCTGGCCGAGACCCACAAACAACACTTTGTCACGGACCGTTGGTTGGGCGGCATGCTCACCAACCTCAAGACCGTAAAGCAGCGCCTCAAGCGCCTTAAGGAAATCGAGGCAATGGAAGAGGATGGCAGCATCGCCGGTTACGTGAAACAGGAGCAAGCCTCCATCCGCCGCGAAAAACAACGTCTCGTAAAGAACCTCGGCGGCATCCGCCACATGGACAGTACGCCGGACGCAATGTTTGTGGTGGATATCAAGCGCGAGCATAACGCCATCGCCGAAGCCCGCAAACTGCGCATCCCGATCGTGGCGCTGGTGGACACCAACTGCGATCCCGAGCTGGTGGATTACCCCATCGCCGGCAACGACGACGCCATCAAGGCCATTCAGGTCATTGCCGATGCCATTGGCGAAACTATTACGGACGCCAAGGGCGTACAAGCCGCTGCGGCTGATGAGCAACCCGACGAAGCCGCCCCGGCTGCTGAGCCTGCTGAGGCCACCCCGGCCCCAGCCGAGGAAGCTCCGGCTGAGCCCGCTGCTGAAGAAGCCGCCCCGGCGGAAGCCTAACTAAGCCCCAAGAGCTATCGGGCCAACCGCAATTCACCCTGCAACCATTTAGATTGATTAAAGAATATCATGGCTGACATCACTGCATCCCAAGTCAAAAAACTCCGCGAACAAACCGGCGCCGGTCTTATGGACTGCAAAAAAGCGCTCACCGAAAACAACGGCGACCACGAAGCCGCTGTCGAGTGGCTCCGCAAAAAGGGCGCGGCGACCGCCGAAAAGAAGGCTTCCCGCAGCACCTCCGAAGGCGTCATCGCCCGTCACCTGTCCGAAGACGGCAAGAGCGGCACGATCGTGGAGATCAATTGCGAGACGGATTTCGTAGCCAAGAACGAAAAGTTCCAGCAGTTCTGCGACGAGATTGCCGCAGGCTACGCTGCCGATAGCAGCGCGGATCTCGAGGAGCAACGCACCAAAGCCGTTGCTGAAATCGGCGAGAACATCCAGTTCACGCGCAATCAAAGCCTCAGCATTGATGGCCCCGGCGCGGTAACGGCCTACATCCATCACGGCGCCAAAGTCGGAGTGCTATTGGCCGTAGCTACCAACAAGGATGAGACGACCGGCACCGATGCGTTCAAGGAACTGCTCAGCGACATCACCCTGCAAATCACCGCCGCCAGCCCCGACGCGCTCGACCGCAGCCAGCTAGATCAGTCCAAGCTCGAAAAGGAACGCGAGATTGCCCGCGAACAATTCAAGGACAAGCCCGCCCAAGCGATCGAGAAAATTGTGGAGGGCAAGATCGAGAAATACTTCGCCGAAGTCTGCCTCGTGGATCAGGACTTCGTGAAGGGCGATATCTCCGTGAAAGATCACGTGGCCTCCGTGGCCAAGGAATTGGATGATGAAATAGTCATCCAAGCATTCCTCCGCTATCAAGTCGGCGAGACACAGGAAGACTAAACCCACTTTTTCCTAGGCGGCCCGCAATCTGCGGGCCGCTTTTTTTATGCATTCATTTGACGCGCAGGGGCATCAGATGGTAGACCCCATCTCCGGTGAAACGCACTGCCTCATCCCGCTCCAAGCCCAAATACAAACGGATCCTCCTCAAACTATCCGGCGAGGCCCTCGGCGGTGATACCGGCAACGGAATTTGCCCGGAAACCGTTTCCAGCATGGCCCGCCAAATCGGAGAACTCCGGGAACTCGGAGTCCAAGTAGTCATCGTAGTAGGCGGTGGCAACATCTTTCGTGGATTAGAAGGCGAAGGCGCGGGCATCGACCGAGCCACCGGCGATTACATGGGCATGCTAGCCACCATTATCAACGCCTTGGCCCTGCAAAACACCCTTGAGCAGCACGGCGTCGAAACCCGTGTCCAAACGGCCATCGAAATGAGCGAGGTGGCCGAGCCCTTCATCCGGCGACGCGCCGTGAGGCACCTTGAGAAAGGCCGCGTGGTAATCTTTGGCGGCGGCACTGGCAATCCCTACTTCACCACCGACACCGCAGCCGCCCTCCGCGCCAACGAAATCGGCGCCGAAGTAATCCTCAAGGCCACCAAGGTCGACGGCATTTACGACAGTGACCCGGAAAAGAACCCCAAGGCCAAGCGCTTCCGCGAGATCACCTATCTCGATTGCTTGCAAAAACAACTGCGCGTTTTGGATTCTACGGCCTTCTCACTCTGTCTGGATAATAAGATGCCTATCGTCGTGTTTGATCTCTTCAAGACACATAACATTCGGAACGTCGTGCTCGGAAAAAAAGTCGGCACCCTCGTCAAGGCCTAGCCCTCCCGGCAATTTTCCTTCCCACCGCCGCCGCCCCTCCCTAGACTGTCGATATGCCAGTCGATGAGATCCTCCTCAACACCGAGGAGAAAATGCAAAAAAGTGAAGAAGTGGTCGTGGCCGACCTCACTGGTGTCCGCACCGGCAAAGCCTCTCCCGCCCTCGTGGAAAACATCAATATCGAAGCTTACGAGGGCAGCAGCATGCGACTCAAGGAACTTGCCGCCATCACTACCCCCGAGATGCGCACCCTAGTGATTCAACCTTGGGACGCCTCAACCATTCACGCGATTGAAAAAGGTATCCAAGCTGCTAACCTCGGTTTCAACCCCTCGGTCGACGGCAAGCTCATCCGCATCAGCCTGCCGGACCTCAGCAAAGAGCGCCGCCAGGAAATGGTGAAATCAGCCCGCAAACTCGCCGAGGATGGCCGCGTCTCCATTCGCCACGTCCGCCGCGAAGCCATCGAGACACTCAAGACCGAGCAAAAAGCCGGCGACATCACCGAGGACGACCTCAGCCTCGGCGAAAAGGAAGTGCAAAAACTCACCGACGCGTACGTCAAAAAAATCGACGAACATCTCACCGCGAAGGAAAAAGACATCCTCACCGTCTAAAGAGTATCATGGAAAACGAAAGCTGCGAGACCGAGGCCAGCAAGCCCCAAAACCTCTTAGAAATGCTGCCCATCAAACAGGGCACCGATCAACTCTGCGAATCCATCGTCAACCAGGAAGGGTTCAAGGAACTGTACGCCAAGATCGACGCCTTTATCTCGGACGAAAAACTCAAATACGAATACAGCACCCTCAATGAACGTGGCGCGCTGCTCCAGCAGAAACAACAAGCTGGCGCCGAGATCACCGAGGAAGAAATCACCGCCTTCGAGCAATTGCGCACCGACTTCCTCGACAACAAAGCCGCCACCGACTTTCTCGCTGCTCAGGAAGAAGTCCAGCAGGTGCAGGATCGCATCCATCAAGTGATCGCGAAGACCTTTGAATTGGGCCGCGTGCCCGCTCAGGAAGACTTTGATTTCTGCAGTGACGGCTTCGGCGACTGCGGTTGCAGCCACTAACCGCGCCGTGAACACCCTGCCCCGCCGCCAATTCCTTTCCACCGGCGTCTTGGCTGGTGCCGCCACCGTGCTGGGCGCCCCGTTCCAGCGTACGGGCAAGCCCAAGCTGCGCCTCAGCCTGGCGGCTTATTCGTTCCGCAGTTTTTTCAAATATCAAAAAACTTCCGTGCGCGAGGTCGTCGATCGGCCGATGGACCTGTTCAAGTTCATCGACTTTTGCGCTGACCACGGCTGCGAAGGCACCGAACTCACTAGCTACTTTTTCCGGCACAACATCACGCCCAAATATCTGGCAGACCTTCGGCGGCATGCGTTTCTGCGCGGGGTGGATATCAGCGGCACCGCCGTCGGCAATAATTTTTCCCTACCCAAGGGGCCCCAACGCGACGCGCAAATTGCTTATGTGAAGCAGTGGATCGATCACGCCGCCCTGCTCGGCGCGCCGCATATCCGCGTCTTTGCCGGCCGCGAGGCCAAGGGCGTAGACCGTAAACAAGCCGATCAATGGGCCATCGATTGCCTGCGCGATTGCTGCGATTTCGCCGGCAAGCGCGGCATCTTTCTCGGCATTGAAAACCACGACAGCATTGGGTCAGCCAAAACGCTGATTGAATTTGTTGAGGCCGTCGACCACCCGTGGTTTGCCGTGAATCTGGATAGCGGCAATTTCCGCACCGCTGATCAGTATGCCGACTTTGCCGCCGCCGCGTCCTACGCGGTGAATGTGCAATTGAAAGTGGAATTGCGCATTGGCAACGAGAAGAAGGAAGCCGATCTCAAACGCTTTGCCGATCTGCTGCGCAAAGCCAATTATCAGGGCTACGTGGTGCTAGAATACGAGGCAGCCACAGATCCCTACAAAGCTGTACCGCCTTTGCTCAAGGAACTGCAGAACATCCTTGCCTAATTCTTTTCTGGTTAGATTAGGGGCCGGCCGAAGAGACAGATTCGCTCTCGCCCTTCACATGGGCATCAAACCAATTCACCATTTCAGCCAGCGTATGGCCAATGCTTTCTCGGGCTTGATAATTATGCGTTTCATGCGGTAGCAACACAATCCGTGCCTTGCCGCCATTGCCCTTGATCGCCCGGAATAAACGCTTGGTTTGCTCCGGCGTGGTGGCCGGGTTTTTATCATTCTCGCCGTGGATCAACAGCAACGGGTCCCGAATTTTCGGCACTGCCAAAAGTGGCGACATTTCTAGATAGGTCTCCGGCGCATCCCAGAGCGTACGGCGTTCATCCTGAAAACCAAATGGCGTCAGGGTACGGTTATATGCCCCACTACGCGCAATACCTGCCCGAAAAAGATCACTATTGGCCAGCAACATCACCGCCATAAACGCCCCGTAACTGTGCCCGCCCACACCCACGCGTTGCTGGTCGCAGACCCCCATCTTCACCACCGCATCAATCGCGGCCTCCGCATTGGCCACGATCTGTTCAGTAAATGTGTCATTGGCCATTTCCGGATCCCCTACAATCGGCATCGCCACCTGATCCAATACGGCATACCCCTGAAGAGCAAGAAAACGCGGGGAAGCTCCCGCAAAGCTAGAAAACCGATGCGGTGAATTGGAAACCTGCCCTGCCATACGTCCCTGTGTGTAGGCCCGCGGATACGCCCAAAGGATGGTCGGCAATGGCAACGGAGGATTTTTCAGATCGTAACCCGGTGGCAAATGCAGCATGCAGTTGAGCATCACGCCATCGGCACGTTCGTAGGTGATGAGTTTCTTCTGCACCTCCCGCAATGACTTCGCCGGGTCCTTGAATTCCGTCAGCGGCCGGCGCTCTAATTCTCCTACCTTACGCGAGTAATAATTAGGGTGCTCGTCCTCGGTCTCATGGCGCGTCACATATTCCGAACCATCATCACTCAACAACGCCACCACGGCCTCGTAGCTTTCCTCATCGCATTTGAACAAATGCTCGCGCTCAAACTTAACTAGATTGAGTTTATCCAAAAACGGCCGGTCGCCTTCCACTGAGGAGCCGTTGCCATTCAGGAAAATGGAATTGGAATGCACACGCATCGCCCGCTTGCCGTTGGGCAACTGCCGCATCAACGGGAAGCCCGGATGCTCATAACGCTCGTTAACCGAGTGACTCCACAACAGCCGATCGTCAATATCCGGATTATCTGGATCCACCAGCCACGTGTAGTACCAGTTGCGCGAGCTATCATATTCCCGTACCAAGGCCGTGTTCCGTGTTTCGCCCCAGTAGATTTTGGAAAACCGGTTTTCCAGGGTAGTTATCCGCTTGGGTAGACCCGTGAAAGGTGCTTCCAACATCATCACTCGGTCCCGGTTTTCCACCTCACGCGTCGGGTCGCCACCATCGAGTGCCTCAATCCAAACAATCGTCGCCGGCCCGGTCGGTCGCCAGTGATGCCCCCGCGGCTGCACTGGCACGCCACCCGCGGCCACATCCTCCGTAGCAGGTTGAATGGTCACGTGTTTCACTGAGGCCTTAAGATCCCACACCTCCGTGCTACGGGGAAAAAACTGGGCAGGCGATTGATAGGAATAAGGCGGATGAATCCGTTCCACCAACACATACCGGCCAAAGGGCGACACATCAAAGCTGCTGAAGATCGAGGGACGCCCCAAATTCTTTTGCCTGCCTGTCTTCACGTCCAGCAAGATCAACTGGGAGTTCAAATAGTAATCAAACAATTTTTCATCATGATCATTCTGCAGCAGGTCGGGATAAGTCAGCACCGGCGCTTCCTTGGGCCCCGTCTCCTGGACCACCGGCCCCACCGGAGCCCGCGGCGGCGTGGGCAGGTTACCGCGCTGTTTGGGGATGGATTGGCAAACCAAACCCTTGCTGTCCGGCAGCCATTGAAAGGTGCGGCCAGCGACCGCATTGAGCTTCACTTGTGGAAAGGATTTGATTTGGTGATTTTCCGCTTCGCCCACATGCAGGATCACCGATGCCCGGTCGTATTGCAAAAAAGCGAAGTGCTTTCCATCTGGCGACCATACCGGCAGGCTAAATCGCCGGCTGCCCGTGGGTAACCGCAATTGATGCCTCGCACCATTGGCTACCTCCCGCAATTCCATCCGGAAATAATACTGCGGCAACGCCGGGCCGTTGTTGACTGGATTCAGGCGAATGCCCGCCAAAGCCTGTACGCGGGAGGCCAAATCTTCAATCCGCCGAAACCGATACTGCTCCGCCACCAACAAATGCCGGCCATCTGGGCTCAAGGACACGCGCGGCATCGGCCGGGAGGCAAATAATTCCTCGGCCTCCTTGGGTGGTTTCAAATACTTCTGCTGTGCCCCGACCGGAACAGTCAATAAACACGTCAGAACAACAATGAAAACAAGCGGGTTCATTTCGTCGTAAGAAAAATCATTTCAGAACATTCCGTCTGCGGCAAGCCTCCTTGCCTCTCGCCGCCGACAGGGTTAGGTTCGACTGAACGATGCTCCGTGTTCTTCAGATTTTCTGCATAATTGCCTCAATTGCAGTAATTTGCACCTCCTGTCTCGGCTGGCCGGATGCCCCGCCGCCACCGCGGGAGCTGGTTCGAACCTTTGATGAAAGGAAACTCAATGCAATCGGCGTGGCCATTCACGAGGCGCGGTTAGAAAAATACCTGCCGGGCGGGGTGCTTTGGCTGGAGCGGCAGGGCGTGGCCTTTCATCGCGCTTACGGCATGGCCAGTACGCAGCCGGTAAGTGCAGTGGCGCAGGGCAACACGATTTATGATGCTGCTTCGCTCACCAAAGTTGTTGCCACCACGCCGGCCGTGTTGTTGTTACACGAGCGTGGGAAATTGAATATCAAGGATCCGGTTCGCAAGCATCTTCCGGAATTCACCGGGCAAGGCCGGGAATCCATCACCATCCGGCAGCTGCTCACGCACACCAGTGGACTGCGCCCGGATATTTCTGTGAACGGCTGGACCGGGCATCAGGAGTGCATTGCCAAGTGCGTCGTGGAAGTACCGCGCGCGGAGCCGGATGAACGCTTCATTTACAGCGACATCAATTTTCAATTACTGGATGAAATCGTCCGGCGCGTCAGCGGGAAACGGCTGGATGTATTTTGTACCAAAGAAATTTTCGAACCGTTGAAGATGTACGACACCGGCTACAATCCCCCCGTAACAAAGCACGCGCGCATTGCGCCCACCACGGTTACCGACGGTAAGGCACTACGCGGCGTGGTGCATGACCCGCGGGCGCGCAAGACCTCCGGCATTGCCGGACATGCCGGCCTGTTTACCACGGCACCGGATCTCGCGCGTTATGCGCGCATGTTGCTGCAGGCAGGCGAACTCGACGGGATACGATTGTTCAAAGCGGAGACGGTGCAATTGATGACCTCCGTCCAAACGCCCCCCACCCTGCCCGCGCGCCGCGGTTTGGGTTGGGATATTGATACGGGCTATTCCAGCCCGCGCGGGCACAAGTTCCCGCTCGGCTCCTTCGGCCACACGGGATTCACCGGCCCATCGCTTTGGATTGATCCATACTCGGAGACATTTGTGGTGTTCCTGTGCAATCGCGTGCATCCCACCGAACACGGCCCCAGCGTGGTGCCGTTGCGGCGAACCCTTGGCACGTTAGCAGCAGAAGCGGTGAAGGGGTTTGATTTTGAAAATGTCCCGGACGCTCTACACCCGTCGAAGCGGGACTAATATTTCACATCGGTTTCCTGCCAATCCTCTTTGGCCTCGGCCGGCACCTCGATGCGCAAGCCATCCTCCCACGCGTGAGCCTTGCGATTCACCACCAAGCCGCGCGGCAGCAGCTCGATTTCATGCCGGCGTCCTTTGCTGGTGGCATTGGCGTCGATGGGGAAAAAATCGAAGGTCACCGTCCCTGGCAGATACGTGAGGTCCGCATAAAACCAGTTACCGAAGGGCACGGATTGCGGCAGATGCACCGGATCGACGAAATTGGTTCTCACAGTTTCAAACCCCACCGGCACAGTATCGCCCGGAAATACCAGAGTGCAGTTGCGATACCCGCGCGCAGCCCAATCGATCACCAGCATAGGCGTTCCGTTGGCGTCGGTCTGAAAGGTGACCGTCCACGGGCCGTCCTTTTTGCGCATCCATTGGTCGAAAGAATACAAACCGATATAAATGATCACGGCGATCAGGGCCATTTTCACGGTAAAGCCTAGGATGTCATCATCCTTAGGCGGTGAATTATCGGAGGTTTCCTCGGCCATAAAAAAATCCCCCGCATTCTGCCGTGAAGCGGATGCGGGGGCAAGGTTGCGGGCGGTTTAATACTCGCGCTTCTTGGTAATGCCCGGTTGCGGCGTCGGATAGAAGCCATTCGCATCGGCTTTAACCGGCGCGGAATCACCTCCCAGTCCGACGAGCTTCTCAATCCCGGGCGCCAACGGATCGGCGTTGAGGGCGTCATCCCACATCACACGCTGACCAGTATGCGCGGCCATGCGGCCCATGTTGCACACCTGACTGGCAAGTGCACCGCGTTCGGCTTCGTTGTACGGCTTGTCATTGCGGATGGCGTCGAGCAGATCCTCCCATTCGTCCTGATAGGGATTGGTCTCGCGCGCCGGGAATTTCCACGTTTCGTTTTTCGGATTCGGCGTGAGGCCGGAGTACAACGTGCTGGGCGCGGGCCAGTGGCCGTTCTTGGAGAAGGTACCAAACCCCTTAGTGCCGTGAATGTAACTGGCAAACTCATTGTGGCAGCCCTCGATGGTCCGGCCGTAGTGCATGAGCTTGGTGCCGTCGGCGTAAGTGTATTCAACCGAGTAGTTGTCGAAGTTCTGATCCACGTATGGCTGGCCCTGACGGTTCTTAGTGAAGTGCTTGCCGCCGGTGGCTTGCGCCATGATCGGCCAGGTCCATTTATCGAGGGACCCCATCACGTTGAGCGCATCGCCACCGGTGTGTTCCGGATCGCCCATGGCAGCGGCTTTCATCCAGCAGCATTCGTCGATGTTGTGAATGTAGTAATCGTTGAAGCAACCGCCACTGGCCCAAATGAAACTGTGGAAGCGGCGGATCTGCCAGCGGATTTCCTCAAGGTCCTTGTACTCATTCCGGAGTTTCTGCGGGATGGACCGCGCGGACGCCACCGGACCGTGCATACGGTAGCTGCGCATGAGCACCACATCGCCCACGGCACCTTCCTGAATCTTGTCCGCCATCGCGCCGCGCGCGCGGCTGTGACGGCACATAAGGCCCACGCCCACCTTCAAGTTTTTCTGCTTGGCCATCTTGTTAATCTCAAGGATCTGCTTGGTACCATAGCCATCGGCGGTCACGGGTTTTTCCATGAACACATTCACGCCCCGCTCCACAGCGTATTTGTAGAACACCCAGCGAAAGGCCGGCGGCGTGGTGAAGATGGCCACATCGCCCTTGTCGAGATTGCTGATGGCTTCCTTGTAGGCCTCAAAACCAATGTAGGCGCGCTGGGGCAAACCGTTTTTGCCGGTCTTGCCGAGATCCACCTTCTCCTTATGCTTTTTGGAAAGTCCGTTAAGGCTGCTCTTGAGTTTGTCCTCAAAAATATCCGCGGCAGCCACGAGCTTGGTGGGGCCGTGTCCGGCTGAAACGGACAACGCGTTACTGGCGGCGCCTGTGCCCCGGCCGCCAGCACCCACGAGCGCCACCTTCACGGTGTCGTTGACGTTTGCGTGCACGTGCGGAATGGCCACGCCGGCCAGCGCGGAGGCTCCGGCTACTTTGCCAGAGGTATTGATAAATTCACGACGGTTGGGCGTCTCGGATGAATTGAAATTCTTGGGCTTCGCCATACGCCAATGGTCAGCCACAGTATTCCGGGCGTCAACCCCTACTTTGCCTTCAACACAGCCTGCATGGCCTCGGCGATGTTGGGTGTCTCGAAATGCGCATCCTGATGCGTCTTGGCATACCCGGCCAGAGCGCCGGTGAGGCGGTGGATAATCTCTTGATGGGCGGGGGATTCGAAGAAGTTTTCCATCTCATCCGGATCCTGTCCCAGATCGAAGAGCCACGGCTTGCCGCTGGCGGCATAAACCAGTTTATAGCGGTCGGTCACCGCGCAGAGCCAGCCTTCGGCACTTTTGGACGAGCGCAGGATAGCAATGTCATCCCAATCCTCACCCCGCACCTGAGTGAAAAGGCTATCGGCATTTCGGCCATCAACCTTGAGGCGATGCTGCACCTCCATGAGACTGGTTACAGTCGGCAGGAAATCAATGCAACTCAACGCCTCTTTCACCACCGTACCCGGTGGTACTTTGCCGGGGCAATACAACAAAAAAGGAATACGCGCCGAACCCTCAAAGGGAACGCCCTTGTTCAAGCGGCCGTGTTCGCCGCAAAGATCTCCGTGATCGCTAGTGAAGACAATTAGGGTTCGCTCCAGCTGCCCATTACGGCGTAGTGTTGATAAAATGCGGCCGATGTTGTCATCCAGACATTTCACCATTCCATAATACTTAGGCATAAGTATCCGCACAGTATCCGCAGTAATCTTTGGTGCTTTTGCTGCCCACACCGGCGTTTGCGCACGAGTCTTATTAACCGAACGAGGGATCGGCACCTCAACGTGGTCGTACATAGTGTCGTACGGGGCTCTGACGGTGTTTGGCCCATGTGGATCTGGATAACTCACCATGTAACAAAACGGCTGCCCTTTTTTTGCATTCACAAAGTCGATTAACTTATCGGTCAGCCAATCGGTGGCAAAGGTCTCCTCATTCGCATCATCAAGAGCATAGTTCGGTTCACCGTTTTTACGGGCACCAACTTGCGGTCCATCCTTAGAATCAGTAAATTTTTTCCAGTGACCGCGATTAAACATAAAACGGTTGTCCTCCCACCCGAACTGCCGAGCTGGTCCCCATTGCGGTTTTCCCTCTCCATCGAGATGCCATTTACCCGCGTAGCCGGTGGCGTATCCATGCCGGCGTAGTATTTCAGCAAAGGTCACGATCCCATTATCCAAAGGAATGCCGTTGGTGCTGACAGGCGTCTTATGAGGATATAATCCGCTCATAAATGCCGCCCGCGACGGCGAGCACACGGGGGTGGTGGCATAAAAGCTAGTAGCGATGGCTCCGTGTTGGGCAATCCAATCGATATTGGGCGTTTGCACAATTTTACCGCCATAACAACCCAGCGTCTTGAAATGATGTTCGTCGGTTTGGATCACCAACAAATTGTACGGCTTGGCGACCGATACAAACGCCGTGGCGCACAGAAGGAAAAATAAACGCATGCCGGAGCCTAATCGCTCCCGAAATAAGAAACAAACCGATTCCCTAAACCAATTGACGCGTGGGTCGGGCCAGCTTTTGGACGCTCTTCACCAAATCGCGACGACGCAGCCATTCATCCAGTTGATGGACCGGCACCCAGCGCCGGGAACGCCGGGCCTTTTCCGGCCAACGCCGCAGTTGTTTGGCCACCCGCATCGGATACAGGTCTAGCGTCCAGCGAGCCCGATCCAATCGCACGCGACGGCCATTACGAATTTCCCCCAGCACACCCGCCTCTTCGTAGGCCTCCTCTAACGCCGTACGCTTCTTACCCAAGCGCGGAATCAGATTCCCCTTAGGCAAACCCCATCGATTTTTTTTGGTGGAAACCAACAGCACCTCGCGAAACCCCTTGCGAGTCCGAGTGGCCACCACGCCAGTCTTAACCGCTTTTTTCAAAACACCTCCTGCCATGCAAGCTACCATAAAGACCACCAAAAAATCAATCTCTTACCAGTAACCCAAATTGTAAAGAGCAAGGTGGAATCCGTCCCTTTTCAAACTCCCGTGACGGTTCGCTCAGTTCTTTGGCGGACGCGGCATGGGCGCGTTGGTCTCCTTCAGCCACGCCGTAAGCTTATCGTTCAGGGACTTCGCCAGTTGCGGTTTGTCCTTTGCGCGATTATTCGTTTCGCCAATGTCACCAACTACGTCGTAAAGCTCTAGCGATTGATCGTCGTAATTGCGGATAAGCTTCCAGCCGTTGCTAGCCACCACCGCGCCGCCGAGGCGGTTGCCCATGTGCCAAGCGTAGTTGGGGAAATGAAAAAATATCTCACTACGTTTCATCCCACCTCCGGGATTATGCGGGGCTTTTTGCTTAAGCAGCGGCAGAATACTCTCACCATCAATGGGTGCCTTCCCCGGTTTGAGACCTGCCACCTCAAGGAAGGTGGGGAAAAAATCCATGCTAACCACCGGCCATTCGCAGGTTGTTCCTGCTTTCACCTGCCTTGGCCAGCGTACAATCATCGGGACACGAATCCCCCCCTCATATAGGTGCCCTTTAGATTCGCGCAATGGCCGACAATCGCTCACGCCCGCAAAACCACCATTATCGCTGGTGAAAATTAGGAGTGTATCCCTCGCCTCACCCATTGCCTCCAGTTCAGCCAACAACCGCCCGATTGAGGCATCCATTGCCTCGATCATTGCGCCGTATCTTGTATCGTTCAGTCCGGGCCCTTTACGATTCTCATATTTTTTGAGCAACGCCTCAGGTGCTTGCATCGGCCAATGTACGGTATAAAACCACAAGTGCGTCATCCACGGTTGATCTTTCTTTGCGCGAACAAATTTGATTGTTTCGTCGACCAAACGATCCGGTAAATACTCGCCTTTGGGCCCGTCACTCAGTTCAGCGTTGCGGTATGGTGAAAAGAAGCTCGGCGGACCACCATACGAAGTGCCTCCGATATTTACGTCAAACCCCTGACCCGTGGGAGATAACTTATTCGCCACCCGGCCACCTTGCGCCACGCTTGGGGCAATGTGCCATTTTCCAAGGAACGCATTCACATAACCCGCCTCACTCAGTCGCTCGGCAATAGTCACGTACTCCGTATCTAGTTGGCCGGTAAGCTTAGCCGGTTGAGGTCGATTATCTTTTGGAAAAAACATTCCTGGCAAATGCGTCGTCAACCCAATCCGCGCTGGGGCCTGCCCCGTCAGCACCGCGCACCGCGTGGGGGAACACACCGGTGCCGCAGCGTAAGCTGAAGTGAAACGCATTCCTTGCTCTGCCAAACGGTCTAAGTGCGGTGTCTCAACGAGTTTATTCCCTTGGCATGCCAAATCCATCCAACCCAGATCATCCGCCATGATAAACAGAATGTTTGGTTTGGAATCCTTGGCCGAAACAATATTGGCCACAACCAGAAAAACAAAAATCCAACGATGCATTTGAAAAGAAGATTATGGCTGTTCCGGTGGGCGATGGGAAGGAATCTGCGCCTTAAAATCACCTAAGCTATGCCAGTGGAGTCGCTTGTTTAAGTCGACTTCTGTAACGGCAACCGTCCCCCATTCCTT
>Ga0160423_10002204_pt1 | contig 16324 bp, 11 predicted proteins | sample CRUFie14St8metaG_FD_108191 | JGI IMG/M metagenome (GOLD analysis project Ga0160423, IMG submission 108191) | Marine microbial communities from the Costa Rica Dome - CRUD Field 142mm St8 metaG | ecosystem: Environmental > Aquatic > Marine > Oceanic > Photic zone | place: Costa Rica: the Eastern... | reverse complement strand
TTTCCGATCCGAAGCAGCAACAGCAGCTGATGACGATCATTCTGCGTGATGTTGTCCGGCTCGACCGTTTGATCAGCGATATTTCCCGTGCCAGCCGTCTTGATAATGAGATGGCAACAGAATTGGCCCGCCGCATCGATCTGCGTGATCTGGTGGAGAGCTTTGTCACGGCCCGGCAGGCGACAACTGAAACGCACAAATTGCGCTTTGTCGCCGGAGACAACGAGGTTCCGGTGATGGTTCAGGATGGCAGGATCGTGCAGATACTGGATAATCTGCTTGGCAATGCAGTGTCCTTTGCGCCGGCGGGCACCAGCGTCGATTTTACCGTCAGCCTTGCCGATGATGGCAGCGCCTGTCTTGAAGTATGCGATCAGGGCCCCGGCATCCCCGAGGGTCGGTTGAATGAGGTCTTCAACCGGTTCTATTCGGAACGGCCAGAGGGCGAGGCCTTCGGTGAACATTCAGGCCTTGGCCTGTCGATCGCACAGCAGATTGCCCAGGGCTATGGCGGTGATCTGGTCGCCAGCAATCGCGACGGGGCCTGTTTCACCCTGACCTTGCCGCGTACTGAAATATAGACCGATGGGCTGTCGGCAAGCCTGATAATTACTGCTACGATAGGCACATGCTGGAAAGTGACTGCAGATTGATTCTTCTGACCGGGGCGTCGGGTTCAGGCCTGTCCACGGCATTGAAGGTGCTGGAAGATAACGGTTTCATGGCGGTGGACAATATGCCCATTGCCCTGATCGACCAGCTGGTTGCGCTTGTTCTGGAAACCGACCAGCGTAACCTGGCCATCGCGCTGGATGCCCGCACGACCGGATTCTCGACCGAGGCGATTTCTACACTTGTGCGCAATCTGCGCGACCGATTTGGCAGTCGGTTTTCTGCCGTCTATGTCACCGCCAGCCAGGATGATTTGCGCCGACGCTTTAACGCGACACGTCGCCAGCACCCGCTGGCCGAAGGACTGCCGCTTGCTGATGCGGTAGAGACAGATTTGCGGAACATGGATGCGTTGTCGCCGCTGGCCGATCTGCATATTGACAGCAGCGGGATGAAGCCGGCGGAGATGCGCCTTCAGCTGTTATCTGCGCTCGACCCGACAGCGAATTTCAAACCGAAAGTGCAGATCACCAGCTTTTCCTACCGGCGGCGTCTTCCCGAACATACGGACCTGGTGCTGGATATGCGCTTTGCCAGAAATCCGCATTGGGAACCGGAACTGCGCGGCTTTACCGGGCTTGATCCTGACATCGATGCCTTTCTGCAGGCAGATATGGCGGTGCAGCAGGTGATCGAAAGCTTCAGATCCATGCTCGGAACCATGCTGGAGCGCATGACGGAAGAGGGCAGGCCGTTGCTGAATATTGCGTTTGGCTGTACGGGTGGCCGGCACCGGTCGGTATGGGCGGCGGAAACAATCGGCGGTTGGCTGCAGGCGCAGGGTTACCAGGTGATCATCACCCATCGGGAAATTTCGGCTGAAAGCTGATCTTCTGTCTGTGCCGCTTGCCAATGTGGTGTCAGAAGGGGGCGGTAAAGTTGAAGGTTTTAATTGCTGTTCATATCTGATACCTACTCCCGTCACTCCAAACATTTGCAGGATTACCGATGTCGACAGATTATATCGTAGCTGACCTTGGGCTCGCCGACTGGGGGCGCAAGGAACTGTCTATTGCTGAAACCGAAATGCCGGGCCTGATGGCGCTGCGTGATGAATTTGGCGCATCAAAGCCGTTGAAAGGCGCGCGGGTCGCCGGATGTCTGCATATGACCGTGCAGACGGCTGTCTTGATCGAAACCCTCGTTGCCCTTGGCGCCGATGTGCGCTGGTCCTCGTGTAACATCTATTCGACACAGGATCAGGCTGCTGCCGCGATTGCCGCTGCAGGCGTGCCGGTATTTGCCAAGAAGGGTGAGACGCTTGCCGAATATTGGGAATATGTCGACCGCACCTTTGCCTGGGGTGATGGCGGCACCGCCAATATGATCCTTGATGATGGCGGCGATGCCACAATGTATATCCTGCTTGGCGCCCGTGCCGAGGCCGGCGAAGATGTGCTGGCCAACCCGACAAGCGAGGAAGAGGAATTTCTGAAGGCCCAGCTGCACAAGCGGCTGGCGGAAAGCCCCGGCTGGTTCACCCGTCAGCGGGACGCCATCAAAGGTGTGTCGGAAGAAACCACGACAGGTGTGCTGCGTCTCTATCAGCTTGCCGAGGCAGGCGGTCTGCCATTCCCGGCAATCAACGTGAACGACTCCGTCACAAAGTCGAAATTCGACAACCTCTATGGGTGTCGCGAATCGCTTGTTGATGGCATCCGCCGTGCGACTGATGTGATGCTGGCCGGCAAGGTCGCCGTGGTCGCCGGTTATGGCGATGTCGGCAAGGGATCAGCCGCATCGCTGCGTCAGGGTGGTGCCCGTGTGATGGTGACGGAGGTCGATCCGATCTGCGCATTGCAGGCAGCCATGGAGGGGTATGAAGTCGTCACCATGGAACAGGCTGCACCAAAGGCAGATATTTTTGTCACGGCAACCGGCAACCGTGATGTGATCACCATGGACCATATGCGCGAGATGAAAGACCGCGCCATCGTCTGCAATATCGGGCATTTCGACAATGAAATTCAGGTGTCGTCCCTGCAGAACATGAACTGGTCCGAGATCAAGCCGCAGGTTGACGAGGTGGAATTCCCCGATGGCAAGCGGATCATCATGCTGGCAAAGGGCCGTCTGGTGAATCTTGGCTGCGCGACCGGGCATCCTTCTTTTGTGATGTCCGCCTCCTTTACCAACCAGGTGCTGGCGCAGATGGAATTGTGGAACGAAGGCGACAAATACGAGCGCAAGGTCTACACATTGCCGCGCCACCTTGATGAAAAGGTTGCCGCGCTTCACCTTGCAAAGGTTGGCGCAACCCTGTCGCAGCTGAGTGCGGACCAGGCTTCCTATATCGGTGTCGAGGAACAGGGCCCGTTCAAGAGCGAGCAATATCGTTACTAGTCGCATGCGCGATTTGGCGATCTATCTTCAGGACCCGGCCGCAACAGCACGGCTGGGTCTTTTGCTTTCTGCCCACCTGCATGCAGGCGATGTGGTGGCACTTGAAGGCACGCTGGGTGCCGGAAAGTCGGTTCTGGCGCGTGCCGTGATCAGCACCCTGTGCCCGCAGGAAGATGATATCCCCAGCCCGACCTTTACCCTTGTCCAGACCTATGAGCCGGACAATATGCCGGTGATCATGCATTTTGACCTGTATCGGCTCGATGCACCGGAAGAGGCGCTGGAACTGGGTATTGAAGATGCCTTTATCGATGCGGTATCGCTTGTTGAATGGCCGCAGCGGCTTGCCGGTTATTTGCCGCGATCGGCATTGACCATTGCCCTGTCAGACGGTGACAGTGACACCAGCCGCCGCGCCAGACTGCATGGTGGTGCGCGCTGGCAGCCGGTACTGGAAGCGCTGGCCACGCAATTCCGGCAAGAGGGCTGAACCCGGCCCGCATGGCCACTGGACAATATGGTCTGTGTCTGACCGTCCTCACAGGAATTTGTTGTAACTGGTCTTATCGGGACAGCCGTCTGCTTCTATAGTGGCTGTATGACATCCCCATCCCGACAAGCTGTCTATAATATTGCTGCTGGCATGCCCTTTGCCACGACGCTGGCCGGCGGCATCTGTCAGCTTGCCGGGGATGCGGAAACGCTTGCGCGCGCCACCATCATGGTGCCGTCACGCCGAGCGGCACAGGCGTTGCGTGCTGCCTTTCTGGAGATTCAAAAGGGCAAGGCCACGTTGCTGCCACGCATCGAACCGCTTGGCGATGTTGCCGAGGACAGCCCCGAATTACTGGTCATCCCTGAAATTGACAGCCTGTGCCCGCCGGCGATCAATCCATTGCGGCGGCAGTTGACGCTGGCGCGTCTGCTGCGCGGCTTTGCGCTTGGCGGCGTGGCGCCGACACCGCCGCAAACGGTGATGCTGGCAGAATCCCTTGGCCGGTTGCTGGATGCGCTTTGCAACGCTGATGCCGCGCCAGCACAGCTGCGCGATCTTCTTCCCGACAGGTTTTCGGCCCATTGGCAGGATATTCTGGCATTGCTGACCATTCTGATCGACAGGTGGCCGCAGATTCTCCAGGATAGCGGCGAAATTGATGCCGCCGACAGGCGCAACCGGCTGCTGCGCCTGCGCAGCGCGGTTTGGCGTGATACACCGCCGCAGGATCTGATTGTCATCGCCGGTTCCACCGGTACCTTTGCTGCCACGCGTGAACTGATCGGCTGTGTTGCGGCCCTGCCAAACGGGCATGTCGTGCTGCCGGGCCTCGATGCCGCGGCGGCGGATAACTGGCAGGATATCCGTCAGGATGCCGGCCACCCGCAGCATCAGCTGTCGGTGCTGCTGGACAGTCTGGCGCTGGCCCCGGGTGATGTACAACCATGGCCCCATGGTGCTGACATGCCGCAAGCGACCTTGTTGCGTCAGGCGCTGATGCGTGAGGTATTCAAGCCTGCTGCCCTGACCGCCGACTGGCGCCAGCTTGGCAGCACACATCCTGAACTGGGGCGGGATGCGCTGGCGGGCTTGAGTGTGATTGCCGCGCCAAACCGCGCGGTCGAGGCGAATATCATTGCGCTTGCCATGCGCGAGGTTCTGGAAACGCCGGAAAAGACCGCGGCGCTTGTAACCCCGGACCGACAGCTTGCCGAAGCGGTTATTACAGCCCTGCAACGCTGGCAGATCAACGTCGATGACTCCGCTGGCCGGCCGCTGTCTGAATGCAGTGCGGGCGGCTTTCTGATGCTGCTTGTCACCATGATTGCCGAAGACTTCGCTCCTCTGCCAGCTTTGGCGTTCCTGAAACACCCCATGGTGGCAGGGGGACTGCCGCCTGCCATGTTCCGCAGGCATGTGCGCGACCTCGAATGCTGTGTCTGGCGTGGGTATCGCCCGCCCCCGGGCCTTGACGGGTTGCTGTCCCGCCTGCCGCCAGACAGCGACCTGCATGATTTTGTGAACCGGCATATTGCCGCCCCGCTGGCCGAGCTTTGCGCGGTCTGGAACGGCACGCTGCCGACCCTTGCCGATCTGTCATCCTGTCTTGGGCGTGCGGCCGAACGCATGGCATCTCGCCGGTTGCAGGATGATGGCAGCATTGACGAGGCGGACGGGGCAACCGCCATCTGGGATGGCGATGATGGCCGGGCTGCGGCTGATTTGCTGCGGGCACTGGTTGTCGAGGGGGATGTGTTCGAAGCGGATAACATGTCCTTTCCGCAGATTCTGAAAAGCCTGATGGAGAGCAAGACCGTCAGGGGCAGCTGGCAGGCGCATCCGCGTCTTGCCATTCTTGGGCCGGTTGAAGCCCGCATGCAGAGCGCTGACCGGCTGATCATTGCCGGGTTCAATGAAGGCAACTGGCCACCACGCCCGGAAATTGATCCCTGGATGAATGGCGAAATGCGTCAGACAGCCGGCTTGCAGCCGCATAACTGGCGTACCGGGCTCAGCGCGCATGATGTCTGGATGGCGGTCTGCGCGCCAGAGGTGATGGTTACCCGCGCGATGCGTGACGGGGATTCGGTCACCACGCCAAGCCGCTGGTTGCAACGGCTGGAAGCGGTTCTTGCTGCCCTGCAGATCACCGATGCGCTGGATCGCGGCGCGCTGATGACTTCACGGCTGGCAGCGCTTGCCCCGTTGCCACCACTGGCACCTGTCCGCCGTCCAGTCCCCTGTCCACCGGTGACGGCACGCCCGCGCCGTTTCTCGGCAACTGAAATTGATGACTGGATCAGTGATCCTTACAGCATCTACGCCAAGCGTATTCTGAATTTGCGGCCGCTGGACGATATTGACCGCGCACCGGATGCCGCGCTGCGTGGCAATATTGTGCATGATGCGCTGGCGGCTTTTGTCAAAGAATATCCCGAAGGCCCGCTGCCCGATGATGCGCTGTCACAGCTGCGCCAATTTGGCAGAACATTTTTTGAACCATTCTGGCAGATCCCCAGTGTGCGCGTTTTCTGGTGGCCGGCATTTGAGCTGCTGTCATCCTGGTTTGTTGAAACCGAGCGGCGACGGCGCGCTGACCTTGCCCGAGCTCATGTGGAAATTGACGGCAAGCTGGCGATTGACGCGCCGGCAGGGCGGGCAGAAATCAAGGCGCGGGCGGACCGGATTGACCAGTTGGCTGATGGCGGGCTGGCCATTCTGGATTACAAAACCGGCAGCGTGCCAAAACCGGCCGACGTTGAGGCGGGCCGCCGCACCCAGCTTTTGACCGAGGCTGTGATTGCGGCTTATGGCGGGTTCGATGCGATTGCCGGTGACGATATTGCGGCGATGCAATATTGGAAACTGGCAGGCCGGCGCGGCGAGGCAGGGCTGATTGTCGATGTGATGCCGGATGGGTGGGATGTTGCGGCCGCGCACGATAATCTGGCGGCGCTGGTTGCCAGCTTTGATGACCCCGATATGGCTTATGCCAGCCTTCCGGACCCGTCAACGCGGCTGCCCTATGCGCGCTATGATCACCTTGCGCGGGTTGAAGAATGGCTGCCGGTGGAATCCGCCAGCGACGAGGTGACGCGCACAGAATGGCCGGTGCCTGCCGCTGGTCGTCTGGCAGACAGCAAGGTCGATGATATCGACCCTCAGATTGCCGGGCAGGCGTCAGGCCAGCAGGCAGCCGCCTCGGATCCCGGTGTGTCGGTGTTTGTTTCGGCGAATGCCGGCACTGGCAAGACCAAGCTGCTCACCGACCGGGTCTTGCGGCTGATGCTGGATGGCGCACCGCCCGAGAGCATTTTGTGTGTGACCTATACGCGCGCTGCTGCCGCAGAAATGCGCAACCGGATTTCGGTGCGGCTTGCCTCATGGACGGTGATGACAAGCGAGGATTTGCGCAGCGACCTCGCGCGGATGGGGATCGCGGTACCCTCGCAACTGGTGTTGCAACGCGCGCGCAGCCTCTTTGCCGAAATTCTGGACAGTGACGACGGCCCCCGCATGGAAACCGTCCATTCCTTTTGCCAGTCCGTTCTGCGCCGCTTTCCGATCGAGGCCGGGATCGTGCCAAATGCCGAATTGGCGGACGAGCTGGAACAGGCGCGGTTGAAGGCACAGGTGCGCGAAACGCTGATGCAAAGCCCGTTGCCCGAGATGGCGCGTGCCATTGCCACCCTTGCCGAGCAGACGGGCGAGAGCAGTGCCGAGGAACTGCTTGCCAATCTGATGCGGGCGGAAAGGCGGATTGGCGCGCCGGATATCCTGCAGGCACTCGATACCCACTTTTCCGAGAGTTGCGGCATTGCAGCGGACAGTGATGCAGATACGCTGCTGGACCGGGCGGTCGCGGCACTGGATATGGAACAGCTGCGCCAGGCGGCAATGGCGCTTGCTGCAAGCGATGTCAAAACGCATGTGAATCGCGCCACGCTGATCACCACATGGCTTGGTGAGGATGATCTCGGCAGACGGTTCCATATCGATCTGCTGGTCACGGCCTTGTTCACAGACGGCAGGCCACTTGCCGAACGAAGCCTGTCAAACAAGGATATCCGTGCCGCCTTCCCGGACATTCTGTCGGTGTTGCAGGGCGCGCAGGATGCGCTCGCCAGCTTTGTTACGACGCGGATCAATTTGCGCTGCCGCGATCTGACGACCGCGCTCTACACCTATGGGCATGCCTTTCACCAGACCTATACCGCCCTGAAGGCCCGTCTGGGCGTGCTGGATTATGACGATTTGATTGCCCTGACCAACCGCATGCTGTCGCGCAGCGACGCTGCCGACTGGGTCGCATGGAAGCTGGATAGTGCGATCCGCCATATGCTGGTTGACGAGGCGCAGGACACAAGCCCGGCGCAATGGCAATTGCTGCGCCGCCTGAGTGATGCCTTTTTTGACAGTCCGGTAGACGATCCCGAAACGCGCCGTACCCTGTTTGTTGTCGGTGACTTCAAACAATCCATCTATTCCTTCCAGGGGGCCGATCCCGTGGTTATGGGGGCGGTTCGGCTGGACTTGCAGGAGCGGGCAAAGGCGTTGCGGCATCCCTTGCGTGATGTTGCGCTTGATGTCTCGTTCCGTACCGCGCAACCGGTCCTTGATCTGGTGAACCGGGTCATGCAGGGGTTGGAGGGCATCACCGATCCGCCCCGTCTGCCTGACTTTCTGGCGCACAGGTCTGCACGGCCGAAGGCGGGTGGTTTTGTCGAGATCTGGCCGGTAACGCGGGTGGCGGCGGACACTGCGCCCTTGCCGGGATTTGCCCCGCCGCCGGTTATTGTACCGCAGGATGCGGCGGCACAGGCGGCGCATGAGGTGGCTGCGCGCATCGCGGGCTGGATGGGGACGCGGCGCCTGTCTTCCGGCCAGATGATGCAGCCTGGCGATGTGATGATCCTGCTGCGCAAAAGGGATCGCTATTACCAGCTGCTCCTGGCGGCGCTGCAACGCGCCGGGCTGCCGGTGGCCGGTGCCGACCGGATGACCCTGTGTGACCAGATAGAGATCATGGATTTGCTGGCACTGGGGGATGTCGCATTGTTGCCGGATGACGACCTGCAGCTTGCAACAGTGTTGAAATCACCGCTGTTCGGCATGGATGAGGATACCCTCTTTGATCTGGCCAGCCAGCGCGACAAGGCCACGCTGTTTGCGCGGCTTATGGCGCATGCCGGGGCAGAGTCACAGCTGGGCCGCATGGCCACACGCCTGAAGCGCTTTTGCGACATGGCGGACAGGGTTTCGGTCTTTTCCTTTTTCAGCACTGTTCTGGGTGAAAGCCGGCAGGATTTCCGTGCCCGGCTGGGTGGCGCGGTGGATGAATCGCTGGATCATCTGCTGACACGCGCGCAGGAATTCGGCAATGGCGGCGGCGCGTCACTCACCGAATTTCTGGCGCTTGTGCGGGGCAGTGGTGGCGATGTGCGGCGCGATATGGATACCGCCGCTACCAATGAAATCAGGGTCATGACGATCCATGGCGCCAAGGGGCTCGAGGCACCGGTGGTTGTTTTGCCTGACATGCTGCGCGCCAGCAACAGCCGTGACCGCCTGATTGCCGATCAGGAAAGTGGTTTTGTCTATTGGGCGCCTTCAGCCGGCGGCAGGCCATCCTTTGTCAGTGATGCAAAGAATGATGCCGACAGCGCCGCACGCAAAGAGGAAAACAGACTGCTCTATGTGGCGCTGACGCGCGCACGCGACGGGCTTGCCATTGGCGGCTGGGAGGCACCATATCGCCGCTTCATGAAAGAAAGCGCCTATCAGATCATTGCCGCTGCCGCTGCGGACATGGACGGCTTCACGCCTGATGCAGACGGTATTCTGCAATATGTCAGTACGGTCGAAACGGTAAGTGAGGCCATCGCTGAAAACATCCCGCCAGCCCCGCCTGTGGAATCTGCGGCCCCCGACTGGCTGGCACAGGCTGCGCCTGCCGAACCGCATCCACCGCGTCCGTTGCGCCCGTCCATGCCCGATGCCAGCACGATGGCGGCGACGGCCCCCGGCACCGCCCTTTTGGCCGCGTCACAGGCGTTGACGCGGGGACGACTGGCGCACCGGCTGTTTGAGGTCTTGCCTGCCCTGCCATCGGACAGGCAGCAGGATGCTGCGCAGAGGATAATTGCCGGTGAAGCAGATCTGCCCGCAGATACAGGACAGCAGATTGTCAGCGATGTGATGCGGGTCATGGCGATGCCTGAACTGGCGGCTCTGTTTGGCCATGACGCGCTGGCCGAGGTGTCTGTCAGCGGGGTGGTTGCCGGCAATGGTGTGGCCGGCCAGATTGACCGGCTGCATGTTGGTCCGGACCGTGTTCTGATTGCCGACTTCAAGACCGGCCCGATGCCGCCGACAGCGCCGCCAGCCTATATCCGGCAGCTGGCCCTTTATGCGGCGCTGCTCGAACAGATTTATCCGGACCACCAGATTGTCACCTGGCTTGTCTGGACCGAGGCAACCGCTGTTCAGGAAATTTCCGAAAGCGCGCGCATGGATGCGTTGACGGCGCTTGTTTCTGCGGCCGGTGCTTGACGCTTACCTGGCTTGTGCCTACTTTCATAACGCTGGGCCGGACAGCATGGCCCGGCAAATCCAAAAAAACGGGGACCAACCAAAATGGCGACGACAAAAACGACCGATAGCGATTTTTCCTCTGACGTCCTGCAGGCTGACAAGCCTGTATTGGTGGATTTCTGGGCAGAATGGTGTGGTCCGTGCAAGGCGATCGGCCCTGCTTTGGAAGAAATCAGCGATAATAAAGGTGATGCAATTTCGATCATCAAGCTGAATATCGATGAAAACCCGCTCACCCCGCAGCAATATAATGTGCGTGGCATTCCCACCCTGCTTATTTTCAAGGGTGGCGAGGTTGTCGCTGAAAAGGTGGGCGCTGTGCCAAAATCACAGCTGGAAGCCTGGATCGATTCCACAATCAGCTGATCGCTGTCTGGTGTCTCCCCGACGCTGCACACACAGTCAATCAGTCAGGCAAAGTGCCGTTTTCCGCCAATATATAACCGGCCAGATAGAGCGATCCGCAAATCATGACGGGTCGCCTGCCGGCCCCTTCCATTGTTGCGATGGCAGACAGTGCAGCGGCCACTGATGCTGCGGGGCGTACCTTTTCAAAAAAGGGTACGGCGGCGCTGGTCAACGCTTCGGCAGACAGGCTTGCCGGCTGGTCCGGAATGGACACGCAATGCAGTGAGGCCGCAAGCGGTGCGATCTTTTCAAGAAATTCCTCGGCCGGGCGGGTATTCAGCGCCCCGGTGATAAAATGCCATCTGTCCGCCTCGGACAGGGTGGGCAGGGCAGCCGCCAGCGCCGCTGCGCCATGGGCATTATGGGCCCCGTCAACCCACAGCGCCTGCTGCGGTACCAGCCGCGTCAGCGATCCATCATCAAGCCGTTGCAGGCGTCCTGGCCAGCTGGCATATGCGCTGCCGGTGCCAGCAAGGTCCATATCAAGCAGGGGCAAGGCATAATGCAGGGCGGCAGCGGCAAGCGCTGCATTCTGTTGTTGGTGGGCGCCCTTCAGTGACGGTGCTGATAGCTGGATGGACTGGCGAATAGCTTGGCGAGCGGGATGGCGCAGAGGTTCGTGCAGGGGCGCGCGTTCAAGCGTCAGCTCGAGCGCGCCGGACTGGCCCTCATGAAAATCAAACTCACGGCCCATGGCGCGGACCGATGTGCCGATCTCGGCAGCATGGCTGTCGAGGGCGGTTGCAACCTCTGCCGGTTGTGCTGCGCTCAGACATGGTGTGCCGGGGCGCATGATACCTGCTTTCTGGCCGGCAATACCGGCAAGGTCACTTCCCAGAAAATGCTCGTGATCGCGTGCGATCGGGGTGATTACGGTGGCGGCCGGGCGGGTCAGCACATTGGTTGAATCTAGCGCGCCGCCAAGCCCTGTTTCCAGCAGCAGCAGATCCGCCTTGATCCGCGAAAAGGCCAGGAAGGCAGCTGCTGTCGTTACCTCGAAAAAAGTTACCGGCCGGTCGCCATTGGCGGTCTCGACCTCTTCAAGAAGATCGGCCAGTGCGCCGTCACCAATCAATTGGCCGGCAAGGCGAATGCGTTCATTGAAGCGGCACAGATGCGGCGACACATAGACATGCACTGTCAGGCCAGCGGCCTCGGCCATTGCCCGCATGGTTGCGATGACGGACCCCTTGCCATTTGTGCCGGCAACATGGATGACCGGTGGCAGGCTGTGGTGCGGATTGCCAAGCCGGTCCAGAAGATCAAAGGTACGTTCCAGCCCCAGATCAATCAGCTTGGGATGCAGGGCTGCCAGCCTGTCAAGCGCCAGCGCGGCGCGTTCGGCATCGTTGCATGGTGTTTCAGGCGTTCCGCCAGACGGCATCAGGCGGCCTTTGAGCTGCCGCCCCGTTCCATCAGAAAGCCGAGAATGCGGGCCAGGAATGATGGCTGCGCATCGCGGGCAACAACCGCGTCAACCATGCCATGATCCTGCAGATATTCGGCGGTCTGGAAATTCTCGGGCAGCTTTTCACGCACGGTTTCTTCAATGACCCGCCGGCCGGCAAAGCCGATAATCGCGCCGGGTTCGGCAATCTGCAGATCGCCGAGCATGGCAAATGAGGCGGTCACACCGCCGGTGGTAGGGTGGGCCAGCAGCACGATATGCGGCAGGCCGGCCTTGCGGACCTTCTCAACTGCCAGAATGGTGCGGGGCAATTGCATCAGTGACAGGATGCCTTCCTGCATCCGCGCGCCACCTGTGGACGGAACGGTAATCAATGCCGCCTTCCGCGCGACTGCGGCGTCAGCAGCGGCGATGATTCCATTGCCGACCATGCGCCCCATTGAGCCGCCCATAAAGCGGAAATCAAAAGCTGCCACCACGGCCTGATGTCCGCCAATCTTGCCATGTGCAACGGCAATGGCGTCATTCAGACCGGTCTTGCCACGCGTATCCTTCAGGCGGTCGGCATAGCGGCGGCTGTCGCGGAATTTCAAAGGGTCATCATTGACCGGCGTCAGCGGGATGATGTCGAATTTGCCATCATCAAATGTCATCGCAAAGCGGGCTTCGGGGGGCAGGGGGGCGTGATGTCCGCAGGTTGAGCAGCAATTATGCGCCTGTTCAAATTCCCGATGAAAGATCATCTGGCCGCAGGATTTGCATTTAATCCACAGATTGTCCGGCACATCATTTGTCGACACAAGCGCCTTGATCTTCGGCAATACCGCGTTGGTGATCCAGTTCATCTGTTTTCCCCTTTCACCTGTTCCCTCGGTGCGCTGCCCTCGCAGCGGCCTTAGCCGGACCTGCCAGCAACACCGTCGGCAAGATCGCCGACAAATGCGGCAATTTTGGACACGGTTTCAGGCGTGCCGCTGCCATCAGCGGCAAGCGTGTTGGCGATGATCTCTACCACAGCCGAACCGATAACGGCACCATCACTTCGCGAGGCAGCGTCATGGGCCTGTTGCGGCGTGCGGATGCCGAAACCCGTGACAACAGGCAGGTCTGTGGCTGCCGAGATCCGTTCATAGGCGGCCGAGATGCTGTCACCAGCCGCACTTGCCGTGCCGGTAATGCCGGTAATCGCCACATAATAGACAAATCCGCTGGCCGATCCGACAACGGCTGGCAGGCGGGTGGCATCACTTGTCGGTGTGACAAGCCGGATAAAATCAAGCCCTGCTTCCCGCGCCGGAATGCATAATTCGTCATCTTCTTCCGGCGGCAGATCGACGACAATCAACCCGTCCACGCCGGCAGCAACAGCCGCATCGAGAAAACGGTCAACACCGTAAATATAGATCGGATTGTAATAGCCCATCAGGATCAGCGGCGTGTCAGGATGACGCTTTCTGAATGCGGCAGCGATCTCCAGCGTGCCGGCAAGTGTCATGCCGTTTTTCAGCGCCCGCAGCGAGGCCGCCTGAATCGCGGGCCCGTCTGCCATCGGGTCGGAAAAGGGCATGCCAAGTTCGACCATATCGACATTGGCATCGACCAGCGCGTCAAGGATGCGGGCTGACGTATCGGCATCCGGGTCGCCAGCAGTGACAAACACGCCAAGGACACCGCGCTCTTCAGCCCGCGCCTTGGCAAAGGCATTTGAAATTCGACTTGTCATGGTCCCGCTTGTCTCCCCACGGAATTGGTCTTCACGTCATATGGCAGGTCAGGCCTGCTCTGCTTTATAGCAGGCCGCGTTCTTCCAGCTTGGGCAACACCGCACCCAGATCCTTGTCGCCACGTCCGCACATATTCAGGATAACAATGTCATCCTTGTCCATATCGCCGATCATCGTGCTGACAAAGGCCAGCGCGTGCGACGGCTCCAGTGCCGGAATGATGCCTTCAAGGCGCGAACAGAGCTGGAACGCCTCCAGCGCCTCTTCATCTGTGGCGCTGACATAATTGACCCGCTTCATATCATGCAGCCATGCATGTTCCGGCCCGATCCCCGGATAGTCCAGACCGGCGGAAATCGAGTGGGCGTCAATAATCTGCCCGTCATCATCCTGCAGCAGATAGGTGCGGTTCCCGTGCAAGACGCCCGGCGTGCCACCGGTCAGCGAGGCGGCATGCAGCCCTGACGGGATACCTTTGCCAGCAGCCTCTACGCCGTAGATATCGACTGTTTCATCATCAAGGAACGGGTGGAACAGCCCCATCGCATTTGATCCCCCGCCAATGCAGGCGACGATGGCATCGGGAAGGCGGCCTTCGGCGGCTATCATCTGGGATTTTGCCTCCTTGCCGATGACTGACTGGAAGTCGCGCACCATCTGCGGATAGGGGTGCGGGCCGGCAACAGTGCCGATGATATAGAAATGCGTTTCCGCATTGGCCACCCAATAGCGCAATGCCTCATTCATCGCATCTTTCAATGTGCCCGTGCCGGATGTTACCGGATGCACCTTGGCACCCAGCAGACGCATGCGATCCACATTCGGCTTCTGGCGGTGAACATCCTCTTCACCCATAAAGACTTCACATTCCATATCGAACAGGGCGCAGGCTGTTGCTGTGGCGACACCATGCTGGCCGGCACCTGTTTCGGCAATGATCTTTGTCTTGCCCATACGTTTGGCAAGCAGTGCCTGGCCAAGCACGTTATTGATCTTGTGTGCGCCCGTATGGTTCAGCTCGTCGCGCTTGAGATAGAGCTTTGCACCGCCGAAATGGGCGGTCATGCGCTCGGCAAAATAGAGCGGGCTGGGGCGTCCGACATAATGGGTCTGATAATATTCAAGCTCGCGCTGGAAATCGGCATCGGTGGTGGCGCTCTTATAGGCGGCCTCTACCTTCAGGATCAAAGGCATCAGGGTCTCGGCAACAAAGCGTCCACCATGCATTCCGAACCGGCCGCGCTCGTCCGGCTGGTTGCGAAGCGAGTTCAAATTCACGTCTGTCATACTGTCTGACCTGTCTTTCGGACAGCCGCATCTGGTGACTGTCTAAATAATTGATGAGGGACGCAAATCTAGCGCAACTGAGCCTGTCGTACAAATGCCTGAATGCGCGCTGCGTCCTTTTTTCCGGGGGCCAGCTCAACACCGGAGGATACATCCAGCGCCTGCGCCCCTGTTACGGCAACAGCGCGGCTGACATTGTCGGCAGACAGGCCGCCGGCCAGCATCCAGCGCGCGCTGCCGCCATGATCGGCCAGCAGAGACCAGTCAAAGGAATGGCCGGTGCCACCGGGAAGACCGTCAGGGTCCCCTTTGGCATCGAACAACAGCCAGTCGGCAATCCCGTCCCAATCGGCACAGACATCAAGATCGGCAGCGCTGGCAACGCGGATGGCCTTGATCAGCGGCAGACCCAGCCTGTCCCGGATGGCTGCAGCGCGGTCAGGCGTTTCGCTGCCATGCAGCTGGATATAACGCGGTCGCGCGGCCGCGACGACAGCGTCTAGCGTCGCATCATCCATATCGACGGTCAGGGCCACCCGCGCAGGTCCGCCATTACCTGCTTCTGCGTGATCGGCAATGGCAGATGCCGCTGGCAGCGACAGATGCCGCGGCGAGCGCGGAAAAAAGACAAGACCGACAAAGGCGGCGCCAGCTGCCTTGCAGGCATCATAATCCGCCGGGCTGGCAATGCCGCAGATCTTGACGCTGACCGGTGTTGCCGGCTGATAGGGAGAACGGGTCATTGGCGTGATGGTAAAATGGGGGTCTGAGATGGCGATGGTGCGGTGTCGGACGTGACAGCGTCAAGCTGTTCCTCGGCCGAGACGGCGCGTTGTTCTGCCTTGCCGAGCCGGCGCTGCAACCGCCAGTTGCGTGCCTTTGCCGCCACAAGCGACAACCAGACAAGCCCGCCCCCGAACAGCGCGCCGGCACCAGCGGCGCCAAGGACGATCATCCAGACAGGCAGGTCGAATGTACCCTCAAGCGGCCAGAGCCGCAGCGCGACAGTCTGTGTGTTGGAGGTGGCGAACAGCATCGCCAGTATGACGGCCAGAAGTGAAATGAGTGACCAGGCCAGCCGTCCAAGAAAGCGCATAACTGCAATCCGATCAGCGGTTCAACCGCTCACGCATGCCTTTACCCATCTTGAAAAACGGCACTCTCTTTTCAGCGACCTCGACACTTGCGCCGGTCCGCGGATTGCGCCCGGTCCGTGCTTCACGGTGGCGCACCGAAAAGGCACCAAAGCCGCGTAATTCTACGCGGTCACCGCGTTCAAGGGCGCTTCCGATCTCGTCAAGAATCGTCGCGACCAATCGCTCGATATCCCGATGATAGAGGGCCGGATTTTTTGCAGCCAGCTTGGCGATTAGTTCAGAACGTGTCACCGGC
>Ga0160423_10002203_pt1 | contig 16324 bp, 14 predicted proteins | sample CRUFie14St8metaG_FD_108191 | JGI IMG/M metagenome (GOLD analysis project Ga0160423, IMG submission 108191) | Marine microbial communities from the Costa Rica Dome - CRUD Field 142mm St8 metaG | ecosystem: Environmental > Aquatic > Marine > Oceanic > Photic zone | place: Costa Rica: the Eastern... | reverse complement strand
TAAAATTTACGCCGGCTTTCTAAGTTTAATTTATCTTATTACTTTAATTATTTCTCCTTTTTTGTTAGTAAGTAATGACGAGGAATTAGCTCTTACTGGCATATTGCTTTTAATCTTTTCCATACCATTAATAGTAATTTGTGCTCTCCCAATATTTTTACCAAGAAAACCTTGGGTATGGATTTATAGTTTAACAATCATTGGTCTTGGAATGACAGGTTGTTGCTTACCTGCATGCATTCCAATTCTAATATTCTGGATAAAACCAGAAGTAAAAAGATATTACGGGTATAAAGATAACGTTTTAACTAATTCATGAGATTTTAAATTTCAATCTATTAAAAAATTATTAATTGAAATTTTATTTAAAAATATATTTTTCTTGACGCTAACAAATAACAAAATGGGAAAAGATTTTAAGAACTATAAATTACTAAATACATCTTTTACCTATTTGCAATGGGGGGGCTCGCAGAGTAGATCGCAGAGAACATAAAATAACCATATTTATTCATTATTATCCGATACAGATTATTTTTAATTATTGACCCAACTAATTGGTATAAAAAGCAAAATCTTGATGGAGCCAAGCGGACTCGAACCGCTGACCCCCTGCATGCCATGCAGGTGCTCTACCAGCTGAGCTATGGCCCCACTTAATAATTATATAATTCAAATCAAAAAAATTTTTTAATTGATAAAAAGAATATAATATAAACCTAGATTTTTGCAGTTGTCACTTATAAGGGATATTATAAGGACCAATTGAATAAAAATATAACCTTATAATGTCTGAATTCTCGATAATTCCAGTAATACTATGTGGGGGTTCAGGTAGTCGGCTATGGCCTTTATCAAGAAAAAGTTTTCCCAAGCAATTTCTTTCAATAAGCAGTGAAACAAATAAGTCTTTACTACAGAACACCTATCAGAGAATAAAAAATCTAAAAGGTTTAAAAGAACCCATATTAATATGCAATGAAGAGCATAGATTTATAGTCGCAGAGCAAATGAGGGAGATTAATATTAAGCCGCGCTCTATTCTTCTTGAACCATTTGGTCGTAATACTGCTCCTGCTGTTACTTTAGCGGCTATAAAGTCATTGGAATTCAAAAATGACGCTCACTTACTAGTCTTATCTTCGGATCATATTATTGAAGATGAAGAGCAATTTATAAAAATAATTAATGCCGGGATAAAATATGCCAATGACGGAAGACTTGTAACATTTGGTGTAATCCCAGATGAACCTGCTACAGGATATGGCTATATAAAATCAGACATACCCTTAGAAGAATCAACACTAAAAGGTTATAAAGTAGATAGTTTTTTGGAAAAACCTGACTTAATAACCGCAAATGAACTAATTAAAGACAAAAGATATACTTGGAACAGCGGGATGTTTCTTTTTAAAGCAAATACAATTTTGAACGAGATAAAAAAGTTCGCTCCAGAGGTTTTTACTGCTTGCGAGAAATCACTTGAAGAAAAACTACTTGATTTAGATTTTCAAAGATTAAACCAAGATTCATTTAATAAATGCCCGAATATTTCAATAGACGTTGCTGTAATGGAAAAAACTGAGAAGGGAACTGTTTTACCTTTGAAAGCAAATTGGACTGATGTAGGAAGTTGGAACGCAGTTTGGAAAATTTCCAAAAAAGATGAGAGTAACAATTTTATTGAAGGAAGTGTGATAGCAAAAAATTCATATAATTGTTATTTAAGAGGCGAAAAAAGATTAATTGCTGCAATAGGCATCAAAAACCTAGTTGTTATAGAAACAAGTGATGCAATTTTGGTCGCAGATAAAAGCCAATCTCAAGAAGTAAAAAATGTAGTTAATTCTCTAAAAGAAAGAGGAATTCGCGAAGGTCAAGAACACAAAAAGATATATAGGCCTTGGGGTTCTTATGAATCTATTGTTGAAGAAGCAAGATGGCAAGTAAAAATTATTAATGTTAAACCAGGCGAAAAACTATCTCTTCAAATGCATCATCACCGCTCAGAACACTGGATTGTTGTAAGCGGCACAGCTCAAGTTGAGATTGATGAGAAAGAAATAACTCTTCATGAAAATCAAAGTTCATATATACCTATTGGATCAAAACATAGATTATCAAATCCTGGGAAAATTCCTCTCAAACTTATTGAGGTTCAAAGTGGTTCTTATTTAGGAGAAGATGATATTCATAGATTTGAGGATAATTATGGTCGAATTTATAATAAATAATATAAAAATCTAAATTTACATCAACCTTTTAATATTTTATTTGGAGATAAAGAGATTAGAATTAATAAATTAAAAATTTCATAAAGAATATGAGTATTGTTATTACAGGTGCAGCAGGGTTTATTGGCTATCACTTGAGCCAAAGAATATTAAAGGAGAATATTTCTTTAATTGGTATAGATAATATGAATGATTATTATGATATAAATCTCAAAAAAGCACGGCTGCAAGAACTTCAAAAAATTAGTCTTAAACAGGATGTTAATTTTACATTTTTTAAAGAGAACATTATTGAAAAATCTGTAATAGAAGAAATTTTTAAAAAATATAATCCTGAAATTGTCATAAATCTTGCTGCTCAAGCAGGAGTTAGATATTCAATGAAAAACCCATCTACTTATATACAAACAAATTTAGTTGGATTTTCAAATATCCTTGAATCATGCAGAAATTATCCTGTTAAACATCTTATTTACGCTAGTAGTAGTTCTGTTTATGGGGGAAACACGAAAATGCCTTTTTCTGAGGGCCAGAACGTGGATCATCCTGTAAGTCTTTACGCTGCGACAAAGAGATCCAACGAACTTTTAGCTCATTCTTATAGTCATATATATTCCATTCCAGCTACAGGACTAAGATTTTTTACGGTTTATGGTCCTTGGGGGAGACCAGACATGGCTCTTTTCCTTTTTACTAAATCAATTTTAGAAGGAGAACCAATAAAAGTTTTTAATTACGGTGAAATGACTAGAGACTTTACTTATATAGATGATATTGTTGAAAGTATTATGCGACTTTTAAAAAAGCCACCTAGCCAAGATAAATCTTTTGATACATCAAATCCTAATCCCGATACTAGTTGGGCTCCCCATAGAATCTTTAATATTGGCAATTCAAATCCAGAATCCTTAAAAGAATATATCAAAGCAATTGAGGACAATCTTGGCATAAAAGCTAAAAAAGAATTACTGCCTATGCAGCCTGGAGATGTACCAGCTACTTTTTCTGATTGTACAAGACTTGAATCTTTTATTAATTACAAACCAAATACATCTATTAAAGATGGTATTGGGAAATTTATTAATTGGTATAGACAATTTTATGGAAAATAAAAAAAAATATCCAGCACTAGAAAATTGTACTATCGCGATAATTGGATTGGGTTATGTTGGCCTTCCTTTAGCGATAGAATTTTCTAAAAAACAAATATGTAACATATCACAAAAACTCTTAGATAGAAAAATTATTGGATTTGATATTAATGATCAAAGACTTCAAGAATTAAAAAAAGGATTTGATAGAACTAATGAAGTTAGTGAGCAAGAAATTTTGAATACCAATTTTCATGATTTAACTAATAAAATCGAATCAATTGCTCAAGCAGATGTTTTCATTATTACTGTTCCAACCCCTATAGACACTTCTAAAAAACCTGATCTAGGACCAATACAAAAAGCATCAACTACTGTAGCTAAAGCATTAAAAATAAGAGCTAAAAGTTTGAATCAATCTATCCCAATAGTTATTTACGAAAGTACTGTTTATCCTGGCACTACAGAAGAAATTTGCATTCCACTTATCGAAAAAGAATCTGGTTTGTTTTGTAATGAATCTAATAAAAACATATTTGCTTGTGGATATAGTCCTGAAAGAATTAATCCTGGTGATAAGAAACACCGTTTGAAAGACATTATCAAAATAACAAGTGGCTCCAGTAAGGATGCCGCAAAATGGATAGATTCTTTATACGGATCCATAATTAAAGCGGGAACGCATTTAACAAAAAATATTAAAACAGCTGAAGCCGCAAAGATAATCGAGAATACACAACGTGATATAAATATTGCTCTTATGAATGAATTAGCAATAATATTTAGACTTTTGGATATAGATACTTTAGATATTCTTGAAGCAGCTTCCACTAAATGGAATTTTATAAAATTCAAACCAGGTTTAGTCGGTGGACATTGTATAGGAGTTGATCCCTACTACTTAACTTATAAAGCTCAATCTATAGGTTATACTCCAGAAATTGTTTTAGCGGGAAGAAGAATCAACGATGATATGAGTAAGTGGTTAGCTGAACAAATTATCTTAGAAATGACTAAAAGAAATTTCTTATTATCAAGTTCAAATGTTTTAATTTTGGGTTTTACATTCAAGGAAAACTGCCCAGATATTAGAAATACAAAAGTATTCGACTTTATAAAAATACTTGAAGAATATAAATTAAATATAGAAATTGTTGATCCATGGGTTAATCCTTTAGAAGCTGAAAATGTATATGGAGTAAAAGTCCACAAAAACTTCTCTAAGAAAATCAAATATGACGTAATAGTTTGTACTGTCGCACACAAGGAGTTTATTGAAAAAAATAAATTAGATTGGAAAAATATTATTAATAAAAATGGTATAATATATGATTTAAAAGGAATAGTTCCAAGAGAACTTAATCCTATAAGAGTATAAAATATTTAAAACCTAATAATAAAGTTTTTCCATAATTTAATTTAATTTAACTTTGAATTTATTAAATTACATTGATATATAATCTTTTAAAGAGCAGAAAATTTCTACCTTTTATAATGAGTAAAGTTGCTTTAATTTTTGGGGTATCAGGCCAAGATGGAGCATATCTTGCAAAATTATTATTAGAAAAAGGATATAAAGTTCATGGAACATCAAGAGATGCAGAAATAGCTTCATTTTCTTCACTTAAAAGGCTTGATATCAATAATCAAATTACATTTCACTCAGTAGCATTAAACGATTTCAGAAGCACCTCAAAAGTCTTAGAAGAAGTAGTTCCTGATGAAATTTATAATTTAGCTGGCCAAAGTTCAGTAGGACTTTCCTTTGAACAACCATTAGAAACGCTAGAAAGTATAGCTAATGCCACTATAAATATTCTTGAAGCAATAAGATTTATTAGCTGCAATTGTAAATTTTATAATGCGAGTTCTTCAGAATGTTTCGGAGACACTGGTGAATATCCAGCTAATGAAGAAACTCCATTCAGACCTAAAAGCCCATACGGAATAGCAAAAGCATCTGCATATTGGCAAGTTGCAAATTATAGAGAAAGTTATGGATTATTTGCATGTTCAGGAATAATGTTTAATCATGAATCAATTTTAAGGCCAACTAGATTTGTAACTCGTAAAATTTGTCAATCTGCTGCAAAAATAGCTTTAGGCAAAGAAAGCCTTTTAAAACTTGGAAATTTATCCATCAAAAGAGATTGGGGATGGGCTCCCGAGTATGTAGAAGCAATGTGGCAAATGCTCCAAGGGAAAGAGGCTGAAGATTACGTTATTGCAACAGGGAGGATTTATGGTCTTAATGATTTTGTAAGAGAAGCCTTTTCATACTTTAATTTAGACTGGGAAAAATATGTAGTAATAAAAGATTCACTCAAAAGGCCTTTGGAAATAAAGTCAGGTTATGGTTCACCTATAAAGGCTAATACTAAACTTAAGTGGAGTGCAAAAACTTTTATGCCCGAAATAGCAAAGATTATGGCAAAAGAGGAATTTAATCTTTTGAAAGAAAATAATTATTAAAATGAATTTATCAAATAATATTAGGTATTTAAGAAATAGTTTTTATTGCTTACCATGGAAAATTCTTAAAAAAACAAATCTTTATAAAGACGTATCTTCGCCTATTCAATTTATTTCAGAAGATGCTAATTGGGCGATTAAAACTGTTGGGGAGAATATGAAAAGAGAAATTGATTTTATAAATCCTGGTAAATTTCAAATAAATACAAAACCTTCAAAAATAATAAACAAAATTGTCCATTTTGGGTCTCAATATATGTGGCTAAATTGGGGAGAACATATGTCAAAAGATAATTATTTTATTTCTACTTTTTTTCATGGCAAACCATCTGATAGTGATGAAGCTAAAATACATTGCGATCAATTTCTAAAAAGTGTTCCTCGGCTATCTAAAGTCATAACTTCTTCTAGTATTGTGGAGAAAAGATTATTTAATTGGGGAGTATCTTCAAACAAAATTATAAAAATTCCTTTAGGGGTAAATACAAAAATCTTTATTCCTGCTAACAAAAGCAAAAAAGATAAAATCAGAAATTCATTGGGAATCCCAAGAAATTGTATATTGATTGGATCATTTCAAAAAGATGGAATAGGATGGGGAGAAGGTTTAAAACCTAAATTAATAAAGGGTCCTGATATTTTTATAAAAACATTAAAAATTTTAAGTGATAAAGGTCTTCCAATTTATGCTTTGATTACTGGCCCATCAAGAGGATATGTAAAACAAGAACTTAAAAAAAACAATATCCCTTTCTATCATTCTTATGTTCAAAACATAAAAGAACTTGTGCCTTTATATCAAGCGTTAGATATTTATCTAATTACTTCTCGCGAAGAGGGTGGTCCAATGGGTTTAATAGAAAGCATGTCATGTGGGATTCCAGTTGTAACTACTAGAGTTGGGATGTCTGAAGATGTAATAAATAAAAATATACCAGGAGAAATATCTGATACGTTTAACCCAAAAATAATAGCTTATAAAATTGAAGAAACTATAGATTCTTTCTCAAGAAACAAAAAAGAAAATCAGAATTTAATTAGAAACAATATTATTAAATTTGATTGGGAAGAGGTCGCTAAACAGCACTGGGAGAAAGTATATAAAAATTTAATTTAATGCCAAACATACTAAGTTTCCTCTCTATTAGTAAAAAATTACTCAAAAGATTATTGTCTTTCAATGAAATGATTAAAATTACATTTAATTATTTTTTTGTTTCATCAAATTACTCCAAAATTATTCCTAGAATCTATTATGGAGGATCTCGAAAAGGAGAATTTGGTGGTCCCCCAGTGAAGACCAAAAAACTTAATCAATTCTTTCCAGAATGCAATTGGAAATTTAATATTATATATTTATTATCAAATTCAATATATTTAAATCCTGTATCTTTCCAGATTATTAAGAAAAAAGGTTTACCTATCGTTCTTAACCAAAATGGGGTTTTTTATCCGGAATGGTTTGATGGGAATTGGGAAAGAGAGAACTACAAAATGTCCCAAATATATTGCTTAGCTGATTATGTTTTATGGCAATCTAAATTTTGCAAGAAAGCCTCTGAAAAATTTCTCGGTAAAAGAATTGGGAGAGGTGAAATTTTATATAATGCGGTCGATACATCATTTTTCTTACCAAAAAAAAGACGAAATAATAAAAGATTTTCTTTTCTGATTACAGGCAACATAAGAAAAAAAAGTAATTACCGAATTTCAACCGTTCTTCTAGCTCTCAAAGAAATAATTAAAAAAGATACTAATGTTGAATTAATAATTGCTGGTTATATTGAAGATAGAAAATCTTTCTATAAAAAGATAGAAGATCTAAAATTACAAGAACATGTCCTTTTTAAGGAATCATATTCTCAAAAAGATGCACCTAAAATATACCAATTTGCTGATGCATACATAACTATGGCATATCAAGATAATTGTCCAACAGCAGTTCTGGAAGCGATGTCATGCGGCCTACCAATTTTATACTCAAATAGCGGAGGGATCCCAGAATTAGTAGATAGGCACTCAGGTATAGGAATAAATGTTATAGAAAACTGGAAAAAAACTATAGTCCCCAGTACATCTGAAATTAGTAGTGGTATGTATAAAATAATAGAAAATAGAATTACTATGTCACAATCTTCAAGGATGAGGGCTGTTGAGTTTTTTGACATAAAATTTTGGATTAGTAAACATCAGAATATCTTTGAAAAGTTACTGCAAAATTAAAAAACATGGACGAATCTCAAAATGAAAAAAAAATTCTAAATAGAATAAAGAAAAATCTGAATAATTAGCATCTTGTATTTAGTGAAAATATATCAAAATTCTAAATTTACAAATTTAATTTTTAATATTTGAATGAAATAATTTATCTTTCTATAGATGAAGGTAATTGATAAACTTTATATTCATATTTAAATTATCTGTGAATATTTTCTAAATTTTAAAAGTTTTTTTTAATTCAATACTAAATTTTTCGCCAAACTGCTAGAAGTTTTCCTTGAAAAATAACTTCGTCTAAATTTAATTCAATTGGATCATAAGCTGTATTTGCTGCCTCTAAAAAACACTTTCCTCCTCTTTTGACGAAGTATTTTAAAGTTGATCCAGATCCTGGAACCGTTGCACTTACAATAGTTCCATTTTTGATAGAAAAAGAATCTCTTATAGGTTCCATCAACACCATATCTCCATCAGCTATGCATGCGTCAATCATTGAATCACCATTAACCGTAAGAGCAAAAACATCCCTTTTTTTTAGGACATCTGAAATATCTAAATTTTCTTGGACATCTGAAAAAGTTTCAATTAATCCTCCAGCTGCTACTGATCCTTTTATTGGAATTCCATCAAATATTTCATCCACCAGTTTAAGAGTTCTTGCTTTACCTTCCTGCCAAGAAATAAATCCTTTTTCTTGCAAGTGTTTAAGTCTACTTTGAATTGGTGCTGGGGATTTTAATCCCATGGCATTCATCATTTGCCTTATTGAAGGACTATGTTGGAAATCTTTTACATAATTTCTTATCCACTCATAAAGCTCATTTTGAGCATCAGTAAGACTTTCCTCTGAATAATTACTCACAAAACAAATGTACTCTAATACATTTGTACCTCTTTAACAATTTCTTTGCAAGTTTTTATGCAAGGATTGAAGCTAAAAGAGCCTGCTGAACATGTAGTCTATTTTCAGCTTGTTCGAAGATCCTACTTTTTTTACTCTCAATTACTTCATCAGTAATCTCTTTATCTCTATAGGCAGGCAGGCAATGTAACACTACAGCATCTTTGTTAGCTTTGTTTAATAATTCCAAATCAATAGAAAACCCATTAAAGTCTTTATCTTTTTCTTCTTTTTGGTTCTCTTCGCCCATTGAGGACCAAACATCTGTATACAAAATATTTGCCCCTACTACGGCTGAATATGGATCATTTGTGATTTTTAACAAATCCTTTTTATGATTGTTTATTTGAAGGGCCTTTTGTATTATGTCTTGATTTGGTTCATATCCTTTGGGGCAGGCAATTCTTACTTCAATTCCAAGCAATGCACCCCCGATTATTAACGAATTAGCTACGTTATTACCATCTCCAATAAAAGTAAGTACTAGATTTTTAAGCTCACCAAATTCTTCTTTCATTGTTAAAAAATCAGCTAGAACTTGGCATGGATGTTCAAGATCAGTAAGTGCATTAATAACAGGTTTTGAGGACCATTTAGCATACTCTTCTAAATCGGAATGCTTATAAGTTCTTATTGCTAATACATCACAATACCTACTAAGAACTCTGGATGTATCTTTAATTGGTTCACCCCTTCCAATTTGTGATGTGTGAGGATTTAAATCAATTGTAGTACCACCTAGTCTAGACATAGCGACTTGAAAACTAACTCTTGTACGAGTGGAAGATTTATCAAAAATCAATCCTAAGACTTTGTTTTTAAACTCGATCTCTAAATCTTTTCTCTTAAACTTTTCTGCAAGTTCTAAAATATAAATAATTTCTTTTTTTGTTATGTCTAAAACTGATAAAAGATTTTTATCAATTTTTAATGGTTTAAACATTTAGAAATTTTTGAAAAACTAAGCTGGCATTTTACTTTCAGCCAAAAGTGTTTTTAAATCGTCTCCCTCAATAACTTCTTCTTGAAGTATTTTTTGGGATATAGATTCTAATAAAGGCAAATTATTTCTCAAGATATTTAAAGCAGTTTCATGAGCATCATCTACTAATTCTCTAACTTCTTTATCAATAGCCTGAGCAGTAGCATCACTAACTGATCTTCTAGGATTATTACCATTCCCTAAGAATTGTCCTCCACCTTGTTTATCGTAGGCGAGAGGTCCCAAGATATCACTCATTCCATATGTTCCAACCATTTGTTCAGCTATATCGGTTGCTCTTTGAAGATCGTTAGAAGCCCCTGTAGTAATTTTTCCAAAAACCACTTCTTCTGCAGATCTACCTCCAAGTAAAGTAGCTATTTGACCTTTTAGTTCATCTTTTGAGTTAAGAAATCTCTCTTCAGTAGGTAATTGAAGAGTATATCCTAATGCACTCATACCTCTTGGAACAATTGAAATTTTTGCTACTTTTGATCCTCCTGGCATTAAATGCCCAACAATTGCATGGCCTACTTCATGATAAGCAACTACTTTCTTTTCATCATCTTGGAGAACTCTACTTTTCTTCTCAAGGCCAGCAACTACTCTTTCGATAGCCTCACTTAAGTCTTGTTGTTCAACACTTTTCCTCTTTGCTCTTGCTGCTAAAAGAGCTGCTTCATTAACCATATTTGCCAAATCTGCTCCTGCAAATCCACTTGTAGCTTGAGCAATAGAATCTAGATCTATGGATTCGGCTAGTTTAACTTTTTTAGTATATATTTCTAAAATTGTTTTTCTACCAGACAGGTCAGGTCTATCAACTAACACTTGTCTATCAAATCTACCAGGCCTCAATAAAGCTGCATCAAGCACTTCAGGTTGGTTCGTAGCAGCAAGAACAATAACTGGTTTATCGGCTGAGGCAAAACCATCCATTTCGGTTAAGAGTTGATTAAGAGTTTGTTCTCTCTCATCATTACCTCCGACAACTCCCATTGAACCTGATCGGCTTTTACCAATAGCATCTAATTCGTCAATAAAAATAATGCATGGTGCTTTTTTCTTTGCTTGTTCAAACAAATCCCTAACTCTTGCTGCACCAGCGCCTACAAACAATTCAACAAATTCAGAACCTGAAATAATGAAAAAAGGAACTTCTGCTTCTCCCGCAACAGCTTTTGAAAGGAGAGTTTTCCCTGTCCCTGGAGGCCCTACAAGAAGAACACCTTTAGGTATTCTCGCTCCAATATCAGTATATCTTTCTGGTTTTTTTAAGAAATCAACTATTTCTGTCAATTCATCCTTGGCTTCATCAACTCCTGCTACATCAGCAAATGTTACTTTAGATTCATCATCTGGCACATACACTTTAGCCTTACTTTTAGTAAAACTTAGAGCGCCTTGAGCACCCCCGCCTCCCATGCTTCTTCTAGCAAAAAATTGTAAAACAAGGATAAAAATTAAAGGAGGAACAACCCAGCTCAAAATGGTCGAGAATATATTAGGTTTCTTTGGAGGAGCAGCAGCAAATTCAACCCCTTTACTTTCTAACCTTTGTGGGAGGTCCATATCGAAAATCGGGGTAGTTGCTAGTACCGATGGAGCTCCTTCTTCTGCTCCATTTAACTCATATCTAATTTGTTCTTGTGTGATATATGCACGCTTGACTTCCCCATCATTAACTTGATCTATAAATAAAGAGTAAGGAACCCTAGGGATTTGCATATTTTGATTAGGGAAGAGGCTACTAAATAGAAGTAATGCCCCAACCCCTATCAAAATGATATTTACAATTCCAAATCTTCTATTAGGTTGATTATCATCTTGTCTTATTGGCATAGTTATGAACAATTTTGTATTCATTATAAACTAAACGAAAGGGTTCCGTATCTGTATTGTTTTTTTTGGGTAAGAACCGTACGGTACTTTGACTCATAGAAATTAGTATAAAATTAATTTTTGAATGAACTCTCTACGCATATATCATTTCCAATCAAACTAAACTGAGAACAATTTAATTTAATAATCTCATCCATTTCTTTAAATCCAAAATCACCAAAAGGATTCATACTATTTTCTCCTCCAAGAATTTTTGGTGCAATAAAAGTAATAATTTCCTGAATACAATCAGATTGGATAGCGGCAGTAGCCAATCTAGGGCCACATTCCCAAAGGACTTTATTATATCCTCTTTTTGCAAGTATTTTTGAAATTACTTCTGGATTATCTGATGATACCTTTTCAACCTCAACACATTTTGGAATCCTTGAGAGGTATCTTTCATTTGCGGTAGAAGAATCATAAATAACTAAAGTTTTTGCCTTAGTACAATCCCAAAAATTAGATTTTAAAGGAAGATCTAAACTTTTTGTGAAAACAACTCGCAAAGGCTCAGGATTTCTGGAACCTCTAGTAGTCAAAAGTGGGTTATCTCTTCTTAATGTATTGCCCCCAATGATTATTGCGTCAAATTCTGCTCTAAAAGAATGAACTAATGACCTTGATTCATCATTAGTAATCCATTTACTTTTTCCATTTTTTAAAGCTATTCTCCCATCTATACTCATTGCCCATTTAAGAACACCAAATGCCTTTTTGGTAGTATTTCTATGAATGAAAGCTTTATTTAGATCTAAGGATTCTTTTTTACATAATCCTAAGTGAACTTGTATTCCAGCTTCTTTTAGCAACTTAATACCTTTACCAGAGACTCTTTTATCAGGGTCTTCAATAGATATATATACCTTTTTTAACCCCGAGGATATTACCTTATCTACACATGGAGGCGTTTTACCTTGATGGCAGCAAGGTTCAAGATTCACATACATTGTTCCACCTTTAGCATCCTTTTTTAAATTATTAAAAGCCATTGCCTCTGCATGAGGCATCCCTGCCTTGAAATGGAAGCCTTCTGAAATAAGGCTTCCATTCTTATCAAGTATCACCGCTCCCACCCTAGGATTAGGACTCGTTGTATTTTTGCCCAAAGAAGCCAACAAAATTGCTCTTTTCATCCATTTTGTATGGCTTATATTTTTTTCAGACATCCCCAAAAATTAAATTCAGTTTATTGATCTCCACTCTTTAACAACGAATGGAGGAACAGGTAACTCAGAAAAAACTCCTGACAAGGATAATCTTAATGGTCTGTTTTTATCTAAATTTTTAATCAATTTATCAAGATCGAATTCTGCTGCAGCTTGTCTTCCATCATTTGCTAATTCCACATTAAGTAATGTCTTATCATCTAAAAGCCACTGTTTTCTACCTGATTCAACCCTCAAGTTAGTCGGATGATCAATCCTAAGATTTCCTGGATATCCTATTACTCTCAAGATCAATTTATCTTCAAAAAGAGGTGATTTATAAGCTACTAATTGCCAAGTTTCAAAGTCCAAGTCCCTTAAAAACTCGCTGCTAGCATTTATTAATTCCCCGTTTATTTCTGTTTCTGCAACTTCTGCAGATACTTTTAATGGGTTAAAAATAAAAGATAGTAGTAAAAGTAAAGGTAATATTCCTCTCAAAAAAAATTTTTTATTTGATTTTGTAATTTTCTTCATTTTCAGAATCCATCAGGGCGTCAAGAGTTACAGCTGTTCTTACAATAGCTTGATATCTTTTGATTATTTTACGATTTTTTTCTATAACTCGAGATAAATTCAAAGTGTCTTTTTCGGAAAAGCTAGATGTTAAATCACTAGAATCTTCTTCAATAAACTCAAACTCACTATCTTTATTGATTAGAGTTAACAATAATTCATGTAATCTCTTTCTCCTTTCAGACAATTAATTTACTATGATAACTCGAGTAATAATAAGATAATTTAATAAATTATTCAAACAATTTAGTTCCATTTCATTAAATATTGATGACTGAAGGTAATAGAAAAATCCATGTGATTGGTATTAATTCTTATAAATTTGAGGCTCTAACATGCAAATTACAAAATCTATTTTTTGAAACAGAAAATATTGCAGTTCCAAATTCATATTTTGAAGAAATTAAATCATGGAGTAAAAACAATCCTGAACAAAAAAAATTATTTTATTCCAGCAAAAGTAATAAAGAACTTGTTAATTGGCTTAGATCTCAAAAAAATGATGTTATTTTAATTTCTAGAGGAGATCCACTTTGGTATGGAATTGGGAGAATATTACTACAAAATTTTTCAAAAGAAGAATTAAGTTTCTACCCTTCAAATACCTGTATTCAATTAGCATTTAGTAAGTTAAAGATTCCGTGGCAAGATACTGTTAATGTAAGTATTCACGGCAGAGATTCTACTAAGTTAGTTGAGGCTCTTAAAGCAAGACCTTCAAGTTTGTCTATTATTACAGATTCAAATAATAAAAGTTTAGAAATAATCAGAGAAAACTTATCAGAATTAAATTTGATTGACTGCTATGATTTTTGGCTATGTGAAGAAATAGGCTTCGATAAAGAAAATATAAGAAAATTAAATCTTAAACAATCATTACCCTCTGATATATCAAGTTTAAACATTGTTGTTCTTACAAAAACAAAGAAAAATTACTTAAATGATAGTATCCCTCTTTTCGGAATCAGCGACCATATTTTTAAAACTTTTGATGACAGACCAAACTTATTAACGAAGAGGGAGGTACGCGTTCAAATCTTAGCTGATCTAGAGCTCCCTAAAAATGGAGTCATGTGGGATGTAGGAGCAGGTTGTGGGTCAATTGGTTTAGAGGCATTAAAATTAAGGCCTGAACTGGATTTGTTTTGTTTCGATAAGCGGATTGGATCTAAGAGATTAATACTAGAAAACTCAATAAGGCTTCGCGTTAAACCAAAATTTATTTTTGAAGAAGATATAAATGATACCTTGAATACGAAAAATATAAGTTCTTCTGAAAAACCCAATAGAATACTAATTGGAGGATGTGATAAAAAGACTAAAATTCATATTATCAATAAACTTTCTCAGGGTATGAGTATTGGAGATATTATCGTTATCCCAATAATTGACATTCAGACTATTAAAGAATTAAAGGAGGAATTAGAAGATAAAAATTTCAAAACAAATTTAAATTTAATTCAGACCTATAAAAGCTTAAGCATCGCTGAAGGAATGAGATTAGAACCAAATAATCCTGTTTTTCTTTTAAAAGGAAAAAAATAAATTTGAATAACTGTTATTTGTTAGGTTTAGCTACATGGGGCAAACCCCACCCTAGTTTATTTCTTAAAACTTGGAAAAATTCATGGTCTTCAAGTCTAATAAACTTTACTGAGTGTTTACTTTTTCTTATTAAAACCCTATCTTCAGGCCAAACATAACAACCTGCATTTCCGTCAACAACCATTACCAATCTTTCAGGAGTTGCGGGGAAAACAGTTACTGGCTCTGAGTCATTAAAAACCAATGCTCTAGATGCCAAGGAATGTGGAGCAATTGGAGTTAATTGCACTACTGGGCAATCAGGTGTAATAACTGGCCCTCCAGCACTCAACGAATACGCAGTAGAACCAGTTGGAGTAGATAAAATTACTCCATCAGCAGAAATATCAACAGGAGCATGTCGCCCTATAGAAATTTCAAAATGACACATACTTGTCAGAGGTTCTCTATGAAGAGCCATCTCATTAAGACAGAGAGACTCCCATCTCCTCTGATCATTCCTCATTACGCTAATAATAAAGCAGGTTCTTTCTTCAATATCCCAATTTCCAGCAATTATTTTATCTATTGCTTCATCAAGATTTGATAAATAAGCTTCAGCAAGAAAACCTAAATGACCAGTATTTATTGTAAGGATTGGAATTTTAGCAGGCGCTGTTTGCCTTGCGGCAGAAAGCACGGTTCCATCTCCGCCAAGAACAATTGCAAATTCCATTGACGAGTCAAACCCCTCGGGCACACAGTTTGTATATCCCAATGGACGAACATGTTGATCAGGATTGGCGAATCCAACCATTCCACCAGAGCTACTAACCCTTACAACTTCATAATTGAATTTTTGCAATTTTTTCTCAACAGAACTGGCAGTTTGAACAGCTAGTTCTTTCCCATCATTAACGATTAGCCCTGCTTTACGTACCAATCAATAAAAATAAAACTATGACTATCTTAAACTAATTTGCTGGACAATCCTAATTAAGATTTCAATTTTATTAGAACTGTTCTAAGAATCTAAGATCATTTGTATAAAATTTCCTGATGTCATCAATCTGATGTCTTACCATACAAAATCTTTCAACTCCTAGTCCAGCGGCGAATCCGCTCCATTTTTCAGAATCTATTCCTAATTTTTCTAACACCTTCGGATCTACCATTCCGCATCCCATTACTTCTAACCATTTACCTTTCCATTGAACATCTACTTCTGCCGAAGGTTCAGTAAATGGGAAATAACTAGCTCTAAATCTTACAGGAATATCTCCAAAAAAGGTCTT
>Ga0160423_10002202_pt1 | contig 16327 bp, 11 predicted proteins | sample CRUFie14St8metaG_FD_108191 | JGI IMG/M metagenome (GOLD analysis project Ga0160423, IMG submission 108191) | Marine microbial communities from the Costa Rica Dome - CRUD Field 142mm St8 metaG | ecosystem: Environmental > Aquatic > Marine > Oceanic > Photic zone | place: Costa Rica: the Eastern... | reverse complement strand
CTCTTGCTGTAATAATAGCGGCAATGATTGGTTTAATACCTGGATGTGGCCCCCAAATTATCGCAATTACAGCATACACTAAGGATATCATCTCTTTCCCTGCTCTCACTGCAAATGCAATTAGTCAGGATGGAGATGCATTATTCCCACTGCTGGTTAGACACAAGGCTGCAAGTTTGTGGGCTAGTGTGCACACCACAATACCAGCGATTTTAGCGGGTCTGATATTAATCGCAACAGGATATAACCCCTAGAATTGATTTTTGATTCTATTCTTCCTCGCTTACATCTGTCCCGTTTTTGATACGCGGGACTAAAACCCACAAAACTCCAACCGTCCCTGTGTAAATCAATCCATATTCCAATAGTGGGTAACTGTCAAGAAACGGTTCTGAGCACTCTGTAACGCCCCTCCACCAAGTATCTTGAGGCAATTCCTTTCCAAAAACGAAAGTGCTACCCAGCATGGGCGTCGCTATCGTGACATTTTGCTCTTTACCCAATGAGGAAACCAATTCCATCGGTTCATACCAGTGATGTAATGCCAACTCATACTTGGAAATATGAATTGGAATCGACACTGATGCGTTCAGATCAATCGCAGCTTCAATTACTTGAGCGGGCATCATGTGAACTTCTTGCCAAGCAATGTTATACTGCCCTGCGTCAAGAAATGCCAAGTCAAAAGGACCATATTTCGAACTTATTGTCCTAAACTCCTCTGTATATCCGGTATCACCGCTGAAATAAACTGTATTGCCAAAAAATTCGAATATCCATGAACCCCACAAAGTTGCGCTATTATCACCGATTCCCCTTCCACTAAAGTGCCTTGAAGGGGCAAGAGCAACGAATAGGTCTTCTGAAATGTTTAGTTCATCGTACCAATCAAAAACCATAATCTTGTCCTCATCTATACCCCATTCCGTTAAATGAGAATCTACACCCAAAGGGACGAAGAATGTTGAATCTGATAATTCCCTAACCGTATCTTTGTCTAGGTGGTCATAATGGTCGTGTGAGATGAATACATAATCGATTTCCGGCAGGTCCTCTATGGCATATTCATCTTCATATGGGAACGGAGTGGGGCCAATTGATAGTGGCCCCGCCCCCCCTTTACTAAAAACAGGGTCTGTAATAAATGTGAAATTGTTTGTGTGAATCAAAACAGTGGAATGTCCAAACCATGATACACTAAATTCTTGATTCTCTAAATCCTTTAACTGAAATTCAACAGAAGGTAATACTTCGGTTGGGAATCTACAATCATCGCTTTGCATGTACTGTCCAAGAGTATCCCAAGTTGATGCATCTGGATTAGACATACTGGTTTCTTCAATATTCTCAAACGAACCGTCCTTGAAATTTGGTGAGTCGTATTCTTTGGCATCGCCTCCAAAATCTTCGGCATAATTCACTACTAGAGATGTAGATATTGCAGAAATTGAGACTAGTACCACTATTATGAGGGATAGAAGTTTCAACTTTCTTTTACGACTGGGCTTACTCAAATTCAACTCATTCTTAGCAAATAGGCTAGTTTTTGCTAGCAGATTAACTGCCAACCAAAATACAAAAATTATGACTAAAATAATATTCACAGAGCGTAGATTATTTCCCTCTGCCAGCAATACTAACGACGATAGAAATAAAATGTATCCTAGAGCGTCGTTACCAGGTTTGAAAAACTCGGAAAATCTCGATGACTTGACCTCGCCATCCTCGCATTCTATGGTGTCTACCATGTGAGTGGCCGTCCTGTACTTACATTCTAACCTTGTTTCTAGTAATAACCCTCCAAATACGTTGGAGTGGGTCATAGTACCTGTCGACTACTCTTTCTTTGAGCTGTATAATCGCATCGTCTGTAATCTGAATTCCAGCGGGGCAAACCTCTGTGCAACATCTAGTAATATTGCAATACTCCACTCCGAATTCCTTTTTGATTTCTGGAATTCTGTCCTCAGTGTCCAGTGGATGCATTTCATATTGAGCTAGCCTAACTAGATTCCTTGGTCCTGCGAATTCATCGAATAGTTGGTGATCTCTAAGGACGTGACATGTGTTTACGCACAGGAAGCACTCAATACATTCTCTGAATTGTTGCACACGGTGAGCCTCGTGCTGGTTAAATTTCCAATCTGGCTCTTCAGGTCCATTAATCGGTTTGATCCTTTGAGCCACGTCATAATTCCAAGAGACATCGGTAACTAAATCTTTGATGTGCGGGAAGGTCTTCATCGGACGTACTTCAATCGGCTGTCCTTCAGGCGTCTCTGCTACTACATCCGACATCCTGGTCATGCACATCAGTCTCGGCCGACCATTTATCTCCGCACTGCACGAGCCGCACTTACCAGCCTTGCAATTCCATCTTACTGCTAGATCTGGCTCTTGTTCGTATTGTATTCTATGCATACAGTCCAAAACGACCATTCCCTCATCTAATTCCAATTCATAGTCTTCTAATTCTGCGTTTTCCTCTTCGCCACGCAGGACCTTGAATGACTGAGATTTACCTTTCAATGACATGTCACTTAGCACTCTCCTGCTCGGCAGCTCGTTCTGCGATTAACGCTTTTACTTCCTTTATTGCATCCTTTAGGTCGCTTCTCATCTCTTCAACTGGTTCTTGACGAATCTTGATTTCGCCATCTTCCATCCAACATATGTTCAGAGTCTTACCCCAGTATTCGTCCTCATGACCAGGGAAGTCGTCACGGGTGTGTCCACCACGACTCTCTTCTCTTGCAAGTGCGGCCATTGTAGCAACTCTGGATATATCGACCATATTCTTGAGATCTAGCGCTTGATGCCATCCAGAGTTGTATTTTCTACTTGTTCCGGGGAAGCATTTCTTCTCCCGCTCAGAGAATTCATCCAAATCTGAAAGCGCGGTTTCAAGATCGTCTTTTACTCTGATGATTCCAACTTTTTCTTGCATCATGTCTCGCATTGCATCGTAAATTAAACCCGGGTTTTCACCCTGTCCTCTCTTCAATGGTGCAAGCATGACCTCGATAGCAGATTGGACTTGGGCATCATCAATGCTTGGTTGAGCCAATGTTTTGGCCTTATTTGCAGCATACTCGCCAGCACGCTTTCCAAATACGATCAAATCTGACAAAGAATTACCACCCAATCGGTTCGCACCATGCAAACCAGATGCTGTCTCTCCACAAGCATACAAGCACGAAACTGTGGTTTCTTGAGTTTCCGCATCCACTCTAACCCCTCCCATTACGTAATGTGCAGTAGGTCCAACTTCCATTGGCTCCTTAGAGATATCAACTCCTGCTAGTTCCTTAAATTGATGGTGCATTGATGGTAATTTTGCTAGAATAGCAGCTTCGCCGCGATGTGAAATATCTAGGAAAGCCCCGCCGTGAGGACTTCCTCTTCCAGCTTTTACTTCGCTGTTGATTGCTTTAGCAACAACGTCTCTGGTAAGTAACTCAGGTGGCCTACGAACAGTAGCTAATTTACCAGAGACGACTTCTTCCACCCATTGATCCGATTCTTCAATTGTTTCAGCATGGTCACCTTGGAACATCTCCGGGACATAATTGAACATGAATCTCTCTTGCTCACTATTGAACAAACGTCCACCTTCACCACGGACACCCTCAGTGACTAAGATTCCCCTTACCGATGGGGGCCAAACCATTCCAGTTGGATGGAATTGTACAAATTCCATATCGCGTAACTCGGCCCCAGCCCAAAGAGCAAGAGCATGTCCGTCTCCAGTGTATTCCCATGAACCTGAACAAACAGACCAACACCTAGTAATTCCTCCAGTTGCTAGAACAATCGCTTTTGCTGAAAATGCGTGGAAATCGCCATCTACTCTCTTGTATGCGACGCATCCTGTTACTCTGTCTCCTTCTTTCATGAGGTGCCGAACGGTATACTCTGTAAATATGTCAATACCCTCGTGTATTCCCCTCTCTTGTAAAGTTCTGATAATCTCTAAACCGGTAGCATCACCTACGTGAGCCAATCTAGGGAATGTGTGTCCTCCGAAGTTTCTTTGATTGATTAAATTCTGATTCGTTCTGTCGAAGACTGCGCCCCATTGCTCTAATTCTCTAACCCGATCAGGCGCTTCTTTTGCATGATACTCTGCCATTCTCCAATTAGCAAGCCACTTACTTCCTTTCATTGTATCATGAAAATGTACTTTCCACCCATCGCGTGGGTCTGCATTTTGAAGTGCTGCTGCACATCCACCTTCAGCCATAACAGTGTGGGCTTTGCCCAACAGAGATTTGGTGATGATGGCTGTTTTTGCTCCAGTACGTGCGGATTCAATTGCAGCGCGCAGACCGGCCCCGCCGGCGCCAATAACTATCACATCATATTCGTAGGATGTGTACTCTTCTCCCATATCATGCACCTCCGATTAGAACCAAACTGAAATCGTTGATTATACCCTTTGAACAGGCGATGGTCCAAGCATCTCCAACAAACACGAGCACGAGTGATATCCAAAACCAAAACCCGTGGTCTCTGTTTAGAATACTAATTTTGGAAAATATAGCGCCCCTAATCTTTGAAACTCCACTTACCCACCTATCGAGCATACCACCTGCTAAGTGCCTTAATGCATGACAAGAAGTAACGTAGAATGTCAGACAAACAGCTTCCAGAGTTAGAATGATAGTTCCCCCAGAAATACCATATCCATTGTTTGAAAAACTCATGCTGTAAGTTATATCCCACCATTTGATTAGCAAGATTGGAATAACCATGTAAAGGAAATATCGATGTAGATTATTGATCAAAAATACTCTTTTCTCTCCTCTATATCCAATTCTCTTGTTTATCTCTGGCTCATCTACCCAGCACGCAGTCGGGCTTGCAAAGAACGTTCTGTAGTACACTCTTCGCATGTAGTAGCATGTCCCTCTAAACGAGAACGGAATCCAGAGGATTAACACCGCTGCATTTACCCAAGAGGGATGATTCCAGCCAGCGAACATATCCCAATCCAGAACATTTGGGGAAAACATTGGAGAAATTACGTGTGCTCCATTGATGTCATAATCGATATGTTCAGAAAAGAATACGACTCGCCAAAAGGTCCACAGCATGGCTAAAATCAGACCAAATCCCATCACTGTAGGTTGTGCCCACCAATTATCAATTCTGCTGGTGCGACCCATGCCATTTAGCATCGGTAACTTGAGCCCTTCTCTCATCGAGTACACCAACCGCGCTTCCCTAATCGGGGCGCATGTGGAGGGCGAGTAAGGAAGGGGTCTTTGACCTGTTCGGCTGTTGTTCACGCCAGAGAAGAGTAGTCGACTTCTGCTTCAACCATCTCAATCTCGTCGACGTCCATCTGTGCTAACTGTAGTTTGCCTGAAAGTTCATCATTTACCGCATGCCAGTAAGAGTACGCCTCAATTACCCATATTCCTGATTCACGAGTGCCATTTCCGCTACCTTTTACACCACCAAATGGTAAGTGTGCTTCAGCACCAGTTGTTGAATTGTTAATTCCCGTCATTCCTGCTTTTATACCGGTTTTGAATCGATATGCTTCGAGTCTATCGTTAGTATATATCGCACTTGACAAACCGTATGGTGATGCGTTGGCTAGGTGAAGTGCATGGTTGAAATCATTCGCCTTTACTACTGTGACTGCAGGGCCAAAAACCTCCTCGTGGAAACATCTCATGTCTTCAGTAACGTCTGAATAAACGTGAGGCCACATAAACACACCACTTTCGGGACTACCTTGGAAGTTTTCGGGAAGATTATCAGTAGAAATTCTGCCTCGACCCCATAATTTAGTAGCTCCATCGGATTCAACCATCTCAAGCCCTTTCAGGAAATCTACAGCATACTTCTCAGATAACATTGAACCATACAGCACATCATCGTGCTTCAGTGAATCTCCTATTCTAGTGGACTTTACCTTAGCCATAAATTTCTCCATAAACTCATCATAAATGTCCTTGTGAAGGATTAGATTACCGAGACTCGTGCAGCGCTGCCCTGCTGTTCCGAAACCACCCCAATAAGCACCTTCTACAGCGTTGTCAATGTCTGCAGACGGCATTACAACCAGAGGATTCTTGCCACCTAATTCTAAACTACAGGAGACTAGGTTCCTACCACATACCTCCCCAATAGCTTTCCCTACTTCCGTGCTTCCTGTGAAAGAAATTTTGTTTATCAAACCTTCATCGACCGCATCCACGATGTACTGACCTGCGCCACTTCCTTTTCCATGAACAAGATTGATCACGCCATCTGGGATACCTGCTTGATGCATCACCCTAGCAAGAGCAAAGGAAAGTAAGGGGAGTCTTGAGGTGATTTCCAGACACATGTGTTACCACAAATAATTGCTGGTATCATCTTCCAAAATGGAACGGCTGATGGGAAATTGCAAGCGTTAATTATCCCACAAACACCCAACGGACGGCGATAGGTAAACAATTCCTTGTCTGGTAGTTCTGAGTTTACAGTTTGCCCGTAAAGACGACGTCCCTCTGATTGGAAGAACAGGCATGTATCAATTGCTTCTTGTATTTCTCCACCACATTCTTTCAGAGTTTTTCCAATCTCTCTTGCTTGTAATCGAACAAGGTCCTCTTTGTATTCCATCAATAAACGGCCCATGTTGCCAATGATTTGGCCACGAGTAGGTGCGGGTGTTGCAGCCCAGTCAGTCAATGCCTCCCTTGCAGCGCTTATTGCTGCACGAACATCATCTCTTGTTGAAAGTGGAAATTCGCCCAATTCATCGTTAAGAGACGCAGGGTTCTTGCTGATGAATGTGGAGCCGTCTGATGCAAGGGTTAGTTGTCCGTTTATGATGTTGTAACCTTTTATCTTTGGCAATCCCTCGGGGTTGTTGTTATCCATAAGTTCCAAGCCGGCTTCTAAGATGTGCGTCATGACACTCCGTCCTAGGCACACAACATGAATCCTTGCCCTATGAAAAAATGCGTGGAATTAAAGAGGTGCTTCACTGAAGAGGTAATACCCGGAGGGGTTTATCCATGTCTGGCGATGATTCTGATTCAATTTCCTTGAAGGTGTCTAAAGCAATACCAAGTGACGTAGGTCACGGTAGAGCACGAATAAGTGGAGAGAATGATTTAGACCTCAAACCTGGAGATATCATTGAAATCAAGGGCGAGAATAGGTCCACCGCCGCAATCTACTGGCGCAGCCGACCCGAAGATGCGAAAATGGACATTATTCGTGTGGATGGTATTATCAGGAAAAATGCAGGAGTAAGTCTCGGTGACAGGGTAACTGTCTCTAAGGTAGAGGCTAAAATCTGCACAAAGCTAGTTCTTTCACCGGTCATGGCGAATAAGCAGAAGGTAAAATTTGGCCCGGGTATTGAAGGATTTGCCCGAAGGGGCCTGAATAAGAGACCTGTCGTGGCAGGAGACAGAATCTTCATTCCCGGAATGACTTTGTTTGCTGAAGCATTACCGTTCGCTGTTCTACAAACAACACCTAAAGGGATAGTTCAAGTGAATTCAGACACTGATATCGTAATTAAAGACGAAGCAATTGATGACGAAGATGTTGGACAATCACAAGGCATTACTTACGAAGATATCGGAGGAATTGGCAGCCAACTGCTAAAAGTCAGAGAAATGATTGAACTACCTCTAAAGCACCCTGAATTGTTCCGTCGACTGGGAATAGATCCACCCAAAGGGGTCCTACTGCACGGACCACCCGGAACAGGAAAAACAATGATTGCGAAAGCAGTTGCAACCGAGACGAATGCACATTTTACATCAATTAATGGTCCAGAAATTATTTCCAAGTATTACGGAGAGTCTGAAAAGCAATTAAGAGAGATTTTTGACGAAGCAGCAAACAACGCCCCTGCGATTGTTTTCGTAGATGAAATAGATTCGATTTGTCCAAAAAGAGAGGACGTTAGTGGCGAAGTAGAACGCAGGGTTGTAGCGCAGATGCTAACTCTGATGGATGGAATGCAGGGGCGAGACAACGTCATCGTCATCGGTGCTACCAACAGAAGAGACGCAATGGACCCGGCGCTTCGCCGACCAGGAAGATTTGACAGAGAAATTGAGATTGGAGTTCCGGATAGAGAGGGCAGAAAGGAAATTCTTGATGTACATACTCGCCAAATGCCAATTGCAGATGATTTCGATGTCGACTGGGTGTTGGAAAATTCCTATGGTTTTGTTGGTGCTGATTTAGCCGCATTAGTCAGAGAATCTGCAATGAAAGCACTACGTCGGTATCTGCCGGAGATAGATCTTGACGAGGAAACAATACCGCCTGAAGTACTAGAAAAGATGGAAGTAAGGATGGATGATTTCAGACTAGCTATAAGAGAAATCGAGCCAAGTGCACTCAGAGAAATTTACGTGGAAATCCCCGACGTGTCATGGGACAGCGTAGGTGGATTAACCGAGATAAAGGACCGCCTGAAGGAAAGTGTTGAATGGCCGTTAACTAAACCCGAATTGTTCGAACACTTTGGAATTAAGCCACCAAGAGGTATTGTATTATTCGGAGCACCAGGAACTGGTAAAACACTCCTAGCAAAAGCAATAGCACACGAAGCAAAAGCAAATTTCATTTCAATAAAGGGGCCTGAACTTATCTCGAAATGGGTTGGTGAATCCGAAAAGGCGATTCGTGAAATTTTCAAAAAGGCAAAACAGTCCTCGCCTTCAATCATTTTCTTGGACGAATTTGAATCAATTGCTGGGATGAGATCATCAAATTCTCAAACCGGTGGATCGGACGTCGCAAACCGAGTCGTAAACCAATTGTTAGCAAGCATGGACGGGGTTGAAAGTCTGGATGAAGTTATCATCGTAGCAGCAACCAATAGACCTGAAATGATTGACCCTGCTTTACTTCGCAGCGGAAGATTCGAGCGTGTACTACACGTTCCACCACCAGACAAACCCGCACGTGAGGCAATCATGGACATTCATTCAGCAGATATGCCACTATCCTCTTTCTCAATGAAAGACATTCTAGGCGGCATGGAAGGCTTCACCGGTGCAGATATCGAAGCTGTCTGCAGAGAAGCAGCGCTTATTGCAATGCGAGCAGGCAAAAAGAAAGTTACAAAGGGACACTTTGAAGATGCAATATCAAGAGTAAGGCCTACTGTTACACCAGAAATGTTGGAGTATTACTCAAAGATGGAAGAAAGACTGACCTCAGGACTTTCAAATATCAAGAGGTCGAGAGACACAGGGTATGGAATGGAGTCAATGTAGATTCTCCGATTATCCGCATGTTTGAATAATCGTAACTTATTGCATCAACAAGAGGGAGCAGGGTCCTACTATGTCGAGTTTCAGCGGAGAATTCCTCAAACGTGCTGTGGTCGATATCAATGGTGAATTGTTCGGACACCTCGCAGACATTGTTATCGAGCCAAGAAGTGGTGAAATTGCCGAAATTTTGGTTGAGGTTGTTCCCGAGATTGACGTAAGTAAACTCCCATGGCCTAGCGAGGGGGGATTGTGTCAAGTTCCCGCACAGGAAATCTCACAAATAGGTGCACGCATCGTGTTAAGACGCTGAGCAATAAAGTATCATCAGCCCACAACCTTCTAAACCCAATGTTAGGGTCGGTTGTCTGTATCTTGTACCAGTGGTGATAGTTTGGACGAAAAACCGCGCATTAACAAACGAAGGCTCGCTCTTCAAATTGCGTTCTGGTTTGTTCTCATAATGCTTCTATCAACTGTGATTTCCCAGGTAATAAATATCGGCAATGAAGACGGCCTTTCCGCCTATGGTGATGATTGGAATGATATGTCTGCATTCCGTGAAGACATCAAGGATATGGGTATTGAAACAAAATCGCTTGTGTCCTCTCCATTACTACTCGCAGACATTGAAGACCCTGCAAATACAACCTTCATAATCGCAGGGGTTGAGAGGGATACACTTTCTCTGCCTCAGTTTTCATCTGACGGTTTCCTAACATTTGCAGAGGAAGATGGGTATACTCCTGCGGAAGTTGAAGCAATCAAAGAATTTGTTTTCGCAGGAGGTGACGTCTTAGTTATGGATGACTTTGGATACTCGTCATCTATTGCTGAAGCATTTGGTGTTGAATTCAAAGGTGTACAATTGTTTGACACAGTATACGCAACAGAACTGGATTACAATTTCGTCTGGATGTGTGTACAAGAAAACCCTTGTGGCATGGATGGAACAAAACTAGACCCGACAACTCTTGAAAATCACAGCAGATGGAATATTCAGGATAGCGGGGCACACATTTGCAAAATTTACGACGGAAGAGTGATACCAAAAAGCGATTCGGGGGTTTGTGAACAACACTGGTTGGATGGAACAATACAATACAATGCATCATACAAGATGCTACTGAATAACATCACCGGAATAGATGTTGACCAGAATGCAAAAACTGGTATGCAAGCAACCCAGATTCGAGCAATGACTTCTGCAGAGGCTACTATTGACGTTAATGGTGATGGCGAAATATGGGTGGGTTCTGAGCAAACTTCCGAGACTCCTGATTTATGGGGCCAGTTTACCCTATCAGTTGAAGTGTGCATATCCCAAGATTGTAACTTTGTGCAAGGTGGAAGAATTACCTTCATTGCCGATGGATCAGCGTTGACAAATGCTCTCTACGATTATGAACGTTACAATGATGGTTATTATGGGGACACAGATAAAGAAATTCCGCGCAATGATAACCGCAAATGGGCTAAAGACTACATTGCCGATTCTTTAGTCTACACAGATGAAAACCCCGGAGAATCTAGTTCAGTCCCTGAAGTAGCTCCAAACGCAATGGTGATTTTCGATGAAAGCAGGCATATCCAACCAAGCATAGCCTCAGAATCATACAATACAATCTATTTCTTGCTGGTATATTTCACAGGTGAAGGGCTTGCAATGCTTCTTTTATTCCTGATTTTATTTATCGCGTTTGAAGGAGTTCTACTAAAAAAGAAAGACCCAGAGCCATGGAGACATGTATTCAGTATTATCTACTACGGATTTGGCGACGCAAATAGATACACATACTATGCAAAATCCAACAAAATAAAACAGGTATTCCTGTCTAAAGTAAGGAACCAAAATGGATTAACAAGAGAAGAATTCGACTCACTGCCCGCTCGAGAACTTCAGGGAATGATCAACGACCCGGTGCTTGTCAAGTTTGTTTTCGAGAACAAAAATTATTCTTTAGAGCAGACCGTTGCAATCGTAAAACGAATTAAAGTCTGGGGAAGGACGTGAGGTGAGCTAAATGTGGACTAGAAAAGCAGCATTTACATTCACTGGCGGAATTGCCCTAATTTTGATTGGAATGATGATATCGAATCACCAGATGATGATACTAGGGATAGCATTCATTGCTTTCATTGTAGTTAATTCTTGGATAAGTGGCCATGGAGATGTCGAAGTTCAGAGAACCCTCTCCGCAGATAATCTGTACAAGGGTGACGACCTTTATGTCGAACTTCTCGTAACCAACCGGAGTAGGAGAAAAACCCAGCAGTTAGAAGTTTATGATAACGTCCCGCACGAAATGAAACTACGAAGTGGACTCAATCAAATGAGACTTAATTTGAAGCCGGGAGAGAGTGCGAGAATACGCTATGTTCTGAGGTGCCCATTGAGAGGACATTATTCGATAGGTCCTGTGTCACTAAGATACAGAAATACATTCAATCTCTCTGTTGACGAAATGTATGTTGACCATCACTCCGACATAATCATCTTCCCTCAAATTCGTGATGTAGAAGAAGCATTCATTCGTTCAAGGACCGCAAAAATGTACACAGGAGCTACAACACTTAGAACACCGGGTCCCGGTACAGAATTCTACTCACTCAGAGAATATGTTCCAGGAGACCCGTTCAAGAATATCAATTGGAAGGCTTTTGCTAGAACAGGAGACCTAATGATTAATGAAAAGTGTAGGGATGCTGTTACAGATTTGTACATTATACTGGACAGCCGCGACATTGCTAGAATAGGCACTGTCCTGAAGAACCCACTAGAGATGGGCACAGTGGCTGCTGCAAGCCTCGCTTCATTCTTCATCAAGAGACGAGATTCAGTCTCATTAACAATTTACGACGAGAAACTGTCTTTCTTGCCTCCAGACACTGGAGACAAGCAGTACTTCAAGATTTTATCATCGCTAGCAGGAGTCGCTCCAAGAGGTACTATGCCTCTACAAGCGGTGACAAACAGTCTCGCAGCGAGATTTAGCAGAGGTAGCCCGGTATTTATCATCTCATCATGTGAAGGAGATGGAACAGTTCCCTCTGCAGTAAGAGATTTGGTTGGAAGAGGTCACGAAGTAACAGTACTATCACCGTCCTCCATCGACTTCGAAAGACTGGTTAGTCGCATACCAAGAATGTCTTACGAGGTTCTCAAACTGGAAAGACAAAACAGACTAACTTCACTCGCTGGCTTCGGAAGCCAAGTGATCGACTGGATGCCTGACATGGACCTATCTCAGGCTCTATTGCAGGTGAGGGGTTTCTGAGGTGATACTATGGCAGGAGATGTAACACCTCAAGGAGAAGGAGCACGCTCACTACACTTGCGACAATTACGTGTACAATGGCAAATTGTAACCTTACAGGTTTTGGCTACACTGGCACTAGTTTGGATGTACTTAGAAGTCGTTTCAACATATGTTGTTGGAAGTATCGACCACACTCAATTATTTGATACCCTAGAAACCGGCTTGGGGGTTGAATTACCCCTCGCAGACTGGTTAACTGGCAGCGGTAGTTCCGGGCTTGCGAGATTTTACGTCCCTCTTGGTTTAGGGCTAGGCCTGGGAGGTTCAATGGCAATACTTGCTTTCCAAACGCCAAAATTCCAACAAAGAGTTAAGCTAGGTTTCATTCTTACGCTAATTATTGTTTTAGCCGGACGTTTCACACTTGGATATGTGTGGCAGTTAGTCGATGGTGGTTGGGATGCTCCAGATGAGGATGTTCTCCAGTTACTGGAATGGCCGCTACTAATGATGCTTTCATTTGTCATTCTTACCTTCTATTTACTTCCGATTATTACTGGAACAAGAGGAATATGGGGCTTGTCAAGAAGAGGTGTTGCATGGGCCATAGGATTCACTCTCCTATTCCTTGGAATACACGCAATCCTAACCTTCCCTCTCATAAGGTCACAGCTAGGTAGTTACGGCTCACAATTAACCACACTCGAAATCATCGTATCAGAGCCTACGGTTTTCGGATTAGTTACTGCAGAACAATTTTCATTGATTTTAATCGCTTGTTTGATGATGGTCTTCCAAGAGTCTGCTTTCGGAGTGATCAGACAATTAGAATACGCTTACAGGCTTCCAGAATCATGTAAAAGAGACCCCGAATATGTCGCCCAGATGGACAATTTACTGAACGGTCACATCAGACATACAGCCGTTTTCTTATCACTGACGGTAATAACAACAACAGTCGCACTAGGATTCCATTCAGTGTTGCTTGATTGGGTTGGCGGTGTTACCGGCTCACAATGGGCTTCTCAGGTAGGTGAATCAATCGAACTCACTTTGACCTATGGATTGGTAATTTCAGCTCTTCTATTCCTTGGAATTATGGCATTGCTGCGATTTATAGTACCGTGGCAAAGAGTTTGGGGGCTAGTCGAATCATCACTCTCAAAAAGATGATTAATTCGACAAAGCAGATTGAATACCCCGCCCGATTCCTTCTGTTAATACCAAAATCAGTAGTGGTATTCCACAGAATCTCGCTACAATTAACCCTATTCCAGACAAAGTGTCCCCAAGAACTATTCCAAGGTATATTCCAAGGGTGATAAGTGTGAAGAATACAAGTCTCTCAATCCATAAAGGATAAACTGAGACCACTTTTACACCTCAAAGATCAATTCCGTCCAAAGATTGTTCTAGGTCATCAAGTGCAGTATCTGCAATATCGCCTCTTTCCTCTGGTTCTGTTCTTCTTGCCCACCTTGCATCTAGCCTGGCTAATTCTTCCTCAAGTGTTGCTCTTTCGTCTTCTTGAGAAATGGTTGAGGCAGGCGAAAGAGAATTTGTTACCTCTTCCTGCACAGGCGTGGATAATTCCTCCCACTCTTCCGTGATTTCACTTACTTCAACCGCAACAGCAACTTCTTCATCGATTAATTCGCCCTTCATTTGTTCTAGTGCGCCTTCATTGATTGGGGCTCTTTCACCCGCCGGAACTGTATCTCTCTCGAAAGGAAGTAATCCCTCACGCTTGAAGTCCCAAAGAGCGCCTCTGACCTCACCATTGACAAAGCCACTAGCATCTAATTGAGTCAGTAGCTCCTCAAGAGCGCTGGTGGTAGCCTCAAGTTTTACCGCTGAGCCTGCATCTCTCATATCGGATTCGAGGTGTATGTCATCCAATGCTTTTTGAATCAAAGCACGAGTTTCACGAGCGAGAACAGGTAATGATTCTGGCCTGCGGGTGTTATTCATTAATGCTTGAACCTGTTCAGGTGGGGCACCTAATTTTTCTAACTGCTCAAGCACATTTCTTATTCGACGTAACATTGTGACTGACCTATCATAGTCTTCTAGTAGACTTTCTAGGTCTAAAACCAGACTTGTAACTGTCTCCCCTAGGTGGTGTTCTAGCCTCTGTTGTACAGACCACCTTGCTAAACCTCTAACCGCTCCTGCGGTTTGAGGAACCTGCCTTTCGAGTAAAGACATTACCTCATTGGATAGTAAGTGGCGGGGCGTAGTGGCGACATGATTGACACATGCTTGTATAACTTGTAAAGCGCGTTCAACTGCTCGATCTAGTAACGATACAGAGTATCCCAGTGTTCTAGCATGTTCCAACCTTTCTAAGACTGGGCCAAGGCCTTCAAACTGGTTACCATCTTCCAGGAGGGCCTGGGCAAGCGGTTCTTCTGATAATTTAGCCCGAAGCATTTCTGCCTCCTGAATGTCCGATAACGCTTCTTCATGCGCAATAGAAAGAGCTTCTGCTTGGTCTAGCAAGGTCGACAATTCAGCTTCAGCTTGACCCCTTCTTGCTCCTAAGTCACCCAATTCTCTCAAGATTTGGCGCCTTTCATCCATCAATTCTCTCATTTCAGACTGTATCATTGATGCTCTATTTTCTTGTTCTGTTAGTCTTATTCTGTCATCCTGTGTTCTATCGCTAGCCGTCTTTGCCTCAGTCTGAACCTGCTTTAGCCTTAGATGGGCTTCATTTATTTTGGCCTCTAGTTCCGAAAGTTCGCCTTGCGCCCGACGATGTCGGTCTCTAGTTGCTTCGACCTGCTCTTCAATCATCCTTTGACGGCGTTGGTCGTCTTCAATTCTAGACCTTATACTAGCCAGTGTTGCTGAATGTGAATCGATATCGCTCGATAATGCTGCTTCCTTTGTTGCCATTTCCTCGATTTTTGATGAGAGCTCTGCACTCTCTCTGCTATCACCGAGGATCCTTGCGAGTTCAACTGCCCTTTCGCTGAGCTGATGTTCAAGTTCGTTGATTCTTTTCGATAGCCTGTCACTTCTGGATTCGGAATTCTCAGCACTTGCTTGCGCTGCAGATAAGTCAAGTTGCAATTGATCTATGGTTCGATTGTAGGATGCTATTTTTTCTTGCACATCAGAAGCCTGTCGATTTGCTTCACTCGCATTCACTTTTGCTGCGCTTTCAGACATCTGCGACGATTCTAGAGATACTTTCAGCGATGCTATTTCTTGATTTGCTTCTGAAAGTTTCAATTCCGCTTTTTCTAATTTCCTTCTCAGCCCATCATCAATGCCTGATGAACTTTCAACCGTTGCGAGACCTTCCGAAGGAATGGCAATCTTGATGGCAAATTCGAATCTCGTACGTTCTTTTCGCAACTTCTGCAAGCCAATCTCGAAGCCGTAGAGCTGCATCAACATCTGACCTAACAATGCTTGCCTAGATTCTGAACGAGTTCTTGTTGTTGCTAATTCATCACAAAACTTTTCGAGATTGAAATCAATGACATTACCCGATTCTGGGCCGAGGATTGTCCCTACTGGCAACCTGTGAAGTGTAAGGACTCTTCGCGATTCACACAACTGATTTACAGCCTCGACTATCTTCGTCTTCCCTGGTGCTTGCATTGCCACAGGAACACCTTTTACTAGGGCGACTCGAATTGCTTTAGACGATTTTCCTGCTGATAGATGCCCAGTTAGACCTTCCTCGACTGCGGTTGTTAGCATGGAAAGGATAGCGTCGGTTCCTCCGCGACCTTCTCTCACAACGTGCCCATCTGAAAGTGCCTCACCCTGAGAACCCATAGCGTCAACTTGCCCATCCATTAT
>Ga0160423_10002201_pt1 | contig 16327 bp, 6 predicted proteins | sample CRUFie14St8metaG_FD_108191 | JGI IMG/M metagenome (GOLD analysis project Ga0160423, IMG submission 108191) | Marine microbial communities from the Costa Rica Dome - CRUD Field 142mm St8 metaG | ecosystem: Environmental > Aquatic > Marine > Oceanic > Photic zone | place: Costa Rica: the Eastern... | reverse complement strand
TGCAATGTATTGTCCACCTTCTAACCATGAGTTCATCATAAACGCAGGTTGTTCTGAAATAACACCCAATGCTCTGTCGCCTTCACTACATGCAGTAACTTCTGCATTTCCGCCAACTGCTACAACTGTACCAGTTTCATATTCTTTATCTGTTAAATATTTCTCTGCTAAGTCAGCATATCTTGCGGCTGTTGCTGTACCTTGGAATAAGTTAGCAATCAAGTCACCGCTTGAATTTCTTGCAGCAATTGTATCTGCTGTTGCTGTTGTTTTAGCAGTTTTGTAATTAGGATCACTGTCTGTTGCACTATCATCAATCTTAATTCTATCTGCAAAAGTTGCTGTACCATTAAAAGTATTAGCAAAAATTACACCTGATGAATCTCTAACAACAATGCTGTTTCCTGAACTAGGAACTGATACAGATGGTGTAATACCGTTCAACGCACTTGCGTCTGATGCTGTACCTGTTAAGTTACCTTGTACTGACCCAAACAATGTACCGAAAATGTTAGCACCTACATAACCAATGTTTTTAGATGCACCGTCAATCATAACCGTTGAGTCATTAGCAAGTAAACTACCTTGAGTGTTACCTGTAACATTACCTGTAACATTACCTGTTAGTGGTCCTGTAAATGAATCAGAGTGTACTGCTGACCAAGCAAATTGTGCTGTACCTAAAGTATATGAACTATCAGCACCTGGTAAAACTCCGCCTGTTGTAATATCTACAATATTTTTTCTAGTTGATCCACCGTCATTGACAATGAATTGCATAGGATTACCAAGAACACTTTCAAAAACAATTTCGTCATCGTTTTCAACTCTTAATCTAAAGTCGCTCTGGTCACCTACTTTGTATCCTGAATCTTGGAAGTTAATTTCTTGGTTAAAAGTAATACTTCCTTTTTGTAAGTATTGGCTAGCATCAATACCACCTAATTTTAATGCATTAGATGAAGTGCCCCAGTATACATAATCGTCTGATGTAACACCGTTGGCATCTGCTTTAGCCATTGTAATACCTTTCTTGATTAACGTAAAGTCATCAATAGGGTTTAATGAACTGTTTAATGTAAATTCTGTTTGTGAAATGATTGCAACTGTTTTACCACCTGCATTAATTTTTAAAATTGAATGGTTTGTATTACCTGTGTCTTTAACAACCTGTGCAATTGCTCCACTAGCACCAAGATCTGGTGATGCTTCAGGTCCTACAAGTACAAACTCTCCACCTGACCATGCATATAACTGCTTTGCAGATGTGTCCCACCAAAGCTCACCTACTCCTAAACCTGAAGGAGCAACTGATGCTACTTCAGCACCGTTGGTTGTTTTCCATTGTGCGCCATCATAGAACTTAACTTTCTTATTTGATGAGTCAAACCATAATTGACCTGTAACTGCTTTCGGAGGAGCAGTAGTATTTGCAAAGTTTTCTAGTAAATGTAAGAAGTTTTCGTTCTGTACTTCACCGTATCCTGCGTAGTTTTTACCAACGAAACGTATATCCGTAGTGGTATCAATAGTTCCGTCTTCTACTGACGTTAAAAATGTTCCGTTAAATTTATCTACTTGGTATGCCATGTGTGTTTTCTTCCTAGTTTACTGTTGTATTTATCTACCTTTACTCGTCTTCTGGTGGTAACGGTTTAGGGTAAAAACTGTATACATCAGGCTGATCTTTATACGTTTGAACAGCATTATTATGGTTAGTAACCTTTTGCTTAACGTAGTTACGCATAGCAACAAAGTCATCTGTAAGCGGAATACCTGCATTTTCTAGGCATTCTGCAATAATATTGAGCTGCTTGTGTACAGGATACTTAACAAGAATCTGCTTATTTACTACTTCGTCAATTGCTACTTCTTCAATTAACGGTACATCGTTAAGAGATCTTACTTCTCCAGTAGCATAATCGCCCCACCAATATTCGTTAGCATCATCTAAATCAATAACTTTATGAGGTACGCCTTGCTCAGTAAGTCTTTCAGCAAACTCGCTATTATAGTCCTGGGATGAGATCACTCTTGATCTATCAGCACTAAAAATAATAATGTTTTTCATCTAGTTCTTCCCCAACTTAATGCAAGACTTATCTTTGGTCTTTCATTTTGTTTAATTTCTGTTACTTCGTGTTCTAAGTTCACAGGCATATCAATTAGCATACCTGGTCCTTCATCTACTAAATTTCCTTTGCCTTGTTCATCGTACCAACAAAAGTGCGGAGCGTCAGCTCTTAAAAATATTAGTTTAAACTTCCAATACCCGCCTGCACTATCTCTATGCCTTTTAAGATAATCCCCTGGATCATATTTGTTAATACAAAAACTATCACAAGTTCTATCTTCTTCTGGAATTGATTCTGTAATCAACTCCTTTAATTCTTTTGGCATGTTCCAACGGAACATACTCTTTAACTTACTTTCACCATAGGCAGTTACAAAATTAAATTCTTCTCCTGGCTGCCTAACAAAAAAACTTTCTTCGTTTGCCTCTACTAACTTTACTATCTCGTCAACATTCTTACAATAGTTCGATACTAACTTTACTGTCATTATACATATGACCAAGTACCAGTGTAAGTCCAGTTACTACCGTTTGAATTATAAATCAGTTTGTAACCAGTATTACTATTATAAAGTGTTGTTGAAGTACTAACACTAGCAGTACCCCATCTATATGCTAAAATCCATCTACCAGCACTAAAACTAGAACTTGAACCTGCATATATGTTATTAATTATCAATTCAAAGTTTTGTCCACTTGCTTGACTTGCAGGAAGATATGCTTCAATTAAATCAGTGTACTGTGCATCAGGTGAACTTGTATTTGGTGCAGGTGAACTAATAACAAGTTGTCTTGTTGTAGTTGCTGAAACAACATTTTGTACAAACTCTGTAGTAGCAATAAACGTTGAGCTATCTGAATTTGCTCTAGTTACACTATGCGTTGCGTTGTCTGCATTGTTTGCGTTTGCTGCTTGTGTTGCATTAACCGCTGATGCCGCTGTACTTGCTGTTGTAGCTGAAGCAGCATTACCATTTAAGTCTGCTTGAATAACGTTTGCACTAAAGTCTCCGTTGTGATCTCTTACAACAACTTTATTTGCTGTAGGCAAATGAGTTGCATCAACATCAAATGTTGTATTTGTAATACCGTCATAAACTAATCCAGTTAAGAAGTTACCTGGTGTTAAGTTTGAAAATGCTATTGTGTCCCATACAGGTTGTCCAGCACCTGTTGACTTTAAAAACTTACCTGCTGTGCCTGATGGAATATGTGCTGTTGATCCAGAAGCAGTTTGATAAGGTATAGTTCCGCCAGCACCGCCTGCAATGTTAGTTGCTGTTGTTGCTGTTGTTGCATTACCTGTAACTGCACCTGTTAAGTCACCGTAAAATTTTTCTGAATACGTATCTTTATATCTTAACGCACTTGAACCAAGGTCAAGTACTATATCTGAACTTGGAAGAAGTCCTGCTTTTGCGCTAGGAGATCTTGTAGGACCAAATAAATCAAGTTGATAATCTACACCTTCTGTTGCTGCTAAACTAATTTGATTTGCTGCTTTTATTTCTGTAGCATTAATTGTTCCGTCGATAGTTAAGTTTGAACCAACTGTAATGTTTCCTGCAACACCTAAAGATGTAAGTGTTCCTAAACTTGTAAGTGCTGACGTAGTAACAGTATTGTGTAAGTTTGTACCTGTTAATGTGTTAGCGTCTGCTGGAACTGTTATATCTACTGTACCATCAAATCCAACACCGTTAATATTTCTAGGAGTTGACAGTCTTTGTGCTGCGGCTGCTGTTCCACTTAGTGTTGCACCAATAAAGTTTGCGGCTGTTACACTTCCTGTAAATGTTCCTGTCTCTCCTGTAATGTTACCTGTAACATTACCAACTAAGTCTGATGTAATTTGATTTGCTGCAAAATTACCTGTAGTATCTCTTGCAACAACTTTACCTATTTGATTTAAATGTGTAGCATCAACTGCCCAAGTAGTAGTACTACCACCGTCAAAGTCTGTTCCTGTTAGGTAGTTTCCTGCTTCTAATGGGTTAGGTGTTTGTGCTGTAATTGTAAGATTTGAAGATCCATCAAATGCAACACCGTTAACTAATACAGGATGTTCAAGTCTTGTTGCTTTATCTGCAACACCTTGTAGTGTAGCCATTACTTTATGTACACTGTTTAAAGTGATACCTGAAATTACATCTGTAAAACCGCTAATTGGATTTGATGAATCTATAGTAAAGGCATTCGAAGAAACAATTCCTATTGTAATGCCATTTACTTTAAGTTCAATAATTGGATATGTTGTTCCGTTTGTTGCTAATACTGTTGAAGTTACTGACCTAGTTGGCAAGTAACCGTCTGCTGTTTCTGGACCAATTTTAATCCAGTCAGTTCCGTTAAACACATGCAACGAAGGATCAGCTGGTGCGTTAGCAGTTGGAGCATTCTTTAACCAAAATGTTCCAAGTGCAGGTGTAGTAGGAGGTGTTGCTCCTACGTTTGCAGAGCCAACTTCAACCCATGCTTCGCCATCATATACTTTTAGAATTTTTCTTTCTGAATCAAACCAAGCCTGTCCTGTAATAGGAGTTGCTGGAGCAGAAATATTTGCAAAATTTTCTAATAGGAATAAAAAGTTTTCGTTTTGAATTTCACCGTAGCCAACATAATTTCTACCAACAAACGATAAACTGGTAGTTGAATCAACTGCCGCATCTTGCAAAACTACAAGTTGAGTTCCGTCCGTTTTATTAATTACATAAGCCATTTATACGCTCCTATTTTCATCCTATGGTAACACCTGATCTGAAACGTGTGTCCATGTGCCTGCCAACAACTGGAATACTTTAATGATTCTAGATGTTGTAATACCAGCACCTGGAACTGATGCAATTGCACCATTAACTGCTGTAACAGCAGGTGCTGTTCCTGTTGGTGTATTAAATGTATCAACCGATATAGTAATTTCAGGTGCTAAATTAAGATTAACTGTTGCGTTACTTAATAGCGTTACAAGAATTCTTGCAAATGTACCATCTCTGTATTCTGCTGGCGGAGCCAAGTTAGTTAAAATTTCTGATGCTATATAACTGTTTGGTTTACCATCTGACAGGTCCATACTAAATGCTAATGATCTTGATTGTGCTACATCATCAACATATTCTTTTGTTGCAGCATCTTGTGCTGTTGTAGGATCAGCAAGTCCTGTAATTTTTGGACTACCTATCAATGCAATGTTACCTGAACCGTGTGCTTCTAATTGAATATCATCATTGTTATCAAGTGTTGAAATCTTTTGATTCTCAAGTCTTAATTGTGCTACCGGTGGTAAGCCAGGACCAATATTAACAACGTTCTGAGCACCAAAGGCTGTAACACCTGGAATGCTTGTAATACCTGTACCTAATGATGTTCCACTTAGTACTGTTACTCCATTAATTTTAAATTCTTTACCTGTTGCTAAGTTAATGTGTTCTGAACTTGTAAACGCTTGTGAAGCAAGTGCAGGATATTCTGCTGTTGCGCCTAACCCATCTTTACTATATAAAATTGCTTTATCAGTAGTACCTTTAATTACAAGTCCACCACCGTCTGCAATTTCGTCTGAGTTAGATCCGCTATCACCTGTTTGAGCAAGAACAATATATTTGTCCTCAACAACTAATTCTGTTTGTTTAATTGTAGCAAGATCACCATCATTAATAACAAGGTTACCTCTAATAGTAAGGTCGCCTGCTAGTTCCATGCTACCACCAGTTTTAACTAAACTGTCTGGTGCACCTTCATATAAATCAATTTGTCTTGTAGCAGGAGTAACTTTAATTGCAATTTCCTGCGAAATACCTTTTCTAACATCTAAGATTAAAAGTTTATCTTCAGCAGCGTTTGATAATTTAACGTTACCGTTATCAACTGACAAGTTAGCCTGCGAAGCAGACCCAACAACAAGTCCTAGATCACTTTCAATTCTAAGTGTGTTTGTTAAAGAGTTAGCAGTATCTTTTCTAACATAGTTTGTAGAATCAATGTTTGCTAGTTTTTCTGAGTTTGTACAAGTTACATCAAACTTAATGCCTGACAATGTACCTTGGTTAAATCCTGGTCCAATATCTCCACTAAATCCTTCGATAGCATTTTTAGGTGTAAATGAATCTTTAGCAAATATACCTAACAAGATACCGTTGTTATAAAGTGATGTAATAACACGAGTTTGGTTTAGTGTATCAAGTATGCTTGAAACAATAAGTCCACTAGTTCCTTGTGCGTCTGAATACGCAGGGCCTAACAATATAGTGCTAGTACCATCAAAGAAATATAACTGTTTAGCAGTATCGTTAAACCAAAGGTCACCAACACCAAGTGTTGTTGGTTGTGAGTTAGCAATTGTTGCAGAACTTACTGGAACAAATGCTGTACCACTATATACTTTAAGTTTTGATTCTGTACTATCAAACCAAATCTGTCCTTTGATAGGCGCCGTAGGCGCAGTCACGTTAGCAAAATTTTCTAGTATCTTAATAAAGTTTTCATTAAGTACTTCACCAAATCCGCTAAAGTTTTTACCAATTAGTGTAATGTCAGTAGAGATATTATCAATTTGACCATCGGCTACTGTTGAAACTATTGTACCATCTGTTTTATTAATTTGATATGCCATCTAATATCTCATCCTACGTTGTTGTAAACGCTGGTGGTCCCGAACGTATAATATAGTTAATTGTCAAGAATGGATTCATAATACCAACTAATGACCCTAGTGTAAAGTCTGAACTTGGTTTTTTAATACCACCTGACTGTTGTAAGTATTGTGCTTGTCCTGGTGCAGTTGGTCCTAAACCTGTTGTACCTGGACTGTTAATAGCACTATCAACTCTAACAGCTGAATACTGTATTCCATTTGCTGTCATATCGTGTTCGTGATCTGGTAGGTTACCTAATGTTAATGCTACCGCACTTGCACCTGCTGCACCTGCAAGTGTTTGGGCTTCTGTACCTTCAACTCTTGCTGGCGATGGTTCACCACCTCCGTTATCAACAAACCCACCAACTGCGTTTGGCACGTTGATGTTGTTGTCCATGTTGTGTCTACCAAGTGCAAATCTACCACGTAAATCTGGTAATCTAAATGTACCTACACCATTAAGTGGTGCTGTACCATTATAAGTTGTTCCTATAATATCAAACAATTCTCTAAACTTAGATATTTCAACTTCACCACCATCACAAAATAAAAATCCTGTTGGTGGTTGTGATCCTGCATAAGGAATAATACCAGCTAATGGTATACCTAAGTCTCCTACAAACGTATCACGTGTTTGTTTAAGAAGTCCTGTTGCTCCTCCTGATTCAGCTGAAGCTCTATATACTAGTACAAAATCATTTTTGTCTGATTGGTTTGGTGCAGGCTCATCTCTACTTTTAACAATGTTAGCAGTCAATGTTGTAGCAAACTGTTTAGTTGAACTACCAACCTGTCCGTCAAATTGTATTGCTGGTGAAACAACGTCACCAGTTAGTGCAAAACTTGTAACATTTTTTAAGTTAGTTGCAGTGTTTGCATTACCTGTAATGTTACCGTTAATTGTACCTACAATTTCATCTGCTTGAATTGATTTAGCATAAACTGTGTTCCAACGATTTGTTAGTTCACCTAAGTCATGTGTATCATTAACTTGAGGTTTTAAAGTTTGTGATGTTATTGTGCCTGTAACATTTGCTGAGCCACCTATTAAGATGTTTTTAGCAAACGCTGCACCACCTGCTGAAACAATACTACCTGTTGATAAGTTAGTTGTTTCTGCTGGGTTTGAAATTTTTAGTGCGCCAGTTAAGCCAATGTTACCGTCAACATCTAACGCTTCTTCTGGTGCTGCAATATTAATACCAACTTTGTTATCAAGTACTCTAAGTACTGTAGTTGGAATACCGTTTCTGTTAATTTGTAAATCTACTGAACTACCTGCTGATGAATTATAAAGTTTCGCAGCAGTAGATGATGTTGTTACTTGGAAGTTTCCGTCGACACCAATTGTTAAACCTGCGTTGTTTCTTACATTAAGTCCTTGGTCAGTTGTGTTAAGAATATCACTTCTTAAAAACTTACCTGCTGATACTTCAACTCCGCCAACGTTAAGTGCATCTGCATTCTTAGCAGTACCAATAAGTTTAGGTAGTTCGCCTCCTAAAAATATAGAAGCAAATTCTGTTTTCTCAGTATCGTTTGCTGGTGTTGCAACATTAAGTCCTGCTTTGATTGTTGCAAATCCTTTAATATTAACTTTAGGTGTAAATGAATCTTTAGAAACAATTGCAACTGGTTGGTCTGCAATATATAAAATTAAAATACTTTTTGTTTGGTTATCTGAGTCAGCAATGTTTTCTACTGCTGGTCCATAACGTAATCCATCGATTGAACTTTCTGCTGGTCCAACTAGTAACCATCTTGTACCTGTATAAATTCTTAACTGTTGGTTTGTAGTATCAACCCAAAGCTCTCCAACTTTAGAATTTTCAACACTTGGTTCTGTAACACCTTTCTGAATGTTTGATGCTGCTTTCCATGCTGTGTTATCAAATAATTGTAATACACCATTTTGTGTATCGTACCAAAGTTGTCCTTCAACAGGATTGACAGGAGCATTTGCACTTGCAAAATTCTCTAATACAGATAAAAAGTTTTCAGCAATAATTTGTCCGTAGCCAGTAACATTACGTCCTGGAAACGTTAAACTTGTATCTTGGCTTGATGTATTATCAAAAACCGTTATCGGAGTTTTGTTTTCGCTATCTGTAAAATTTACAATATATGGCATTTATTAAACCTCCGTAAAGCCTGTTAAACTCTGTACTCTAATTGTGTAATCAATCTGCAAGAGTCTGTTCAAAGACTTTTGTACAGGGTGGAAAACCACGTGTGTTAAAAGTTTGCCTGCTCCGTTAGGGTTATACCATTTAAGCCCAAGCTCGTCAAAAACAAAGTTACTGTCCATATCAACACTATTATCAAATGCTTGTTGATCATCTGGCTCACCATAATCAAGTGTACATGTAATTACAATGTCACTGTATGTTGCACCACTAATATGTCTAACTTCCATTTTGTTACGCACTGGATCAGCGTTTGCAATAGAGCTTTGATCAATAACTTTAGTGTATGTTTGATTGTAAAGACTGGAGTTTGACCCAACTGTGTTAGGTGTCAAATATGTAATTAATCCTGTAGGGTCAACTGTAGTACCACCGCTACCAAACGCCATTTCGTAGACTGTACCTTGCCCTTGATTTGAAAGACTGTTAACAATAGCAACACTCATATTTTCATAGTGTATTGCATTACGTTTATCCTGAAAAACTTCTCCAGTTTCAGGATCAAAAATCTTAATATGCCCTTCAAAATGAAACCCGCCGGTCTCATTCAATCCAGGTGCTTTTGGCGTTTTGTTTTCTTTGTTTGACATATTTTTATCTTCCAGTTTCATAGTGTATTTATTCAGGTAACTTCGATGTATTGGCAGCAATGAACTGACTAATTGGAGTGCTGTTTTTAAGCAGTGTAACGCCTGATGTAGCAGTATTTTGGCCTCTATCGTACCATACTTGTCCTTGTTGTTTTATAATACTAATTCGTGTACCTGCTGGAGGCACATTTGTTAGTCTAATATATGCTGACGACCCGTCAACACTAAATTCAGCTTCAACTTTTTCATCGCCTGCTGGGCTAGTTGAACCCTTAGTTTCATTGTATTGATCAATATATGTTTTGCGTAGTCTTTTACCGCCAACAAATACTTCAATTGAGTCACATCTTCCATAAATTGCTGGAATAGTACCCGCATACCAATCACTAACATTACTTATCGCAGGAACAAAAGGAAGTGGTCCAATTAGTTGGCTGCTTCCGTCACTAACAAAATCTGTTCTTGATTGGGTATCTCTATACGGAATTGTTTGGTCCGTACTTAAATCAACCACGTATGATCCTACAGGATTCAATGTTTTGATCGCTGTACCCTGTGTACCTCTTCTCAAGTTGCTTAGTACATTACCATTTTTGTTCATGTACTCAATTTTCTCACCGTCAATTTCAATAATGCCCGGAGTATTGTTACTTGCAATAGGGCTAAACAGTGTAGAAGCATCTTTAAGTGTAATACTATCATCATAGTAAGTTAATTCTTTTGCTAGGACTAAGTTGTCAGTAATAGCATATCTAGTGTAACGATTAATGTTTAACATGTCTTTGCTAACTTGATAAGCACTTGGCAATGCAAATATGTTAGAACCAAAGGCTACAATTTCAAAACTGTCCGTATCTTCATTAGAACCTTCTACATATACAACACCTCTTTCAACATCTAATCGGTAATCAACATCTTGAATAAGTTTAGTTTTGTTTCTGTAAACCCATACATAACTTACGCCTAATGGTTTGAATGCAATAGGATAAAATGCTCTACCACCTGAATACTGATCACTAACAATTTCCATTGAAGGATATTCACTAAACCAAGTAACGTCAATAGTATCACCTGCTGTTAGTGCTGTTGAATCGTTAATAACAATGTTATTACCTACTACTGCATACTCTGAATTCAAATCATTTTCAATCTTGATAACATCACCGACCGTCAAATTTTCCGCAGTAACCTCTAGCTCTTTAGTTGTACCGTTGTAAACATAATCTGTAATAAATGTTTTTAGTTCGTTGTTAATATACACTTTAATATTATTAGGAACAATAGAACCTGCTGACGCAATAGGATCAACACCTAGTGTGAACGTTTTAGTTACTCCGTCAAACACTTCATAAACTGTATCAACACTTTTTAATTTTTTATTGTTTACTTCAACAATAGTAGATGCTAATGCACTTTCTCTGTTTAATTGTACAAAAGTATCTAAGTCATAACTTCTAGTGCTACCTTCATATATAAATTGCTGTTGGTTAACTCTAATTAAAGATTGTAATGAACTATCAACATCTGCTGCCGCTGCAAAAGCAACAATCCTAATTACTGCTAGTCTGTCTGGCTTAACACCAAATTGTACTAGAGTTCTGTTTGGAGTGTCAGGTAACAAGTCTGTACTATCAATAAAGCCTGTATCAGATTGTACACCATTAACTGATACAAAAATATTTGAAGTATCATTGTAGTTTGCATTCGTTAAGAAGTTTGTAGTGTCTCCATCTGCAATAAATTCTTGATAGTCAAGTATTGAAACACCACCTAACCCTATTGAAACAATTTCAATCTTAGCATTTATTGCTGGTACACTTGAAAATTCAATTGAATCAGTTGAAATATTAACAGTATAAGTTGCAGGGTCAACTTTTATTCCATCAATGTAAACAATTACTGACTTGTTCTCAACAATTCTTTGTCCTATTGGGTATACTAATGTTGATCCGTCTCCTATTCTTACATTAGACTTAACAGGAGCACCTGCTGAATCTTGATTTGAATGGAAAACTTTAATACTTAAACTGTCTAATACTTGTCCAGGAACATTTTCTTCTGTTGCAGGAACTTGATCTGGGCTTATATAGTCGCCACCATCAATTGATATGTCTTCTGCATTTGTACCAGTAGCAGTTGCATAAGCACCTTCCATTGCAGATAGTGTGCCGCCTGATAGTTTTGTGTCTAATAAGTTTTCATCATTAATAGTTACAGCACCATCGCTCTCTGCAGGACGGAAAATTAAAATATCACCGGGCTGCGTTGATACATAAGCACCAACTTCAACAATTTTTGTGCTACCATCACCGATAAATGTTGGCATTTGTGCATGTGGATTCGTTGAAACTGAGCTATCCCAGTTATCAGTGTAATTAGGATCGTCAATTCTATGTGTTGGTGGTTCTTCAACCCCTTCTTCAAGTTGTAAATTAAGAATATCATCAGGAACTACTGTGCCTGCACGTTTTAAGTAGATATTAATTACTTGTCCATCCACAGGAACATAAGGCAGTGTTACATTAATTGTGCTTCCGTCTGCAACATAATAGTAATCTGCTGCTGCTTCAACACTATCCCAGCTATCTGTAAACCAAGGAAGTGCGTCCCAACCACCTGTAACATCAAATGTTGTTCCTTGTACTTGCACACCACCAAAATCAATACCTGTCATCAATTGATTAAGTTCTTTACCTACCATTCCTGATTTAGGATTGTAATATTTCTCAATTCTGCTTACGCTATCTAATATTTCATCATTCTTTTGATATGTAATATTAATAACATCATCTTTTGCTGGTGGAATTACAAAAGTAATTTTACCTCTTAACTGTTTATACTCATCTGTTTCTAATGTAAACAGTGATATATCATATTCATTGTTAAGAACTACTTGACCATTTTTAATAATAGAAATATTTGACTTATCTCTTGTTGGTGGATATGTTAAATTAAACACCGCAGTTGAACCTGTAGCAGTAAATGATTCAGTTTGTGTAAAGTTCTGATAGATTCCTGTTTTAGATAGTCTATCAAACTTCATATTCACTGTCATTGAACGTGTTTTACCGTTACCAAGTATTGCAACAGCTCTTGCAACAGTTGGTGATGTACCGTTTCCGCCCACAAGCGAAACTGTTGGAGTTGATGTGTATCCTGTTCCGTGTTCGGTTAATGTAATTCCTGTTACTTTACCATTTGACACGTATGCAGTTGCTTTTGCACCAGATCCGCCGCCACCAGTAATTAATACTTTAGGTGCTTCTGTATAATCTGCTCCTTTATCAGCAATACTAATTTCTATAACTTGATAGCCTTTGTTATCATTCCAAAACTTGTAAGGATATGTTGATAAAATACTGTCTGTTGCCTCAACAGGAATAATCTTACCTTTAGAATCTGAATAGTAAGGAGGTAAATCAAAGTCTGAAATAGCAGAACTTGCATTATCTAAATTGTCATACTTACTAATATACTCTCTTACAGTTGTACTGTAAGGTTTTACTTCATTAATATAATTTAAATAACTTTCAAGACTGTCATTTCTATAATTAGTTTTCTGTTTTAGTGTTCCAACGTTGTGTGTTGCATTTAAGAAACTAGTTTTAAATGCCCAATCAACATAAGTTTGCTCTTTGAATACATATCTAATTGATGTAAAGAACAAGTTATTCCACTCAACTGCATAATCTCCTATTAGGACATCTTCTTTTAGTGCTTGTAAAATAAATCTTAGTTCATTTGAAACTTCTTTATCATAAAAATCAATATCAAAAGAATCTACGTTGTCAAAACCAACACCACTTATTGCTGTATCATATAGCTCTGTTGAAAATTGTATTGTTCCTAACTCTCTACCAATCAACTCATAGTTGTTCATAGCGTTATTTTCAACATCAGTAATCTTTTTAAATACTGCCCAGCCACCTGCGCCATATTCTTTAATTCTGATTAGGTCACCAATTTCAACTTTGATAGTTGGTTCTTGATAAACACTTGTAATTTCTTGTACAATTCTTGATGTAGGACCAAAATCATTGTCCCACCAATCAGCATATGACCAATAACGTGGTGTGTTGTATGCTTGACTTCTACTTCTATACCAAGACTTTCTTACATCGTCCCATGCATATATACTCCAGAAGTCGTTTGCTGTTGAATCGTTGTTAACAAGTACACTAAACTGTCTTGGATTAGTAGCAATATATGTATAAAGTTTACCTTTATTAGTAATAGTTACGCTATTTACCCTACCTTGGTTATCAATTGTTGTAACTGCTTCTGCACCTGTACCATCTCCTTCAAATTCAATAATTGGAGGTATCTTATATCCAAATCCTGCATCTAAAATATCAATGGAGTTTACTTCATTGTCAATAATATTTGCACGAAGTTTACATGCTTTAATTCTCGATGTACCAACTTCAAGTAATTCTATGTAGGAATCAACAGTTGTATCATATAGGTTTAGTAAAGTACTTGGTTTCTCGTCAACTGAATTTAATGTTGCAAAGTTTAATGAGTCAGCAAATGCTTCTTTGTGCATAATTGCATTAACGTTTGTAATTAATGTTTTTAAGATACCTTTTCTATCAACAAACATACTTTGTCTTGGTCTGTAACTGATACCGTATCTTTGTTTTGCTGGTAAGTCAGGATCAGGTATTCTATTACCTTGTACATCATAACCAACTAAACTGTCAAGCCATTTATTTTCTAATGATAATGTTGGTAAACTATCTGCAACGCCTTCAGTAAGAAGTTGATATTCGCTGTGTACTTGGTTTTGATTTTCTTCTTGTGTAAAGTATTCAATATTAAGTACAGCAGAATCTTCTGACACTGTTGCTTTGTAATTAAACAATAAGAACTTATCTTTATCAATAAATGCTGCGTATGTTTGTCCTAATGCCGACGGATCACTAATTAAATTAAACACGTCTGCTGCTGATATACTTCTATCTGCTACACCTTCAGGAACAGTAACTTTGTTTCTTACCCAGTAATAGTAAAATACTTCTGTTTGTTCTCCTGTGTTAGGATTAAATTCTGCTTTTACACTGTAGGCACTGTCATCTGCATACAACGGCTGTCCTGATATACCTAGTGGTAAACCTTCATTGGTATCTGCTACAACCGCCCACTCTGAAGGAAGTAATTTAGATTGTACCCATTCATAAACATCTATTGATGCTCCAGGAGCCAATGCTCCCCATGCACCTACTCTATAAGAAACTTCGCCTTGCTCATAGTCATACCACTTGGCTGTTGAAATATCCCACCATAGTTTACCTACGTTTTTAGTTTTCCAACAAATTGAATCATCAACTACTGCACCTTCTGCTGTTCCTGTTGTATAAATTGCAGGATCATAAGGTACTTTGTAAGAAAGTTCTCTTTCTGCTTCTGCTAAGATTTTCATTTTAGCAGGATCAAATATTTCTAAGTCAAGAATTTTTGTATCTTCATCTGTATCATAAAGTGAAATACGTTTGAACTTGTCAATATCAACTGTTTTAGGCTGTGAGCCTATAACGTTAAGCGAATTTTGTCCTTCAGTTTTTTCAAACAATCTAACTGTACCTGTCTTGGCTCCTTCAAAAGCAAGATCAACACCGTGTGGTGCAGGAGATATAAAGTTAGGTGAACCAACTGCTATTGCATTTCTTGTAGCAAACAAACTAAATCCAAATGATTCATTTAATGAAAGTGCTTCGTCAATTTTTTCTGATAGGAAGTATGTTTCTGCTTTACCTTTTTTCTCAAACACATATACTGCTCCAGCAAAGCCATCGTAATCTCTAAACGTTGTTCTGTTGCTATCATATGAAGTTTGTGATCCATCAAATCTAGTCTGTAATGTAAACGGAGAATTAGTTGCACCAACTGCAATAATCTCTGTACCGCTTGATATAGAAACATCTTGACCAAACATTTCGTTTGGATAATCTGAGAAACTTGTTAATTTTTGTTTTAGTCTATAAGCAAATTCAGTTGAGTCAGAATCAAACTTGAACACATAAGCACTTCCTTGATTTTGAAAGTTTTTATCTGCTAATGGACTTGTGACAACTAATGTGTTACCTGAATAATCTAAGCCAATCGAATAACCAAACTTATCGCCTGAACTAATTACTTCGTTCGGATCAAGATCACTTAGGTATGGTAGTGAGTCTGCATTAATTTGTTGTAGTAATTTATAAACGCCTGCACTATTCTTTTTGTAAATGTAAACTTTACCTGAAGCAACACTTGTACTGTCGCCTACGTTGACCCAAGGTTCGCCAGCATCTGGTGCTTCGTTATAACTTCTAATTGTACTATCTGCACCTACTGCACTAGGTCCTAAGTTTTGTAACTGATGATAGCCGCCTTGATACTTAACTGTATCTCCTTGCATGTATTCATAATTAGGTTTCCAATGACCTTTATAATTTGTAAAGTATTGTCCGTCACTGTTAGGTGCGCCTACCGCAAGTACTGTTCCGTCATAGTTCATTGCAATAGAAGTACCAAACTGGTCGTCTTCTTTAATTAATTCTGTAAGTTGTTGATCGTCAAGCAGCCCTGCGTCAAGTGTTGATCCATCATCGTTAGTTGCTATTGACATTGGAAGTGAAGCACCTGTTGTAACTTCGTCCATCTTAACCCAATCATTTGAGTAAATTGTTAATGAACTACCGTCAGCAACATTATCAACTAATGCTTTCCACATGTCTCCATCTGAAAATACTATTGAGTCTTTTGGATAGAAAGTTGAATCATCAGCAGCATAAATGCCTTTGTAATTTTTATTATAGTCTAAGCGCCAACCATCTGTTGTATCATAAGTGTAAAGATACAC
>Ga0160423_10002199_pt1 | contig 16330 bp, 12 predicted proteins | sample CRUFie14St8metaG_FD_108191 | JGI IMG/M metagenome (GOLD analysis project Ga0160423, IMG submission 108191) | Marine microbial communities from the Costa Rica Dome - CRUD Field 142mm St8 metaG | ecosystem: Environmental > Aquatic > Marine > Oceanic > Photic zone | place: Costa Rica: the Eastern... | reverse complement strand
TTCGTCTTGTGCATCCCGATGAAGATGAGGTCCTCATCGGGCACGGCCGCAAGCCACTCGCGCACGTCACGGGCGTTGAGTTTGCGCTCGGTTTCCTTGCCGCTGCCGGGCGTACCAATCTTCTCCTTGAAGTTGGTCGGCTTTTCGAGGATGATTTTACCCTGAGGCTTGCCGCAGTGCATGCAGGTCTTGCGCTTGGCTCCGGAGGTCACCTTTTCGATGTCCTTGATGATCTTGGCAAATTCGGTGGAACCGACGCCGTGCTTGGTGATGATATCATGCACACGGTGGCGGTAGTAGTCCTGCTCGCTCTGCTCGGGGTTGGCGGGGTGGGTGCCCACGGCGTCATGCAGCAGGATACGATGGCAGGAGTTGCACGTCGCCTTCAGGGCGGTCTTGATCAGGTTGACGAACCCGATGTGAATGACCGGAAGTTCAAGCGCAATGTGACCAAAGTGGCCCGGACTCTCGTCGTATTTGCAGTTGTCCGTGGGGCAAATCATGCCGGGCTCGATGACACCCATGTGCGGGTCCATCAGACCCTGGGTGTAGGCGTGGCCGTCGTCCTTGTAGGTGTCCGGCGTTTTGACCTCAACGGCCGACATCTTACGGATTTCGGCAGGGTCCATCAGGCTGAAGCGGATCGAGGCAATTCGCTTCGGGATCAGCACGCTCTTTCGACTCATCGGCGGTCCTCCAGTTCAAGGCGCATGGCCACTCCAAGACTCTTCATCTCGTCGAGCAGCAGCTTGAATGCGTACGAGGTCTGCACCTTGTAGACCTCCGCACCGTCCCCTGCGATGGGACTCACGTACGTGTTCCGTTTTGGATCGTACCACGCGATGTGACCTGATTCTTGGCAGACGTACAAATCAATGCCGTCGGATTCGTCCAGCAGACGGTCCTTGATGACCATCGATGCACCGTGTGCGATGAGGCAATCACGCTCCATCTCACCGAAGCGAAGACCACCCTGCCGGGCGCGACCTTCGGTCGGTTGGCGGGTGAGGATTTGCACGCGACCGCGAGAACGGGCGTGAATCTTCGAGGACACCAAGTGGTGCAGGCGCTGGTAGAAGATGCAGCCAACAAAGATGTCAGCGGGATAGGCTTCACCGGTTTCACCGTTGATCATGCGCTCACGGCCGGAGTGGTCGAAGCCATTGCGAACAAGAGCGTCGCGCAGGCTGCTTTCCTTCTCACCACGGAAGGCAGTGCCGTTGATGCGGCGACCTTCCATGGAACCGACTTTGCCCCCGATCATCTCGAGGACGTGGGCCACCGTCATGCGCGACGGAATCGCGTGGGGGTTGATGATGAGGTCAGGCACAACGCCGTCTTCGGTGAAGGGCATGTCCTCGGGGTCGAGCAGGCGTCCAATCACGCCTTTCTGACCGTGGCGCGACGCGAACTTGTCGCCGACTTCAGGCACCTTGTGGCTGCGCACGATGACGCGGACCAGACGGCCGCTGTCCAATGATTCGGTCACGTAGACGTTGTCCACGTGCCCCATCTCACCATGGCGAACAAGCATCGAGGACTCGCGGCGTTCTTGAGCTTGCAGGAAGGTACCGCCTCCTGACTCTTCGAGGAAGCGAGGTGGGCTGGTCTTCCCGACGAGCACGTCTCCACCGCCGAGGTGAGTCTCGGGGACGGGCAGGCCGTCTCCCTCGAGGTGCTGGTACGAGGACTCAGGCTTCAGTCCCTTGACTTCCTGGAGCGAAGAGCCAGGCTTCTCAATCTCTTCGATTTGACCGCCCGGGAAGCGCTTGCGCTCGGCGTTGTACGTGCGGTTGAAGGTGGAGCGGCCAAGGGCGCGCTCAACAGATCCGCGGTTCATGATGACGGCGTCCTGCATGTTGTAGCCGTGCAGGGACATGATGGCCACGATGAAGTTCTGGCCACCGGGGCGCTCGTCGAAGCCCGTGGTGCTCATTGCGTCGGTCTTGGTGATCGAGCGGTGCGGGTAGTGCAGGATGTGCGCTCGGGTGTCGGGGCGTAGTCGATAGTTGGCGCTGGGCAGCCCTAGGGATTGCTTGACCATCGCCGTGCCGCCGGTCACGCGAGGAGTGGAATTGTGCTCAGGGTAGGGGATGAGCGAAGCGCAGACACCGAGCATCAGTTGTGGGTCAATCTCACAGTGCGTGTGCTCGTTGGTGTACTCAAGTTCAACCTCGAACGAGGTGGTGCCCCACTCGCCGTTGGGCAAACGGATCTTGGCCTCGAGGACGGCGTTGCTGGCGTTCACTTGCCCCATGTTGGTCCAAGTCACGTTCTCGCTGGTCACTGGGCGACCGGCATGCTCGCTGCCTTCGGGGACCTTCTCGGGGAGCAGGAAGGGGCGGGAAGCGATGAAGAGGTCTTCTTCCTCTTCGGCGTCCACCCACTCGATGATGCCCTTGGTAAGCAGGTTGGCGAAGGTGGATTCGCCGGTGCGCAGGTCTTCGAGATGACCGGGCGTCAAACGTGGTGCGCCGTCATGAAGGATGAGCAATGGGCGCAAGATTCGGCCCTTGTCGGTGTTGATGAAGATGTCACGGTTCTCAGCGTCGTGGCGGATGGACACCTCAGGGGGGATCAAACCGCGGCGTCGGGCATTCTTGAACTGGTTGACCAGGTTCATGCCGTTGTCGTGAATGCCGTAGATGTCACCGTTGACGTGGACGCGGTCACCGTTGGTCCAATCGTCGGGCTGATAGACGTCCATGTCGTCGAGTTGCCCACAAATCATGGCGTCATCGACTTGCTCTGAAACGTCGATCATCTGAGCGGCGTTCTTGACCAGACCGCAATTCTGACCCTCTGGGGTCTCGTTGGGGCACAATCGACCCCACTGTGTGGGGTGCAGGTCACGGGCCTCGAAGTGGGGTTGGCTGCGGACCAGCGGGCTGGTCACGCGTCGCATGTGCGAGAGCGCGGACAGGAAGGTGGTGCGGTCCAACAGTTGGCTCACACCGCTGCGTCCACCCACCCAGTTTCCGGTGGCCAGCGCGTGCATGATTTTCGAGGTCAACACGTCGGGTCGGAGGCAGGAGCTGATGCGAAGTTCGCGCTTGCGGTTGTGGTGGCGCTCAAGTTGGTACTTGAGGTCGCGAGCGAGCTGACCAGCGGACACGCGGAAGAGGTCTTCCACGAGGTCACCGGCGAGGCGCACACGCTTGTTGGCGTAGTGGTCCTTGTCGTTGGGCGCCTTGTCCGTCAGCGCCATTTCGAGCACCTGTCGGACGATGCGGCCCACGAAGATGGCTTTCTTCTTCCGGTCGGCGGTGGTGTCGCCGAGGTGAGGCAGAAGCTCACGGTCGAGGAGTTGGTTGACGCGCTGCTCGCGGTATTCACGCTGCTGACCGGCTGCGAACTTCTTCTGGAGCCACTCATGCGCTTCCTGAGTGTTCATCGTGTTGTACTCTTCGTTGTCGTTGACTTCGTTGATGTTGGCCACGATGTACTTGAAGGTCTCAGTGGGGCCGGCGATGGCGGTGAAGATCTCCTGATCGTTGTCGATGCCAAGAGCACGCATCAGAAGGACCACAGGGATGGCGGTCGTGCCGGCGGTGCTGACCTTCACCATGAGCATCCCGTCGCGGCGCTTTTCGACGGTGAGGGGCTTTCGCATGCCGTCTTTCTGGGAGAAAATCTTGGCGACTTCCGTCTGCTTGGCGTAACGCTTGTTGATTTCCACGGTCACGCGGTTGGGCGCGAGGTCTTCCATGGAGATGAGCACGCGCTCAGTGCCGTTGATGATGAAGTAGCCACCAGGGTCGAGGGGATCTTCGCCTTTGGTGCGGAGCAAGGCGTGCCATGCGTCCATGTCGTCATGGGACGTGGTCGGGGCCAGCACACGGTCACCGGCGATGTGGTTGGGGTGGAGGTTGCAGCGCTTGGAGCGCACCATGATCGGCATGTTACCGACCTGAACCGCCTTCTCGGGGTTTCCAGGCACGCCGTTCCTGTAGATGGTGAAGTCGATGGTGACCGGGGAGAAGTAGGTGAGCTTGCGCAGACGGCACTCCATGGGGGTCGAGGGGTGCTCGGACCCATTGGCCTCCTTGGTCATGGGTTCGCCGAGTTGGACGTTCTTTAGTCGAATGACAATGTCTTGGTCTGCAACGTCGAGGCGGATGAAGCCGCCTTCTTCGTCTTCGATTTCCTCGTCGGTGCCAACGCGGATGTTTCGGATGATGGTTTCCATACGGGATGGAAGGTTTTCCCCTGAAGGGATGCAGTCGTCGTAGGATGCAATTTGGTGGTTCACGAGACTGCGCTCGCGGAAGTAGGCTTCGATAATCTCCTGCATGATGCTCCCTCCGGTTCAGCTCCCCTCCACAATGAGGCGATAGGCGACGGCGACGCCAGCGGAGGGCGACTTCCGGACCACCTTGAGGACACGGTCGGCGATCCAACCCGAAGCCAGCGGCTTGTGGTCGGGATTCGCAGCGAGAGCAGCCACGTCTTGGGCTTCAGCGGCTTCCTTGATGACTTGGACCACAGGGTCGGTGATCAGGATCTTGGGGAGCAGTTCCTTGGCCAAACGCTGTTCTCCGGTTTCGGGGTCTTCGCGGACAAGGTCCCACGGCGCAAGTTCGTCGACTTCGACGGCAAATTGCTCTTCGCTGGAAATGTTGGGGGCGCCGAGGAGTTCCTGGTGAGGCACCATCGTGTGGTTCAGAGGGTTGAACCGAATGTTGACCTCGGGCCGGTCGTAGTCGTCAATGGCCTTGGCCCGGATGGTGAGCTTACGGCTCTTCTTTTGCGCTCGACGGCGGGAGCCTTGGTCGGCAATGATGCGCATCACGTTGGCGTGAACGTCGCTTTCTTTGGAGACGCTGAGGCATGACGCAACCTCATCGGGACTCATCTTCTTGATGTCCGCCATGTTGCGATCGGTGGCCAACTTGTGGGCCGCTTCTTCCTCGACACCGAGCTCAATGAGGCGTTTTTTCGTTGCGCTTTTCACGACCAAATTATCCCCGCCTTTGGCCCGTGAACGATGGACCTGAAGCCTATCCAGGCGGGCCCGACGGGGTTCGAACCCGCGACCATCGGGTTAAAAGCCCGACGCTCTACCTGGCTAAGCTACAGGCCCAATGCGCATCTTGGGCGAGCGTCCGACCGGACCTCCCTTTATGAAGATTTCGCGTGTCGGTTACCGCCGCCTTCGGATGATGATTGTCCACGCAGCACCCTGATGTATAGCACATGTGGTGGACGGCATGGAACGCATGAATGCCCCATTTGCTCCGGCCGACGCTGAGGCCGAACGGTTTCGGCCTGAACGACCGCCTCAGGACACATGTTGGATCGACGCAAAAAACCGCCCTTGGGAACTCGCGGTCCCCCACACCGTCTACCCTCCAAGGGAAGACACCGATTTGTTGGCGCAGTGGCTTGCTACGCTGGGACCTGGTGCAGGACGCTCGGTGTTTGAAATCGGCGTTGGCAGCGGCGCCATCATGCTTCAGGCAGCCGCTGACGGGTGGAGCGTCAGCGGCTGTGACGTTCACCCATACGCGGTCGCAGCCACGCGTCACGCCCTTGCATCGCACGGTTATGCTGGACGCATCCTCGAGGCTGACGTCAGCGAACTTGATGCATCCCTGCTCGCCAAGGCAGACCTCGTGCTGTGGAACACGCCATACCTGCCTTCGGTCAAAACCGGACACGATCACCTTGGCCCCTTGGAAGAGGCTGGGTTGTCCGACCCGCTTCCTGAAGGATCCGGTCACGCCCTTCTGGCGCGATTGGACGCCGCGTCGAGAGGAGAGCGCCCGCTTGTCGCCTTGGTTCTCCAAGAGCGGGCCGCTGCCGACCTCCGAAGCGATGCAACGAAGCGAGGGTGGGCCTGCTCCAAGGTCGGCCGGCTTGAGTTTGATGACGGAGAGTGCCTGAACGTGCTGACTTTGGCCCGCGCGTGGCCCGGTGCAACCTCCACCGTGGTTGCCTCCACTGGAAGCACCAATGCGGACCTCATGATGGGAGAGCGAAATGTGGGAGAGTCCCTCCGTGCCGAACAGCAGACCAGCGGACGCGGACGACGCACGGCTTCATGGACCTCAAACCACGGAGATCTGACTGCGTCATGGGTCATCCACGAGGGGTCATCATCGGTGCCATCCCACGGCCTCATTCAAGCAGCATGCGCCCTTGCCACGCGGGACGTGTTGACCGACCTCGGCTGCGTGGACACCGAACACGTGCTGCTGAAGTGGCCAAACGACATTTTGCTCAACAAAAGCGCACCAGCCAAAGTTGGAGGTTGGCTCATCGAGTCCGTGCAACATGGCCGGAACACGAGGATTGTCGCTGGCTTGGGGCTCAACCTGACCGAAGGACCACCCGTTGTGGACGGAACGCCTCGTGCCCACGTGGAAGGGACCTCCGCTGATGCACTGCATGCAGCCCTGCACGCCCGCCTCCGCAGCCGGTTGGGCGACCTGTCCAGCACGCCCGGACGCCGCCGTCTTGTGGAGGAGGCTGTTCTTGCCTACCGCGCATCAGCCCATCGTCTGGGCATGAGCGACCCTGACGGAGCGGACCTGGTCCCCACAGACATGGACGAACACGGAGGGTTGTGCGTCGAAGGTGAACAAGAGCCGATCCACGACCTTGATGCAGTACGTTGGCACGCGTGGCCCTAAGGCTCAGTCAAGCAATTCAGCGTCAAGGCTTTCTGCGTCCGAGACGACGTCTCCCTGTTGACGGGAAAGCACCACGGCATATCCCACGAGCACCGCCCCGAGAAGAGGTGCCCACACCATGCTCATCGTCCCTCGCTTCAGGTCCACATCCACCTCACCGCTGCCTTCAGCCACAGAGATGGACCACGACACGGTTCCACGATCCGTCACGTCAAAACTCGCCGTTTCCGTGTCTCCGGCGGCCACGGCCTCGGTGATGAGCACTTCTTCTTGACCCTCAAGTTGGAACCGTATGGTGACCACAGACGTTTGGTTCACGGTGTAGGTCATGTCCACCGAATCACCTCCGCCAAGGCGGGCGTTTCCTGATACTCCATCGTCCTCGGTAAAGGGGACAGGGTCATCCCAAGCAAGCATCACGATGCTGCCCACCAACAAACTGAGGCCGACCAGCATGAGGACGTCCTGCGCACGAAGCGGTGGTGCATCGCCCCCGGCTCCCATGCTGACCCCTCAGCGCTCTGATTCATCAACGTCGTGGCGGTCGAGGCAGGCCGAGGCGTTCTCGAACCAGTCGAATCTTTCCTGAGGTGGTCACCCCACGAAGGCCGTGCTCTGACCATGTTGACGCGTTCTCAAGGACGGACCGAACGGTTGGTGCGACCGCAAGCGTCACACCGAGGATGGCCAGACCAACCTCCTCGTTGCGCTTCGAGGCGGGAATGGCGTCCATCAAGCGAACGTTGACGGGAAAGAGGTCGACCAATGCTTGCTCGATGTCCTCGCGTGATGCGAAGCGTGGACCGAGCTCGACGCCAATCCATCGTCGCTTTGGACGATGGGCTTTCGACGGACGGGCCATGCAAGGTTGGTTCAGCCCGTCCTTGATGACCGTTCTCCCCGCACGTTCAAAGCCAGTGCGTCCCGTCAGGGAGCAATGGACGGGGAAGAGGTGGAGGAGACGCCCCTGACCCTCATCGGATTGATTCGTACCTTGACCGCGCGGGCCACAGCACCGCATCTGATCGGATTCCTCGCTGTGGTCATCACGTTGTTTGTGACCGTCAGCAGCACGCGTGGGCTCGAAACCGAAGTGGCTGCGGCCTTCGTGGGCATGGGTGCATCCTACGCGGCCGTGGCCGGTCTGGCAGACCATGCGAGCTTCCGTTCATGGATCGTGGCGGAAAAAGGGAGTTCCCCATGGACGCTAATGACGGTTCTGATCCTACCCTTGGCCACTGCTGCGGTCCTGACTGGCGCTCTGCTCATGATCGCTGACGCAGCCGGACTTCGCACGGCTCTGCCTGTGGCGTTGGCCGCGCTCTTCGTGGCGTGGTCCATCGGCCAAGGCCGGTCTTTTCGAACCGCCATCGTCCGCTGGCCAACGCCCGCTTTGGCTCCTTCACCCCGCAACCCAAGCGGTGGTCTCGCCACAACATTCCGATTGCTGAGCACCGCAGTGCTTCTCACCGTCGTGCTCGTGGTCCAGGCTGCTCTGGCGGGAACCTCTATCCTGACCGCATCGGTGGGGATACTGGACGTGCTTCTTGACCAATTGGCCCTTGCCGGGGGCCTTGTCGCTTTGTTGGTGGCAGGGGAGTTCCTCACCGCAAAAGGACGGCGAACATGCGGCAAAGATCGATGGACATCGCGCATGTTCGCACGGTGGCAGGTGTTGGCCCTAACCTTCGCCGCGTGGCATCTTGGAACCGCATGGCGTCACATCACCTCGGAGCAACCTCAAGTGGCGACCGCTGTCGAAGAAATCATCCTCATGACCGTGACGGTTGTCATGGCGGTGTGGTCCATGACCAGCCGAACCCGCGGGTCGGACCTGGGCATCGTTCGCCGCAGCAACGCGCTGTTTTGGGGGCTCTCCTTTGGCTACGCCTACGCCGGTTCTGTGGCGATGCTCAGCACCGTCGTGCAGGGCGTCAGTGGCGTGCTCTTCCTCGGTCACGTCGTGGTGGCCTTGACGCTGCTGGTTCTTTTGCGGTCCACGGGTCCAGCCTTGGCTCAGCGGCACGCCACGGCCCTCGAACATGCGGCCATGGGATCACAGGTCGAGGCACGTCTCGCTCAGCGGCCAAAGGCACCCTCAGAACCCACACACGCTGGAGGAGTTGGCCCCTCAGCGCCAGAAGACGAGGTCCTTCAGAGCGAGTCGATACCAGAACAGGGTTCAGTGGCCCTCGCTGACCTCGGCGACGACATCATCGAAGTGCTCGATTAGTCGTCAGAGCTCAAACCGGACAGCAGCAGGATGACCCGGACACGCCCGTACATGGCCTCTGACACACGAGCTCCGAGGATTACTTTCGCGTCTTGGCTGAGGGTCCGCGTAAAGGCCTCAGAAATGGCCCCCATCTGTGCGATGGAAAGGTCGGGCCCGCCCTCCAGGTGGATGTAACAGCCCGTGGCGCCACCGACGTCGACATCGGAAAGCGGGGCGCCTGCGGCTTGGCGAATCAGACCTTCCACATCGTCTGAAGACCCGCTGCCGACCAACAAGGTGGCCGCTCGGCCGTTGGCGAGGATGGCCCTCAAGTCCATCAAATCCAGATTCATGAGGCTCATCTTGAGCAACGAGTGGACCAAACCATCCACCAAGTCCTCGATCCACTCCGAACCCATGGCCCAATCCTCACCACGTTCGCGTGCTCTGTGCGCCAAACGTTCGAGGGAGACGCGCACGGTCACGTCGGCGTTGGCTTGCAGACCCACCAAGGCACGGTTGGCTATGCCGGTGCGATGCGGCTGTTCGTTGGCGAAAGGAAGGGAAGCGACGGCGATGACGATGGCTCCTGACCGTCGAGCTTGCCGGGCGAGTTCTGCTGCAGCACCGCTCCCGGCCCCGCCACCGAGTCCGGTCAAGAGCACCACCAAATCCGCCCCTTCGAGCACAGGACGCGCCATTGCGTCGAGCCGGCGCATCCGCTGCTCCGCAAGGGCCGGCAAAGCCGCACACCCCTCAGCCTCCATCGCGTGCCCAAGACGAAGCACGTGACCTTCAGCACCGATGCGGAGGCTGCGGTCGTCCGCATCCACAGCCAGCAAACGCGTGGTGGGACAACGGCGATGCGCGGAGGCGGCCCACGCACAACCAAGGCCTCCGACCCCGGCGATGACGATTTGCCCACCGTCCATGAACGGGCTTGAGGCTGCACCGGTCCATCAACCTGAGCCACGGGTTCAGTCGATGTAGCGGAGGTAGCGACGCCGCGCATCGCGAGCCCATGCGTTGTCGGGCTCGAGATCAAGAACGCGATTATAGTAGGCCACCGCCTGTTCAAACTCCGACAAATGCCGTCCATGCATGTGACCAAGGTTGGACAACACTGGGATGCACTCGTCGTCCTCGTTCAGCATGTCCAGCAGGATGGCTTCGGCCTTTCCGATTTCTCCACGGAGCATGAACTCCTCCGCTTCGTCGAGCCGACGGAGTTGGTCGTCTGAAAGCCCGTAGACGTTATCAAACGCGTGCTCCGTCATGGGCCTAGGAACACTGGGCCAAACATGAAGTTTCTTGCCCCTCAGTTTTAACGTTAGAAACGGGGTACTGCGCCGCTACATTGTGGCATTTAGCAGACAATGTTTAAGGCTCCCATCCAAGTGGGTTAGAGCATAGGGTGAGGCCATGCTCAAGCGCACCTCCACGCTCCGGCTCTCCCTAGCCGCCTTGCTGGTGTTTGCGTTGCTCCTCCCTGGGGCCGCGACGTCCTATCACACCGGCATCGGTGGCGAGCAAAACAACGCTGGCGAAGTCATCGAAGACGTCGCCAAGGAAGGCTGCCTCTGCCACAATACGGAAGCGGACAACACCGTTCAGGTCATCCTCGACGAAGTTCCATACGGCTGGGCCGAAGGAGAAACCTACACCATGCACCTGCAATTGATTGGTGGACCTGAAGCCGGCGGGGCGTGGACGGGCGGCTTCTCCATGCGCGTCAGCGAAGGAAGCCTAGGTGGCGAAGACGTCCAGAACTGGGAGGGTGACCTCACAACCCTCACGCAAATCGAAGCCAGCGCCAACGTGGCCGACCGCATGTGGGTCATCGATTGGACCGCACCGGCTGCCGGCACCGGTGCCGTGACCTTCTGGATCACCGGTAACAGCGTCAACGGCGACGCGATACCGGGCGCCGATGACCGTTGGAACCAGCTCTTCTTCACCCTGCCCGAGAACGACGGTGCTTCCCCGGCCGGACTGCGCACCCTTTTTGCCGGCGACGGCAACGTCCAGGCGCCTGAACCCGACCACCACGGCGTTGATCTGCACCACATGGGCGCAAAACTTCGCGCCCACTGGCTTGGGCTGCTCGGCTTCGGAGCCGTCATCGTGGTGGTCGCCTTCGCCGGTTTCCTCCTGCGCTACGGCTTCTCCACCTCCTACCAAGGACGCTCCAACCAACTGCGTCTGCGTTACCATTTGAATCGACGAGGTGATCAGTGATGGACGACGAGGTCACCAAGCTCCTGCGCATGGTCGCCAACGGCACCGTGCCCATCGAAGACGCACGAAAGGCGCTCCTCGAAGTCGAACTCAACGAGAAGCAACTCGACGAAGCCATCGATCGCGGCGTGTTCACGGAAGCCGAGGTCGGGTCCATCGTGTCTGCTTCGCTTGCGCCTTCCGGCGCCTCGTACCTCACCATGGCCTTCCTCGGCTGGGGCCTCTTCTGGGTCATGTACTGGTCCTTCTCCATGATGTACGGCCTCATCCAAGGATGGGACCAACAGCAGTTGGCCTACCATCTGGCCATCACGTTGGTTACCCTCATCATGATGGGCATCATCTACCTCAAGTTCGTCCTGCCTGACACCATCATCGTCAAGCACGCTGCGAACAAATACATCCCAGAACACGCCAAGGATTGGCGGGAGTACAAGTGGTGATCCGCATGGCGAAGTCCTACGACCTCAAGCCCGCCCCGCTCAACGGCGAGAAGGCGGACGCTTCTGGCGGTGCATCCGTGGTCAACCGCCGCCAATTCCTCCGCTACGGCTTCAACGCCACCACCGGCGTGCTCGCCGCCTCGGTTGGCGTCCTCGGTTTTGCCGCCATCCTGCTCCCGCCAGGTGCAGGAAGCGGTGGCGACTTGGCCGTGAAGTATTGGGCCAAGGGACGTGAGGACGAAGCCTGGTACGGTGCCAAGCACCTGCAGTCAATGACCCGCGAAGACTTCGTGGCCGAAGCCGCCAAGACCAGCACCGGTACTGCTGGTGCTGCAGGCGTATGGAACGGCGTGCCCGTTGTCGTGAACTACGTCGATCACGACGCGAACAGCAGCACTCCCACCTCCAGCGGCAAGGCCCGGTACCAGTCCATGGAAGGCTACGACGAGACCGGCAAGTACGTCGGACACTTCGACGACATGGTCGATGCCGACCCACGCATCTTCCCGACCGGTGGTCTCGTGATGGTGTTCGGACGTTGCACCCACCTCTGCTGCATCCCCGGTTGGCAACTCGTTAGCAACACCTTCACCGAAGACACATGGACGCCTGGCGGCGGCGATGACGGAGGCACGAAGCTGTTCTGCATCTGTCACTCTTCCCGCTTCGACCCTACCGCACTTGAACTCAACACCAACCGAAACCGCGCGAACGGTGCCACCTTCACCTACGCCGGCATTCGACGTTCAGGCGGACCGGCTCCAGTGGGTCTGCCGCTGATTCCGATTCAACTCAACGGTGACACCATCGAGGGCATCACCGACTACATGGGCTGGTTGACCTATTGCGACTGAGGTGATTTGATGAACACGATTTCCATCGTTCTCTGGTTCTTTATCGCCTTCGTGGCGGTCCTCGTCGCCTTCACCCTCCGCAAGGAGGACGAAGAGATGCCTCGCCGCGAAATCCTTCGTGCCGTCGAATCCAGCGGTTCGATGGGTCTGGCTGAACGCTCCTTCCTGTGGGTGTTCAGTTGGCTGGACACGCGCTTCCGCATCCAGGACTACTGGAACATGTCGAAGTCCGCATACTACAACATGCACCGCCAAATGCCCCTGACCCACGCTGAGAAGTACAAACTCCGCATCATCTGGTACTGGTACCCGCTGTACTGCTTGGGTGGCATCTCCTTCCTGTCCTTCATCATCCTCGTGATCACCGGCACGGTGCTTGGCATCTACTACGTGCCCGGTGGCGAAGGCGACCCTTCACCGGCCTACAAGAGCATGCAGTTCATCATGACCGAACTGCCCTTCGGCTACATCATCCGTGCCGTCCACCACTGGACGACCCACTTCATGGTGGCCAGCGTCTTCCTTCACATGTGCCGCGTGTACTTTACCGGTGCCTACCGGAACCCGCGTGAGCTCAACTGGCTCATCGGCGTCGCCCTGATGGCCCTGACCATCGTGTTCGGTTACTCCGGTTATCTCCTGCCATGGGACAGCCTTGCCTACGGTGCTGCCGTGATCGGCATCAACCTCAGCAACGCCTCACCTCTGGTCGGGAAATACATCGCAACACTGCTCTTTGGTGGAAGCAGCTTGACGGACCGAACGGTCACCAGGATGTACTTCATTCACGTGTTCATCCTGCCCGTGATCGTGACGACCCTCATCATCATCCATCTTTTCATCGTCTGGGTGCAAGGCATCGCGGAGCCACATTGATCAGGAGGGCATGACATGGGACTCATCGAGAATCTAGGGCGCGTCGCGAGCGTCTACATGGACGAGAAAGAAAAGCTCCAAACGGTCGGAGAGAAGCGGAAGCGTACCCGAATGGGTCACGGCTTCTGGCCGCACGAAGTGCTGCGTGACGCGATCATTTTCGCGTCCATGCTCTCCGTGCTGCTGTTCTACGCTTGGCTCATTCCCCCACCCCTTCACGGCGCGGCCGACCCCTATGCACAGGCTGGCTTCGTGTTCCCCGACTGGTACGTGCTGTTTTCCTACGGCTACCTGCGCTGGGGCGAATACCTCCCCCAGTTTACCGTGCCCACCGGTCCCATCGGCGCCATCGTTGACCAACCGGTCTTTGCCTGGAACGCCGCCTGGTGGGGCGCTGCCCTGACCGGCATCCCTGTTGGCATCCTCGCTCTCCCACCTTTCCTTGGCGGCCGCGAAAAGCGCCCAGTCGAGGATCCGTGGTACGCCAGCGCCGGTGCGGTCTACCTCGCCCACATTTGGTTCATCTCGGTTTTCTCGATCAACATCTTCCTCGAATTGTACGGCAAAAACCGAACCGACTTCTGTAAGCTGGACAGCCACGGCGACCTGTTGTGCGGAACGCGTCCGCCGTGGTTGGCTGAAGTGTTCAACGCCATACCATGGCTGATGACAGGCGTGCTGCTCTGGATTGTGTTGCACTTCGGTGCACGGATGTTCCTCGTCAAAACCATCGGTGCTCGGCTGACGCAGGCCAACGCAAAGCGCATCCTCATGGGTGCCCTCGTGCTGTCCACCGCTGCCACCGTGGCCACCTGGGACACCTACGACAAGGGCTTCTGGGAGGCCAGAGGTCTGCTGACCATCGAATCCTACGAGGAACTCGAGGCCATGCGCTCGCAACCCTCGGACATTCACGTCCACGAGGCCAACGAATTCACCGACAAGCTCGGGTACTCTGAGACAATGACGGTCCCCGCTGTCGCGTGGCTGGATTGGCAAATCTTCCAACCGGCACGCGAAGTCATCTACGATTTCGCCGATGCGAACAACCATCAACAGCCGGATCAAGGCATCAACGCAGCCTCTGTAATCGGTAATTTCTCTGGCGGAGAAGGCTTTGCCGTTGATGGTACTTTCAGCATCACCGAGGACAGCACCCACTTCCCTGACGGTCATCACGTCAGCGTGGCCACCATCCCACTCGACGCAGCCTGCTCCTACCGCGCGGAAGAACGCAAGATTGGCGAAGCAAAGACCGCAGACATGCTCAGTTCTACCCTGACCGTCAAGGACGCCGACGGCGCGACGGTCAGTGCAGCTTCCTTCGACGACTGCGCCGGTGCTGAAATGGCCGAGTTGCCCGTGGGCACGTACACCTACACCTTCACTGTGACCGCTTCTGGTGCCTTGGCTGACAGCGATTTAATCACCGAAGTCACGATGAACATCGCGGCCTACCAGCCTCTGCTGCTCTTCGATGCCGACCTTTCCGACGCCAACCTTGCCGGTCATGCCGTTGATCTCAACAACGGCGAGCACGTGACGATGGCCCAAGACTACGCACAGGTCGTCAACCCCTCATTCCATGAGAACCCCAAGGCCCTTGACGCCAAGTTGACCTACGCGATGTTCATCCCATGTTTGACCCTCGGTGCGCTCGTCTTCGTCCTTCTCCGCTCGATGGCCACCGGATACGAATTCGAGATGAACAAGTGCTACGGCTGTGACCTCTGTGACGATGCCTGCCCCGTTCGCTTGTTCAACGGCGGTGACAAGCTCAACATCATCTACAACTCGTGGAACAACGAGGACGACGGTGTTCCGTTGTATTCCTGTTTGACCTGCTCTGCGTGCACCAACGCTTGCCCGCAACTTGTGGACTACGACTCCTACGTGGACATCCGCCGAAGCCTCATCGTCGGCGGCCCGCAAGCCGAGATCCCTCACACCGTGCTCCAAGCCGTCCTCAACGCCGAGGCCGAGGAGAGCGCCGACGCGGACTTCATCGCCACCGAGGACTACCCCATCACCAGCAACGTGGGCTTCTACCCAGGCTGCGTGGACTACCTCGACCAGGAGATGGTCTTCAGCCACCTCAACGAGGGCACCATGAACCTCGGTGCCAGCACCACCGCGGCCTTTACCCTCTTCGAAGAGATGGGCGATGACGTGACCTACCTTGGCCGCGACTTCCTGAAGTGCTGCGGTCACGACCAGAAGTGGCAAGGCATGACCGAGGTCTTTGAGAAGCTCAAAGCCTACAACCAGAAGAAGATCGAGGAATCGGGCATCGACACCCTCGTCTCCTCCTGCGCCGAATGCTTCCGCACCTTCGCCCGCGACTACGAGCTCGACGGCGTCAAGGTCATGCACACCACGGAGTACCTCCTCGAGCAGGGCTTCGACATGGAGCTCAAGGCCGACGAAGGCACCACTGTGACCTACCACGACCCGTGCCGCCTCGGGCGACAGATGGGCATCACCGAAGAGCCTCGTGAACTCCTCGGCCAAGTCGAAAACGTTGAACTCGTGGAGATGGAACACCATGGCGAGGACGCCATGTGCTGTGGTGTGTCCAGCATGATGTCGTGCAACGAGAACGCACGCGCACTCCGTGTCAACCGCATGGAGGAAGTCCGCGCGACCGGTGCGGACAAGATGCTCACCTCCTGCCCCAAGTGCGTCACGCACCTGGAGTGCCTGAAGTTCGAAGGCGACGAGCGCTACGAGGGCATCGAGATCCTCGACGTCGTGACCTTCCTCGCTCAGCAGGTCGAGGCAAAGAAGTCCCAGGTCGAAGCCGACACACGCGTTGGCGTCGAAGCCTGAATCGGGCAACGCGCCCACCGCCAAGCGCTGCGGGCCTGAACAGGCCTATTTCCCATACAAGGTCTTCCGCAGGGCATGGACGAGCCGAGGCTGTACCGCTTCGTGCTGGGTGAAAAGACCGACGAATTCCTCCGGCAGCAGTCGATCAATGCCGCCGTTGTGGGCTTTCTCGCCCATCTTGTGCTGTGCGTGCTGTACGGAACGGGGCGCATTGATCTGCCGGGCATGGAGCCGCTGATC
>Ga0160423_10002197_pt1 | contig 16336 bp, 18 predicted proteins | sample CRUFie14St8metaG_FD_108191 | JGI IMG/M metagenome (GOLD analysis project Ga0160423, IMG submission 108191) | Marine microbial communities from the Costa Rica Dome - CRUD Field 142mm St8 metaG | ecosystem: Environmental > Aquatic > Marine > Oceanic > Photic zone | place: Costa Rica: the Eastern... | reverse complement strand
GTTAAGTCTGCATCTGACTGGTCATACAAGCACAAGTTTCAGTCATACGAAGTGCTAAAAGACAATGATTCCTTTGGTTATGTAGGGCAGCTCGCTGGCTATGCAAAAGCCACGGACAAAAAACCTGGGGGCTGGTGGGTAATTAATAAAGCCAATGGGCAGTTTAAATATGTACCAGCAAACATTGACATCAACACAGAGATTCAAAAGATTGAAAATCTTGTGGAGAAGTTGGAAGAGAATAAGTTTGAGCGTTGCTATGACGCACAAGCTGAAACATTTAGAGGCAAAGAGACAGGCAACAAAGTCTTGTGTAAAGAGTGTTCATTCTGTGATTACAGATTTTCTTGCTGGCCCAACTTGCAGGAACTACCTGCTGTAAAGTCTCAGGCAAAAGAACCAAAGATGGTTAATTATGTAGAACTAGCAGAGGAGTATGTAAATGGATGACAAACTTGAACTTGATGCTCTCGTCGAAGAGATTAAACTTACTGAACAGAAACTTAGCGACTTGCGTAAGGAATATCGTGAACGCAAAACTGCTGGGGTTCGTGCAGCTATTGAAGCGCGTAATGAAGCAGACAAAGTTCTCCGCGAAGAACTAAGGGCTATTGGATATCGTGACCCTGCTGACTTCTGGCGTGGTCGCTCACTGTAGTGTTTAACGGCAAAGCATATCGGGCAGCACGAAAGAATGGGTATCGTAGTGGTCTGGAGCAATCTGTCTCCGAAAAACTAACACAGCTAAAGATAAAGTTTTTATACGAGGCTGTAAAGATTGAGTGGGAAGACTTAGCATACAGAACCTACACACCCGACTTCGTGCTGCACAACGGTATTATCATTGAGACAAAGGGTATGTTTACGGCTGCTGACAGGAGAAAGCACATAGCCATAAGTAAACAGCACCCACAACTGGACATTCGTTTTGTGTTTGAAAACAGTAGACGTAAGCTACGCAAGGGTGCGAAATCATCTTATGCAGAATGGTGTATAAAGCATAGTTTTAAATACTATGATAGAATTATTCCTGAAGATTGGTTAAAAGAAAAAGGAAAGAATAAACATCCGAAGTTTATACCATTCAAGGGCGAAAAAAAGAAAGGAGTTTATCGTGGCAAGAGCAGTAGAAGATGAAGACTTTTTGATTAGAATACGCCCTACCTATACAGCAAAAGGTGAATGGTCAGGGGATGCAGAAGTATCAGTTATAACTTCTGAGAATAATGAGTTGACAGAAGAAGTATATCGTGGTATGGAATTATTCGTTAGGATGATACTGTCTGCGCTTCCAGTGATGGAGCAAGATGAATATGTACGCGAACAAATATATAAATATTGTGAAGAGTACACAGAGGAACTGATGACGTTGACAGATAACGAAGATGAACAGGAAGTTGTAATCAGACGGGATGACGACGATAATGTTGTACATCTGACGTTTGCAACAAAGACAAAAGGAGAAGCATGATGAGACATGAAACCTTTATGAAACTGAAAGCTGATGAGGAGAAACTTATGGACGAGTACTATACTAAACAAATAAGTAAAAAAGAAGATATGGTCAACAGCCCCTCACACTACAATCAGTCTGGTATTGAGTGTATCACAGCCATTGAGGCAATGCTTGGGCCAAACTTTAAATATTATTTGCAGGGCAATATAATGAAATACCTGTGGCGTTTTGACTACAAGGGCAAGCCATTGGAAGATGTACAGAAGGCAAAGTGGTACATCAATGCACTAGAGAAGGCTATAGAGGATAGTGATGCGAGTTAAGATTTACGTCACACTAGACATTGACCCAGAAGAATATACGATGCCAGCCGATGAAAATCCTACAGAAGAAATACAAGAAAGTTTAGAGGATTACTTTCACGAATTACCTGGCATGGAAATCAAACATATGAAAATAAACATGGAGTGAAACATGAACAATTATTTACCTACAGACTATCAAACATTTATTGCCACCTCTCGTTACGCAAGGTGGATTGAAGAAGAACAACGAAGAGAAACATGGCCTGAAACTGTGTCGAGGTATTTCAACTATATGGAAGACCACCTTGCAGAAAAGCACAGCTACATGTTATCCGATGAACTACGCGCAGAACTTGAAGAGGCTGTGCTTAACCAAGACATCATGCCAAGCATGAGAGCATTGATGACTGCCGGTCCCGCGCTTGACCGTTGTCACGTCGGTGGTTACAATTGCTCCTACGTACCGGTGGATAATCCTCGTGCATTTGACGAGACGATGTATATCCTCATGTGTGGCACTGGTGTAGGCTTCTCTGTAGAAAGACACAATGTAGAGAAGCTGCCTGTCGTCAACGAAGATATGCATGACACGGATACTGTCATCAAAGTTGGCGACTCTCGTATGGGCTGGGCTACATCCTTGCGTGAATTAATTTCGCTCCTTTACGCAGGAAAAGTCCCGAAGTGGGATACCAGTCAGGTTCGCCCTGCTGGTGCGCGTCTGAAGACGTTTGGTGGTCGCGCTAGTGGCCCAGCCCCCTTGGAAGAACTGTTTCAGTTTATTGTAAACAAGTTCGTCAACGCCACAGGTCGTAGGCTATTCCCGATTGAGTGCCATGACATCATGTGCAAGATTGGTGAGGTAGTGGTTGTTGGCGGGGTTCGTCGCTCTGCTCTTATCAGCCTGTCTAATCTCAATGATGACCAGATGGCACATGCTAAGTCTGGTCAGTGGTGGACTAATGAGGGACAACGTGCGCTGGCAAACAATAGTGTAGCGTACAAGGGTAAGCCAGAGATGGGTACGTTTATGCGTGAGTGGCTGTCTCTGTATGATAGCAAGTCTGGTGAGCGTGGCATTTTCAATCGTCAGTCTGCTGTCAAACAGGCAGCAAAGAATGGTCGTCGTAAGCTACACAATGCGACTCCCATTGACGACACAGATTCGCAGTACACGATGCACCCTCACAGGGATGGGTCAAGCTACATTGACTTTGGTACAAACCCATGTAGTGAAATTATCCTGCGTCCATATCAGTTTTGTAATCTGTCAGAGGTTGTTGTACGTGCGTCAGATACCCAGCAAACCCTGACTGAAAAGGTTCGTCTGGCTACCATCCTTGGTACGTTCCAATCCACACTAACTAACTTCAAGTACCTTCGTACTGTGTGGAGAAAGAATACAGAAGAGGAACGCCTACTTGGTGTATCTCTTACAGGCATTATGGATAACGCTATGATGTCGGGCAAGTCTGTCACGTTTGGTATGAATATTGGTGCTACACTGAACGCTCTCAAAGAGCAAGCTGTGCTGACTAATAAGGTTACAGCAGAGGCATTGTCAATCCCACAGTCCGCTGCCATTACCTGTGTTAAGCCATCAGGTACAGTGTCGCAGCTTGTGAATAGTGCATCTGGTATTCATGCTCGTCACAACCCGTACTATATTCGCACAGTGCGTGGTGATAACAAAGACCCACTGACTCAGTTCATGGTCAATGTAGGCATACCAGCAGAGCCGGATGTGATGAAACCAGATAGCACAACAGTGTTCAGCTTCCCCATGAAGTCTCCGACAGGTGCTGTGTGTCGCACAGAGATGAACGCTATTGAGCAGCTTGAACTTTGGCTTCTGTACCAGCGTCACTGGTGTGAACACAAACCGTCGGTGACAATCTCTGTAAAGGAGAATGAGTGGATGAGTGTCGGTGCTTGGGTGTATGAACACTTTGATGAAGTATCTGGTATCAGCTTCCTGCCATTTAGTGAACATACATACCAGCAAGCACCGTATCAAGATTGTTCTGTGGAACAGTATGGTGAAATGCTTGAGCGTATGCCAGCACGTATTGACTGGGCAAAGCTACAAGAGTTTGAGAAGGAAGATACGACATCTGGTGGTCGTGAACTGGCATGTACGGCAGGAGTATGTGAGGTCGTAGACCTCAACGCAGCATGATTGAAGGCGCAGACATGCCCAACTGGTGGCAGTGGTGGTTGTTATTTGCCATCACTGTCAACACAGCTATTAACGTAGTTGTGTTCTTTAAACACAGGTTTAGACAGAAAGGAGTTGACAAATGAGAGAGCAGATGATAGAGGTACTTCGTAAACATGCACAAGCAAATGTCGCTTTGCACGTAGCTAACATAGAGTGTTATCTTAGGAATCCTGTAGGTATTGGTGAGCATTCCGATATCATGGAAGCTATGCAGGGTGAGTTGGATAAGATTGCTATGCACGAAGATAGGCTGGACATACTGAACAATTACTTCAATGAGTAAGTTGGTATGGAAACGTGGGGATGATTACATAATCTACAATCCCCCTCGCAAGTCTGAGCAATGGGAAGAGTGGCAAAAACTAAAAGAAAAGGAGAAGCAAGATGAACACAAGTCTAGCAAAAAACTTTGAGGATGGGTACAAGGCATTCGGTAAGGTTGAGGAGTTTAAGAGCAAAAGGTTTGGCACTCGCTATCGTCAGATAGCTAACCCACTAAAAAAAGATACCACCCCTTATCGGGAGTGGCAACGTGGATGGGAAGCTGCGTATTTTAAAAACCTGGAGAAACGGAATGGACTTAGAGCAAGAGGCTAAAACTTGGATGAAGGAGAAATATATGTATGGGATAACAGGAACTGCATATCAAATCGCGGCATGTGATACTGCCATCTTCCCAAAGAACAAGGCTATGGAATATCTTACTCTTGGCCTCACTGGAGAAGCAGGGGAGATAGCAAACAAAGTCAAGAAGTTTATTCGGGATGGTGCGCCACAAGATGAGTACGAGGCTAGGAGGATACAGATTGCCTACGAGATTGGTGATGTCATGTGGTATTGCGCTGTGCTTGCCGAAGAACTTGACATGGATTTGGGCCACATCATGGAGAAGAATTTGGAGAAACTAGCTGACAGGAAGAAGCGTGGCACTCTGTCAGGGTCAGGTGATAACAGGTGACAGAAGGAAAGAAACTATGGAAGAGAGTAAGTAGGATGGACTTAGGAAACCCAGTAATAACAGCCTTAGTAGGCTTAGTTATATTTTACGTAGGCTTGAAGACATTCTCTGGGGGCATGAAATCTATGGGCAACATAGAACATCTTTCGTGGTTCTTGGGCAACCCCTTGTATATGTTTGCTGGTGGTATCATAATGACACTGCTGTGGCAGTCGTCCAGCCTGTCTACTACGGCTATCATTGCACTGGTTGCCTCTGGTGCCTTGCCTTTACCAGCAGCCATTGCTGCAGTGCTGGGCGCAAATATAGGTACAACAGGAACAATCTGGCTGGCAGGTTTGTTTGTGTCAGATGGTATGCCTAAAGGGGATACATTGCGTATTGCAATGGCGCACACAGGTGTGAACTTGTTTATGGCAGCTACATTGTTACCGTTTGTATCTCATATCGCACGATGGCTAGGTAGGTTCTAAAATGAGAGAGGGGGCTTCGCGGCCCCCTTTTTAATTCCCATAAAACTCGTCAGAGCCTACTCTACGACTAGCTTTTCTTCTCTCTTTTAATTTTTTGGCAAGTTGTAGTATGACCTCATAGTCTTTTGGCGCATCTTTTCCATATCGCTCTTCATATAATTCAAGAGCAAGACGTGCAAACTCTGCTGTATCACCGGCATTAGCATAGCTTTCAAACGCCTTTAGTTCAAAGGGATTGAATCCAAACCTTGTTTCTGCTGTTTCTTTTGCATTCAATTCCACAGCTTCTGTAATTTTTGTTCTGTAATCACTTACTAACTCACGTATGTATACCTCTTTTTGCGCGTCTGTTAATTTTTTATACGTTTCAGTTTCCATTCGTGGGACCACATAATTAGTTATGTATTCACCATAGGATGCATCTAACATCATGTCTGCCTCTGGCACACCTGTGCTGGCATTGATTACACGACGTGGTATTTTTAGTCTGGCAATTTCTTTCTCAAAAAAGTTCTTGCGTTCCTGCAACAAGATACCCATAGTCTGTCGGCTAATGGGAGCAATGCGACGTAGCTTCTCAGCCCGTGTTCCCGACTCATAATACTCTGATTGTTTTACACCCAATTGCTCTGATAAGAGTTCTTCAATTTTGTAATTCAGAGGTACACGCGCCAACGACCTACGAGCAACAAGGGTTAAAAAATCTTTTGTGTCCTTAATCTGCATGTCAGTATCCCTGACAATACGTGCTTCATCTTCTGCAACGAAGGTATTGTATGTGTCCTGCAAGGAAGTAAAGGGTATCGTGAATGTGTTAATAATATTGCCCGTAAACTGTGCTGCAATCTCTGCGGCTTTCTCTGCACTTTGCTCTTCCGTAATGTCTTTGAATGCTTTGTCAAGAGCATATATACCAAAACCTGCACGGAACTGTGTGCCTGACAAGGCTTGAATAGCTTCTGTAGTAATACTCCTGTCGCCAGTCAGTGGCTCACCCTTGTACTTACGTGTAATCAAATCAGCGAAGAACAGGTATGGCGCAGCAGGGAAGAATGGACGAAGGTCATACGTCTTACCATCCATTGTCTTACCTTCGTACCAACTTTCCCCAGCATATTCACTGTTACGAAATGCAATGGCACCCGCCAAGAAACCAGAACCAACCAGTCCCTTTGCGAGTTCTTCATAGTTTGTTGCGTCTTTCGCTAACGCTTGTCGTATACCTGACACAAGATACGCAGGAGAATATTCGTAAGTAAAACGCAATGCATTAGCCACGAAGCGAGGGAACGGCACAAACGATGTGGTCAAGAATGGCAGAGAGTGCGCCGCATTAACAAATGCTTTTGCTGTTGGATTACTAGGCGAGCGTTGGAAGGTAAAATATAAAGATTTTTGTATGGCGTTGTCAAGAACCTTTTTACCGTCAAATACAACTTCATCACCTGCTTTGATAGTGGACTCAAATATTTCATTGAAGTTGCCAGAGCGCATGATACGCTCAAGGTTGAACTGACTTACATCTTGTGCTGGATTGATTGCCTTAGTCCTTGCGGCAGCTTCATTTAATTCACGAGACAACTCACCAAAAAAAGATGCTTGCTTAAACATGTTGTCCTGCAAGGTGTTAAGCGCATTGAGTTCACGCGCAAGGTGTTGCATCTTAGAGGTACGTGCGCCTTTTAACTCACCTGATGCATCAGCAATATCAGTCAACTGACGGAACAACTGTTGATGTCTACGCTGAAATCCTTGTTGTAACAGACTGGCTAGTGCTTTAGACCGTACATGATTTGTCATGCCAGACAAAACAGCAAATGTGTCGGCATTAGGTGTAGCATCAAACAGCTTGACTTTGCCCTTACCTTTGCCCACAACAGAAGCACCTTGTGCCATCGACCTATCCAAGACCTTCGTTGCCACATCAAAGCCAACACGTGAGTAGCCAGAAATAAGGTTACGGAATGTTGTTGCAGTCTGTGAGGTCATCATTGACAGACGCAACTGGTCAATGCCACGAATGGTAATACCCTCTTTGACTTCGCCCGTTGCCTGCAGCACCTGTCGAGTATCTCCTGATGCAAGTGCATCATCTAGTTTTTTCAGTGTGGTTGTTGTTTCGTCAGTTAAACCAAACAAATCAGCAGCACCAGCATCAGTAATGCGCCTAATAAGTTTACGCTTTGCAGCACTTCTCCGACCTAGCAACGCACCAGCCTCACTAGCATCTGCCCGACTAAGGTCTGCAATTAGTACATTAAGCATGTCGTCTGACGATAGGTTGTATTTCTTCATGGTGTCTTTAAACGATTTAAGACCCTCTTCGCCAAAATCTACTTCTGTAATCGCTCGTCCTAAAGCATCGCTGACCCTTTCTTTAGCAGGGTCATACTTTACTTTACCAGACTCCAATACCTCCATTGCAGCCGCAATAATGCGTTTGTCACGGCTTGGGTCAAGACTGATTACAAACTCGTTAGTTACACCAAGCTGTTCACCTATTTCTGTCTTTGTTCTTTTTCCACGTGCCACACCCTCTGGGTCCAGTGGACCACGGAACTGCGCATCAATGTCACGCGCAAGGTTGATATTACCCTCAAACGTAGATTCAGCGGCTTCTTTTGCTGCCTCATTTTTTGCGGCAATTGCTTTTTCTGCGTCTGCCAATAAATCAGCCGCGCCTTTATTTATCTGACGACCTGAAATATTTTTCAAAAGTCCGGGTATCAATGCCGCAGGTGCGCCACTAATCGTTGACATTAGTGCTACTTCTTTTGCACTAAGTTCGTCTCGCTCACCAATTTCTATCTCTGTCTTTTGTTGTGCTATGTTTTGCAAAGCACCGGCTGTGGCTTCAGTAAGCACCGTAGTTGGGACAGGATTTGCCGCAGCAGCTTTAGCCAACTCTGATACGGGAGATGTCAGCTTACGCTTGATGATTTGCTTCACACCCTCTTTGGCAACTTGTGCGCCAGCAGTTGCGCCAGCTTTTGTCAATGCTGTGGCTGCACCACCTGTAAATATGCCGGGTACAATACCGATATAAGTTGACGGGGCTTTTGCAATACCCTCCAAATAATCTAAAAACGCACCAGGCGCACCGCCAGCATCAAATGCGCCGGGCAGGGCTTGGTACGTTTGATATAGTTTCGTGTAGTCGTCTAGGCGTTGTTGCGCCTTACGAGCATTGTCTTTATTTGTTTTGGATGCAGCATCTGTGGCAAGACCAGACACAATATTGTAGTCCATTCCTGCCGTCAACTCATTTACATTGAACGAGCGAAAATGTTCAATAAACTCACTGATTGCATCATCAGGGTCTATCGTTTCATAGCCCAAGTGGTCTTGAGCAAAACGTACAGCAGCGTCACGTACTGTTGGGTCTTTCTTTATAGCTTCATAATTTACTGTCGCCCCAACCTCATCTTTCTCTGCTCTAACTTCTTCAAGTAGACCAGATGTGTAAGTCCCTTTAATTTTATTTGCGGGTTGTGTCGTCAGGTCAATTCCTGCAGCTTCTTCTTTTTCTTTTCTAACTTCTTGTAGCAAACCTTGCAAATATGACATGTTACTCTGCCCTTGCTTTTTCTGCTCTCTCTACGATTTTTGCAATACGCAATGCAAGTTTGCCTGATGGGTCAGCCTCTATGCGTCTTTCTAATTCTTCTGCAGTTTCGCTTGTCATGCGATTATTCACAAGTTCTGCAATTAGAAAATCAGTAGATGCAGCCTTTACATCTTTGGGTGGTTGGAACGGTCCACCTTTATCCGTTGTTGTGCGTTCTGTTGCTGTTCCTGCCATAGTTTTCGTATCCGCAGGAATTGTTTGGTCAGACCTAGCCGTTGGTCTGCCGGGAAACTCTTGTCCTGTAGTCAGGTCATCTCTAGTCCTGAACTGTGCCTCTGCTGCTTCCTCAACACTAAAACGAGATGCGGGTTCTGAGGATGCTGATGTTGCAGTTTTTGTTTCACCAGCCATCATTTCTAATAGTCGGCGCGTCACCAATGGACCTGCTGGTGTTCTGTCTAGTCTACCGTCGTCCATTATTCTAAAGAATTTATCTCCTACCCTACGATACGGGACTTGTGTATCTTTCGGAGGGAAAGTTGCCCGACCTTTTAGCAGACTTTCCATGCCACCCTCTGAATAAATTACGTCGGGCTTTAAACGCGCCATCTTATCTTCAAAACTTTCCGGTTCCGGTTCTACAGTTTCTACAGATGCCGCTTGTTGCGCTTGCTCATCCCTGTCGGCTTGACCTTCAGGTGTAAGAGACAGCAGTTGGTCATACAATGCACTATTTGTGCCGACAGGAAGATTGCTTAGTGTACCAGTCTCTTGGTCTACTTCATAAAAATCTGTGCCTACTTGTCTATATGTTTTAGGCTTACCCATACGGGTTACGGTTATATCTTGCCTAGATTGTGCGCCAGCACCCTCTGCTCCAAAGCCAAGTTCTGGGGTAGTCTCTTCAGTTATCGGAGGTGTCGCAAATGCTTTTTCAGCTTCTTGTCTTATGTTATCACGTAAATTTTGTACGACTTCATCTCCATAACCTATAGACAAGGCTTCTGTAACTTCAACAACAATGTCATCTACAGATGTAGCGGTTCCTCTACTCCTCATTGTACTTGCAATGTTATCGACTATCCCTCTCAAACTATTTGCGTTGGGGGGATTAGGACCAAAATCCGTTATAATTTTTTGTTTAACTAGGGATACTTCATCTTCACTTGCATCTCCAACGCCTGTTGCAGCGACTGGGTCAGCAACAACACCCTCAACGGTTGCTGTTTCTGTTTGCGTAACAGCGTTTTCGGCAACTTTTGCTGCGGTGCTTTGGTCGTCTAGCGTTACTCCCTTTGTCAACATACGATATACAAATTGGGCATCGCCGTTTTTAGGCTCCAAATCTGCAAACATTTTTGCAATTTCAGGCGCACGTTTCGCTATATATGCACTTACCTCTAGCTTTTTCTCTGTAGTCAACTTATCAAAATCAGCAATAGGAGTTCCATCGCTTGTTACAGTAATGGCTACGTCAGAAAACTCTGGCATATTTCTCATTTCATCGTATATTGCTTCGTATATTTCGTTTCTAACTTTTCCTTGTCCTTGAATTGTAGGCAGAGATTCAGGTGTCAATGTTTGTTGTATTTCTTGTAGCGTATTGTTATACGCTGCCAGTGTATTTTGTACTGCCGTTGTATCTTCCCCTGCCAAAGCACCCGCTTGTATTTGTGCTTCCAAAACATCTGTAAACTGCTTTGGTGTCATGGCACCCATAGCAATGAGTTCTTTTCGGATTTCGTTTGCTTTATCCGTATTTTTAGCTTCCATAGCTTGTTGCAACTCAAACTCTTTAAGTTTAATTGGGTCGCCGGAGGACAAAATATCAAACTTGTTTTTTTGTTTAGTTGTTGCTTGAATTTCGGCCAATAATTTTTCAGCATCTTCTTTTCCTGGCGCACCACGAGAGAGCGCAAGATTATACTGACGAGTGAGATTTTCAAGTTCTGTATCAACGCCAAGCCTAGATGCCAATTCTTTTGCGCGACTGCTATAAAAAGATACCCTATCTGATGGAGTGTCTACATCAAGCATTTTATTTTCTAAATACTTTAATTCTTCTGCTGGGTCCATTCTATCCAGCTTAAATGCTTCTGCCTTAAACTTAATATCCGGCAATTCTATTTCAGTGACTTTTGGTGTTGTTAAACCTAAAGAAGCAAGTTCTGCTTCCGCTTTTGCCCTAGCACGGTCAGCTATATTTATGTTAAACATATCAGCAATTCCTCCACCTCGTTTCTGCACCTCTCCTATTTGTGCAGTAGGTGGAGTAATACCTAATACATAATTTCTTGCGGCATCTGCTAAATTTACACCGGGTAAATCACTTTGGGAGTCAAAATATCTAGTAAAATCATATTCTGCACCGGCATCACCGCTTTCTTTAAATGTTTTAATGCTCTTGACAATGGCATCAAAATCATCAACACTACCAACTTGTTTAAGTAGTGCAGCAGCACGTCCCGCTGATTTTGGGTCATTAACGCCGCCAAGCACAGATTGTGCCGCACGTAGTTTTTCCATCACCTCTTTTGTGTCTTTGTTTACGGCATCAATAGCTTTCTCTTCCCGCTTGACTTGTGTCTCAGCAGTGCTATCAATTTCTTCACGGATACGCTCAAAACTTTTCTGCAGACCTTTGTCTGTAGACTCAGCAAGACCCTCAAGAAAACCAAGTGCAAAAACCATTAGCTACGTCCCATCAATCCCTTACGCTCAACCACAGGTTCTTCTTCTACTTCCTCTGGTTCATCTGTTGTTTCAGTCTCGTCTTGTTCTTCTGTCTGTTCTTCAAGCTGTATCAAAGCGGACTCAACCAGTGTGCTACGAAGTTTCTTCTCTTGCTCCAACCCACTCGTATATTCTACGCCTTCTGATTCAGCGATAAACATAATCAGTTCCATCAGCACAGGCAGGACCAGCATGCCAACATCAATGCTGTGACGACCTTCCATCACATTGCCAAGCTGAATTGTATTAGCCAATGTAGTGACAGGTACGCCCATATTCAATACGTCGAGCAGTTGTTTTACAACTTCTTCGTTGGCAAAGCGTGGGATATAGAAATCCAGTGCGTCTTCCACAGTAGCATACTGCGGAGGAGACTGCCAAGGACGTGCGCCAAGTTCGTGGGTTAGTGACTCCCCAGGAATAGGAGCATCAAACGTCGGTGTTTCCTGCATCGCCATTCTTTAGTTCCTGTCTTTTGTCATTAATCATTTTCATATACTTGATAACTCGCTTTGCTGGCAGTCCCATTTCTTCGTTTTCTTGCTTGTTCTGATTAGCCATAGGCATACCAAGCAAACCCGTTTTCTTCACAGGCTTCTTCTCTGACTCTTCTCTATTAGCCAGATAGTTCAAGTTTTGATACATATTTTTAGCTGGGTTATTAAGATAAAACATTTAACTATCCTTAGAAGGGCAGACCAAATTCAATTGCTGCTGAACCAAGTGTTCCAATCAATCCACCGATAGCTTTACCTGCACCGGATTTGGCAGCTAGTCTTGCGGCTTCTGCTTGGGCATCTGCACTAAGCTGTGCAATAGCCATGCTATTCATCCGGTCAAGTTCATTCTCTGCACTCTTCCATGCAAACTCCATTGTGTCAGCATAGTATGTCCAAAGATTGTCATAGGCTTGCTTAGATATATTGAGAACATTGGTTGCGTTCAACTCGTTTGCACGGTTGACAGCAGCAGTGTCAGCAGTGGCAATCTCACGACGCCACTGTGCGTTACTCTGTGCAATCACAAGTTGGTTCTGTGCATTGAACTGGTCACGCTGGTTAGCAATCTCAGCGTTAAACCTTTCAACGGTATTGCGTTGACCGGCATTGAACTGCGACTGTGCGTTAGCCTGTGATGCGTTAAACTGATTTGTTTGATTGGCAAGGTTTGCGAAGAACTGAACCACCTGATTTTCAGAACTTGCGTTAAACTGACGTGCGGCATTGGTTGCGGCTTGGTCTGTCAGAATAGACTGGATACGTTGTTGTGACTTGAACAACTCAGTCTGTTGCCTGTTGGAAAGGTTTGCCATATCACGTTGCATAAACGCTTGGGCATTTTGTACAGCAGCTTGTTGTCTGTTGTTTAGGTTGGATGTGTCAAGCTGTGCTAGTGCCGCAGCCTCTGCCATGACCATTGCCTGTGAGTTAGATAAGTTTTGCAGATTTACAGTGTTAGCTACTTTACTGTTTTCAAGTTGTATCTGTTGCTCTGCCGTAAAGTTCATGTTAGCAATATCAGAGATACGAGCGGCATTTTGCACACGGGCCTGAAACTCCTGCGTAAACTCCATGCCCATAAACTCTGCACGTTGCTGTGCCGCAAGCATGGCACGTTGCTGACGATTAGATAGGTTCTGTGTCTCAAACGCCGCAAAGGTACGCGCATCAGCTTGTGCTACAGGAAGTGCGGCCTCAATGGTTGCTTGAACAATGGCCTGTCCAGCAATACTGCTGGCACCAAGACCACGTGCAACCATCTCTGCATTTGCACTGCGCAATGCACCCGCTGCCCATGCCGGTGGGTTTTTTGCGTCAAAGTTTGCTGTAAGCTGTGCAAGCTGACCTTGTACAGTAGCTTGTTGTGAAGGGGTGGCTTGTGCCGCTTCTACTTGTTCTGTGAATTGTGCCGCTTTAGTGGCGTCTGCTGCAGCACCACTAATCAACTCCCCTGCTTGCAAATCGCGTTGCACAGGATTGTCAATCAGGATGGCATTACCTTGCGCTTCCTGCAGATTGCCCACACTAGATGCCGCTTGTTGTGCTGCAGTTATTTGTGCGCGAGGGTCGTCAGGAACAGCCTGTGCTGCTTGTGCCGCTTCAACTGCCACATCAACAGCAGGAGCCGCTTGTGCCGCTGCAACTTGAGCAGCCTCTTGTTCGACTTGTGGTGTAGCTTGTGTAGCTGTAGCGTATGCCGTAGGTATAGCTTGTTGCTGTCCAATTACACCAGCACGTGGGTCTACATACTGTGCCGTATCATACGCAGTTTGTGCAGCTTGTACAACGCCGCCAGTCGGAACACCTGGCTGGTACATGCGTTGTATGCTTGCTTCTCTAATTGTATTTGGCTGTGTCTGTGCAGCAGGTGGTACATTTGGCAATGTACCCACACCACCGGCTGGGCCTTGCCGTAGCATATTATCTTCTAGTGTGCGCACTGGCCCCATCAGCGGCCCTGTACCCGGCCCACCCGGTAGGGATACTGTTGGCCCCACTGGCCCTATCATACTACGTGGGTCTACACCACCAATCGGGTTCATTGGATTAGGAAGCACATCTGGTGCAGGACCACCACTACGCATTCTTTGCATGTAATCTTTATATGCTTCACCCTGTACAGCACTGCCAAAACTGTATGTCTGACCACCTTCTTGTACAGGTAATACAACTGCTGCACCTGCTTGACCAAGAGAGTTTTGATACTCTGGCGATTGAAGAAATTGGTTGTACATGGGTGCATTGCGTGGGTCATCTGCTCTTGGATTAAGCGGACCTTTAGGCTTGTCAAAACTTCCGGGCAGTCCACCCGTCTGCATCTTCACTACACCACCTTTTGCCATCTGCACAGCGGCGTTAGTGAACTGTTGCATACGTGCCTTACGTGCAGGGTCTTGTTCAATGAAGTCTTGGAACTGACTCATGTTGCCTGTATAACCCATGCTCTTGGCGATTTTGTTCATCGCTTCTGGTTTAAATGCTCTGAATACAGCCATTAGTTAAGTCCCATAAATACTGATACCACCATTGCTACCACGAGAATAGTGCTACCCATAATCATCGCCTCAAGCCGCCACATGCGCTTGTCCAACGAGTCGAGTTTCTCTTGCACAGCAGCATACCGGATGGCGCACTCTTTCTCGTGTGCCTCAAGTTCCATCTGGGTTTTGAGTACGGGTTCCATCGCCAGCTTCATCAGTCGGCGTCAGCGATTGTCAAGTCACCGGCCTCGACCTGTTTCATTATTTCGTCGTAGTGGCGGTTGCCGGGGGTGGTAGGAACATGTGTTTCTCTACCGTCGATGACCGCTTTTATATTTTTAACTGTCGGGTCGAATATGGAGGTTACATACTGTGCGCTTGTAATGTTCATGTTTATAACTCCGCATCAATATCTAATGTGCCAGACGAATTACCCATCACCCCACTAGAACCACAGTCAGACGAAGGTGCGCTGCTTGCATTGTTGGCCGCATTTACAAAACAATTATCTATACCTGCGTTACCGTCGATACCAAAGCTGCTTAGAGATGCTGCAAAAGGAGAGATAGGAAAAACCCCGTTGATGTGTGCTGCACTAGAAACACTAATACTTGGATTAGTTCTTTTTGTCTGATAGGTCATAACACCTTGATTGTTTCCGCTGTTTCCACTGCGGGACATGCCAGACCACAATCCGCAGTTTGCTTCACTGGCTTGACCAACACCCGTGAATGTTTTAGCAAATCTTTCAAAGTATCGTTTGCATCGCCGTAGTTCATCGTGAAACGACCGATGCTCAAACGGCGTGGCCTGTTCGCCAAGTTCAAGCTGGACGCCGGTTATGAGCCACGTTGCACTGTTTGTAGCAATGATATTTGTTTGACCTGATGCGCCATCATACCTTGTGCCAGCCCAAGCACCGGCAGTACCCAATCGACTAGAGCCTGCCCCCATAGACCAAGCCAATTCGATGCCTGTGCCGTTAGTGTCCAGCCAAGTGCCGCTTGTGTCACCAGCAATGGTAACAGTCTTACGTTCCCAAGTGTTTGCGGAAGATATCGTGTAAGTGAAGGGGTGGCTGCGGTCCCTTGCGCTGTTGCCCAGCTTGCCGCCGAATGTGCCGGTCAGGCTAGACTTTACATAAAATGAAAGAGTAACAGTCTGGGCATCCGACGAACCATAGTTCAGATGCGATATGTTTTGCCCCTCAAGGGATTGTTGCACTCTGTAGTTTGTTGTTGAGCCGATGCTACTATCAGCGGTTGTGACTGTAACCTTCAAAGAGTTTTTGAAATTAGCTGGTGCATCTGTGCTTTGCTCAACGGTGTAAACACCAGCAGAACTTGCGCCGGATGCATAAAATCTATCGAGACGGTACGTTGCAGAACCGCTGTTTATAGTGACTGCACTCGTACCCCGTTGCGCCACCTGCATCGCACCGTTGATAATCAGGTTCCTGTTCGACAACGCCGACTGCGAACCAATCAGTGCGGCGAGTTCTGCTGCCTTACTCATGCGAGGTCTCCCGATGTGTGACAATGTTGATTTGCACAATCCACATTACTAGCGTCGTCTTTCTTACGAGAAAGAATCCGATGTGATGTTGTAGTTACTGTGGCAGAAAAATCATCAAACATTATAC
>Ga0160423_10002196_pt1 | contig 16336 bp, 9 predicted proteins | sample CRUFie14St8metaG_FD_108191 | JGI IMG/M metagenome (GOLD analysis project Ga0160423, IMG submission 108191) | Marine microbial communities from the Costa Rica Dome - CRUD Field 142mm St8 metaG | ecosystem: Environmental > Aquatic > Marine > Oceanic > Photic zone | place: Costa Rica: the Eastern... | reverse complement strand
GTCTTGTTGTAGTTCAGTGCAACAGTGATCTTTGATTCGCCATCGGCAAATGCGAAGTCAGTGCTTCCTACCAGGTCGATACCCTTTGTTTCAGTGTCGAAGCTGTTAGTGAAGAAACGGAACTGCTTAAGATCTTCAAGGCCTACAAACTCCTGACGGTTGATTGTGCCGGCGTCGCTCAGGCCGGTTAGCGCATCGCTAACGGAACCGTAGTTTGAGCCGCCTGCGAAATTCAACGCATCGAGGAAGTTAATGTTGGCACCCAGTGCAACACGATCGGTTACTTCAATGTTGTAGTAGTCGATTGTCCAAGAAGAGTTGTCGAAATCTACTGCAATACCGATAGAGTAGTTTTCTGCTTCCTCTGGGCCTAATGTAGGACGACCATTGCCTTGGCTTTCGATGAAGTCGGCCGCCAACTGACCAGGTGCTGAGAACAGTGGCAGTGTGCCCTGGTCTGTCAACGCACCGTTAACGATCTGAGTTGTTACGTTGGTAATGCTTGCCTGACCTGCCGTAGGAGCGTGGAAGCCCGTAGAGATGGCGCCGCGGAGGCGGAACTGGTCGGTAAGTCGAACAACGCCTGCAACCTTGTAGTCAGTGGTTTCGCCGAAGGTACTGAAGTCTTCATTACGAACCGCTGCCTGCATGGTAACCGCATCAGTGATGTCAGCTTCCAAATCAATATAGAAGGCTGTCGAATCCTGTGATGCTGATGTGCTGGCTGGGAAGCCACCAAAGCCGTTGGAGCTTGATGAGAAGCCCTGGCTAGCCAAAGGACCCAATGCATAGGAGGCTGCATCGCCAGCGAAGAGGTCAAACTCTTCTTCGCGATATTCAGCACCAAACGCAACGTTTAAATCTGAGGCAAAGCCGACGTCCATCGTGTAAACAAAGTTCGCGTTGTACAACGTCTCTGTCTGCTCCTGACCACCAGGAACGAAATCACGTGGGGTATTTGGACCCAGTGACGCGTTGATGGTGTTGCGGATAAAGAAGTCAGAACGGTTCGAACCGCGCTGAACACTCACGTCATAGGCCAGGCCTGTGCCGTAATCGAGCTCACCACGAACACCGACAGCAATCGCTGAATCTTCGTTGTCACCACCGAAACGTGGCACAAAGCCTGCAGGAATAGTTTCAATGAACGAGAAACAATTAGCGTCTGCGGTCACCTGTGCGAGGAAGGTAGGATCAGGTGTAATGCCGCCTTGACCGCCCAGTGGGATACCATCAATACAGCTGCTGCCACCATCCATGTCACCAACCAAAACCGAAGGCACGCCACCTGCAGATGCTGCCAGAGCCATACCTGTCAGAGGGTCAACGGTTGGACCACGATAAACACCACCACGCTGGCCAGTTGATGCACCGGGCGTTAGGTTGCTAGCGCGACCGACAACGTTACGGTAAAAGAAGCCACCTGTTACGGTTCGCTCAGCGTGATTACCAAATGCGTACAACTCGGTTGAGTCATTCAGCTCGATTGCTGAGTTGAAGAACAGCTTGATATCGTCTTCGACATCGGGCTGACCCCAGTACTGAGGCACTTCGTTTGTGTACGTGTTGATGTTCTGGAAGTTCGTCACTGGCGAGTAGCCATTGGCGATCTGGTAAGCAATATCATCACGAACGACTGAACGCACTGTTCCTTCAACGTCACGGATTTCGCCGGTCACGTTAAGGAAGCCGCTGTCACCCAGAGGCATGCCAAAGTTTGCAGCTACCATGTAATTGGTGCCGTCACCTTCGAAGGTCGAACCGTACTTAGTGACAACCTCGAAGCCCTCATCATCGTCACGAAGCAGGAAGTTCAAAACACCCGCGATGGCGTCTGAACCGTACTGTGAGGATGCACCATCACGAAGTACTTCAACCTGCTTCAGCGCAAGCGATGGAATGGCGGCAATATCAACACCCTGCGCACCATCAGAAATACCGCCGCCAAGGAACGAAATAATCGAACCACGATGCCGACGCTTGCCGTTCACAAGGACAAGTACGTTGTCAGGCGAGAGACCACGGACGTTTGCAGGACGGGAAATGGTCGCTGCATCACTAATAGGCTGTGTATTTACATCAAAAGACGGTACCGCAGTACGTAGCATGTCCTGAACGTCGGTAGACGCGTTGTCACGGAACTCGCCACCGCTAATAACATCAACGGGTACCGGGGAATCGGCAGCAGAGCGATCAGCAACACGAGTGCCCGTAACAATGACTTCTTCAATCTCACCGTCCTGCGCAACAGCTTGTACGGGGAGTCCCATCGCGAGGGGTACCGCTAAAGCTAGAATCGCAGCTCTCTTTTTAAAAAGAATATGAGTCACGTTCAATCTCCTATGGATTTCTGTGTTAGTTGAGTGGAACTTAAATGTAAAAAATGTATTCAAAAAAATGTCTAAAATAAATGACACATTTTGCCACAATAGCTTTTCTCCGAAGACACTAAAGAAGGCGCGGGGATCATACACGCTTTTGCGCCAGACGCCAGAGGTTCGAATTGGGTTATTTAGACAAACCTAATTTTTCTAGGCGAAAAAATCTGATAGGAGCTACCTGAATCTGCGATGCCAAAGTTATTGTTTGCACGATAACAGTCGGGGCTACATTGTCTCTTTTTCTTTCCAGTAAGCTTCCACGGTCTGTGCACCAAAACCAGCGATGGCCTCGAAGAAGGTATCTGGGTCTGCGTGGCGCATCTGGGCCAGCCCCATCTCCATTTCTTTCGCATAAATGTACTCAGGTTTATCAGCGTTGACTGCCTCCCAAATACACTTCGCACAATCCGTTGGGTCATCGCCGGCGTCAATCACCGCATCCGAGATGCCTCTCTTTGATCCGTTACCGGTTAACGCGTTACGTGCAACGTCCGTCGCCACCGACCCGGGCAAGATATTGGTCACCTTGATGTTATGGATTTGATCGACTTCCGCGCGGAGCGCATCCATGTAGCCGATCAATCCGAACTTTGCTGCTGAGTAGGCTGTTCTCAACGGCGGACCAATGCGTCCAGCCACTGAACTGATTGCGACGATGTGAGCACCGCCCGCGTCCGCCATGCGCTTAAGCTGAAGCTGTGTCAGCCAGATAGGCGCAATCAGGTCGATGTTAATCAGCTCAGTGTAGACCTCAGGCTCTGCATCGATTGCAAGGCAGCGCTGACTGACACCCGCGTTATTCACCAGGATATCGACTCCGCCCTGCCAGGCCCAAGCCTCGTCCACCTTGCTTGCCAGCACATTGTAATCGGTCGCCTCAAACGGAAGGATCAAACAATCGTTAGGTAGCTCACTGGCGAGCGCCTCAAGCGCATCGACACGACGACCCGACAAAATCAGCTTTGAATTTTGTTTTGCCGCGGTTTGAGCCAAGGCCTTGCCGATTCCTGACGAGGCTCCGGTAATCCAAATTACTTTATCCGCTAACGCTGTCATATTGATACCTGCTGGTTATCCGATTTATCAACTTAGGATGACATGCGAAAACTGCGCAATCTATCCCTGACGGGAGATTTAGCGTCTCATCAAGCTTGCATAGTATGCTCAGGCGTTGGTTAGTCGTCACGTTAGGAAAAAAGCTTTCATGTCTAAGGCAAAGCCGCTCTCAGGTATCAGAGTTGTTGAGCTCGGTCAGCTCCTTGCAGGACCTTTCACAGGCGCCATCCTTGGGTACTTTGGTGCCGAGGTCATAAAGATTGAGCCACCGGGCGGCGATCCCCTACGTCAATGGCGAGAAGTTCATAATGGCACGTCGTTCTGGTATCGCTCACTCGGAAGAAATAAAAAGAGTGTAGTGCTCGATCTAAAGACAGAGGGTGGTCGCGACGCGACGCGACGGCTGTTAAAAACCGCCGATGTGGTTATCGAGAACTTTCGACCCGGGACTATGGAGAAGTGGGCACTGGGGCCGGAAGACATTAAACCCGATAATCCCGGCCTCATTTATGCTCGCATTTCTGGCTACGGCCAGACCGGGCCATTCTCACAAAAACCTGGCTATGCGTCGGTGACCGAGGGATATGCAGGCTTTCGTTACATTAACGGACACAAAGATGAACCACCGGTGCGCCCCAATATCTCGCTTGGGGATACGGTTGCCGCGATTCATGCTGCCCTGGGTGTGACACTTGCCATCATCCAGCGACATCAGTCGAATGAAGGACAGGTGGTGGATGTTGCACTTTACGAATCTGTCTTCAATCTACTGGAGGGCATCATCCCCGAGTACGACGGCGCTGGCGTTATTCGTGAACCCTCGGGATCAACTATCACAGGGATCGTGCCAACCAATACGTACCGGTGTGCAGACGGTAAGTTTGTCGTCATTGGTGGCAACGGCGACAGTATTTTCAAGCGACTAATGTTAGAAGCCGGTCAACCGGATATCGCCAACGACCCAGCACTTGCTCAAAATCCGGGGCGCGTAATTCATCAGCAACGAATTGACGACGCGCTGTCCGACTGGTGCGCCGCACACACGTCAACAGAAATCATCGATAGGCTCGAGACAGCCAAAGTGCCTGTAGGCCCAATCTACAATGTAGCCGACATGCTGGAGGACCCCCATTATAACGCTCGAGGATTATTCGAAACCGTCGAGATCGATGGTGAGCCGCTTAAGATTCCGGCGATCATGCCAAGGCTCAGCGATACCCCTGGGGGCACAGAGTGGGCTGGTGGCGACGTGGGTACTCATACGCATGAGGTGCTGTCAGAGCTACTAGGTATGTCGGACGAAGACATCGCCAATTTGTAGCGAGAGGGGTTAGTCGAGGGATTGACCTAATTTCTGCCAACTACGTGACACCCACGAGTAACTGCGCCCAAAGTTATCTGTGCCCAAGAGGCGATTTACTGTGGTAACGGCAGCAAGGAGATGCTCAAGACTCACACCAGTATTAACGCCCATGCTTTCGAGCAGGGTGACGAGGTCTTCCGTCGCCAAGTTGCCCCTCGCCCCCGGTGCAAAAGGACAACCCCCCAAGCCTCCGATGGCACTATCAAAAAGTCGGATATCGCGTTCCAACGCGGCGAATACATTTGTCATTGCCATGGCACGGGTATCATGAAAATGACATCCCAAAACATCGGAACCGTGCTGTGCAACCAAATCGGATAGGAGTGAACCAACCGCCCTCGGATTAGCGGCTCCAATCGTATCCGCCACCATGATCCGTGCAGGTCGCCATCTCATCAACCGGTTCACCTGATCGATAACTATGCTCGGAGCGACCAGCCCTTCATAGGGACACTCGAAGGCAACCGCCAAATAAACATGTATGTCGACCCCATCTTCGACAGCACGCTCTAAAATAATCTCCGCGGAGCTGAAGGTGTCTTCAAGTCCTTTCCCGATATTATTTTGGTTCATTAGTTCGGTCGCAGCGACCACCAAGCCCATCTCTTTAATGCCTGCGGAGAGGGCCATCTCATATCCTTTCTGATTAGGTACCAGCACGCTGAACTTACAGCCACTCTGGGGCAACGCTGCAACCAGCGTGTCCGTACCTGCCATCTGAGGTACCGCTTCAGAAGACACAAAGGAACCGACTTCTATCTCGGGAAGTCGCGCGTCCACCAAGACTTTAACCAGTTCTAGACGAGCCTCGACAGTCAAATGGACGGGCTGCGATTGCAAACCATCCCTTGGACCTACTTCTTTTATGGTAATGGTATCGGCCATAGTCGGAAGGCTACGCGCCGATGCTGAATAACGCCATAGTGCTAGGTATTTACCTGCAACATCTTGTGATCAGCCCAAAAGGGTAAGCGGCTCTCTTGACCCTCGGATAACGGAAGATCTCCCTGTGCCCACAAAGCCTCCCATATCCCGACCTCGGTCAAAAGTGTCTGCAAGTCAGGTCGTACATCCTGCGGCACCGAATTAAATCGCGAGCGGAGCTCGGATAGGCACCACACACGGTAATGAGAGCTTCGGGCCCGCGTGTAGTTCACCCCACCAACCTTTGCGGAAAACCTCAATTTTCCTTGCCTGACCGCCTCAACGTTAGCGTTTAAGTAGGGCAAGTAGCCTCTCGCAATGTGTTGCAGCAAGGCACGGATATCATCGGGAACGCCCTGAATAAGTCCGCCTTGTAAGCTTTCGGGACTGCTATTCCACAAACGCATGACCCACTCTAGCGTGCTGGGTGCCGTATGGCGAAGTAGTTGGAGTGGTATCGGGTCCAGAGCAAAATGTCGAAAGAAGGGTCCAGAGAAACCAATGTCAGCCAGGGTCGGTCGATCGCCCAATAAAAAACGACGATTTGAGAAGATAGTTTCAAGCTGGGAGAACAGTGCCGCTACGTCGGCCTCTACACCCGCCACAGCCGCGGGGCTGATACCGTCGCCAGAGGTGTAACCATTGCGCTGACGCCTGCGAAGAATGGCTCGCTTAACAAAGAGCGGTATATGAAGACCACCCATCACCTCGCGAGCCAAATAACCCGAAGCAAATTGCGCGCCTTCCTCATAAAACCACCGATAGTGCATTGCGGGTCGCCACCACCACTCGTCGGCCCAATCCTCCAACAGAAAGCAGACGAAGGCCTGCACAGGATCCTCCGGAACAATTGGGTTATCGGAATATTCGTCCTCAAACCACTCAATCATCTTGGTGCTATCGGTCATCCAGCGGCCATCAGATAGCTGGACTGTTGGCATTTGAGAAAGGCCCAGGGCCTTCTTATTTCGCCCTTCTTCCTCAGGGAAAACCATGCTTTTGAATCGATAGGGTATACCCTTCAAGCGGAAGTAGTTCTCCATCTTGCCGGTGAAGTAGGAAATGCTCGAGCCGCGAAGCTCAACTATGTCGTGGTCAATATTTTTTCCCAAACCGCATCCTTGTTTTTGATCGTCGCTCGAAAAAAGGCCTCAACGAGCGGCCCTAATCCAAGCGACGCAACCTCGCTCACGTGACTAAAGGTGGGTATTCAAAAATTGAAGGTATGCCTCCGATGCCGTAATCCGGTTTACCCGCTTTCTGAAACCGTGTCCCTCGTCCTCAAATAATACGTACTCGACCGGGACATCATTAGCGCGGACCTCATCGACTAGCTCATCGCTCTCCACCTGCAGTACACGCGGGTCGTTCGCTCCCTGCACAACCAGCAGTGGTTTCACAATATTCTCCGCGTGGAATAGCGGCGAAATAGCAGTCAAACGATCCGTGTCGGTTGCGGGGTCACCCAGCTCGGCGTAGAGCGAGGTTCTAAAGGCGCCCCACCACGGTGGAATAGACTCCAGTGTTCTCAGCCAGTTAGTCACACCAAAAATGTTCACGCCCACCTCGAACGATTCTGGCTCAAACGCTAAGGCTGCAGCCACCATGTAGCCGCCGTAAGATCCACCGATGATGCCTACGCGCTCACCGTCGATCCAATCGTAAGACGACAAGAAGGCTCGTGATGCGACCACATCTCCTAGGTCCGCCTCCCCGTGCTTCAAATCATCGAGGTGGTAGAAGGTTTTTCCATAGCCACTAGAGCCACGGTTGTTGATTTGATAGATCGCATAGCCATGGTTCACGAGATGCTGAATAGTCGCGGAGTAGCCCTTTCGGCTTTGGCCGCCAGGGCCGCCGTGGACCCACACCATCGCGGGCGCCGGATTCTCTGTCGAGGCTTCGCGGGGTTTGTACAAAATACCGGGGACTTGTAGCCCGTCGTAGCTGGCGAACCGAACAACTTCGCCCTCGACCATGAAGTCGCTATTGATCGCTGGATTCAACGCTTCGGTCAGTTGCACTGCATCACCGCCTAAGGGCATGTGGTACAAATCATAAGGCGCCGTGTCGCGGTTCAAACCGAAGGCAATCGCTGTCTCGTCGCGGTTAAACCGGACTTGAGCAAGATCACCATCGGGAACATTTTTCAGCACAACGGCCTTGCCCGTCGATAAATCAGTCAAAGTGACGTCCGTACTCGCATCGTTGTTTACGCCACTGACACGGTACCGACCGCTCGGGGAGTAGCCGACATACATCACGTCCCAATCATCGGCGACGAGCACCTCGCGCTCACCCGTCTCCAAGGATAGCGTCCAGGCTTGGCTGAATTCGCCAAACTCGTTGGTGGAATAAATCAGCTGGCTGTTATCCGGTGTGAAACCCATCGCCGAGTACTCGATATCTCCCTCATGCGGCGTAATATTGACCAGTTCCAGCTCATCGGCCGTTACATCGATCAAGAAAAGGTCGCTGTCGGCGTTGCTGTTATTGCGGGCATAAACCACCCATCGGCCGTCCGAACTGATGGAGCCCAAATCAAGACCCTCGCTATTCTCGTAAAGGACCTCTCGTGAGTAGTCAGCGGCGCTATAGCGGTACATGTCAAAAGCAGCGCCGTCACGCTCATTGCTGAAGACATAAAAGCTCCTTCCATCCGAGGACCAGCCAGCAAAGCCCGCCTTATGACCTTCGCCCGGTGTCAAGTCAGTCACCTCACCTTCAGGCGTCATGACGAACACGTGGGTCAGCTCATCACCATTACCGTCCTGCTGGTAAATGAATCGATCATCTTCGGGAAACCACGAGTCCACATACACACCACGATCGTCAGATTGGGTTAGCGGTGCCATCTGCCCCGTAGTGACATCCAATCGGTAGGCGTTATACACACCGGTCTCGTCGGAGCTCACCAACAGATCGCCATTGGCGGCTGAAAAAGCATAGGGGCCGGCACCACCTATACGATAGCTAGTGGTCTGGAAGAATTGCGCAGCCGAGTAGGTTTCATGAGAAGCCACGGCCGTCCCAGCCCCTCCGTGTTCCTGCGCATCGTCTGCTGAGCACCCAGTTAGCAATACGGCGAGCAATGAGGCCACACCTAAGTGAAAAAAACGTGTCATGCCATGGTCCCCCTTGGCGTTATTGAGTGATTTGTCATGGACTATCGATGGTAGCACCCAACAATTCAATGGCTGCTCCACTTACAGAGGCTATGACCAGCTCGTGAAACAACCGAGAGCTGTCCTTAGAAAACATCGAGGTCACGCGCCGAAACCACGGTTCCGCCGAATTCGCTTTTCACCTCATCGATGAGCGTCTCGTGCGTCGAGCCCCACAGCAGCTGGTGATACAAGATAAGCAATTTCGGCTTCACCTCCGCCGCCAAACGCCCAAGCTCCGTGGTCGAGGTGTGATTCCTCGCGTGATACTTCTGCCACTGAGGCTCTTTCTTAGCAAATCCCTCTTCGCTATACACCTCATGAATGAGCACATCGGCACCTTGTGAATAATGCTTCACCACATCGGAGGGTGCGGTGTCGCCAGAAATTACAATGATCGTATCAGGTGTTGTGAATCGATAACCCCATGCGTCCGGCCAACTACCGTGTGGCACGCGGAACGCCTCCACCTTCACATTATCATCCTCAAAAACGAGGCCCGTTTCTCTGATCTCATGGGTCTCAACACGCCAGCCCTCGTTATTGGCCGGCTGCTCACTGTAGAGCCGATAGCGGATATCCTCCTCGTAGGCCTCTAACACTTTGTCGGCCATGTGCTTGGCGCCCTCCGGACCAAACAGTCTCAGAGGCTCGTCACGACCCGCTGTCCAGGCTGTCAAAATGAGATCTGGCAGACCCACGGTATGATCCGAGTGGAGGTGGGTTAGAAACGCATGTTTTATCTTTTCGACAGCCAAGCCCTCCACAGAACCGCCGTACTCGGGTGACATGGCTGAGGCTTGGCGCACAACACCGGGCCCAAAATCGATCAAGTAGGGCTCATCATTCACAACGATCGCAACAGAGGGCCCAGAACGATCGGGGAATGGATTGGGTGTCCCCGTGCCCAGCATGACGATCTGTGTGGTCTCAGAATCCAGTGTCTCTGCCACGACGCCAAAGGGCACCAGCGTGCACCCAATCGCTAATAGGATGGTCCAACTCGCGCCTTTAAACATATATCCTCACTTATCCACCTTTGCTTGATACTCAGAGTGGTAATTGGCCTCCACTCGTTGTGAAACCTCAATTCCCATTCTCGCCATATTGCAGAAAGAATCGATACCTTCGTTAGGGAACCCGCGACGTGTCCGGTGAATATTAAATTGGTCCGATAAAGGTTGCCCGAACTGATCCTCTATCCCCTGCCGGCCTAGGGTATAGCCTAAAAGACCACCCCAAGTCGCTGCAGGGTTATCGGCATCCCAGCCGGCCAGGACCGCTATTTTCAGCGTCTCTTTTAGATCACCCTCACCATAAAAGAGCGACACCAAACTGGCAGCGAAATTGATCCCCGAGGCAAAACAGCCATTGCAATACAAGCCTCGCGAGGTGACGTCGTAACCATCTCGCTGTTCAACTTGGTAGCGCTGGTAGATGGCGTCGCGCGTTGCTTCCCACGGGAGCCCAGCTGCGTACTGGTGCTTCACGAAATCGAACATAGCCGCTGGCACAGAGCCATCCGGCAGATGTTGCCGCGCAGCGTTGGCAATGTGATTAAGACGTTCAGGAGGGAGTTGACCGCGGGGCTCCATCGCAGCGAGGGCATGCATGAGGACGTAGAATTCAGATACGAGAACAGCGTCCCCATGCCCCGCTGTGCGAATAGGATAATAAGCGATATCAAGCGCTACATCGGGCGCACCCGGTGCCAGTAAACCGAATATCTCGGTCGTCAGCTGAGCATCAATCATGTCGCCGTGTGGATTGTTGTCTGGATGGGCTGTTTCCGGCGGTGAGTACCCCTCTAACATGAGCGTGTGCGCGCTCTGGTTAGACACCCAGAGGAAGTTCTGGTAACCCGCTTGGTCCTCACCGTACGGCGTGGGTTGCGACTCGTCGTAAATATGTCGGACCCAGGCTTTACGTATCTTTGGTGGTGTTAATTTCGCGACCTGCTGGTCATACAGAGTCCACAAATAGAGGTACTCGATATCTGTATCGTCATCGGCCCCCCAAATCTCACTGGGACCACGAAGCACAAAGTCGATATTGCTAGAAATTTCGCTAGGGGTTTCACTCCAAATGGCCGGCTGATCGGGCATACCCCAGTCTTTTCGCGTGTAAAAACGGCCATGCTCACCGTCACCCCCAATCTTGTCCATCTCTGTAACGAGGCCCGTCCAGTTACCTATCAACTGACCCAGCCAAAAGCCCTGCCACTGATCTGACCTGGCATCACTTATTGGAGTTTCGTCAGCACCACAGTCCGGGTCTCCAACAGCGGGCTGAGCCATTGAGGAGATAACAATAAGAAGGGTGGAAATAATCGGTAACGATGCCTGCGAGGTCACTCTCATCCTTGCGGTTTTTTCTCCATCATTTTGCTGCTTCTATGGGCTATGTGTGAGGCAACACTGCCGATCCCCATGCGCCCTATTTGTAAGTGCGTGGCATAACGTATGCCAGCAGTGTAACTCCAACCCAGCCAAGGTACTCTAAACACACAATCGAGAAATAAACCAACAACGCAACTAAAACGTTTGAGATACACGTGAGCCAGAACGTCCGCGACTTTTACCATCTGCACAACGACGCCACATCCGTGGTTATCGACTGTCGCCACAACCAACCTGTGCTCGGCTACTTTGGTAATCGTCTCGTGACAGTCAATGCATCGATGCTCGGCCAGCTCGATCGGCATGAGGCGCCGGCGTCTTTACCGATCGAGCCCACAATCAGTCTGACCCCGACCATAGGCGAGGGCTTTCTAGGTCACCTGGGGCTCGAAGTACATCGAAGTGCAACACAGTGGACTCTTGCGCCCCAGATGGTTCAGACCACGGCATCTCAGTTCAGTCTAGAGCTCATCGCCCGATGCGCAGTCTCAGATGTGGAAGTGACGCATCAACTAAAGCTGGACCCCGCTCACTCGGTTCTGTGTCTGTCGGTAAGCGTGCGCAATCTCAGCGATCAGGCGGCACTGTTTATCGATAACTGCGCGGCGACACTACCGCTGCCCGATCATCTAACCGAGTTAGAGGAAGTCACTGGCAGGTGGGCGTATGAGTTACAGACGCAGCGCCACACCATCACCCGCTCAGCTTACGTGAGAGAAAACTGGACGGGGCGTTCATCGCATCACATGAATCCAACCGTCACACTTTTCGAGAAAAGGGCGAGCGCAAACCATGGTGGTGCGCTCGGCGCCCATCTAGGTTGGAGTGGCAATCATCAGATTCGGATCGAGTCACTGGCGGACGGACGGCGAATGCTTCAGGCCGGGGAGCTGTTACGACCCGGGGAGGTGGAGCTTGGGCCTGGCGAAGAGTATCAGAGTCCTAATCTCTACCTCTGTCATAGCAGTCAGGGACAAAACGGGCTGGTAGGCCAATGGCATCAGATGATCCGACGAGAATTTATTACCAAGCAACACCCCACGAGCACGAGACGTCCCGTGCAGTTGAATACCTGGGAAGCGCTCTACTTTGGTGTCGATGAGTCCTCGGTTCTGGCACTGGTGGATCAGGCGGCAACGCTGGGTATTGAGCGTTTCGTGCTCGATGACGGCTGGTTCCTCGGGCGCATCGATGATGGTCGTGCGCTGGGAGACTGGGTAGTGGATCCGAAAAAATTTCCAAACGGACTGATACCTATCATTGAGGCTTGCCACGAAAAGGGTATGGAGTTTGGTCTCTGGATCGAACCTGAAATGGTTAGTCAAAAAAGCAAGCTCTACGAGACCCAGCCCAACTGGGTGCTGCGCCATGAAGGAGTGCCGCTCAATGAAGCCCGACAGCAGCTGGTTCTCGACCTCTCTCAGCCCGCCGTTGTCTCGCATCTTTTCGATGCGATTGGCTCGCTCCTATCAACGCATCCCATCACCTATATCAAATGGGATATGAACCGAGACATACATCAGGCCGGAAATTCCGAGGGCCGTCACGCGCCGCACACACAAACGCGTGCACTCTACCGACTTCTAAATCAGGTCAAAGAAGCCTTTCCGGAAGTCTGTATCGAGTCTTGCGCATCGGGCGGTGGCCGCGCCGATCTTGGCATACTCGAGTACACCTCACGGGTGTGGCCCTCCGATACCAACGATGCCCTCGACCGACTTCGGGTCCAGCGAGGCTTCCAAAACCTCTTTCCACCTGAACTCATGGGCTCGCACGTTGGACCCAGCCCCTGTCATATAACAGGTCGCCAACACAGTATGGCGTTCAGAGCGGGCGTCGCGTTTTGGGGCCACATGGGTGTGGAAGCTGACGTCCGGCAATTATCCAAAGCCGATCATCAGGTGTTGTCCGAGGCGATTACACTTCACAAACATCACCGCAAGCTCATTCACGGAGGAGGCTATCAGGTTGTAGACCGGCCAGCAGGTGAACAAGCGTGGATGGTTCTCGCACCTGATTATTCAGAGGCACTGGCTGCGCTTGCGACTTTAGAAACGCCATCAACGCCATTCCCTACCCGATACCGATTTATCGGACTGGATCCCAACAGCCACTACGCATTGACACTGGTTTGGCCAGGAGATCTGCATCCCTTGCTAACAAACCATAAAGACGCACTGGGCGGCACTCATTGGAGCGGCGACTGGCTCATGTCTGTGGGCTTATCACTCCCCATTCTTCAGCCGGAGTCATTGCTGATTTACCATCTCAAGGCGGTCTAATTAGGTCTTAAAGCGCGAGGAATATCGGCTAGCTAAGGCGAATGGCGGGGTCGAATGCGGGCCGGGTTCGGAAAACAAGTCGACTCACCGTGAGTGCTGAGAGCACACAGAAGATGACCGTGAAAAACATCATGTGGATGTAGTGGAGCGGCGCCCAAATGAACGAGAAGAACCCGTAGAGTAAAACCCCAAGTACCGCCGCAATGATGGCGGCAACCGCCGCAACATCTCTAAACAGTAGGCCCACAATAAAGGCCGACAGTATAGGCATGCTCAGAAGCCCATAAAGCTCCTGCACCAGGTTAATAATGCTGTCCGCCGCGGCGTAGACAGGAACCATTGCCAGCCCAATAACGACAAATACGAGTGTTATAACCAGATTCAGGCGTTTGAGATCAGCCGATGCATTTATGAAGGGCTCGTGGATATCGCAAACCCACAGTGTGGTCGATGAATTCAAGACACTGTTCACGCTTGTTAGTACAGCAGCTGCAATGGCAGCCGCGAAGGCACCCGAGAGCCACAGCGGCAACACATCACCGACAATCGTCCCGAATGCAGCATCACCAATATCACCATACAGCTTGTAGGAAACGAGCCCCGGTACGACCACGAGCGGTGGAATGATAACGAGACGAATGGCGGCGGCGGCGAGCACACCCTTTTGGCCCTCTTCCGCGGTAGGTGAGGCCATTGCTCGCTGTGTGATGGTCTGATTGGTTCCCCAGTAAAAAATCTGGATAAAGACCATGCCTGTCAGCAAGGTATGCCAAGGAATCGGGGAATTGTTATCGCCGATTAAGGTCAGTCGCTCAGCAGGGATACCTGAAAAATCAAAGTCGATAGCCGATAGGGACAGCAGCACAACGACGACGCCTAGTGATAAAAGCAAGACCCCGCTGTAGGCATCAGACACAGCCACGGCGCGCAGCCCGCCGAGCACAGCATATGTAGACCCAACCAGGGCAAAGGCAACGGCAATCCACAGCAGCGGGATATCGACGTTAAACATGGTTTGAATGAACAAGGAGCCGCCGTAGAGCATCGCGGGGATAAAAATGAAGAGATTCCCAAGCAAGAATAACAGGCCAATCAATGCCCTAATTCGGCGATCGTCATAACGCTTTTCAAGAAGCTCAGTGGTGGTCGTACAGTCGTAACGGTAGTAAACAGGTAGGATAACTTTGGCCAAAATGACGAGCCCTACCACGGCTGCCAATTCCCACCACGCGAGAAGCACCATTTGATTACCATTCATGCCCACCAGCTGATCCGTACTCAGATTGGTCAATGTGATTGAGCCCGCAACGACAACCCAGCTGAGACCTTTGCCCGCAAGAAACACCTCTTCTCGTGCGGTGACCAACCCCCCTTGCGCGGCAAGATCTGCGCTTACTTTGCGGTAGGTCAACCAGCCAATGGTGGCAATGATAAGTGCGAAAACGGATAGCTGGAGTGTTTCGACGGGCATGATAATGATCGCTGAGACAGGAAGAAAAACGTCGTGCCGACGAGAGTAACACTCCAAAACGCTAGCGCCTATTGAAGGCGTGTCGGTGAGTACTTATCCTCAAGGCACTCTACAAAAGGACGCCCCGTGAGCGCGACTGAGTTAATCAATGTGGCTCTGACCTGTGTCCTTTTCATGGGCATTGTCGGCTGGATCTCGTATCAAAAATCCCGGACCTCGACATCAGACTCCGAGGGCTACTTTCTTGCCGGGCGAGGCTTAAGTGCGCCCTTTATTGCAGGCTCTCTGCTACTGACCAACCTGTCTGCTGAGCAACTTATCGGTCTCAATGGCTCGGCCTATGGGCACAATATGAGCTCAATGGCATGGGAAGTGACAGCTGCTGTTGCGACCGTGGCCATGGCGTTTTTCTTCTTGCCACGTTATTTGCGTAGCGGCTTTACAACGCTGCCTCAGTTCCTAGCAGACCGATTCGATGATGATGTCAGACGACTCAGCGTCATCCTATTCTTGTTGGGCTACGGGTTGGTAACTATTCCCAGTGTGCTGTACTCGGGCTCCGTCGCTGTTTTAAAGCTATTTGATGTGCCCCAGCTGGTGGGCTTGAGCTATAGCGCCTCGCTGGTGATCACCGTATTTCTCATTGGTGCCGTTGGCGCGCTATATGCTATTTTGGGCGGGCTCAAAGCCGTTGCCGTCTCAGATACATTGAACGGTATAGGCCTCCTTATCGTTGGCGTCACGGTGCCGATTCTAGGACTCAAACTACTGGGTGGCGACTTGGTCTCGGGCATCGACATCGTGATGAGCCAACACCCCGAAAAGCTTGATGCCATTGGTGGTCCAAGTGATCCCACACCCTTTGGCACGCTGTTCACGGGCATGATCTTCGCGAATCTTTTTTACTGGTGCTCAAACCAATATGTCATCCAGCGTACGCTCGCCGCGAGTAGCTTTTCGGAGGGCCAAAAAGGCGTCTTGCTGTCCGGCTATTTCAAAGTACTGGTTCCCTTTTTCATGATGATCCCCGGGGTCATTGCCTTTCACCTCTACGGTCCGGGACTGGGCTCGATTGACCTCGCCTATCCGCAGTTAGTGAAAGACACCTTGCCCATATGGGCGCTTGGGTTCTTCCTCGCAGTATTGCTAGGCGCAGTATTCAGCTCCTTCAACTCGCTGATCAATAGCGCTGCAACCATGCTGACGCTTGACGTCATTCAGCCACTGTCAAAAAAGCCGCTGGCTGACACCACACTGGTACGCATTGCGAAAGTTGCGAGCGTGGCGATCGCCGTC
>Ga0160423_10002195_pt1 | contig 16339 bp, 27 predicted proteins | sample CRUFie14St8metaG_FD_108191 | JGI IMG/M metagenome (GOLD analysis project Ga0160423, IMG submission 108191) | Marine microbial communities from the Costa Rica Dome - CRUD Field 142mm St8 metaG | ecosystem: Environmental > Aquatic > Marine > Oceanic > Photic zone | place: Costa Rica: the Eastern... | reverse complement strand
TACTCTCACTCTCTCCTTCTTGTAAAGGTCGAACCCCAGATCTATCGTCACATCTATCGTGTCCCCGTCCAGGACTCTGTTGATCTCCACTACTCTGAAGTTGTAGCAGCTCTTCCTGCTTGGGGGTGTCATTGCTCCCATGGGATTCTCTATTATCAATACCAATTATATAGACAACAATATAAAAAACTCCTATGAGGAGTATGGCAATCATAATGATTACGCTCCACACAGGATCATTGTAATTTTCATGTGGTCTCAATATCAAGTTCATGGATTCCTAGGGTTGTATCCCAGTGATTTTAAATATTCAATCCACCAGTCTTGGTCCTTCATGTATCTCCAATTGGGGACTGGTTTACCCTGTTCAATCACATAATATTCATAGAGGGTATCATCTATAATCTGTGCGATCTCCATACTCCTCTTCATCTTCATCAACGTCTGCATATGCATTTGCCACATATGGTCCGTGTGCCTTTCTGGATTCTGATTTGACATACTTTTGTTCATCTGAAGATGCGATAATCAATACACTTATTTTCATAATAATCCATATGATTACTATGGGAGATAAACAAGCTATAAGGACTAAAGGTTTCATTCGTGTCGTCTTGCAAAAGGTTCCCAATGCTCCCACTTATACTTATGCACAGCCCACATTCCAAGTACTGGAACACATACTAGTACATAAGACAGGAAACCGAGAGCAAAGGGATTTTGCATTGTATGTCTTACAAATAGAAGCATATTAGTAAAGGTGTTCTTCTGCCTCCCCTTGGATTGTGCAATTAGATTTAGGGTATGTTACACAAAGAAGTGCAAACCCCTCTTCAATTTGATCATCATCCAGGAAAGACTGGTCTTCTTGATTAACTGTGCCTTCAAGTATCTTACCAGCGCATGAGGAACATGCACCTGCTCTACATGAATATGGTAAATCAATTCCTGCGTCATCAGCAGCATCTAAAATGTATTGATCTTCTTCACACTCAAAGGTATGAGTGGCATCCTCTGATGGGACTTGAATTGTAATTGTATATGCCATTTATTTTACGTGAATAGTGCCTACCATGCCTGCACCCTGATGGGGTCCACAGAAGAAGTCATAGTCTCCTGCATCTGCAAACTTGATATCTTGTGACTCACCAGGATTAAACATCAAGGCTTCTCTTGAAAGGTCAGCACGCCCTTCAACAATGATGTTATGTGGTGGTAACATGCCATTCACAAAGTGAACAGTCTCACCAGCATCAATTGTGATTTCAGATGGATCAAAAACAAGGTTCCCATTAGAACCCATTGATACATCTACTGCATATGCCATCTTAGGAAGATAGAAAATAGCAGCTGCAACAATAGCAAGAATTGCTGCTTGAATTACTTTCATATGAGTAATGCAACTACCCTATCTATACCATATTATACCTATTAAGGTCAATTAATGTCAGTGATCTCTCACTTAGGTTCTATTGCAGATTGAACTGGTGGTTCACCAGTAGTGATGGTGACAGGTGCCTGTTCAATCCTGATTGTTTGACCAGGAGCAGTCTGTGCTGCCTTCTCAATAAGTCTCTCCATCTGATCCTTAGTGATACCTGCTGATCCTCCATTACCTTCTCCTTTACCCTTTGCTGCCTGTACCCCAAATGTAGCTAAGACCCCTGTAAAGACTGAGGCGATGAAAGTGGGGTCAAGTTTCTGTTCTGGAATACCCAATGCTGGAGGAAGTTTGATGTACGCCAACGTGAGTATTCCCCCAGACCAGACAAGAATACCAAGGCGAACAAAGGTAGAAAGTATAGCAAGTTGTTCTTCTTTGTCATCTGCTGCCTCTTTTAACTTCCCTAAAATACCTTTCTTCTTAGTCTTATCCTCTACCTTCTTGAGTTCTTCTGGCATGGGGCACAAGCAACTTTAAATATTTAGAAAAAAAGGGACTTTTTCAAGCCCCTGTTCCTTGATATACAGGTGTCATGATACCACCATCAGGTGGACCATTGTCATCCTCATCATTTTTGGCAAGTGCCAGCATTAAGAAGTAAGGAGTAATGATGAACACCAAAGTTTGTAGCAGTGTCCAGTTATACTCCATCAGAAGATGCCAGGAATGATCTGACCTGTGGTTGCATAGGCTCCCATTGCTGCGACAATACCCAGCATTGCTGCCCAACCATTGATGCGTTCTGCTTTTTCGTTCATTGTTTTTACCCTTGAATAGATGTTTTTAAAAGTGCTTTTGAATAATCAATTTGTGAGCTTGATGTGTTCTCATAGGTAGAGCTGTCACCATAGTTTTTGTGATCACTGTACCCAACCATTGCTCCTTTGGTGCGTTGAAGTGCTGCCATGAATGCAATGAATAGAAACACACCTGGTGCTCCAATAATAAGTGCTGCTCCAAATACATAACCCACTAGGAATTCTGCAATTGTATGATTAGCAGCCCAGGCGTAATCTGTATTAATAAGAAGGTCAATCAGATTTTCCATTTAGTTTCTCACTTGTGTTAATGATAATGATCTTACTGCCATCATGAGTGAATAGTAACTCATCATCATGCCCCCAACAAAGTTCTTCATAAAGGGCATTCAATTTCTGCATGTCATCATACAGTTGATTTGGATTTGGCATTAGTGTTCTCAGGTCTAATAGCTGCAACCACAATAGGGATGAGCATAAATCCTGCTGCTGCTAGGAATCCCATCAGAGCAGTCCAAAGAACAGGTTACCAGTAATTGCATAAGAAAGCAACCCTGCTACAAAACCCAGCATTGCTGTGCGACCATTCAGTTTCTCAGCCTTCTCAGCATAGGTCTCATAACCATAGCGCTCTGCTGCAGTCTGGTCATAATACATGCGTGGTTCAGTTGCCCACATGTTTGTACGCCCACCTTCCTCAATTGTGACAGTAGATGATTTCATTGTTACACTCAGTTAATAAACTTAACATAAGTATATATAAAAAAAAGGAACTTGTCAAGCTCCTTTTCTTAAGATTTCCAGTTTTCTTTAGATTTCAGTATCAATAGCCACTAACGTATGATTCACATAGCTCTTGATTACTTCTACAGAATGATTTGACATACCCATGTACATCTGACTCCATCTTATGATGTGTTTGCTCATGGAGCACTCCTATAAAAATTAGGATACCCACCAACAATAAGTTAGCGTGGGTAACAGGAGAAAGCAGAATTTTTTTAAGCATAAAAAAAGGGGTCCAAAGGACCCCCTCATTATAGCATGGATATCAGAAGCTGTACTTCAGACCCAGTTTGCCACCTACATTCAGGTCATCCTGACCATCAACGGTGATGAAGGAAAGTTCACCATAAGCACCCAGTCCATCAGCGATTTCAACGCCAACACCTGCTTTACCAGAGAACTCAGTCTCAGTGTCTTCACCATCAATGGCAACAATGGCAGGACCACCCTGGACATAGTAGCCAGCAGCTTCACCCAGGTCACCTTCATAACCCACGTGCAGATCAGTCACAGCACCAGAATAATCGTCACCAGCCCAGCCAGCATTGGTTTCTACATTGACGTAGGGACCAGCAACAGCAGCACCAGCAGACAGAGACAGAGCAGCAGTTGCTGCGAATACAGATTTGAACATTAGTTTTTACCTCGTTTTTTACTTGTGGAATGGTTACCCACAGATGAAAGGGAATCGACATACTCCCTGTTGTTTACCATTTGTAATATTAGACAAATGGATAAGTATTTATACCATAGATTTTTTGGGGTGTCAACCCTCTGGTGGTTTTTCACCACCAGAGGGAGCACTGACCCTACCTAGATAGGGGTCAAAATCCATGAATTCATCAACTGACATCTGGGATCCTTGATTAGACCAGAAGTTGAACTGTGCATTATAATTGTTCTTATGGAACATGTCAATATGTTCAGGATGAATACTGGAACCCAGTTCAATCTTGTACAAAAGAAGAGGAATAGCATAAGTGTTACCAGAGTTGTAGATGAGATCATCTGCAACAGGTCTAGGTCTTACACCATTATCAAGTTTATACTTGTCTCCTCTACAATGCAACCTAATCAGTTTTTCAGCATGGTGCCTAGTGATAAGGTAGCAAGCAGTTGAGAAGTCATTAACAAACCTCTTATGGATTTTGATGTGAATGTCACCAGTGCTAATGATAGACACCTGGCAGACATCCCAATCATAAGGAATCTTAGCATAGAAATCCTTCCATGTAAAGTTCCAGAATCTTGCAAGGTCTAACTCACAGTCATCTTCCATGATGATAGCATAGGGACTGTCAGATGTCTCATACCAGTGCTTGATTGCCTTCAGATGTGAAGTTGTGCAACCAATCTCACCAGAAGTCATCATGTCAGGATACCTACCCTTAATGATGTCACTCAAGTCATCATCCCTACCATCATAACCAGAGATTCTGGTGACGTCAGTGACTCCCCAGTAATCAAACTGCTCTTGCATATACTGCCACCTATCAGGTTGATCATCAAGGTTGATGCAGTAGATAGGACCCATACCCTGCAGTTTATGGATTGCTTTGTTCTTATCTCTTAAATTCTGTGCCATCTTTCAGGAATAAGGTCTGATGTGTCTTTGTGTTCATTAAGTGGTCCCATCCATTTGGATGGTGCAATGACTTTCTCACTGCTTGCCAACCAGGCTCCCCACCAGGAGAAAGAAGAGTTTGCAATAATATGTGCCTTACATAAAGTTTGCAGACACATATCTACTTTGTTGTCTCCTGATTCTGAAATGAGGAACCTATCACCTTGAAACAGTTTCTGTTTCTTACACCACTCTGGATCATCAGAGAAGATTACCACATCCCAGTTAGGGAATTGGTCAAGTGCCTTCTCATAATAGTCCATACCTAGGTTATGGTGGTTCTCACTGTTTGTCAAGTAGTCTGTTCTTCTGATATGGAGAGACAGGAACCTGTTATCACCAATCATTTCCTTGCAAGGATTCAGAATCTCATCCTTGAATGTAAAGTCTTCCTTGATACTTGCCTCAATGTGCTTAAAGTATTTTTCTGTCTGGAAGAAACCCCACAATGATACCTCATTAGGACACTGTTGTAAGAGTGCCTGGTCAAAATTAAATTGCTTCTCTTGTACTACAGGAGCACATCCACTATCAAGGAATCTGATATTGTTTTGTGGTAGGTGAGGCAGGTCAAAGACCTCAAACAACTGGTGGTTCCTCCACTCATCAGAGAAGTCTGAGGGAGGGATACCAAAGTCATACCCCCTTGCTGCTGCGATGCCCCTTAGAGAGGCATACTGGAACATCTGGTTGCCCAGTCTGCCCAGAACTCCTAGGTGATTAAATGCCAGCATCTTGATATCTCCTCTTCACGTACTCTTGTTGGTTCATGTAGTCAATGATTGTCTGTCTATTTTGATTCTTCATCCACTGCCACAGGTTATGGTTGTCCTGGAACTTTGGATTGTGGTAGTGAGAGTTATGACTTCTTGAGTGTTCAAAATGCCAAATCCAATCATTCACTCTTGCCACTCTAAACCCTAGGATATTAAACCTAAAGTAGAACTCACAATCTTCTGCTCCCCAGGAGAGGAAGTTCTCATTCCACATACCACCTTGAATCATCTTCTCCTTGTTATAGAACTGTGTCCATCCAATAGTTGATGATTCTGTTCTACAGTGTGGTTGAATGACATCCATATCAAATCTGCTTTCAAGAAATTCATGGAAAACATGCATTGGATAGTCTACCTGATACTGATAGACACCACATCCATATGGATAGACAACATCTGCCTGATTAGTCTTCAGCATATTGTAGGCATTCTGATGACTTGTATGAGGATAAACAACATCAACATCATGACTACAGACATAATTTGTGTCTGCCATCATGGTAAGGTCATTCAGAATCCTTGTCTTATGAAATAGTACATCAGTACTCTCTTCAAATATGTAGTCCAAATTTTGAACATTGACATACTTTTGAATCTCAGGGATTGCTCTGAACTTGAATGTTGCTCTCTCACTAACCTCCTTGACAATCACTTTGGTAGAAGGGAAGTTAGCAAGTAAGTATGTGACTGACGTGATAATGTTTCTCAGTCTATCCTCTGACTCAATGCGACAGGGTAGAATATATGTAAGGTCATTCATAGTGCCTTCCACCCCCTTGGTAGTAGGTTACTCATGTCATAGTGACTAAACTGTGGACCAAACCATTTCTTTGGTGCAATCACAGTCTTGTCAGGGTTATCAATCAACCATGCACCCCACCAGGAGAATGAACTATTGGCAATGATTGCATCAGTACACAGAGACATAAGACACAGGTCAGCCCATGGTTCTCTCTGACCATCAGCAAGTTCTGCTGTAGTCTCAGATAGAATGAACCTATCAGGTTTAAAGAAGTCTTGCTCTGCACACCATTCAATGACATCAGAGAACACAATCACTGGAATATCTTTAGGGAACTTCTTAAGTGCTGCCTCATAGTAATCCCAGGTCTGTACTGGATGTGCGTTCTCAAGGTTCACATATGCCCATGGCAGTTTAGGATCTCCTCTACGAATGTGCAGAAAAATTTTCCTATCACTATCAATGCTATCCATCATTTCCTTACAGGGAGCATAGATGGAGTCATGAAATTGGAAGTCCTTTCTGATCTCATCTTTGATGTTCTCAAAGTATTTCTCAGTCTGGAAATAACCATCAAGGTTTACATCATCAGGACACTGTTCAAAGAGTTCTTTGTTGAAATGAAACTCTTTCCATACTGCCCACCTACCATTCTCATTGAAACCATGATGCTCTGGTGTAGCACCAGTCATCTTAAAGGTTTCAAACATACAGTAGTTGTTCTCACACCCATACTCATCAACGCCAGAAGTCCCTGGAGGTGGTACTGCCCAGTCAAATCCTCTGTTGGCAGCAATACCTCTCAGGGCAGCATATTGAAACATCTGGTTACCTAATCTTCCAGATTTTCCAAGTTTATTAAATGTAAGCATCAAATCTTCTCCCAGTGATTAGGCAATAAATCTGTCATTATGTAGTGAGAGTATGCTGGACCAAACCACATCTTAGGTGCAACTACCTTACCTGCATTGTTCTGCAACCAGGCACCCCACCAACTCATACTACTGTTAGCAATTATAGCACCCTTACACATGGACATCAAGCACAGGTCCCAATAAGGAATCAGTGACTGCTGGACACTACCATCACCAAGTCTGACACTGTTGGGATACTTAAGATGATTTTCAGATAGGAGGAACCTATCAGGTTGGAATAGTTCTTGCTGTCTTACCCAGTCAAGGTCATCAGAGAAGATAAGAACAGGAATATCTTTATCAAATTTCTCTAGTGCCTTGGCATAGTATGACACTTCCTGACAGGGGTGATACTGAGGAGTAGCAACATAGTCACCACGTCTTACATGAATGAAGATAGCATCTCCCACACTATCAATAAGTTCTTTACATGACCCAGCAATTTCATCCTTGAATGTAAAGTCCTTTCTGATTACATCTTCAATCTCTTTAAAGTATTTCTCTGACTGAAGATAGTAATTTATATTGACACCATCAGGGCAGTTGTTATAAAGGTCCTCATCAAAATGAAAGATACCCTTATCAATTGTTCTACCCTTACCATAACCAAAGTTCTCCTCCTTGACACTTCCCATCTTGAAGCATTCAAAGAGACTGTAGTTACATGTTGATGGACAATCCTCTGGAGGAATCATCCAATCAAATCCTCTGTTAGCAGCAATGCCTCTGAAACCAGCATATTGGAACATCTGGTTTCCTTGTCGCCCATTAGACCCAAGTCTATTATACGAGATTGTCATAGTGTGTTTTCATTTCATTGAATACTTTTGCAATGCCATCTTGAAGATTGGTCTTAGGCAACCACCATCCTGTGATGTATGTGTCTGCCTCATTTCTCTTATCTAGTTGCACAGAATCCTTGGCAGAACCAGGATTGATCTTCACATCTCTTCCAATCATGTTGAACTGACCCTGGATGATAGCAGCAACTTCTTTAATACTTGATGAATTAAATGATGTGATATGTAGAGGGTCTTCTGGTTTGAATTGTGTATAACACTCCATCACTGTCTCTAGTGCTTCACAGCAGTCCTCAGCATACAGAAACTGTCTTTCTTCTGTACCATCAGTCATCATATCAAAGTCACCAAACTCAAATCCTTTCTTGATAAAGTCAGTGATAACATGTGCCTTTGCCATGTCCTTCTCAATACCATAGACATTCCAGAACTTAACAGTAAGACCTTTCAGTGTCTGAGTATAGAGTTCACCAACTCTCTTGAGTGTACCATAAGGTGAATGACTCATGTTGCTCATCTGTGAGGAAGCAAAGACAAATCTCTTGTTATACTTCTCCAACAGACCAAACACACTTGCCATCAGTCTGGTGTTGTTATCAACGAAGTTGAAGGTGTGTTGATATTTTTTGAGGTATCTTGATCCTCCAACATCAAATGCGAGAAAGAACACAAAGTCAGAATCAGCAATCCTCTCCTCCAGTAATGGATTAGGAATGATTGTAAGGTCCTCATGAGGGTTATTATTCTTGTCAAACTCATAGACATAGTGTCCTTTGTCACGCAAATAGTCAGTCAGGTAGGCACCAATCTGCCCACTTGATCCCAATACTGTAATTTTCATCAGTCTCCTTTTTCAATTCTGATACTGTCTTCATCAAAGTGTTCTGTACTAAACTCAAATAATTCAGTGTCTTCTAATGCATACATCCTATGGCGTAATCCAATAGGTACATGGAACTTATCTCCACGTGCCAGGATAAGAGTTTCTGCTTGTTCTAAATCATCATCCCATCCATATAAGATACGTATCTTGCCACTTTGGACATAGAATACTTCATCTTTTTTATTGTGATGGTGCCAAGAACATTGCTTACCCTTGGAGATAAACAAGATCTTACCACAGTAATCCTCGCAGTTGACAATCCACTTTTCAAATCCCCACCCTTTGGGCACAAATTTGACAGGATCAGCAGCTCTAGGTGTTGAAGAACTCATCAGAGTGTACCCCTTTGTCGTCAATGTAGAAGTCACCAGAGGGTTTGCCTAAGAATAATTGATGATACTTACATCCCCACAAACTCAATTGTATTTCTGTAAGTTCATAGAACTCTTGTGTAGCCAGGTCAACTATATTATTGAACCTACCCATACCTCTAGCAGTGAGATACACAATAGTGTGTCCCTCATCATACAACTTATTTATTTTATCAATTCTATCCTGAATTGGCAATGCCTCAGTGTACCTGGTCTCTTCAGTTCTACCAGGTGTACAAATTGTGCCATCAATATCAACTACATATCTCATTTATATCATCCTCTGTAATTTTATATGTTCCAAAGTGTTTGACAGACCTAGATGCCATCATCACTGCCCTCTCTATTGATGTCTCTATGGGATCTCCAGCAGTGACAGACACAGCAAAGGTTGCTAAGAATACATCACCAGCACCAGACACATCATAGACCTCTACATCAGGTGCAGGGAAGTGCATCTCATTCCAGTATGCTCCATCCTTACCTTTGGTGACAATCATCTCTGTCCCCATAGAAAGTGCTAGTGCTTCTTCTGCCTCAAACTCATTGATCTTACAGAATGCTTTTGGGAAACAGGTCAGGTCACACTTCTTTGTGTCTACAAAAATAAATCCCTGGAATGAATTACAAATATCTTTTGCAAGTGCATGAGGAATCAATCCCTTATCATAGTCTGAGAAGACAATAGCATCATATCCTGTCAGGTCTGTAAGGAAAAGATTAGAGTGATGAATTTCAAATACCTCAGTTCCCTTGTCAACTCTTAGTAATTGACACTTAGATCTGCTGTCTATGTATCTTTCTTTGATAAGTTCTGCTGGATCATTGGTAATTGTATCCACCTGAACGCCAAAAGATTCCAGGTTCTGCAACACATTTGCTGCCATACCTGGACACTCTTTTTGTAGTTTGTAATTAAGCACAGGGACAGGTGCTTCAGGACTTAACCTGGTGCATTCACCATAGTGATAGATGTCAGTACAGGACTCACCTATGAGTAATATTTTTAATGATTTTAGTTGTTGAGTATCCATCAATTTTATCAAAGAACATCAATTGTTTAGCAAACTGACTACCAATAACTGGTTTGTCTTTGTAGTCTGAACCTACAATCATTGTATCAGGATTGATGTGTTTGATCAAGTCGCATAGTCCCTCATCTGTATTAAAAATAAACACATCATCTACAACATTGAGAGCAAGTAACATTTCCTTTCTAAAGACCTGATCATTGATAGGTCTTGAGTAACCCTTTAGTTTCTTTACTCTTTCATCTGAGTCAATACCCACAGTCAACCACTCACCTTTACTCTTAGCAAACTTAAGCAGTGCTAAGTGACCAGGATGAAGGATATCAAATGTACCATTTACAAATACTTCAGACCAGGGTTGTACATTCATTTGAAAACTTTCCTGTATTTTTCATAGAAATGATTTGTTTCATCAGGGAAGATTGTCTTGTATGCCTCAAGGTTCTGAAGCAACTTGTATGTATTCCTGTAACCAATGACTTCTTTCTCAAGATTAGTCACCAGGTCTTGGACATTCCTATCCTGATAAACAGATGCTCTGTTATATATTACAGAGTCTGGGAAAAAATGCTGAAGCAGATACCCACCCCAGATGTCATCCATTCTACCAACATGTGGTAGCACTGTGTAATAAGGAATGACTTCTCTTGATAGGAAAGTATTTTGACTGTTGAATGGTGAGATCTTATTGGAACAGAAAGGTTCTGTCACATCATACTTGACAAGGGGTTTCATTGTCAGTCTTGCCATTGCATCAATGTCAGGATCACCATCCCACAGGTCTGCCTGTACAAGAACCTTACGTTTTTTCTTACCCTTATATACTACCCTATCACGTTTTTGTAGCAATTCAATAGGGTATCCTCTATGCCAAATGTCTGGTGTGTTGGTGACTGACAGTGGATCAAATACATCCTCCTCAGGTTCCCACATGTCACAGACAATCTCATTGTTGACATACAAATCCTGACCCCAACCCTCATAAGGAATGTTGTCATCATCAACAGTTGCAATGACATCTGCACCCTGTTGGTATGCAAAAACAAACCCAAGATTTCTCCTTTGAATGCTCTTCCAACCAATGCTTTCTGACAATTCAGGTGCAATATGGTCTTGCATATCTGGTGACAGATATACACAATCAAGGTCTTGATACTCTAGATGTGGTGTCTTAAGATCACCTACTACAACCAGTGTCCAATCTCTCATTTCAGCAAACCTTCTGGTTGCCTCAGTGGGACTGTTGATGGTTGTAGTAACAATAAACTTTTTCTTATTGATCATTTCTTTACCATGATGTTAAGACCATTCCAGTAGGGGAGACTAAGGAAGTCATAAGACTTAATCAGTGAGTCTCTTGCTGCTCTCTCAATGTGAGGAATGTAAGAAGTGTCATCAATAATGATGAAGTCAAACCCAAACTTGATAGCATTCTGACAGTCTCTCAGAGCACCCTCATAGGAGTGATCACCATCAATAAAAATTAACTTACGCTTGTAAGGAGAGAAGTCAAAGGTCAGGAAGAACAGGTCACTCTTCTCATTGTGGAATGTAAAACCAGGATAGCACTTCTTGATAAAGTCTGTGCCCTCAGGGTGAGCAGCAACAGGTCTATGTCCTAGTGGTTGAATCAGAGGGTCAACAGAATGCACCTCTCTGATGTCACTGTCATTTGTATTTCTTCTGGAGTGTGTAGAGAAAGGGTCATCACCAGGATCCCAGTTGTCCTCAAAGTCTCTGTTGTTAAACATTGCATCACAGAACACCAGAGCACTCTTGCCCCAGAGGTGACCAATGTTTACAACCAAATTCACATCAGCATAGCGTACAAAACCAGACAGAAGGTGAGCAACATTCTCCTTCACCCATCCAGTCTTCTCTGATGAACCTGTAATCTTTTTCAGTTTCTGAACTTCTCTGTTGATTTTAGTGACTGGCATAATTATTTGAATAATGTGTTGAACTCTTCTTTGGTGACAATAGGAGCATCCTTTCTTGGAGTAGTTGATGCTAACTCATCAGTGGTAACTTTTGGATTCTGTGTGAATGCAACCCAAGGTTCTGGGTCCACAAGTTTATCTCTGAAGTTATTGAGCATCACTGTCTGCCATGCTCTTTCCCTATCATCTACATGGTAGTGCTGCTCTTCAATCATATTGAGAGCAATCAGATTAGAAGGAGACATATAATACTCCTTCCTAAGTGTGTGACAAAGGAACTGCTGGTAGTGAGTCACAGCATCAGAACCATGAAACTCAATAGGATGCACTAACCTTGCTATGTCATTTCTCAGAATTGAATTGCAGGCATCATGTTTCCTCACAATACAAGGGACACCAGCAGTAATTTTCTTGATAATCCTCTCATCATGTGTCCAGATATTTGTAGTCTGGATATTGAGAGCAAGTGGGTTCCACTCAGTCAAGAAAGAAATTAATTCATCATGAGGATTCTTACCATCAACATGTCTGATGACAGTATCTTCATCAGTGTATAGGATGTAATCATACTTGTCAATGACCTTAGAGAACAAGAAGTCCCTGCCCTCACTCCACCTTAGACGCTTTCCATCAGTGTCCTTAGTGGTGTAAGTAGCATTGGGGTCATCCTCAGAATGCCAATTGAACCTGATGAAGTCACAATCATCAGTCTGCCAAAGTGCTTTCTTACCCTTTGTTATCTCATGATCAATGTACTTACCTTGCTCAATCAAACATAGTTTTTTCATGGTTCACAATAAAAATTCTTGTACCTGTTGTACTTCCAATCAAGATAATCAGTCTGATTAAAAATAATACCCTTCTGTTCTGGGGTAAAGAAAGATTTCCATCTTCCTCTCTCACCATTGTGAACATGCTTAGGATGAAAATTATCTATCCTTGAATGTTCTTTCCTAGAGTCTGTGATCTTTTTGATATTCTCAATCTTGAATTGATCTCTATCAAATGATCCAGGAATATTTATCTCATAGTAGGCAGCAATATTATTAATCAATGCATCCACATCATCGATACATTCTTCATAGCAGATCTCTGCAAACCCAGACCTCTGCTGCATCTTTTTATCAATGCTAATCATCCAGTTAATGAATTCAATTGATGACTTACCTTGAATGTTGTAGTCCTCAAAGGTTGAATCATACTTGATGATGAATGATGACAGGCAATCTAATACATCTCTATAACAATAGATTGTGTCATACTTATTCATGTCAAGTTCAGTGACTTGCTCATGAAACTTGTGGATATTTACATCTCCAATCTTCACACCAGTAGGTGTCTCTAATGCTTTGTTACCAGTGCTTGCTTGTAATAGTTTATAAAGTATGTTGTAGCACAGGGTTGTGCCACTTCTATACATCCCTGTAATAGCAAAGTCCATCAGTCCCTCACATACAAAGCATCACCCCAGGTTCTCTCACCTGATAATTCAGTGTGAACATGCTTGAACTTATAGTCAGTCAACAGTGAATGAATCTGGTCAAACAATGGGTTCTGTTCATACTGTGGGTTAGAGAATGTCACCTCTACATTCAAATACTTCAACTGTGGATTAGACAAAAGGTTATATGCACCATGCAGAATCATCAACTCAGCACCTTGTGTGTCAATGTTGACCATATCAAAGTCAGTGCCCAGATCATTCCTCTCAAGGAATGTATCTACAGTCAAAGAGTTCAATTGGATTGTGCCTCTATAGCACTCAGAACCCCACCAGGAATGCCTTGGTTTAAGAATAGAAGACATGCCTTTGTTGCCTGTCATGTGACCAGCATCATGACCATAGATGATATTGAAATCAGTCTCTACATCATCTTCATATGAAAGCAACTGGTTGAATGGCAGACTCTTTACATCATCAATATTCATTGCCTTTAGATTGAGAAGCAACTCAGAATATACATCTGGATTTGCCTCAACCCATACAACTTCATCCACTGCCATTCTATTGTACTGAGGGAGTTCTCCACCCCTATCAGCACCAATGTGTAGAACTCTCTTGATACCTCTTGATACAAGGTAATCTTCTGTGAAACTCATGCTTTCTCTCCCATTGCCATGAATGCATTATTAAGGTCAACCTCAGACACAAACAAGTTTTTATATCCTTTATCACTCATATACTCTTGAATGATACTGGGTACAAACACATGGTTGTGTTGCCTGTTGTTCCAGGGTCTCCAATACTTTTGACTATAGTCAGGAAGATAGAGGAACAAAACTCCACCAACCTTCAGTTTATCATACCAATAATCCATTGTATTTACCCAGTGTGGTACATGCTCTAGGCAATGACTGGAGAAAATATAATCAACCTCACCTTCTGGAAGATTGTCAGCATCCCATGGGTCATCAAAACTTAAATCAATTGTTCTTGAACCAGGAAAAGACCACTCAGGTTTCATGCACCCAATGTCATACCCTTTGCCCTTACAGACATGCAAAGCAAAGGGAATAGCAAACTGTGATGCATTCCCTTGAGTTTGAAATTCAGGGTACACACTACCCTTGTACTCAACTGTGTCAATCATTCCATCAATCTTTAATGTTTACTCAAGTTCTTCAGGAACCATTTGTCTCCAAAATTCCCTTTCATACTCTACCCACTGCCAGGGTTGGTTAAACAATTTACCAACACAAGGTTCAGTGTTCTTCCAGTGTCTAGGATGAGCAACCAATTTAGTTGCCTTTACATCCAATGTATCTATAAGATAATTTATGGAGGTTTCTACAAGGTGAATCTCTTCTGCATTCTCAAGCAACCAACACCAGTCAAATAACTTCTGTGTCATAGATGGATGCATCCAAATGATCTTACCATCATAGTTTTCTGGCAGTGTAAGTCCTACACCATTGTGCCATTTCTGGAAACCATAAAGTTTGTTGGCAAGAATAAATGGTTCTCCATCCCTAATCTCAAGTTGATTTTTGAGTGCTTGTTCTCTTTCAGGAAGGCGCTTGTACTTGAAGTAGTCTCTCCAATCAGTCCAATCAATGTTGGCACCATCATACTTGGATGTCATAACCTCATCCTTACCCCTACCAGGAGCAAGGGTGTATTGCTCAGAGCAATCATACACAGCAGAGTCATTAGGGATTGGCAAGTTTACACCACAATGAACTTTACCAGTCTCTAACTGGTCAGCACCAGCATTCCACATCTGATGTGTGACAGGATGATATACTTCATGGTCTTGTGCCAGAACCTTACACAGTTTCTGGATGAAGAAGATATCACCCAGACCACCAGGTTGTCTAACTAAAATATTCATTATAGTTTTCCCAAATGTAATCTTCAACAACTTCCATCTTCAATGCTCTCTCAAAGTTATCTTTGATAGCATCCTTTCTTGATGTGTACATCTCTTCATTGAGTTCTTCAATATCAAAACCATCTTCTAAAAGAATGATGCCATCCATATTGAACCACTTACCAATGTTAGGTGTGCCATAGAAGATAGGAACAGTGCCACACAGGAAACAGTCAAGCAGTTTCTCTGTAAACCAGTTGTCCATATTTTCAATGGCAACTGAGAACATGTAGTCAGCAAGTGCTTCCTCTTTGAACTCAACCTCATTGAATCCTCTACCAAACAGAGGAGCATATTCCTTAAGTTGGTTAACCATCTCCAGTCTTGCCTTGTGACCAGGCAGGAATGTGTTGTTGGAGGAAATGATGGAGACTAGTTTGTTCTTAGGATAAATTTGTGGCTCCTTAATCCAGGAACCAGAACCAGGAATCCACTTGATATTCTCATGAAGTTCAACCAATGACTCATCCCATGTAAAGATGGCATCATAGGTGTTCATGTAGGCATCAAGGTTGTTCTTGACATCATCAATGAGTGGTTGGTTCATCCAACCACACTCAAGAATTATACCAAACTTCTTAGCACTCTTGATATCTTGCCTAGCAGCAGGCACAAACTTGTCAACATAGAAGGTGTAGTCACCTTCTACAAGATTGTTGAATGTAGTTTGCTGTGCCTTATGTCCATCATGCACCCACTCAATATACTTTGACTCCTTTGCATGGGTTGAATAACCCTTGTTGCCATTAGTCAGGTGGGTGAAACTATCACAAAGTAATTTAAACTTTTGCATTTTCAATCTGTCCACAAATCCATTCATATGTTTTTCTGATACCCTCTTCAAGGGTCTGTGAGTAGTCCCATCCAAGTTTCTCTCTGATGAGATCATTGTTTGAGTT